>ENA-ORLT01000174-ORLT01000174.1-human-gut-metagenome-genome-assembly--contig:-NODE-174-length-18090-cov-6.48362_pt1 | contig 18090 bp, 22 predicted proteins | sample MGYA00243074_ERZ508838 | MGnify/ENA primary metagenome ERZ508838 (study PRJEB26277, sample SAMN04329833) | human gut metagenome | biome: human-associated habitat | host: Homo sapiens | place: USA...
GACACGCCTGTTCGCCGATACAGCTCCGTGATTAGCTGATACTTTGCAGCCATTTTCTTTACACCTCCTTGTTATCTGCCCCTGCGATCAGGCAGGGGCGTAACTGATTTTATTGTGTTTCATTCGTCTGATAAAGTCTTTGGTGTCATACAGCACACCGTCAATCTCTGTGTGGTTTTCATCTACATAGCGGCAAAGGACACATTGTGCATCCCCGTTTTCAGAAAACAGCCGAAGCATACCTCCGTCTGGAATAGAAACTTCAATCCCGTTTTCTTCATTTTTGAAATGGATCATTCTTTATTCACTCATTCATACAACCACCAAAAAAGGAAATGACCATGATCGAATTCATAATCATTTGCAGGACATTGATCAGGGTAATATCTGCCACCGTAATCCCCTGCATGGAAAGAATATCGTCCATTGTCATAGAAGCGATTGCCTTTTCATCTGCAAAGCCTGCTTCAAAGACTTTATTCAAAACCTTTACCGCTTTCTGGTTGACTGCCATTGTCCTATTCCTCCTATCGTTCATAGTCTTTGTGTTTCGGTGCTTTTGTTGCCTGCGGCTCTTTACTGGTCGGCTCACAGACTGCACCGTTTTTGTTCAGAAACTCGGCAAACTCACCGATATGATACAGGTTGTTACCGACTTCCGTATGATATTCGTCAATAAAGCGGCAGGTGTATTCCCGTTTTTCGCCCCAAGCGGTCGTTACCATAATCTTCCCACCGTCTGGGATACGGAACAGTTCTTTATACTGCGTATCCATAAAACGGATGCCCTGCTCAGCTTTTTCCATATGCTGATTCAGCCATTCCTTCACATAGCAATAACAGTAAAAGTTATAATCGCCTTTAGTGGGATCGCACCGAAACAAAAAAGCGTGCTTTCCTGCGTCCACACGAAAACCATATTCCGTACAATAATTCCCTTTCATCGCACTTTCAGGATATTTCCTTGCAAAAGCACCCATATCATAACGGTTGTGCAAAAGTCCTTTATCCTCACGCAAGGCATTGATGACGGTATCAAGGTCTGCCTTAAATTCGTCCGATTTCCATTGGGGTCTGGTATCAAACCAAGTGGTATAAAAACCATAGCCTGTTGTTGCAAAATCTCCACGCAGATGTCCGATTGTACCTGTCTGCCCCTCAATCTGCATACTTTGGGCATAAGTGTATTTCTGTTCTGTCGGGGTTAGTGGTCGTATCTCCATATCAGCGTTCCTCCTGTCGCTGTTTTTCTTTCTTCCTGTCTAAAATCTTCTGCATACATACATCGCAGAAAATAACCGTCCCTTCCTTATAGCGGGGATAAGGGCAGGTCGCACAATCATATTTTTTCTTAGCGTTCTCGGTCATTGTGATTCCTCTGTTTCTTTTCTGGTTGGTTATAGGGCATCCTGCACTCGTTCTGATAGCGCTCATTCTGCTTATCCCATGCTTCGGAAAGCTGATTGCAATAATACCCCCAGAAATAATCTGATCCGTCCTTACAGTACCAACACACATAAGGGTTCGGGGCTTTGGAGTTATGCCCGATAACAAGCTCTGTACGCCCGATTTGACAGCTCTCAATAATTTCATAACCGCCGTTCATTCGTTTTTCTTCGTTCATAAGCCACCTCTCATTCTTTGGCGTAACGCCTGTAATTCTGTTCCTGCTTGGCACGGAGTTTCTGGATACGGACGCTGCCTAAAAGCTCTGGATGTTCTGCCTGCAGCTTTCGGCGTGTCCTTCCTACGCTCTCAAAGCTCGGCAGTCCCAGATAACGGTACTGCGACATCACTTCCGCAAAGGGCATCGCCCCTGCGTCCTTAAAATAGCTATTACATACTTTCAGATACAGCACCATATCGTCATTTCTGGCTTCCTCGTCCTTTTTCAGAATGGCTCGCACCTTATCCTCAATGGTTCTCAATTTTTGCATACATACCTCCGTATATGGAAAGGGGACAGCTCGAAAAGGCTGCCCCCAAACACTTTACTTCTTCTTTCGGTTACGGATGTTCAGCCAGATTGCTCCGCCCACAATAAACATCACAAGCACAATGGCGATCACCGTCTTTGCTTCCATTCCTTAGTCCTCCTTCTTCTTTTTCAGCCCTGCGATCAAGAGCGTACCTGCACCAATGAGGGAGACTGCCGCCAGTCCTCCCCAGAGGAACGGATTGAAGTCATCCCCTGTTTTCGGGGTGTCACGCAGTTCATTGTGCATCTGGACAACCGTAGTTGATCCCACTTTGACCGTGATCTGTTTTTCGGCAGGCAGGATATAGTTTGCCGATGCCTTATCGCTGACCTCGGAAATGGTGTATTCTCCGATACGCAGGTTTTCAATCACGATTTCTCCGTTTTTGTCGGTCTTAAAAGTCTGGTCATATCCATTTGCACCTGTCACTCGGAAAGAGAAGCCTTCCACCTTGCCATCGGAAGATGTTTTGACAATTTTAAGACTGCCTGACTGCGGGGCATTGACAAAGCCTTTGCCTGCTTCATTTTCCACCACATAGGTCTTGCCATTTTCCTCAATGGATACGGTGTAGACATTTTCATCAAGGACAAAGCCCTCTGGTGCTGTCTTTTCACGGACAAAATATTTTCCGTATCGAAGCTCGCTCATCTGGTAGATGCCGCCGCCAAGCTCAGACATTTCGCCAAGCAGCTCATCTTCCTTGTCGTACTCGCCATTTTTGTTGGTATCGGCAAAGACTTCAAAAACTGCACCTGTCAGCTTATTGTCAGGATAATCCTTATCGACTTTGGTAAGCTCAATATTGCCTGTGATAAATTCATTCACAAGCTCGATTTCCACAACTTCATCCACCTTGCCGATCGTAACAGGAATTTCTTCCTCGGACAGTACAAAGCCTTTCGGACTTTCTACCTCTCGGATAATCCAAGAACCATACGGCACTTTGGCAAAAGAAAAACTACCGTCATCCTTTGATGTGGTAGTTAAAATCGCATGTTCTTTTGTAAATTCTTCTGTGCCGGTCTTAAAGATGCCAATGACAGCACCACCTAAGCCCTTGCCGTCCTCATCGGTTTTCTTTCCGCTTACAGAACCATAAATCAGCTTGTTTTCAATGGGTTCGCCGTCATTGACTGCAAGGTGGACGATGGCGGTATCCTGTCCTGCATATTCAAAGTTTACAGGGTATTTCGTATCACTTGTAAGATACGCTTCGTTTGCTGCAATCTCTTTCACATAATAATTGCCCATCGGAAGGTCGGTCTTAACCTTGCCATTTCCGTTCTCGTCAAGAGTAATAATCTCAATCAGTCCGTCAGCAGGAATGACCGTACCATCTGCGGCAGTCAGCTCCTTTTCTGCATACAGCCCAAAGGCAACATCAAAGATTTCCCCGTTATTGCCCACACCAAAATGCTCATCGGTTTCAAGGCTCTTTACAAGGTCGATTTCCACACGCTGACGCTCGTTGTAAAAGCTCGTTTCTGTTTCCGTTACCGAAATTTCCTGTCCTGCATAGACAAGCTCGACGGAGTGAATTTCATCATTCAGCACCATACCATTCGGTGCTGTCACTTCCTTCACTTCATATTTTCCAAGATATAATTCCTTTGATTTTGCCGTACCGTCTGCACCTGTGGTCAGGGTATCTACCACCTCACCTTTTTTTGCTCGGACTGTTCCCTCTAAGGTTACAATATCCTCGGCTGCGGTAATCTCATAAACCGCACCCTCCAGATTTCCTACGGCAAAGTTTGGCTGATACATTCCGTTGTTTTCCGATACACTTGAGAAAATCTCTCCAGACTTTTCTACGGTAATCGTACCTTTTTGTGCCAGATTGGATCGTACTACCTCAATCACGGTAATTCCGCTTTCTTCCTCCGAATTTTCCTGCACCACATCAAAATACACAGGTTCGGAGTCAAGCACATAGCCGTATGGGGCTTGTACTTCCACAAGGGAATAGCCTTTTCCGTATTCTAAAGCCTCTGGTGTGACCAACTCGCCATCTGCGGTCGTATAGAAAGTATCTATGGTTGTCACTTCTGGATAAGTGAAAGTCATCGTCACAAGGTTGCCGTTCGGGTCGTAAATCTGGAAGCCTGCCCCTGCATACGGGATGGTTTTCCCTGTTTCCGCATCTTTCTTCACCACCTTGATATAGCTTTCAAAGTTAGCATTGTTAATAAGATAGCGGTAGGTCTGACCGTCGGAACTGATAAACACATCAAACGGCTTCATCAGCTCACGCCCTTCCCATCCAGAAGTCTGTTTTACCGTATAAATGCCATAAGGCATATCTTTTGTCTGGGCAAAACCGTTCTCATCACAGACGAGCTTGTCACGCTCGCTTTCTTTTGCCTGCTCAAAGCTGCCTGCCGATTTAAGGAATACCTCAAAGACAGCACCTTCTTCTGGCGTTTCGATGCCTGTTTCGCCGTCATCGGTATGCTTGATAATAGCGATATTTCCCTTGATAACCTGCTCATTCACATCATTTTTTGCAGAATTATATTCCACCTCATAAAGTTCTGGTTCTGCACCGACTTTATGAATGGTCGGGTCAAGAAGATACCCCTCGGACGGACTGATTTCTCGGATTGTCCAGTCATCGCCACATACATAATACTTGGTCGTAAACTGACCATTTTCGTCGGTGGTGTAGGTGTCAATCAGTTCTTCGCCCTTGTAAATGCCATAAACCGCACCCGCTAAAGAAGCGTCCCCCTGTGGTGTTCCTGTTTCTGCATCGGTCTTAGTTACCGTCACATTGAATTTCTTGAGAATATTCTGGAAACTGCGGTTTGTAACCTTATTCCATTCAATCGGTGCGGTCTGGGATGCAGGAACGACATAGCGGATTGCCGTATCCACTTCCTCAAGCACATACGGGGTATCGCCGCTGATCAGGACATCCTCAAACTTGGCTACACCATTTCCATCGGTGACAGCATACTCATCGACTGCAAGTCCGCTAAGGGATGTGCCGTACAAATGGAATTTCACGCCCTCCACCAGATTGTCCTCGGAAGTCTTGACTACTTCAAGGCTGCCACGCTTTAAGGTGTTGTTGAAGTTGACTGTGGTTGTCTTGCCGCCGATAAGTGTTACCGTCTGGGTCTGCTGTGGTTCATAACGGTCAATGGTCTGCTCTGTGATGGTATAAGTGGCAGGGAACAGACCTTCTACTGTGATATTTCCGTTTTCATCGGTCGTTACCGTCTTATTGATACCCTCGCCCTTGATGGTAAACGGAATGCCTGCTACAACGCCGTCCTCAGAAGTCTTTTTCAGGGCAATCGTACCTGTAGGTGTTTCCACATTGAGATAGGCAGATACAGGAGAAGCGTTTTCTACACCTGTAATAACATCCTGCAAGTTCGGATCACCATAAGCAATCAGTTTGGCACTCTGACTAACCACAGGCACTCCGTTTCGGGTTGCTGTAATCCTTACAGAACCATGAAAGGCTTTCTTTGATGTGAGCGTGAGCTTATTTCCAGATTTTGCTACGCTGACTGCATCGCTGGAACTTACAAAGGAATACTCGGACAGCACACCGTTTTTATCTGTCAGCGTTAGACTGTATTTCCCGTCTTTATAGACAAACTCCTTTGTAATATCGTCTTTCCCGCCTGACATAAAGCTCGGAATGGTATTGTGCTTACTCATCAGCGAAACAATCTGATCATAGACTTTCTTTGCTCCGCTGTTTGGATAATGAGAACCAAAGTGCAGGCTGTACACGGTGCTGCTTGTCTGGCGGTATGAGCCTGTGGCTTCACGGCACCCCGTAACAAACTCCCATACAAGAGTCTGGGTCGCAAGCCATTTCTCATCGTCTGATCCAGACAGATTTCCTCGGTTTCCCTGATACCCATAGAGCAGGGCAAGCCCAACTGCTTTTTTCTGGCTTTCCGAAAGAGCGTTCCATGCTTCAGAAGATGCTTCTTTCAAGGTGTTGCCCGTTTTTAGCGGTACACCTGGCTGTAAACAAAATGCTGTGTCGCCATCCACAAACATACGGTATTTATAATTACCCGTACCGCCTGCGATATAACCGTTGATGTTGGCACTTGAATTGTACCTCATTGCATTTCCGTTCCCGTCATAAGTGTGTGAAAAAGAAATCGTACCAACATCTCCTACGGCTGCAAAGGCTGTGGTGGCAGGCAGTACGGAGAATACCGTAACCGCAGCCATCACAACCGCCGCAGCCTTTTGGAATATTTTTTTGAATTTCATCTTTACCTCCTGTTGATATTGAAAATAGATGTTGCCTGCTAACCGAAAAGGGGCTATAAGCCGCCCTCTGGCAGCTTATTGTTTTTCTTTTCTCGGATAGTAACTGGCAGTATTAAGGGGGAGAGGTGTGGAGAGGGGGAAAGCGAAAAAAGGCTATCCACCCAAACAAACAGACCTGTCCCTTGATGTGTGGCTATCGTTCCTGTGCCTTGCTTCTTTGCAGATGGCGGTTATAAAACTCCAACGCCTTGACCACAAAATCGGATTCTTTCCCTTTGGGTACAGATTTGGGAATGAGCTTGGTTATCCTTTCATCACGGAAGGCAGGTTTTTCTCTCTGGTTCGGCTTTTCTTCTTCCATAATGGAACTGATTACCCCATCTGTCAGCTTTCCCTCCTGCATATACTTTTTCATTTTGATAGCCTGTGCAAGTGAGGGCGTGGCGTCATTATATTCCATCGCTTCAAGCAGGGTGTACTGCTGTTCCTCGGAAAGATAAGAGATTTCCACCGCAGGACGGAACGCAATCTGACGCTCATCCACCATTTGCAGAATTTCGGGTACAAGCTCAGTTAAGCGAATATAGCGGAAAATCTGGTTTTTACTTTCTCCGACTTTCTCGGCAAGTTCATCACTTGATTTCTTCCCTTGTAACTTATTCCCCATTGGGGAACAAGTTAAATCGGTACGCTTCCCCTGTCTGTTCATCGCTTCCAACCGCATCTTATAGGCAAACGCCTTTTCACTCGGTAAAATGGTCGTTCTTTGCAGGTTGCTCTCTACCATTACAATAATGGCTTCATCACGGGAAAACTCCTTGACCTCACATTTCAGCGTATCAAGCCCCGCAAGTTCACAAGCCTTTTTTCTCCTGTGACCGCTGATCAGCTCATATCTTCCGTCCTCCTTCAAACGTACTGTCGCAGGTGTCATTACACCGTTTCTTTTTATGCTGTCAACAAGCTGTTCCATATCCTCATCCATTAAAACCTTAAAAGGATGGTCTGGGAACTCATCAATTTCAGAAATGGGAATATCCCTTATCTTACTTAATGCCGCTTCTGCACGGCTTTCGTCTGTCTGAAAAAGCTCATCGTATGCGGTCAGCTCGATGCTGCTTTTTCTGCTTCTCGCCAATATCTGCCACCTCCTTTCCAAACTGCTCATAAGCTGCGGCAACCTTACCGCCTTTGTCATAGGCGAAAATGCTCTTTCCCTCTGCGGTAGCTTCTACTGCACGGATAGAATGTGGTATCTGGGCATCAAAAACTTTGATATTCTGACCGTATGCACTCCTTACCAATGCGGTCACTTCCTTAGAAATGTTCGTGCGTGGCATTACCATTGTCATTAAGATACCGTCAATACGAAGATGGGGATTGATCTGCCGCCTGACTTTTGACACAGAGCGAAGCAATAACTCCAGACCTTTTGCAGAAAGATAATGCGGCTGTGTCGGAATAACCACGCTGTCAGCCGCCGCCAATGCGTTGATTGTCAGCATACCCAAGCTCGGCATACAATCAATAAGCACATAGTCGTAATTCTTTTTGACCTCGTTAATACAGGTCGTCAGAACACGCTCACGGCTGATTGCATTGATAAGCCTTACTTCCAGACCTGATAACTCAATATTTGAGGGTAACAGATCAACACCCTCGCTGTGATGCAGGATACCTTTCTGAACATCAAAAAGTTTATCGTCGATGATGTCCTGCATAATCGTCGCAAGGGATATGGGCAAATCATCTGGTCGTGGATAGCCAAGCGACATTGTAAGATTCGCCTGTGCGTCTGCATCCACAAGCAGGACTTTCTTCCCCTGCTTCGATAAACACACACCCAGATTGACGGCTGTGGTGGTCTTACCCACACCGCCTTTCTGATTTGTCAGAGCGATCACTTTGCAATTTGACATATAGCGTCCTCCTTTCGCTTTTATTTAGCCGCTTTGTCAAAGGCGGCTATGTACTTCGCTCTGAATGTTGCGGTGAACGCAAAAAAACCGACTGGCTGTTACACCAATCGGCTATGTATCCATTTCTATATTCAGTTTTCAATTAAGGATAAGGCTTTCTGTATCTGATCCATATCCCACCTGTCGGGGAAAATGACCGCCATAATACGGAACGCATCATATAAGCCTGCCAAATAGGAATAATCAGAGTATTCCAAGCTCTGCCTATCTCTGTAATCTAAAAAAACATCACAGACCTTTCTCTGTTCCATCGTCAAATCAAGTTGTTCATAGTTTCGTTCCGCCTTATCCCTTTCGTCGCTTTCCTTTTGATAATCCTCGCTGCGTGTGAGCATTTTATAAACAGTATCTTCTTTTAATTTCTCCGCTGCAATTTTCACAAGCTCAGCAAAATCTTTGTCATACATCACAACCTCCTACGCCAATACTTTTAGTTTCTTCACAGGGGCGTTTATGACTTTGACAATCAGCTCGTCACCACAGTCTGTATATCTGCCTTGCTGAATAAGTTGATTTTTCAATTCCACAAGGCTATGTAAAAGGATTGTTCTTTCTTCACTATCCAGATATGCGTGGTATTTTGTTTCTCTCATTGTCAGCACCTCCGTTCTTGACTTCATTATATAGAAGAATGGGTAGGGTACTCAAATGTGTAATAGGGGTAAAAAATAAGCGTACCACTATTTCTAATGATACGCTTATCTGCCCTTATACAAATGAATATCGCCTACATTTTTGTGGTAAGGTAGACACTACATAGATAAATATATTTCAAAAAACCTTTATTTTTCGTTTGTGTTCCCACACCCGATATCTATTACCACCGAAACATCAAAATAGTTTTTTAGGTGTTTATTGCGTGAATTTTTGCCCTCTGAAGTAAAGGTAAAATGTTTCGCAAAGTGCCTAAAATAAAGGATTTCTACGAGTTTCTCTTTTGTATCAACACAATAGTCTCCACATGCTCCGTGTGCGGGAACATATCGACCGGCTGCATCCGCTCGACGCGGTAGCCGTGCCGGGTGAGATAGCCGAGGTCGCGCGCGAGTGTCTCCGGGTTGCACGACACGTATACCACGCGCTCCGGCGCTACGGTCGTGACGGCGGAGAGAAAGCGCTCGTCGCTGCCGGCGCGCGGCGGGTCGAGGATGACGACGTCGGCGTGCTCGCCGGCCTTGGCCATGCCCTGCAGGAAGTCGCTGGCATCGGCGGTGTAGAAGCGGACATTGTCCGCACGGTTGGCCTTGGCGTTGCTGATCGCATCGCGCACGGCGTCGCGGTTATTCTCCACGCCGATCACGCGTGCGGCGTTTCGGCTCGCGAAAATGCCGATCGTGCCGGTGCCGCAGTAGGCGTCCACGACGGTCTCTTTTCCGGTCAGCCCGGCATAGTCGAGCGCCGTGCGGTAGAGCACCTCCGTCTGCACGGGGTTGATCTGATAAAACGCGCGCGGCGAGATGCGGAACGTGAAATCACCGAGCTGCTCGCGGATATATCCCGGTCCGTAGAGCACCTCGCTGTGCGGCCCGAGCACGAGACTCGTCTGCCCGGCGTTGATGTTCTGCACCACGGTCGTGATGTCCGGATGCTGCTGCAGCAGCGCGCGCACGAAGTTGCGCTTGCCGGGCAGCATACCGTGCGCGGTCACGAGCACGACGAGGATCTCCCCGCTGCGCCGGCCGCGCCGCACGAGCACGTGCCGCAGCGTGCCGCGGCCGGTGTCCTCATCGTAGGGGCGGATCTTGAAGCTCTTGAGCAGCTTGCGGATCGTGACGATGATCTGGTCGGCGACCTTATCCTCGATCAGGCAGTCGCTGACCGGGACGATGCGGTGTAAGGCCGACTGGTACACGCCCGAGACGATCTGCCCCTGCCGCTGCGCTACTTGCTGTATGATGGTCATGTAATTTTCACCTCCAGCACACATCATAGCACCGGAGTGGGGGAGTGCGCTGCATCATTGAAAATGAACAGATTGGTAGATGAACTGTTGTAAAATACATATTCCTCCCCCAAATGGCGGAGCAAAAGAGGGCAACACCAAATATGATGCTGCCCTCCAAGAAAAATACAATATAATTAATTGTTCGGAAAATGAAGCCCATCAAACAAAAAGTGTCCTTGACAAAGGGTACACATTAGGATTACGGGTAGGGTGAAGCAAGTTATAAAATACTGCCGGGGTTCGGTGTAAATATTTCCGACAGCTTGTTGCGTTTCCGGTATTCGTTCGGCGTGCAGCCATATCTTTTCTTAAAAGTATCTATATAATAGCTCGTATTCGCGAACCCCACATCAAATGCAATCTCCGTTACGGACAGCGCATTTTCTATCAGCAGTTCGCAGCTTTTCATCAAGCGATAATTGAGCAAATGTTTTATCGGAGACTCTTTTAAGTATTTCTTATATATAGTATTGCAGCTGCTTATGCTGATCTTGCCGGCATTGGCAATGTCGTTTAGCGAAATTTTCTCGGGATAGTGTTCGTGAACATAAGAGAGCATATCCTTCAGGATCGAAAGCTGTAGGGAAACGGGGGAAGTGTCATTCTTTTCGTGGGCAGTATTATCAAAAATTGTTTTCCATATTTTAAAAATCAAACTCTGGAGAGCAAGCGGTGCAGAGGGCGCATATAGCTGCGCGTTAAGCTCACACGCATCGTCCATGATTGCTTTTTCCCAATCGATCTCGCGGTTGAGGCGTATATAAGGGATTGCCGCATTGTCTGTAATCGGCTTCACATAGTTTTTTTCTATACTGTTTGTGGCACACAGGATAAGCGGATGCCACAATGCAAAAACAAATTCGCAATCGGTGTTGTCGGCGGAAAAACCGTAGTGTATCTGGTTGGAATTGACGAAAACGCCGTTGTTTTCATCCAGGTGGACAAGCTCACCGTTAACGCTGTACACCATATGTCCACGTATCGGCACGATTAATTCTACCTCATCATGCCAGTGGTTAAACATCCGGAAGCTCGGGTGGTCAGATAGCTTTTCAAGACCTATAAACGCATAATAGTCCTTGAAATTATACGGTAGGATCTCTGATTTGTCGGAACGCATAGTAGGAAGAACGCCCATTAAACACACCTCGATTGTAAAATAGTTATATCGTATTAAAATAATTTACTTCTATATATTAGCGTGCAGAGCGATGCAAAGCGTATAAATTCTTCGGAATAATTCGGTGAAGCGCAAATGGTCCATTGTAAAATATCTATATTTATGTGTAAAATCACAATATTTATGCTGAAAAATAAAATATATTTGCATTTTTTAACGAAATATCAAAAGAATTGTGCTGCTGAGTGTGATATTAATATAACAGAACCAATGATTGCGGTCAATGCTCAATCATTAACAAACAAATAAATTTTTTAAGGAGGAAACAAAAATGGCTATCACACTCGAAGAACTCGCCAAGGAAGTACAGAAGCTCAAGGATATTGAGGAGATTAAAGTTCTCAAGGCTCGCTACAGCGCAATGTGCGATGACAACCACAACTGGACCCTGATCAAGGAGCTCTTTGCTCCCGATGCACAGTGGGTCGGTGACCCCACTCAGCCCTGGGGCGGCGGAAACAACCGCGAAGAGATCGAAAAGCTCTTCCAGTTCTACCAGACCCAGATGGACGGCGTTCCCCTCAAGGGTGTTCTCGGCCATAACCCCATGGCTCCTCAGATCACTGTCGCTGACGACGGCGTTCACGCCACCGGCAAGTGGAACATGTTCGGCGCATTCCGTATGTTTGAAGGCCGTGCCAAAACCGGCAGCAAGAGCTTCCTCGAGCAGGGCAAGTACAACGACGAGTATGTCAAAATCGACGAAAACGGCAATCTTGACCCCAACGGCAAATGGTTTATCAGCAAGCTCTCCTTCTATGACACCCTCTGCGCAGCTCCTCAGGACGGCTGGGACGACGAAGTCATCCAGTGGTAATACCCTCTATCAAATAGAAATCTGATTTGTCTCGAGTAAGTGGACGCAGGAAACGGACGATTCCCTAAAACGAAGCGATTTCCTGCGTCCTACTTGCTGTTGACACATTATTTAAGGAGACTTGCAAATGTTAGACAGTTTGTTCAGCCCAATCACGATAAATAACAGACAACTCAAAAACCGCTGCATCGTTCCCGCGATGGTAATGAACCTGTGCGAGGAGGACGGAAGCTGCACCGAAAGATTTGCCGCATACCACGAAGCCAAGGCCAAAGGTGGCTTTGCGATGATCATCACGGAAGACTTTGCGATAACAAATGTCGCCGGCAAAGGTCATCAGTATATCGGCGGGCTCTGGAAGGATGAGCACATTCCCGGCTTCAAAGAATACACCGACAGGCTTCATAAGTGGGGCGCGCTGAGCATCGTTCAGCTCCATCACCCCGGTCGCCAGGTCGGCGTAATCGATGCAGACACTCCTTGGGCGCCATCCGCCATCCCTTGCCCCTTCAGCCCTGAAATGATGCCCCATGAAATGACCGCCGCCGAAATTCGGCTCGTAGTCAAACAGTTTGGCCAGGCTGCGGCAAGAGCGAAGGCCGCCGGCTTTGACGGCTGCGAGCTTCACGGAGCGCACGGTTACCTCATTGAGGAGTTCATGTCCCCCTACTCCAACAAGAGAACCGATGAATACGGTGGCGACCTCTGCAACAGAATGAGATTTGCCCTTGAAATTATCCGCGAGGTCCGCGAACAGACAGGCCCCGATTTCATCATCGGCTACAAACTGTCCAGCGACGAATGGGTTTCCGGCGGTCTTACCATTGAAGATACGAAGGCCTATGTTCCTTTCCTCGAGGAAGCCGGCGTCAACTATTTCGGTGTTTCCGTCGGCGTTTACAGATCCGGCGATCAGATAATCCCCTCCATGTACACCGAGCACGGCTGGATCGCTAACAACGCGAAAGAGGTCAAATCGGTTGTTTCCGTTCCCGTTTACGCAATTGGCAGAATTAACGACACCCGTGTTGCCAACGCTATCATCAAGTCGGGCAAAGCTGACATGGTGGCGATGGGCAGGCAGTCTATAGCTGACCCCGAGACGCCTAACAAGGCTGCAGCAGGCTGCTTTGCAGACATACGCACCTGCGTCGGCTGTCTGCACGGCTGCGATGCAAACGTAAACCTTGAACAGTCGGGCACCTGCGAACTTAACCCCATCATCGGACACGAGTCCGAGGCGGAGTATCAGACCGTTATGACCGACAGTCCCAAGAATGTCCTTGTTATCGGTGCAGGCCCTGCCGGGCTCGAGGCTGCAATAGGCGCTGCTAAACGCGGTCACCGTGTCAGCGTTTATGACAAGGACCGCTGGGCCGGCGGCAAATACAGACTCGCTTCCGTGCCTCCCTGCAAGGGCGAGTTGGGCGCATTCATCGTATGGCAGATGCACGAGCTCAAGAAGCTCAATGTTCCCGTCATCCTGAACACTGTCGTCACGAAGGAGCTTGTTGACTCAATAAAGCCCGATGTTATAATAGCAGCAACGGGAACCACTCCCGTCGTGCCCCGCAAGATCCCCGGCTGGGACAAGGACATTGTCGTGCTCGGCACAGATGTGCTTTCCGGCAAAGCTAACACCGGTCACAACGTCGTTGTCATCGGCGGCGGGCACGCAGGCGCGGAAACAGCTAACCATATTGCCTCCTACATGAAGAACGTCACCATTGTCGAACTTCAGGAAGATATTGCGATGGACGAAGTTGACACGCCCCGCAATGCCCTGCTTGCAGACCTCGAAAAGAACAAGGTGCGCGTATGCGCGAGCACTTCCGTCAGTGAAATCAAAGATCATTCCGTCGTGGTTTCCGGAAAGTTCAACGAGGAGATCGAGTGTGACACAGTCGTTATCTCCATCGGCCACACTCCCAACACAGCTCTTGCCGACGAACTCATTCAGGCCGGATATGACGTCAGAATCATCGGTGATGCGGTCAAGGTCGGCCTTGTCGGCCCCGCGGTGCGTGCCGGCTACCTTACTGCCCGGCAGATATAATTAAACACATACTCTTTGAATAAAAACCTGTTTGCGGGTGGTCTTGCATCTCCCGCAAACATTTTCGGGAAACAATGTCAGCAAATTATCAATAGGTCGTATGAATTCGCGACAATAATACTGAATTGTGAGAATTGTTATGAAAGAAAAAACAGCGAAAAAAGGAGCTATCCCATTTGCGGATAAGCTCGCATGGTCGTCCTGCGACGGTATGGGCACCTTGCTTGCATGGAATATTTTTGCGAGTTACCTCACTTATTATTTCACCGACGTCTGCGGACTTGCTGTCGGTCTTGCCGGCAACATAATACTGATCGCGAGGTCCTGCGATACAGTAACGGACTTTCTGATTGGAATAGCCATCGACAGATGCCATTGGAAAAGCGGCAAATACAGAGGCTGGCTCAAAATCGGAATTCTGCCGATGACCATAGGGCTTCCGCTTATTTTTGCTCCTTGGGAAAACGTCAGTATGACCTTCAGGATAATTTGGATCGTGCTGATTTTCGGCACCTACGGCTGCATCTGGAACACCATCGTCTGTGCGCCCACCCATGCGCAGCTTGTCAACATGACGACCAGTGTCGATGAGCGAAGCGAGATTATCGGCATTCGCGAGGTGTTTTTCAATACCGGGATGTTTCTTGTTTCCGCAGCATTTCTTCCCCTTGTAAACGCCTTCGGCGGCGGCAGCGAAAAACGCGGCTTCTTCTGGGCGGCCGTTGTATTTGCAGTTATCGGGTTCCTGAGCATGGGCCTTAACTATCTGGTTCAGAAGAAATACGAGCTCAACCCCGACGGCACTTCAAAAATCGTCGAAACTCAAGGCAAAGAAAAAACCGAAAAGCGAAATCTCTTATCAGAGTTCGGTCTCGTTGCCAAAAACCGCCCCTGCGTTATCATTCTCATCAGTGTTCTTCTTGCAAACACTCTGATGACCATTAAAAGCGCACTGATGGTTTACTCATTCAAATACTATTTTGACATGGAAAACTTCTATGCGATCGCAATGGGTGTGTTCACCGTTGCTACAATACTCGGAGCACTGCTGATTAAGTATTTTGTGCGTCTTTTCAAGGACAGCAGCCGCGGCTTTATATGCGTGCTCGTGCTGAGCATCGTTTTCAACACGGCATTTTTCCTTATCTGCCGTGCCATCGGCCCCGCCGCTGCCGCAAAATCGATGCACTTCGGCGTTCTCTTCTTTATATTTATTGCAAGCGCCGTTTTCCAGGGCGCACATTACGGATTTGCAAATCTCCTGGTTCCCAACGTCATTGAATACGGCTTCTGGCTGACCGGAAAGCTGCAGACAGGGCTTATCTACGGGATTTACGCCCTTGATATTTCCCTTGGCGCTGCCATCGGCGGAAAACTCACCACGGTCGTACTCGATATCGTCAACTATATCCCGAATGTCGCACAGACCTTCGCGGCCAAAAACGGAATTCTCTTCGGTACCTTTATAATTCCTACAATCATGGCCGCCTGCCAACTTATACTTCAGTTCTTCTTCGGCCTGAGTGATAAGAAATATCAAAAATGCGTCGAAGAAAACGAAGCGCGCGCATTGGCGGACCAAGCCGCGCCGCCTGCGTAACAATTTTCGATTGGAGAGTATTATGAAAAAAGCCATTTCGCTTATTGTTGTACTGTTGTCATCTTTCACAGTGTACATTTATTCGTTTACAACTATCGTCCTCGGCGATATTTACGCCGCTTTTCCCGGCCAGGACAGCGTAACCGTACTCATCGCATCGCTCCCCGCTGTGGTTATGATGCTTTCTGCTTTTGCTTCGGCGTTTTTGCTCGCAAAATTCAACCGCAAGGCTCTTGTTATAATCAGCCTCATCATTGCCGTTGCTGCGGGCCTTGTCGTTGCATATGTTGAGCTCCCCATTGCCGGTATCGTCGCCTGCTCCGCACTTATGGGCATTCCCGCAGGTATCGTAGCGGCAGCCAACGCATCTGTGCTCCCTCTCATCGCGCCCGACTCCCTGAAAGACAAGGTCATGGGCTTCCATCAGGCGGCTCTTATGCTCGGTCAGACGCTGTTTGCCCTTATCTGTGGTTTCTTTGCAAGAGGCGGCAACTGGGCGGGCGGTTTTAAGACCGTATATGTCATCATCCCCGTCATTGTTCTTGTCATGCTGTTTTACCCCAATGTATCCGTCGACTCCAAAGCTGAACATAAGGTTGAGGAAAGCAAGAGCGAAGCAGAGGAATCCGGCAGTCGTATGCCCCTGTATGCGATTCTTTTGCTCGGAACATACTTCCTCGGCTGCATCTTCTGGAACGGCTGGTATCTGAACAACTCCGACTTTATTATCAATGAGGCGCGTTTGGGCGACTCCACGCTTGTCGGCGGCGTAAACTCACTGTGCACCGCGGTCAGCATGGTCGGCTGCATCGCAGTTTCCTTCTGGATGAAAGCCTTTAAGGGGTGGGCACTCCCCGTTGCGCTGCTGCTCGGCGGCTTCTGCACATTTCTCCCCACCGTTATTCCCACCGTTGCCTGCTGCTACATCGCAGCAATCGGCTGCCAGCTCGGCATCATGATCGCAATCTCCGCCCTGCAGACCTATATCGGTCTCGGAACTAAAGGCAAAAATCTTACCACTGCAATGAGTCTGCTTCAGGCCTTTGAGGGCTCTGGCGTTTTCCTGTGCGGATATGTCGTTCCCTTTATTGCCGGCATATTCGGCGAAAGCGCACGCAGCAATATGATGGTTGCCGCAGTTGCGACGATGCTGATTGGTCTTGCAACCTACACCTTTATGCGCAAAGCGCACGGACAAGTTTTTGCCAACGCACAATAAATTTTCCGAGGTATGCGGGGGAGCTCCCCCGCATACCTTCTCTGTTTGCATGCTTGATCGCTTCGCCGCACTTCAACTCCTTAGATGGGGGGTTGACGGAATAAAAGCATCGCCTATCAAACCAGAGACACAGATTAACATGATCATGCCTTTAGCGAATATCCTTAAGCAATCAGGCTGCGAAATCACTACTGATAATGAAATTACCGCAACCGGGCGAAGAAGCAAAAAGAAGATTGTTATCTACCCGGCAATGTGGGTTGAACCACATGCTGCAAACACCATTTTTGTGAGCGATGCTTATATCAAGTACGCTAAGCCATATGCAGTTCAAAAGGTTCTCGACAACATTTGAAACAGACTGTCATTCTGAACATCCTGGTTGCGAGCTCAAATAATGCTGCGCCCACCGATCTTGTTGACCAGTGGGCTCTGCCACATTAATTTTCAATCCATCAACTGATGCTCTGGTGTGCCTTTCACATACCGTTCCAAGTCACCGCCAAGAACCAGTTGCGCATATTCCAGAAGTTTATTATAGATCAACCAGTCCAGCTCCGACCGCTGATACATGTTGTCAGCATCTCATTTTCCACGTCAATCGTGTTAATCGCAATCAAGCTGCCATCGGCAAATTTCAGTTCAACATAGGCAGTATCCATATTAAACGAACAGGAAATCAAACGCTTCATATTCGCCCACCTCAAATCATTCCAAAATGTTTCAATGCCTCCGTAATGGCTCTTTCCTTGTCTGGTGGGCATTGTGGCTGCCTGACATCCTCGGATTTCGGTTTATTGTAGTTCTCGCGCTCAATAATGCCATGTTTCTGCTTTACCTGTGCGATATAAAGACTACTGACCTTCAAGCCGCTGCGTTCCAGAACATAATCCTTGATCTGCCCATAGGTTGCCAGTCCTCTTTTATCCTGCACCATTTCTTCCACATCTACATCAATGTTGATATGTGTGACAGGATTTCTCAGAACTAATTGACACACCGTCTCGATATGCTCCGTGTGCGGGAACATATCGACCGGCTGCATCCGCTCGACGCGGTAGCCG
>ENA-ORLT01000177-ORLT01000177.1-human-gut-metagenome-genome-assembly--contig:-NODE-177-length-17666-cov-8.21594_pt1 | contig 17666 bp, 14 predicted proteins | sample MGYA00243074_ERZ508838 | MGnify/ENA primary metagenome ERZ508838 (study PRJEB26277, sample SAMN04329833) | human gut metagenome | biome: human-associated habitat | host: Homo sapiens | place: USA...
GCTGATATGTTGGTCTCGGCTGCGTGGAAGGGATTTGCCGACGGCGAGCGCAGCCGCGTGCCTGTGAAGTTTTATGCCAAGGTGCGTGCGGGTGAGCCGGTCATGGCCGCCGTCGCGGATGAGGACGGGCATCGCGCCGTGCTCACAGGGCCTGTACCCGAGCCTGCGCAACGCGCGCCGCTGACCGGGCAGAGCCTTGCCGATCAATTTGCCAAAACGGGCGGAACGCCCTATTATTCCACCGGTACGGAAAGCCGCATCGACCCCGGCCTGTATCTTCCGGCGGCCGCCGTTAACGACCTGCGCCGCCGGCTCATCACCGGCCTGAAGGACGAGCGCGCGGCGCTGCCCGAGCGGCGCAGCCTGCCGCTGCCGCTGCGGCCGGAGGGCACGCGCTATTCTGCCGACCCCGTGCTCATCGTGCAGGTGCATCAGGCCGAGCAGCTCACGCCGGAGCTCGCGCAGTTGTGCCCGGCGTATGTGTATGTGCCGGTCGAAATTCTTGACACGGATTTTCCGCGCGTCGCCCCGTTTCTGGAGCAGGGGGCGCAGGTCGTGGCGGTGCTGCCGCGCGTCATTACGGACGATCAGGCGGAGGATATGCACGCGATGCTCTCCCGCGCCGCCGAAAACGGTGTGCGTGAGGCGCTCGTCGGCAACATGGGGCACATCTTCTTTGCCCGCCGCGCGGGCATGCGTGTGCGCGGCGACTTTGGGCTCAACGTCTTCAACTCCTTCACCGAGGGGGTCTTGCAGCAGGCCGGGCTCGTGAGTGCGACGGCGTCGTTCGAGCTGCGCGTGGCGCAGATCCGCGACCTTGCCAAGGCGGTCGACACCGAGATGATCGTCTACGGCCGCCTGCCGTGCATGATCACCGAGCAGTGCATCATCCGCAACAGCGCGGGGCGCTGCAACTGCACCGTGCCGAACAATCTGGCCGACCGGCGCGGGGCGCTGTTCCCGGTGCTGCCGGCGTTCGGCCACCGCAACCAGATCTTCAACGCGCACAAGCTCTATCTCGCCGACAAGCATGAGGACTATGAAACGGCGGGGCTCTGGGGCGTGCGCCTCATGTTCACGACCGAGACGCCGCATGAGTGCGTCGCGGTTATGCAGAGCTATCAGGGCCTGACGGATTACCGCCCCAACGGGCTGACCCGCGGACTGTATTATCGGGGCGTGGAATGACCCGCCCGGGAGGAACGACCATGAACTGGATTCTTGCCTCCGGCTCCCCGCGCCGGCGGGAGCTGCTGGAGATGCTCGGTGTGCCGAACCTGACGATCCGTCCGGCCAAGGGACCCGAGCGCGCGACGCCGGGCGCAGGACCGGAGCAGACCGTGCGCGAGCTTGCGCTGCACAAGGCGCAGGAGGTCGCGCAGACCTGCGCGCCGGAGGACATCATCATCGCGGCGGATACGATCGTGTATCTCGACGGCGTGATCCTCGGCAAGCCGAAGGACACGGCCGACGCCGCGCGTATGCTCGCCGCCCTGTCGGGACGTGAGCACACCGTCTATACCGGCGTCGCCGTTTTGCGCGGCGGCGAGATGCGGCAGGCGGCCGAGCACACGGCCGTGCGCTTTCGCACGCTGACGCCGGAGGAGATCGCGCGCTACATCGCCACCGGTGAGCCGATGGACAAGGCCGGCGCCTATGGCATTCAGGGGCGCGGTGCGCTGTTCGTCGCGCATCTGGACGGGGACTATTTCAACGTCATGGGCCTGCCGCTGTGCCGGCTCGGACAACTGCTGAACGAACTGGGAGTCGAGCTGCTTTGAACTGGAAAACATATCTGAAGAAAAAAGGCGCGCGCATCGGCGCGGTCGTGCTTGTGGTCGTGCTCGTGCTCGCGCTCATCGCCGGGGCGCTCGGCGGCAAGGCGGGATTCCTCACGAATCTCGACGGCATCGTGCGCGCGCCGCTGCAAAAGGCCGCGACCGTCACGGCGCAGTGGCTTGAGAGCATCTACGGCTACATTTATAAATATGACCAGCTCAAGGCCGAAAACGACCAGCTGCGCGTCCAGCTTGCCGAGGCGCAGGCGCAGGCGCGCGAGGGGCAGGAGGCGCTGGCGGAAAACGAGCGCTACCGCGAGCTGCTGGGCTTCACGCAGCGGCACACGGATTTTGAGCTTGAGCCGGCGAACGTCGTGTCCTACGGCGCGTCGAACTGGTCGAGCACACTCACGCTCAGCAAGGGCAGCGACTGCGGCATCGAGGTCGGCGACTGCGTCATGAACGAGGCCGGCGCGCTCGTCGGTCAGGTCATTGAGGTCGGCAGCACATGGGCGACCGTGCGCACGGTCAGCGATGTGGACATGAGCGTCGGCGGCTACATCAGCAGCAGCGGCGCCACGGCCATGGTGCTCGGTGACTTCACGCTCATGCAGGACGGCTGCGTGCGCTTCGGCTATCTTTCCGAGGGCACGAGCATCTTCACCGGCGACACCGTGCTCACCTCCGGCAAGGGCGGCGCGTTCCCGGCAGGGCTCGTCGTCGGCACGATCACCGACGTGCGCACCGAGGCCGGCGGCCAGCAGACCTACGGCGTCATCACGCCGGCATGTGATCTCGGCGAGCTGCTGCAGGTATTCGTCATCAAGGACTTTGACGTGGTGAGCTGACATGTGGGCGGATCTGATCAACAAGGAAAAGATACACCGCGTGCTCTGGTGCGCGCTGTACATGGCGGTGACCGTTGCGCTGCAGACCACGGTCTTTGCGCACATTGCGCTCTTCGGCGTGCACGCCATGTTCGTGCCGGCGGTCGTCGTGGCGGTCGGCATGTTCGAGGGCGGCACATGGGGCGCGGTCTTCGGTCTCGTCACGGGCTATTTCTGCGCCATGGGCTACCCCGAAACGGGGCTGCTGTTTGCCGTGCTCTTCGCGCTCATCGGCTTCGGCGCGGGGATGCTCGCAGCGTACCTCATCAATAACGGGATCTTCCCGTTTCTCGTGACGTGTCTGGCTGCGTTTCTGCTCACGGCCTTCTGCCAGATGTTCCGCCTGTGGATCTTCCATGGCGCGTCGTTCTGGCGGCTGCTCGCCGTGGCACTGGGGCAGAGCGTGTTCTCGCTCCCGCTCGCCGTGCCGTACTACTACATCAGCCGTGCGTTTCACCGCCGGCGTGCCCAGCGCTGAGGCATTCAGCGCGCCCGTACCCCCGAAAGGATTTTCGCTATGGAAAAACCCATCAAGCCCGGCCGCATCACCGCGCTCGCGTGTATGCTCATGCTGCTCGTGATCGTGTTCGTGGTCGCGCTCTACAAACTGCAGATCGTCGACGGTAAGGCGTACTATGAGGAAAACCGCAACAGCGTCGCCAGCTCCCAGACCGTGGCGGCCGCGCGCGGCAGCATCCTCGACCGCTACGGCCGCGTGCTCGTGTCGAACACGAGCTGCAATAACCTCGTCTTTAACCCTGACGATCTCTTCGAGCAGGACGACCCGAACGGCATCCTGCTGCGCCTTGCGCGCACCGTCGTCAGCTGCGGCGACACGTATGTCGACGAGCTGCCGGTCACGACCGCGCCGCCGTTCGAGTATACGGACATGACTGAGACGCAGCGCACACAGCTCAAGGGCTTTCTCAAATATGCCAAGCTCGACGAGGAGGCCACGGCCGTGGAGCTTTTGAGCTACTGCCGTGAAAAATTTGAGATCAACAACAACTACTCCGCGGCCGATATGCGCACCATCGCCGGTCTGCGCTACTCGATCAAGACGCGCTATATCGACAAGCTCTACCTGCCGGACTATGTGTTCGTCAAGGACGCGAGTATGGACCTCATCACGTCCCTGAAGGAAAATAACGTCCCTGGGTTCGAGGTCACGGTGTCGTATACGCGCCAGTATCATACGAATCTGGCTGCACATCTGCTCGGCTACACGGGTCTGATGAACGCCGAGGAGTACACGACCTATAAGACGCAGGGCTATCCCATGAGCGCGACCGTCGGCAAGGACGGGGCGGAGCTCGCCTTTGAGAAATATCTCCACGGCACGGACGGCACGGCGATCGTGACGAAAAACGCCGCCGGCACCGTCACCGGTACGACCTATACCAAGGAGCCGGAGCCCGGCAATCAGGTCAGCCTCACCATTGACCTCGACCTGCAGTCGGCGGCGGAGCAGTCGCTGACCAAGGGCATCGAGAACATGAAGTCAAAATCCACGGAAAACAGCGCCGCCGTCGGCGGCGGCGCGCTCGTGGCGGTCGACGTCGCCACCGGTCAGCCGCTGGCCATCGCAAACTACCCGACCTTCGACCTGCAGACGCTCTTCCAGAGCGAGGAGAACTACAAGGCCGTCTCCGAGGCGGACAACCAGCCGCTGTTCAACCGCGCGCTGCTGGGCCAGTATTCTCCGGGCTCGACGTTCAAACCCTGCACGGCCATTGCCGGCCTGACCGAGGGCGTCATCACCACCGGCACGACCATCCAGTGCACCGGCACGTTCCGCAAGTATGAGGACACCGGCTACGCGCCCAAGTGCTGGATCGCCTCCTCCGGCACGACGCACGGCAATGACAACGTTACCGAGGCTATCCGCGACTCGTGCAACATCTTCTTCTACACCGTCGGCGACAGCCTGCCGATCGACACGCTCGCGCGCTATGCCGCGGCCTTCGGCCTCGGCGAGCACACCGGCATCGAGCTGCCGGAGAGCACCGGCCAGATGGCTACGGAGGCCGTGAAGAAAAAGCTCGAGAACACGAACTGGTATGTCGGCGACTCGCTGCAGGCGGCCATCGGCCAGTCGTACAGCCTGTTCACGCCGCTGCAGCTTTCGGAATACTGCGCCACGATCGCAAACGGCGGCACGCGCCACAGCGCGTCCATCCTCAAGACCGTACGCAGCTATGACGGCAGCGAGCTCATCTATGAAAACGAGGCCGAGGTGCTCAGCACCGTCGAGACCGGCGACTACAACTGGGCCGCCGTGCAAAAGGGCATGTACCTCGTCGCTAACGACCCCGCCGGCAGCGCTTACGAGACCTTCGGCAGCTACGGCGTGAAGGTCGCCGCCAAGACCGGTACCGCCCAGCTCGGCGACAACCAGGTCAACAACGCCATTTTCATCTGCTATGCACCGTATGACAATCCCAAGGTCGCCGTGGCGGTCGTTGTGGAGCACGGCAGCGCCGGCGCTTCCATCGCCTCCATCGCGCGCGATTTTCTCGACGCATATTTTACCGTCAAGACCGTTGACACCGCCCCCGAGAGCGAGCTCTCGCTGCTGCGATGACGGCCGCTGACCAGAAAGAGAGGAGTTATCCATATGAACATTGCACTGATCGCTGACGACGGAAAAAAGGAGCTCATGGTCCAGTTCTGCATCGCTTACTGCGGCATTCTGGCCAAGCACGAATTGTGCTCCACGTTTACGACCGGCCGGCTCATCTCCGAGGCCACCGGACTGAAGATCCGCACGTACCTGCACTCGGCGCAGGGCTGCCAGCAGCTCGACGCGCGCATCGCGTACAACGAGATCGACCTCGTGCTGTTTTTCTGCGACGCCGAGAGCGGCAACTTTGACGAGGTCAACCGCATGGCGCGCCTGTGCGACCAGCGCCAGATCCCGTTCGCCAGCAATGTGGCCACGGCCGAAGTGCTCATTCTGGGCCTGAACCGCGGCGACCTCGACTGGCGCGACATCGTCAACCCCAAGAAGAAATCGTAAGCCCGAAAGGAAACCAAGACATCATGGATAAGATCAAACCCCGCACACTGTCCGGCTTCATGGAGCTGCAGCCGGACAAGCAGGTGCAGATGGACAAAATGCGCGCCGTTCTGGCCGAGACCTACGCCCGCTATGGCTTCACCCCGCTCGATACGCCCGCGATCGAGGCGGCCGAGGTGCTGCTGGCCAAGGGCGGCGGCGAGACGGAAAAGCAGATCTACCGCTTCACGAAAGGCGAGAGCGATCTCGCGCTGCGCTTTGACCTCACGGTGCCGCTGGCGAAGTACGTCGCGGCCAATTACGGCCAGCTCACCTTCCCCTTCCGCCGCTATCAGATTGGCAAGGTCTGGCGCGGCGAGCGCGCACAGCGCGGCCGCTTCCGCGAGTTTTATCAGGCGGATATCGACATCATCGGCGACGGTGCGCTCGATATTTTGAACGAGGCCGAGATCCCGGCCATCATCTACGACACGTTCACGCGCCTGGGCCTGCACCGCTTTCGCATCCGCGTGAATAACCGCAAGGTGCTCAACGGCTTTTTCGCCATCCTCGGTCTGAGCGAGCAGGCGGGCGACGTGCTGCGCACCATCGACAAGCTCGATAAGATCGGCGCGGACAAGGTGCGCGCGCTGCTCACCGACACCTGCGGCGTCACGAGCGAGCAGGCGGACGAGATCCTGCGCTTTATCGCCTGCCCGGGCACGAGCGCGGACAAGCTCGCCTTCCTGGAGCAGTACCGCGGCCGGAACGAGACGTTTGACCTTGGCCTTGACGAGCTGCGCACCGTCGTGGGCTACCTGCCCGCGTTCGGCGTCCCGGAAGAGAACTTCGAGCTCGACCTCACGATCGCGCGCGGCCTTGACTACTACACCGGCACGGTGTACGAGACCGTCCTGCTCGACCATCCCGAGGTCGGCAGCATCTGCTCCGGCGGCCGCTATGACGACCTCGCGGGGTATTATACGAACAAGTCCCTGCCCGGCGTCGGTATCTCCATCGGCTTGACGCGCCTGTTTTACATCCTGCAGGAGCAGAACATGATCTCCGACGCCGTGCTCACCGCCCCGGCGGACGTGCTCATCCTGCCGATGACGGACGACCTGTCCGCGGCCGTGGCGCTGGCGTCCATGCTGCGCGCCGGCGGTCTGCGCGTGCAGCTTTACAGCGAGAAAAAGAAATTCAAGGCCAAGATCGGCTATGCCGACAAGCTCGGCATCCCGTTCGTGATCTTCCTCGGCGAGGATGAGATCGCGCAGAATGTCTGCGCGCTCAAGAACATGGACACCGGCGAGCAGGAGGCCGTGACGCAGGAGACTGCGCTCGAGACCATCCGCGCGGAGATCGCGCGGCGCACCGCCGGTGCGCTCCTGCGCGAGTCTTGATCCGGTCAATCCGCCGCCGCACCGCCGGAGGCGATATTCGATAGAAAGAAAGGGAATCAGGAGTATGTTTCAGTCCCGCACACACACTTGCAACGAGCTGCGGCTCGAAAACGTCGGCGAGCAGGTCCGCATCGTCGGCTGGATGGAAAATGTCCGCGAGGTCGGACAGAATTTTGCCTTTGTCGTCGTCCGTGATTTTTACGGCACGACGCAGGTCGTCATCGAGACCGAGGACATGATGAAGGTCGTCAAGGCGCTCAACAAGGAGTCCACGATTGCCGTTGAGGGCGTCGTGCGCGAGCGCGCGAGCAAAAACCCCAAGCTGCCCACCGGCGACATTGAGCTTGTGCCCACCAAGATCGAGGTGCTCGGCCGCTGCCGCTACAATGAGCTGCCGTTCGAGATCAACCGCAGCCGTGACGCCGACGAGGCGCTGCGCCTGAAGTACCGCTATCTCGACCTGCGCAACCCCGCCGTAAAGCAGAACATTATCCTCCGCTGTCAGGTGGTGGCCGCGCTGCGCGCCGCCATGACCGCGCACGGCTTTCTCGAGATCACCACGCCCATCCTCACGGCGTCCAGCCCCGAGGGCGCGCGCGACTATCTTGTGCCGGCGCGCAAGCACCCCGGCAAGTTCTATGCCCTGCCGCAGGCGCCGCAGCAATTCAAGCAGCTGCTCATGACGGCGGGCTTTGACCGCTATTTCCAGATCGCCCCGTGCTTCCGCGACGAGGATGCCCGCGGCGACCGCAGCCCCGGCGAATTCTATCAGCTCGACATGGAGATGGCCTTTGCCACGCAGGACGACGTGTTTGCGGTGCTCGAGGACGTGCTCCCGCCGATCTTCGCCAAGTACGGCAAGTACAACGTCGCGTCCGAGGCGCCCTTCCGCCGCATTTCCTACCGCGACGCGATGGAGACCTACGGCTCCGACAAGCCCGACCTGCGCATCGACCTCACCGTGCAGGACATGACGGCGCTCGTCGCGGGCAGCGACTTTGCGCCCTTTGCCGCGGGCAACACGGTCAAGGCCGTCGTCGTGCCCGACTGCGCCATGGCGCGCAAGGCCGTCGACAAGCTCTGCGCCGATGTGGAGGTGCAGGCCGGCAGCAAGCCTTACTGGTTCAAGGTCGACGAGCAGGGCAATTTCTCCGGCGGCATCGCAAAGTTCCTCACGGACAAAACCGCCGAGATTACCGCGGCCCTCGGCCTGAAGCCGGGCTGCTTCGTCGGCGTGACGGCCGGCAAAAAGACCGCCGCGCAGAAGACGGCGGGCGTGCTGCGCACGAAGCTCGGCATGGCCGTGCCGGGCCACATGGACAGGGAGCGGTACGAATTTTGCTGGATCGTCGACTTCCCGATGTACGAGATCGGCGAGGAGTCCGGCGAGCTGGAGTTCTGCCACAACCCGTTCTCGATGCCCAACGGCGGCCTCGAGATCCTCGAGCAGGCCGAGCGCGGTGAGGTCGATCCGCTCGACATCAATGCCTTCCAGTATGACCTCGTCTGCAACGGTGTCGAGCTCAGCTCCGGCGCGGTGCGAAACCACGATCCCGAGATCATGGTCAAGGCGTTCGAGCTCGTGCGCCTCGGCGAGAATGATGTGAAGGCCAAGTTCCCGGCCATGTACAACGCCTTCTGCTACGGCGCGCCCCCGCACGCCGGCATCGCCCCGGGTGTCGACCGTATGGTCATGCTCCTCGCGGGCGAGGACAGCATCCGGGAGATCATCCCGTTCCCGATGAACAAAAACGCGCAGGACGCCATGATGGGCGCGCCCGGCACCGTCGAGCCGCACCAGCTTGAGGAGCTGCACATCGCCGTCGTCGGCAACACGGAGCCCGATACCGAAGCGTAAACCCAAAATCCGAGTGACGGCGCCCCGGCGTTCGGCCGGGGCCTCGTCCGTGAAAGAAGGCGAACGGTTTGCTGTCCAAGATCCAGTCCCTCGGCTGCCGCGGTGTGAGCGGCTACGCCGTGAGCGTGGAGTGCCATGTGTCCAACGGTCTGCCGGGGTTTGATATCGTCGGCCTGCCGGATGCGGCCGTCAAGGAGGCGCGCGAACGCGTGCGCAGCGCCATCAAGACCAACGGCATGAAGTTTCCGGTCAGCCGCCTGACGGTGAACCTCGCCCCGGCGGACACGCGCAAGGCCGGCACGCTCTATGACCTGCCGGTGCTGCTGGGCATCCTGTGCGCCACGGGGGAGATCCGCCAGCCGCCGGCGACGGCGGCCTTCTTCGGCGAGGTGAGCCTCGCGGGGGAGATCCGCCCCGTCACCGGCGCGCTCACGATGGCGCTCGCGGCCGAGCAGCTCGGGCTCAGGGAGCTCTTTGTCCCGGCGGGCAACGCGGCCGAGGCCGCCTTTGCCGAAGGCGTGACCGTGTACCCGGTCGAGAATATCTCGCAGCTCGTGCACCATCTGCGCGGGGAGAAGCCCATCGCACCCATGTCCCCGCCGGACTTTGCGGCCGCGCCGCAGTTTTCGGTCGATTTTGCCGAGGTCAAGGCGCAGGAGAACGTCAAGCGCGCGCTCGAGGTGGCCGCCGCCGGCGGGCACAACATCCTGCTTGTCGGGCCGCCGGGCGCGGGCAAGTCCATGCTCGCCAAGCGCCTGCCGACCATTCTGCCCGCGATGAACCGCGCCGAAATGATCGAGACCACGCAGATCTACTCCGTCCTCGGTCTCACGACGCCGGACGACCCCGTCGTGCGTGTCCGGCCGTTTCGCGCCCCGCACCACACGGTGTCGAACGTCGCCATGTCCGGCGGCGGCAGCGCGCTGCAGCCGGGCGAGATGAGCCTGGCGAATAACGGCGTGCTCTTTCTCGACGAGCTGCCGGAGTTTTCGCCCGCCGTGCTCGAGACGATGCGCCAGCCGCTCGAGGACGGCAGCATCACCATCTCGCGCGCGACCGGCTCCGTGACGTATCCGAGCCGCTTCATGCTCGTGTGCGCCATGAACCCCTGCAAGTGCGGCTGGTACGGGCACCCTTCGGGGCGCTGCCGCTGCTCGCCGCGCGACGTGCGCCGTTACCATGCGCGCGTATCCGGCCCGCTGCTCGACCGCATCGACATCATCGTCGAGGTGCCGGCGCTGGACTTTGCCGAGCTCACCGCGCCCTCGGCCGGGGAGTCGGCGCAGCCCATCCGCGCGCGTGTCAACGCCGCCCGCGCCGTGCAGCGCGCGGGCTACGGGGACGCCACCACCGCGGCGAATGCGCACATGGGGCCGCGCGCCCTTGCGCAGTTCTGCACGCTCTCGCCCGAGTGCGAGCAGCTCATGCATCAGGCGTTTGACGCCATGGCGCTCACCGCCCGCAGCTATGACCGCATCCTGCGCGTCGCACGCACGATCGCCGATCTCGACGGGGCGCAGACCATCGCGCTCGCGCATCTGGCGGAGGCCATCCAGTACCGCACGTATGATTTTTCCGTCGCCGAGCCGTGAGCCCGGCGGCCGCGCCTGACAGAAGGGAGCTTCGTCATGTACAACAACAACTATAATTGGTATCAGCCGACCGGACCGCAGCCCGGCAAGCACGAGGCCACCGTCGCCATGGTGCTCGGCATCGTGTCGTGCGCGCTGCTCGTGTTCGGCTACACGGCGCTCGGCTCGGTCGTCACGGGCATCATCGGCCTGATTTATTCCGCGCGCGCCAAGAGCCTCGGCTTCAACGGCACGCCGCGCACGGTCGGGTATGTCTGCTCGCTCATCGGGCTGATCCTCGGTGCGCTCGTGTGTCTGCTGCTCGTGTGGCTCGGCGCATGGTCGTTCGGCTTGTTCATCACGCTCGTCGAGCGCTTCCTGTGATATCCTGAAAGAAAAGGAACGAAACCGCTATGAATGATCTGCTGCTCTGCAAGCCCGGAGAGATCTTCCTCAAGGGGCTCAACAAGCACTATTTTGAAGAGAGGCTGGTCGCAAATGTCAAGCGCCGCCTCAAGCCCATCGGCCACTTCCGCGTGACGTATCTGCAGTCGGCGCTCTACATCGAGGCCGCTGACGACGCGGCTGATCTTGACGCGGCGTATGACGCCGTGCGCAAGGTGTTCGGCATCGCGACGATCACGCGCGCGGCCGCCTGTGAAAAGGACAAGGACGCCATCACGGCGCTCGCCAAGACCTACCTGCACGACGCGATGACGGCGGCGCGCAGCTTCAAGGTCGAGACCAAGCGCTCGGACAAGCGCTTCCCCATGACGAGCATTGAGCTGTCGCAGTACGTCGGCGGCGAGCTCGCCGAGGCGTATCCCGACACGGTCGTCGACGTGCACGACCCGGAGCTGACCGTGCGCCTCGAGGTGCGCGAGCAGGCGGCGTATGTCCACGCGCAGGCAGTCGAGGCGGCGGGCGGTATGCCCGTCGGCTGCAACGGCGCCGCCGTGACGATGCTCTCCGGCGGCATCGACAGCCCCGTGTCCTCGTACATGATCGCCAAGCGCGGCGTGCGCCTGATCCCGGTGCACTTTTTCTCCTTCCCGTATACCTCGGAGCTGGCCAAGGAAAAGGTCATCTCGCTGGCTAAGGAGCTCACGGCCTACACCGGCCGCATGACGCTGCAGATCGTGCCCTTCACGCACATCCAGGAGGAGATCCGCCGCGCCTGCCCGGAGGAGTACTTCACGCTCATCATGCGCAGATTCATGATGCGCATCGCCGAGGACATCGCCGCGCACAACGAGTGCAAGGCCATCGTCACCGGCGAAAATCTCGGTCAGGTCGCCAGCCAGACCATGGAGGCCATGGCCTGCACGCAGGCCGTGACGCACCTGCCCGTGCTCCAGCCGCTCATCGGCATGGACAAGCGCGATATCGTGAAGATCGCGCGCGACATCGGCACATTTGACACATCCATCCTCCCGTATGAGGATTGCTGCACGGTCTTTACCCCGCGCCACCCCAAGACCCGCCCGACCGTGGCGGAGGTCGCAGAGGCGGAGGCCGCGCTCGACATTGACGCGCTCGTGCGCGAGGCAGTGGACGGAATTGAAAGGATCCGGATCGATTTATGAACGCAGAACTTATTGCCGTCGGCACCGAACTGCTCCTCGGCGACACCATCAATACCGACGCGGCGGCTGTCGCGCGCCTGCTCTCGGAGCTGGGCATCAATGTCTATTGGCAGACCGTTGTCGGTGATAACCGCGCGCGGCTTGAGCAGGCGGTGCAGCTTGCCCGCACCCGCGCCGACCTCATCATCACGACCGGCGGCCTCGGCCCGACGTGCGACGACCTGACCAAGGAGGTTGTGGCCGGCGCGTTCGGCATCCCGCTCGAGCTCAACGAGGCGGAGGAGGCACGCCTGCGCGGCCTGTACCGCGAGCGCCACACCTACATGACCGAGAACCACCTGCAGCAGGTCATGCTGCCGCGCGGCTGCACCGTGCTGCAAAACGACTGGGGCACGGCGCCTGCCTGTGCGTTTGAGGCGGACGGCTGCATGGTCATCATGCTGCCCGGCCCGCCGCTGGAGTGCGAGCCGCTGCTGCGCTACCGCGTGCGCCCGCTGCTCGCCGCACGCGGCGACGGGATCATCGTCTCGCACAATGTCAAGATCTTCGGCATCGGCGAGGGCACGATGGAGTACCAGCTGCGCGATCTCATGAACGAGATGCGCAATCCCACCCTTGCGCCCTATGCCAAGGAGGGGGAGTGCCTTGTGCGCATCACGGCAAAGGCCCCCACAGAGGCCGAGGCCGAGGCTATGATCGCCCCGTGCCTCGCGCGCGTGCAGCGCGAGCTCGGCGCCTTCGCCTACGGCGTTGACACGCCGAATATCGAGACCTGCGCGGCCGAGCTCCTGCTCCGGCAGCAGAAGACCATCGCCGTGGCCGACAGCTGCACCGGCGGCATGCTCGGCGATATGCTCACGAACGTGCCGGGCGCGTCGGCGATATTTGCCGGCGGCATCATCGCCTATAATAACGACACCAAGACCCGGCTGCTGGATGTCGACCCCGCGCTCATCGCGCGCTGCGGCGCAGTCAGCCCCGAGGTCGCGGGTGCGATGGCGGAGCACGCGCGCACCATATTCGGCACGGATCTTGCCATGAGCATCACCGGCCTTGCCGGGCCGGAGGGTGACGGCGTGCACACCGTCGGCACGCTCTTTGTGGCGCTCGCCACGCTGGACGGGACGTTTTTCCGCACGCTGCACAAGGATAAGTGGGGGCGCGTGCGCATCAAGCACGCCGCCGCCAACCACGCCTTCGACATGGTGCGGCGCTATCTCACCGGTCTGCCGGTGGAGATCGAGGAAAACCGCTGACGCCATCACCTGCTTTTTCCTGCGGCCGGGGCAGCTGTCCCGGCCGCGTTGTGACCCATGCATGATTTGAGAAACCGGAGAACCGATATGAACATCACCGTTGCCGGCGTGGGCTATGTCGGTCTGGCACAGGCGGTGCTGCTCGCGCAGCACAACGCCGTCACCGCCGTGACCACGACCCCCGCCAAAGCCGAAAACATCAGCCGCGGCGTCTCGCCGATCGCCGGCGCCGAGATCACGGAATTTCTGCGCGCACAGCCCCTCACGCTCACGGCCACCGTGGACGCCGAGCAGGCCTACCGCACGGCGGACGTGGTCATCATCGCCACGCCGACGGACTACGACCCCGAGCGGCAGATCTTCAACACCTCGACCGTCGAGGCGGTGCTCTCGCTCGTGGGCAGGGTCAATCCCGGCGCACTCGTGGTCATCAAGTCCACGGTGCCGGTCGGCTACACGGAGCGCGCCGTGGGGGCGTTCGGCTGCAGGCGGCTGCTGTTCTCGCCGGAATTTCTGCGCGAGGGCAGGGCGCTGTATGACAACCTGCACCCGAGCCGCATCGTGGTCGGCCGTCCGCACGGCGGCACGGCGACGGAGGCGGATGCGCGCCTGTTTGCGGCCCTGCTGCAGCAGGGCGCGGCGGAGACGGATATCCCGACGCTGTACCCGAACGCGACGGAGGCCGAGGCCATCAAGCTCTTTGCCAATACGTACCTCGCCGTGCGCGTGAGCTACTTCAATGAGCTCGATACCTATTGTGAGCTCAAGGGGCTCGACACGCGGCAGGTCATCGACGGCGTGTGCCTTGACCCGCGCATCGGCGCACATTACAACAATCCGTCGTTCGGCTACGGCGGCTACTGCCTGCCGAAGGACACGCGCCAGCTGGTGGCGAACTTCGGTGACATTCCGAACCGCATCATCAGCGCCGCCGTCACGGCCAATGACGAGCGCAAGGATCACATTGCCCGTCAGATCCTGCGCAAGGCGGCGGGCGGTGTCGTCGGTGTGTACCGTCTGACGATGAAGGCCGATTCGGACAACTTCCGCGAGTCGAGCATCCGCGGCGTCATCGAGCGGCTGCGCCGCGCGGGCGCGAGCGTCGTGATCTATGAGCCGACGCTCAGGGCCGCCTCCTTTGACGGTCTGCCGGTGATCTCGTCGCTGACGGAATTCAAGCGCATGGCGGCCGTTATTGTTGCCAACCGCGCCGAGTCCGCGCTCGACGACGTGCCGGAGAAGGTATACACCCGCGACCTGTACCGCAGAGACTGAAAAAGGGAGGCACAGACGATGAAAGGCATCATCCTCGCCGGGGGCTCCGGCACACGGCTGTACCCGCTCACGCGGGTCACGTCCAAGCAGCTGCTGCCGGTGTACGACAAGCCCATGATCTACTACCCGCTCTCGACGCTCATGCTCGCGGGCATCCGCGACATTCTCATCATCTCCACGCCCGACGATACCCCGCGCTTCGAGCGTCTGCTCGGCGACGGCAGCCAGTTCGGCATCCGGCTGTCCTATGCGGTGCAGCCGCATCCGGACGGTCTGGCGCAGGCATTTCTGATCGGGGAGGATTTCATCGGCGATGACACGTGCGCCATGATCCTCGGCGACAATATTTTCTACGGCAACCGCTTTCGCAGCAATCTGTGCGAGGCGGTCAAGGATGCCGAGGCGGGCTATGCCACGATTTTCGGCTATCATGTCAAGGACCCCGAGCGCTTCGGCGTCGTGGAGTTCGACCAGAACAAGCGTGTGCTGTCCGTCGAGGAAAAGCCCCAAAACCCGCGCTCGAATTACTGCGTCACGGGGCTGTATTTTTACGACAACCGTGTCGTGGAAAAGGCGCGGCAGGTGCGTCCGTCGGCGCGCGGCGAGCTGGAGATCACGGATCTCAACCGGCTCTATCTCGAGGACGACCGGCTGAAGGTGCAGCTGCTCGGCCGGGGCTTTGCGTGGCTCGACACCGGTACGGTCGAGAGCCTCATGGACGCGGCGGTCTTTGTCCAGACGGTGCAAAACCGGCAGGACGTCATCATTTCCGCGCCGGAAGAGGTGGCCTATCACATGGGCTGGCTCACGAAGGTGCAGCTGCTGGCTGCCGCCGCGCAGTATCAAAACGCGCCCTACGGCGCGCATCTGCGCGCGGTCGCGGAGGACAAGCTGGTGTTTGAGAGGGAACTGCATGACTAGATTTGTAACCGGCGGCGCCGGCTTCATCGGCGCGAATTTCCTGTTTTACCTGCGTGAGCGCTATCCGGATGACCGGCTCGTGTGCATCGACAAGCTCACCTATGCCGGCAATCTCTCCACGCTCGCGCCGCTGCTCGGGCAGCCAAATTTCCGCTTTGCCAGGGTGGACATCTGCGACCGTGAGGCGGTCTACGCCCTCTTTGCCGAGGAGCGCCCCGACGTGGTCATCAACTTCGCGGCCGAGAGCCATGTGGATCGCTCGATCGCCGACCCGTCGCTGTTTTTGCAGACGAACATCATCGGCACGTCCGTGCTCATGGACGCCTGCCGCGAATACGGAAACATCCGCTTCCATCAGGTCTCGACCGATGAGGTCTACGGCGACCTGCCGCTTGACCGGCCGGAGCTGCTGTTCACCGAGCAGACGCCGCTGCACACGAGCTCGCCCTACAGCAGCTCCAAGGCCGCGGCTGACCTGCTCGTGGGCGCGTACGGACGCACCTACGGTCTGCCGGTCACGATCTCGCGCTGCTCGAATAACTACGGGCCGTATCAGTTTCCGGAAAAGCTCATCCCGCTCATGATCGTGAGCGCCCTCGCCGACCGTCCGCTGCCGGTGTACGGGCGGGGACTGAACGTGCGCGACTGGCTGTATGTCGCCGATCACTGCCGGGCCATCGACCTTGTGGTCACGCGCGGGCGCATCGGCGAGGTGTACAACATCGGGGGCCACAACGAGATGCGCAACATCGACATCGTGCGCCTGATCTGCCGCAAGCTCGGCAAGCCCGAAAGCCTCATCACCTACGTCGCCGATCGGCAGGGGCATGACCTGCGCTATGCCATCGATCCCACGAAGATCCACACAGAGCTCGGCTGGCTGCCGGAGACAAAGTTCGCCGACGGCATCGGCCGCACGATCGATTGGTATCTTGCGCACCGCGCCTGGTGGGAGGAGATCGTCTCCGGCGAATACCGGAGCTACTACGCGCGGATGTACGGCGAGCGCCCGACGCTGTGAGCGGCAAAATGAAAAAGAGACTGGCAAAAAAGCATTACTTTTTTGCCAGTCTCAAAAACCCGCAGTCCACGGACTGCGGTTTTTTGGCTTTGTGTCATTCTGCGTCCAGCCGTTTTTCCAGACAGACGAGCTCTACGCCTGCGATGCCGTTGAAGGTGCACGGCACGATGGCGGCCTCGCGGAAGCCGAGACGATCGTCGGGTCAACGACGAGCGTGTGCAGCACGAGCACCTGCTCCGGCGGCGCTGCGTATTGCCACGGCACCTGCGCGTAGACCGGCACCTGCACTTGGTCGATGCGCCCGGCGGCAACGAGAACGCCATCATCCTCGAGCACAAACAGTGCCCCGTCGTCGAGCGCTGCCTGCGCGGTCGCGCGTGTCGGGTAAACGCCGCGCGCCCAGCCGACGCTGGCGGCGCCGGTTTTCTCTGCGGTGTGGATCGCGTCGTAGATCTGCTCGATGCGCGGCAGATCGTCTGCGGCCGCGGGACGGATATCGATCATGGAGATACCTCCTTCTGCGGTGCCCGGAAGATGTCCTCCGGGATCAGGGCTGCGAGCGCGCGCTGTCCGGCGGGGGTGTGGTGCACGCCGTCGGTCGTGTAGGCCGCGATGAGCGCGTCCGGGTCGTCGGGGTCTGCCAGAGCGTCCAGCGGGATGTAGCCGTCGGCGGGGCAGTCCGCGCTCTGAAACCACGCGTTGAGCTCCGGCCGCAGCGCGTCGAGCTCCGGCGACCACTGAATGTCGTCCCCGCGCCCGAAGAGATTGCGTGTATAGCCCTTCCACGGCGTGAGCTCGCAAAACCAGATGCGCACGCCCTGCGCGTGCGCCATGTCGGCGAGCGCGCGGTAGCCTGCGGTCATCTGCGCGAACGTGACCGGGGTCAGCAGTCCCTGCTTGCTGCGGCAATGCGGGTGGATGAGATCGTTCGCGCCGAGCTTGACGAGCACCATGTCCGCGCCCGCCTGCGCGAGTACGTCGCGTTCAAAGCGCTTCACGCCTGCGCCGCCGAGGAGCTTCGCCGCGCGGCCGACGCCGTCGGCCACCAGCCGGTCACCCTTGATGGCGGCCTGCGTCACGCTCACGTTTTCGATCCCGTCGGCGCGCAGGCG
>ENA-ORLT01000190-ORLT01000190.1-human-gut-metagenome-genome-assembly--contig:-NODE-190-length-16442-cov-6.33453_pt1 | contig 16442 bp, 12 predicted proteins | sample MGYA00243074_ERZ508838 | MGnify/ENA primary metagenome ERZ508838 (study PRJEB26277, sample SAMN04329833) | human gut metagenome | biome: human-associated habitat | host: Homo sapiens | place: USA...
GCGCCGGGGCGGCGGCAGGTGACGTTCTGTCGGAGAGCAGCGGGCGTCCGGATATTTCCGCAAATATTGCACCGGATGCGGCGCCCCGCATTTATGATGCCAAGGGGCGGCTTATTACTACGGTTCACGCCGAGGAAAACCGTCTCCCCGTGTCCATTGATGAAGTGCCGGCTAATTTACAAAACGCATTTATTGCGGTAGAGGATAACCGTTTTTATGAACATCACGGCGTGGATCCTATCGGTATCATCCGTGCCGTTTTCAGAAATATCATCAGCGGCAATGCCACGGCGCAGGGGGGGAGCACCATTACGCAGCAGCTGGCGCGAAACGCTTTCCTTTCGCAGGAACAGACGCTGAAACGCAAGCTGCTGGAGGCTTTTCTTGCTTTAAAGATAGAGCGGCAGTATACCAAAAAAGAAATTCTGGAAATGTATATGAACCAGATTTATTTCGGACAGGGCTGTTATGGTATCCAGACGGCATCTAAAGTGTATTTTGGAAAAGACGTGAAGGATTTGTCTCTTGCCCAGTGCGCGCTTATAGCGGGTCTTCCGAACAGTCCGAATTATTACTCTCCGTTCCATAGTGTGGAAGCGGCAAAACAGCGGCAGTCCATCGTTCTTGATCAGATGGTGAAGTATGGGTACATTACCGAGAGTGAGGCTGCTGCGGCAAAAGAAGCGGATATCCATCTGGCCCGGCCCCAGGAACAGCGGGGAACAGATAGTGTGGCGTCTTATTTTGTAAATTATGTCATTCACTTGATCAGCGAAAAGTATGATTCCGATGCGATCTACAAAGAGGGCCTGCAGATTTACACTACGCTGGATCTTGATTTGCAGAAGGAAGCGGAAGCGGCCCTGAAGAAAAATCTTCCTAATGCCTATACCGATGATAAGAAATTGACACAGCCTCAAGGCGCCCTTGTTTCCATAGAAGTGGGAACGGGATATGTCCGTGCCATGGTAGGCGGCCGCGGGCAGGATCACTTTAACCGCGCTGTACAGATGACCCGCCAGCCGGGTTCGGCTTTTAAACCTTTTGTCTATCTGACGGCATTTGCAAACAAAGTAACGCCTTTCGACATTCTTAGTAATGAAACGAAAGATTTCGGCGGCGGCTGGATACCAAAGAATTACGGAGGCACTTCCGGCGGCAGCGTAACCGTCATGGAAGCGCTTGTGAAGTCCATGAATATACCTACGGTCCATCTGGCGGATCAGGTAGGCATGGGAAAAATTATTCAGACGGCAAAAAATGTGGGGATTTCCACCTTAGTTACCGAGGGTGAATACAGTGATACGAACTTGGCAACAGCTCTCGGTGGTCTGACTTACGGCGTATCCGTCTGGGATATGGCAAAAGCATACAGCGTGTTTGCAAACGGCGGCAAACTGGTGGAACCGACGGTCATTATGAAAGTTGTCGACCGCAATGGAAAGGTGCTTGAAGATCATTCCGGCGCGCCGGAAAGTACGCAGGTCGTTGATGAAGCCTCGGCATGGACATTGACGAGCGTGCTGGAAGAAGTCATCTCCCGCGGGACCGGCGGAAATGCGTATATCGGACGGCCGTCGGCAGGCAAGACGGGGACTACTGATGATGAACATGACGCATGGTTTGTCGGATATACGCCGGATCTTTCCACGGCGGTCTGGATCGGCGATGACGCGTCCACCAATGCGGGGTATACCGGCGGCACCATTCCGGCGGCGATCTGGCGCGATTATATGTACGAAGCGGAAAGCGGTTACACCGTGAAGAATTTCGAAATTCCTGCATCCGTAAGAAGCAGTATGGAAAAAGCAAGAGCCGCGCGGGCAAAGCAGGAAGCGGAAGCGGCGGAAAAGAAGAAAAAGGAAGAAGCGGAGAAAAAGAAAAAAGCATTGAAGGATAAAGTGAAATCTGCGGGGAATAAACTTCTTGATAGGATTTCGGGCCGGTCGGCAGAAAAGTCCGGGGAAAAACAGTAATGGGAAGAATATAAATTGACAAAGGACAGGACGTTTCGTAAAAGGCGTCCTTTTCTTTTGCAGAAAATATGAAAACGGGAAAAGGAATATGTGTTATGTAATGATAAAAAGTAATGAAAACAGCATACATTTATGCTAAAATTACAACGGACTTTCTTTTTATAGTTAGTGTCTGGGATATATGCTAAAATTGCTTTGGTAAGTAAACATATTTAAGATTTGAGAGGAGATGTTTTTCATGAAATGGAAGGCTCTTGCTGCATGCACCCTGGCCGGACTGGCGTTGATTGCTGCCGGCTGCGGCGGCGGTGACAAGGCGGCTGCAGGCGGTGCGAAAGCGGGCGGTCAGGATCTGAAAGGCAAGAAGTTGGTGATGTATGTGTCTTTCCATGAAGACACGGCGAAAGAACTGGCGGATCTGTTTAAGAAGCAGACCGGTGCAGATGTAAGCTTCATCCGTCTGCCGACAGGGGAAGCTCTTGCCCGTATCACGGCGGAAAAAGATGCGCCGAAAGCGGATATCTGGCTCGGCGGCACGGCGGACGCCCATGCGAAAGCGGCGGCTGACGGACTTCTGGAAGCTTATAAATCCAAGAATGCCAAAATGATCATGCCTGAATACCAGGACAAAGACGGTTTCTGGTATGGCACGTATCTGGAAGTTTTGGCAATCGGCTACAATGAAAAACGTTTCAATGAAGAATTTAAACCGAAAGGGGTCGCCGCTCCGACGACACTGCAGGATCTTCTGAAACCTGAATTCAAAGGGGAAATTATTATGCCTGATCCCCGTAAATCCGGTACAGGCAACACCTTTATCAGTTCCGTTCTCCAGAATATGGGAGAAGAAAAGGGCTGGGAATACCTGAGAGCGCTGAAACCGCAGGTGGCGCAGTTCACTCCTTCCGGATTTACACCGGGACAGAAAGCCGGCGCCGGCGAATATCTTATCGCCGTCAACTTTATTTCCGATCAGAATCTGGTCAGCGCCAAGGGACAGAAACTGGTGAGCACCATTTACGATCAGGCAGGCTGGACGGTATGCCCCGTAGGCAAGATCAAGAACAAAGCCAATGAAGATGTGGCGAAAGCGTTTATTGATTTCGTCCTTACCAAAGAAGCGGGAGATATTCTTGTAAAGACGACGAACGGCATTGCCTGCAATCCTGAAGTGGCTCCGCCCCAGGGCATGAAGCCGCTGAAAGAGCTGCCGCTGTTCAAGACTTATGATTTGGTCAAGGCGGGCGCCGATAAACAGAAGAACTGCGATACATTCTTTGCTGAATAATATGTCTGTCAAAAAGCTGCCTCCACCAATGACGGTGGGGGTAACTTTTTATCTATTACTTTTACTTATTTAAGAAATAGTCTGCTTTATACCTGCCCTTCCCTCGCCGATGGAAAAGCCGGAAGGCACCTGCTGTTTTAAAGAAATAAATCCTTTTTATATCTAAGGAGTTTTGTATGAATGAAAAAGAGTCCGGCCGCGAACACACCGGAATCGCAGCGGAGATGAAAGTGCTTCTTCGGGAGCCGCCGCTTCTCATCGGTATTCTTGCCGTATTCCTTCTGTTTGCCGTATTTATTATTTATCCTTTTGTGAAAATTCTTCTCGTTCCGACATCGGCAGACTGGATGCGCGCCGTCACGGATAAGGAGTTCATCGAGGTATTCAGCCACACGATCTTCTCGTCCTTTGTTGCTACGGCGACGGCTATCGTTTTCGGATTCATTTTCGCTTACGGTGTGAATTACACGAATATGCCGTGCAAGCGTTTCTTCCAGGTGGTGGCTCTGCTTCCCACCATGGCGCCGTCCGTTGTCAGCGGTCTGGCATTCATCATGCTTTTCGGCCGCCGCGGCTTTATTACATGGGAAATGCTTCATTTGAAGGTGGATCTTTACGGACCTGTCGGACTTTGGGCAGCGCAGACTATCGCTTTTTTTCCGCTGGCGTACATCACCATTTCAGGTGTCTTGAAAAATATCAGTCCGAATTTGGAACTGGCGGCACAGAACCTGGGGGCGAAAGGGTGGTGCCTTTTCCGTACGGTGACCCTCAGACTGGCCACACCGGGGCTGGCAAGCGCGTTCCTCTTGGTCGGTATCAACTCATTGGCGGACTTTGGCAATCCCATGCTGGTCGGCGGTAATTACCATGTTCTGGCCACGGAAGCATACACACAGGTCACCGGTGCCTGGGATCTTCCCATGGGCGCCACGCTTTCTGTATTCCTTGTCATTCCGACACTCATTGTTTTCTTTGTACAGCGGTATTATCTGGAAAAGAACTCTTACGTTACTGTTACGGGAAAGCCCGTGGCGGGCCTCATCCGTGTGACGGCGGGACCGGCGGCAACATGGTGTTTCTTTACTTTCTGCATGCTTCTCAGCCTGGGCATCCTTATGATTATCGGCGTGGTCGTGCTTTTTGCCTTTACCGTTTCTTTCGGTGCGGATTACACCTTCACTCTTGAGTATTTCAAAGAAGGCGTCATCAACTCCAATGTCATGGTGAACTCCTGGGTGGCATCCATGTCCACGGCGGCAATCAGCACGGTCTTCGGCATTGCTCTGGCGTTTCTGGTGCTCCGTAAAAAATTCCCGGGAAGAACAGTTATGGATTTTCTTGCCATGCTTCCCGTCTCTCTGCCGGGGACGTTTATCGGTCTTGCCATGATTCTCGCCTTTAATGACGGACCGCTTGAAATGACGGGTACGCTTGCTATTATCATTCTCGGTATGGCCCTCCGCCAGCTGCCGGTAGGATATCGGCAGGCCGTGGCGGGGCTGAAACAGATCGAAGGCTCTTTAGAGCAGGCGTCTACCAACTTAGGGGCAGGCAGCTTCACGACTTTCCGGAAAATTGTGCTGCCTATGCTGAAAAATTCACTTTCTGTCAGCTTTGTATACGCGTTCATGCGTTCCATGAACACCTTAAGCACCGTTATTTTCCTCGTGTCACCGGAATGGAACCTGGCGTCCATCAATATCATGAGCCTGGCAAATCAGGGATTCCTCCCGACTGCCAGCGCCACTGCCGTAGGCATCATGCTTGTTATTTACCTGACTTTCGGTGTGGTAAAACTGATACTCCGTGACAAGATTAATATCTTTGATTTATAATCGCTCAAAGTTTACAACAGAGGTGGAAATATGTCAGACTTAGTATTGCAGCTGAAACAGATCAATAAATATTTCGGTCGGAGCCATGTCATCAAAGACGTGAACATTGATTTTGAAAAGGGGCATTTCGTTACATTCCTCGGGCCGTCAGGCTGCGGGAAGACCACGCTTCTCCGCATGGTGGCAGGTTTCTATGAACCGGATGATGGGGAAATACTTCTTAACGGCAAACGAATCGAAAGGATTCCTCCTTACAGCAGAAATACGGCCATGGTATTTCAGGAATATGCCCTCTTTCCGCATATGAACGTTTTTGATAATGTTTCCTATGGACTTCGTGTGAAGAACTGTCCGAAAGAGGAAATAGAAAGACGTGTCAAAGAAGCGCTTGACCTCATGCAGCTCAAAGGCATGGAGGACCGTTTCCCGAACCAGATGTCCGGCGGACAGCAGCAGCGTGTTGCTGTGGCCCGTGCCCTTGTCATGAATCCTGAAGTTCTTCTTCTTGATGAACCGCTGTCCAATTTGGATGCGAAGCTGCGCGAAAGCGTCCGCGTGGAACTCCGTGATATTCAGAAGAAGATGGGGCTTTCCACGATTTATGTCACTCATGACCAGTCGGAAGCGCTTTCCATGTCGGACATGATTGTTGTTCTGAAAGGCGGCGTCGTCCATCAGACAGGATCGCCCCAGGAGATCTACTTTGAACCGAAGACGCCGTTCGTGGCGGACTTCATCGGCACGACAAACCTCCTCAGCGTAAAAGGGCTGGGAGAAAATACTGTTTCTTACGGAAACGACAGAATTCCCACTACGAAGAGCGTAAATGCAGGGCAGGAATACTGCCTGAGCATCCGTCCCGAATGTCTGAAGTTGGTGAAAGAGGCCGTTGACGGGCAGGTGAATGTAAAAGTCACCATTCAAAATAAAATGTTCCTTGGAGAAAAAATCCGCTACTTTGTCAATGACAGTCTTGGCAAGGAATGGATTATCGATATTTACGACCCCGGCAGGACGATCCTGGAAGGCGAAGCATATGCCGCTTTCCCCTTTGAAAAGGCATGGCTCATTGAAGATCTGACGGATTGAAATGAAAAAAGAGCGGAGTTTCCGTAAAAAGAAACGACGCTCTTTTTGAAAAAAGAAAACCCCTGGTTAGACCAGGGGTTCAGTTGAGCTTTAGCGTTGAGTCTTTAATATAAAAAAAGCCTCCTAAGTATTAATATAAAATTGCGGCCTGTAAACTGCAGTTTTAATTAATAGAAGGAGGCTTTTCAACATGTCATATGAACATAGTTTAGCACATACAAAATGGGATTGTAAGTATCACGTAGTATTTGCCCCTAAATATCGGAGGAAGGTATTTTATGGACAGAAAAGATATGAAATAGGACAAATACTACGTGAACTTTGTAAATGGAAAGGAGTAACTGTATTATCGGCTGAAGCCTGTCCAGATCATATACATATGATGCTAGAAATACCGCCAAAGTATAGCATATCAGGATTTATGGGATTCTTGAAAGGAAAAAGCAGCTTAATGATATATGAGAAATGGGGAAACATGAAGTATAAGTATAGGAATAGACAGTTTTGGTGTAGGAGATACTATGTGAGTACGGTGGGGAAACAAGAGAAAGTGATAGAAAGATATATAGAAAACCAGTTAAAAGAAGATGCAATGAGTGAGGAATTAACATTGAATTTTGAAGACCCGTTTACGGGTAGCAAGAAGTAGGATGCAAGTGAACAGGCCGCAAGCGCGTAGACGCGCCGCTGGTAAGATAGGCCCTTGGGCCGCATAAGAAGAACCGCCGGCTATGCCGGTGGGTTTCTCTTGTCCACCGAAAAGGCATGAGTGGAGGGGCTGTGACAAGGCACAAAAATATTTTGTCACAGCCTCTTTATAATTGGCTATGGCAGATCTCTCAGCAGATCGTTTACATGAGAAGCAGCTTTCACGTTCCTGTATTCTTTTACCAATACGCCTTTTTCATCAATGATGAATGTGGAGCGCTCGATGCCCATGTATTTTTTCCCGTACATGCTTTTTTCTTTCATGACGCCGTACAAATTGCACACCGTTTCCTTTTCATCAGAAAGGAGAGGGAAATTAAGTTCATACTTGTCGCGGAAATTGCAGTGCTTTTTCACGCTGTCGCGGCTCACGCCAAGTACGGAATAACCCCGCTTCTTAAATTCTTCCAGATTGGCGCGGAATGCCTGCGCTTCCAGCGTGCACCCGGAAGTATTATCTTTCGGATAGAAATAAAGAATCACCTTCCCGCCCTTGTAATCGGAAAGGGAAATATCCTGTCCGCCGTCAGACGGAAGTGTGAATAGGGGCGCTTTTTTGCCCACCGTAAGATCTGCCATGATAACCTCCTTAAAGAAATATATTTTCTTTCATTATAGTATGGGGGAGACAGGATGTAAAACGGAGAAAAAGCCGTAAAAGTATTTCTTCTCCGGCAGATGGACAGCAAAGCATAAGGAGATATATAAAGCGCAGACAAAGATGGTATAATGAATTTATACACAGGGAAATCGCATAAATTGACATTTTAACATCCGGAGATAAAAATGTCTTTTCATGAAGAGCTGAATCAAAAATTGAATGTATTCTTTAATCGTGACTGGTCGGTTGAGTTATCGGAACAGGAAGAGGAAAAGATGGAAGAGCTCGCGGCCGGTCTTGTGAAAGATTTTGGCTGGGATACGGTTTTTCATGCAGCATTCGAATATCTGAAAGAGAACTGCCGGACACCGGAGTCTGTAATGAATTTCGCACATCTGTATTGGGAATCCTGGTGGTGGAATCACCCGATTAAAGAGCCATACAGGTTTATGGGATACTTCTATTACAGAATCGGTATGGATGTGGAAGAATATGATTCGGATCAGGACATATTGGATAGCCTTTCGTGCAGTATATTGACCAAGTCAGGATATAAACAGGCTGACTTGTATGAGGACCCATACTATATTCCGGAACGGGATCCGCTCATGATACAGGCGGTAGAAGAATATATAAACAATGAGAAAAACAGAAACCATTGATATGGAAGAAACCGGTCAGGCACAGCATTTGTTTGTTTCAGGAATAGTGTATGAAGATAGGTACTACGTTTGCAGAAGTGTATATTTTGAAAAAGAAACAGGCAAATCTCGGTTTACAGAAAATTTAGCTTTATACAAGACGGTGGGGTGACGAAACAATCCCGCCGTTTTGTTTTTACTGTTCGGTATTTTGTTTGCATATGACTGCGTTCTTCCAGTTTCTTTCCGTATGGCAGCGGACATGTTTTTCGGATTTATTCCGTATATTTAATTTTTTTATTGACAGATAGACCCCAGGGGGGTATAGTCTAATCAAAAAGAAGATTTTCGATTAAAAAGTAAGAATGAGAGAGAGTACGAAAAAGCAGAGAGGGAAATGAAATGGAAGCGAAGGAGACAAAACAGATAACCGGTATGGAAACAGAGGAAGCCTGCTGCTGTACGGAACGGACACCGGCAGAACGGAAGAAATTGCTTACCCGCCTTAAGACGGTGGAAGGGCAGATCAGGGGCATACAGAAAATGGTGGAAGCCGACGCATACTGCCCCGATATCCTCATGCAGGTATCGGCTGTATCCAATGCGTTGAATTCTTTTAACAAACTGCTCCTGGCATCCCACATCCGAGGCTGCGTTTCCGATGATATCCGCGAAGGCCGGGACGGAAAAGTGGATGAGCTCTGCACCATGCTCCAAAAACTGATGAAATAATTTTTTGACAGGAAATGAAAGAGGTAAAAAATGAGACAATATACGGTTACAGGCATGACCTGCGCAGCGTGCCAGTCCCATGTGGAAAAGGCAGTCGCTGAAGTGCCGGGGGTCTCTTCGGAGGCCGTGGCGCTCCTGACAAATTCCATGGCGGTCGACGGCACCGCATCAAACGAAGAAATCATCCGCGCCGTTGAAAACGCGGGGTACGGAGCGCGGCTCAAAGGTGAAGAAAAGAAAAAGAGCTCCGCTTCAGAAAAACTGGCACAGGAAGCGGAAGCCCTGGCCGACCATGAAACACCGAAGCTCAAACGGCGCCTCATATGGACTGCCGGATTTCTTGAGCTCCTCATATATCTCGCCATGGGGCCCAATAAGCACGGCTGGCCTGATCCCGCATTTTTTGACCATAATCATCTGGGACTTGCTCTGACAGAAATGTTCCTTGCCCTTATCGTGATGTATGTCAATAAGGATTTCTTTCTTTCCGGCGGGAAATCCCTCGCTCATGGCGCGCCGAATATGGATACCCTCGTGGCGCTCGGCTCGGGAGTTTCCTTTCTCTGGTCGCTCTATGTCCTTTATGAGATGACCTACCTCCTTACGCAAGGCACATCGAATGCGGATCTCATGGGATTTTACCATGACCGGCTCTACTTCGAGTCCGCCGCCATGATTCCTGCTCTCATCACCATAGGGAAAACACTGGAATCCCTCTCCAAAGGCCGGACCACCGATGCTTTGAAAAGTCTGATGAGGATGGCGCCGAAGACGGCGTTCATCGAAAAAAACGGGCAGGAAGTATCCGTTGCCATCGACGAGGTGCAGCCGGGAGATATCTTTGTCGTAAGACCGGGAGAAACCATTCCCGTAGACGGCGTGATTATAGAAGGTACGACAGCGGCGGATGAATCCGCTCTTACGGGAGAATCCGTTCCGGTGGACAAAGCGGAAGGCGACCCCGTGAAAGCCGCCACCATAAACCGTTCCGGATTCATCCGTGCCCGTGCCACCCGTGTGGGCGAAGATACGACCTTCTCACAAATCATCCGCATGGTCAGTGATGCGGCTGCTACAAAAGCGCCGATTGCAAGAATTGCTGATGCCGTGTCTGCCGTCTTCGTACCTGCCGTTATCGGTGTAGCCGTTCTCGTCATGATCGTGTGGATACTCCTCGGCGCGCCCGTGGCGAAAGCATTGGAATACGCCATCTGCGTCCTCGTCATTTCCTGTCCCTGCGCGCTGGGGTTGGCAACGCCCGTTGCCATTATGGTCGGCAGCGGCGTAGGCGCGAAAAACGGCATTCTTTTCAAAACAAGCGAATCTCTTGAAAATGCGGGAAAAATACAGATCGTCGCGCTTGACAAGACCGGTACTGTTACGGAAGGAAAACCGGATGTCACCGGCATTTATCCTGCGGGACATATGACGGACGATGAACTTCTCCTTTTGGCGTATTCGCTGGAATGGAAATCCGAGCATCCCCTTGCCCGGGCCGTTGTGGAAAAGGCGGAAGAAAGAGGCATGAGTCCGAAAGAAACCTCCGGATTCCGGGTTCTTGCGGGAAACGGCCTTGCCGCTATTATGGACGGGGACACGATTCACGGCGGGTCGGAAACCTATATTTCCACGCTGGCGGATATACCGCAGGATATGGCAGAACTCTCCCGGGCATTGGGGGGAGAAGGAAAAACGCCGATTTTCTTTGAACGGAACGGGATCTTCTTGGGGATTATAGCCGCCGCCGATGTGATTAAGAAAGACTCCGCCCAAGCTGTTAAAGAACTGCAGCATATGGGGATTGAAGTCATCATGCTGACAGGAGATAATCAGCGGACGGCAGACGCCATCGGGAAAGAAGCAGGCGTTGACCGCGTCATTGCAGGCGTCCTTCCTGACGGGAAAGTGGCTGTTATCAAAAACCTGCAGAAACGGGGAAGGACGGCTATGGTAGGGGACGGGATCAATGATGCGCCCGCGCTTACCGGATCGGATATCGGAATCGCCATCGGCGCAGGGACAGATGTGGCTGTCGACTCCGCCGATATCGTTCTTATGAATTCCAGGCTCACCGATGTTTCCGCTGCCATCCGATTAAGCAGGAAGACGCTGAAAAATATCCGTGAAAATTTATTCTGGGCCTTTGCTTATAATATTCTGCTCATTCCCGTGGCGGCCGGCGTATATCCCATGATTTCCATAAATCCCATGTGGAGCGCGGCGGCGATGGCTCTTTCCAGTGTCACCGTCTGTCTGAATGCCCTTCGGCTGAATCTGTTTGAAGTTCATGACAGCAGGAAAGATAAACCCCTGAAAAGGAAAGCGCTTCTATCGGCGGAAGCGCCCGGCGCAGAAACCGGCGCCGCTATAGAGAAGAAAGAGGCGGCAGGAAAGGAAAGGGCGGCTATTATTTCCGTAAAAGGCATGACCTGTGAAATATGCGAGCACCACGTGGAAAATGCGTTGAAGAAAATAAAAGGTGTTGTGGAAGCAAAAGCGGATCATACCACAGGAAAAGTAAAGATGACTTGCTCGGCCGCTCCTGATGAAGAAACCGTGAAGAAAGCAATTTCCGAAGCGGATTACATTTACAAAGGAATGGTATTTCCAAAGGAGGAAATGAAAATGAAAGAAACAGTAAAAATTGAAGGCATGATGTGCGGCCACTGCGAGGCGGCAGTAAAGAAATCGCTGGAGGCCATTGACGGCGTGGATCGCGCGGAAGTGTCCCATGAAACGGGCATCGCCGTACTTACTCTGTCCAAAGAAGTCGCTGATGCGGATGTACGGAAGGCTGTCGAAGACAAAGATTACAAATTCGTAAGCATCGAAAAATAAAATCAAAAATGAAAAGCCCGCGGGAGAAAAAAAGCTCATCGCGGGCTTTTCACGTATCCGTCTTGGGACAGGTTTTGTATTAAATGTTTATTTTCGTGGTTAGGTATGCGGGAACGGAAAGCTGATGCAAAACAGTATAGAGGGTGGAATCCGTTATCGTAATGTATTGATATGAAATGTCCTGTAAGCCTTGTTTGCCTTTTCAGAAAAAACGGAAGAGCGGTATTTCTGGAAGCCGATTCCCTTATACAGTAAAAAAGGACGGCTCGCACCGTCCCTTTTCAGGAGTATAAAAAAATAAAGGAAGTTGGAAAGGAGTGATTTTCGCTTGGGAGTGCGAAAATTTCCCAACGGCAGAACCGTTTCATGAATCCGCTTCTGCCTGTAAGTAGTATATCACAAATAAATGATTTTGAAAACTACTTTCAATTATTTTTTAAAATTTTTTATGGAAGCGGTATTTACAGGAAAAGAAATAACAAAGAACTATTTTTTTCTTATGATTGATGCAGATGATTTCCAAATCACTGCCGGAGGAGATTATTCTGTACCGGCGGTAGGACACCACGGGGAATTTAAAATATCCTGTCCGGCAGCCGCAGGAAGAAGCGGTTTCCGTCGTTTCATATGAACTTGTCATTCAAATCATTTAACCATAAAAATCCTCAGTGATTGCGGAGGTCTTTTGATTTTTAAACGTGATCATCGTGTTAATATCTCCCAGAGGTTTTTATTAATAAAATAATACTCTCTGCCTTGTTTTGTTTTATCTAATAGTCCGGCTGCAACTAATCGGTTTAGATACTTAGAAGCGGTTTGTTTTTTTGCGATATGCCGATCTACGAGAAAGGAAATTTTACAGTATGGCTGTTCAAAAAGGAGTTCAATTAATTCTCTGCTATAGATATCAGCCATTTCATTCTTTACAAATATTTCTGTTTCTAATTGTACCTTTCGGATTTCTTGAATCATGGACAGAGTCTTTTTAGCGGTCACTTCCACCGCGTCTAAAATATAAAGAATCCAGTTAGTCCAGTCTGCGTATTCAGTTACATCTTGCAGGGCTTTATAATAATCGGATTTGTGTTCAATGATGTAGCTGGATAGGTATAGGATAGGAACGTCAAGGAGCTTTTCCTGTATTAAGTAAAGAACATTAATTATACGCCCAACTCGTCCATTCCCGTCAGGGAAGGGATGGATGCATTCAAATTGATAATGGATGACTGCCAATCGGATTAAAGGATCAATATTTCCCTCATTTACATTAATATAGTTTTCCAAGTTGGAAAGTAGACGAAGTATATCATCCTTGTTATCTGGCGGAGTGTAAACGGTCTCACCATATGAATTCTTCAGTACTGTTCCAGGTAATGAACGGATTCCGTCTGAACGTTGTTTTACTTTATGGAATAATTCAATAAATATATTAATTCCTAATGGACGTTGCTTGATTTCATTGAATCCATACCAAAGGGCGTCTTTATAATGAAGGACTTCTTTTGTAGATGGGGAAATGATTTTACTGTCCGGTGCCGAAAATGCTTTATATAAATCATCGTTTGTGGTAACAACATTTTCTATTTCACTGGAAGATTTTGCTTCTTGTAATGATACCGTCTGCAACAGCAAAAGCGGATTTGCCTGCATGTAAGTCCATCCGTGCAGTTCTGCCAGGGCCTTATGAGCAGAAACCGTTTTCTTTAGTATTTGGACTGTTTCCAGTTCTGCATGCGGAGGTAATATCGGAAGGTTATTATATGCTGTTTCTTTTTTGTATGGCATAAAAGCTCTCCTAATAGGTATGCATTATCATCCTATTTGGATAATAGGGTGATTTTTGGAGTAGAAATAAACCTATTTGAATAATAGTATGATTGAATAAACCTGTCAATAAAATAGGGTGATTTTTAAGGTGAAAATAAACTTGATAAAAATTGACAGAAATGATTTCGGTATATAAATGGATTTTTGTTACTAAATGGCAATATCAAATCAGACAGTCACTCAGAAAAATTATGCAGCAGATGAAAGTCGGGCAATCTGCTTTCTTCTAACGTGAACTTGTAATTCAAATTTGAATTTGATACCATGGAGAAAAGAATGGAATTCATGAAAGGGCAGCGTTCAGGAAGAAAGGATACTTGAAAATGGAATGGCTGGGACGAAACAGGAAATCGGTCATCATTGCCGTGGTTTTGGTGATCGCCTTTGCTGCGGGATATTTCTTTTATAAGAGCAGGAATGCGGAACAGAGAAAACTGATCCTTTACGGAAATGTAGATATTCGTCAGATTTCTCTTGCTTTCAACAGCAATGGGCGGATCGAGGAAATGCTGAAAGAGGAAGGCGATGCGGTGAAGGCAGGCGATGTGCTGGCGCGGTTGGATACCCGTCCGCTGGAGCTGGCGATTGCCCAAAGGAAGGCAGCGATTGCCCAGCAGGAAGCGGTGGTGGCAAAGCTGCACAATGGTTCCCGTCCGGAAGAAATTACCCAGGCGGCGGCACAGGTGGAATCTCTGGCGGCCGCGGAAAATAATGCCCGCGCTTACTACCGGCGTATGGCATCGCTTCTTGCCGACGGTGCGGTAAGCAGGCAAAGTGCCGATGATGCGGAAGCACGATGGAAAGCGGCGGCTGCCAATTTGGAAAATGCGAAGGCTGCATTGTCTTTGGCAAACAAAGGGCCCCGTGATGAAGATATCGCGGCGGCGGAAGCGCAGCTTTCCGCTTTGAAAGCAGGTCTTGAAAATGATCTGTACAATTTGAGCCAGGCAACGCTTGTCGCGCCGCAGGACGGCGTGATCCGTTCCCGCTTGATGGAAACGGGGGATATGGCATCTGCTGCGAGGCCGGTGTATCTTATCGGTCTGTCCGATCCGAAATGGATCCGTGCGTATGTGCCTGAAAGCCGTCTTGGCGAGTTACGGGAAGGTATGGAAGCGGATGTTTATGTGGACAGTTTCCCGAATGAAGCGATTCAGGGAAAAGTGGGATATATTTCCGATACGGCGGAGTTCACGCCGAAATCTGTACAGACGGAGGAGCTCAGGACATCGCTCCTTTATGAAGTGCGCATTTTTGTGGATGATGAAGAGAATCGCCTCCGCATGGGAATGCCGGCAACGGTGAAGTTTTGAAATCACGGAAAATTTTTAAATACCGGGAAAGGATCTATCGTGGCTGACGGATATGTGGTGGAAGCGGCCGGTGTGACGAAACGGTTCAGGGATTCCCGCGGGGGAGCACTTCTGACTGCCGTGGACTGTCTGGATATACGGGCGGCGCGGGGGAAGATGACAGCGCTTATCGGGCCAGACGGCGCGGGGAAGACGACATTCCTTCGCATGGTCTGCGGGCTGATGTTTCCAACCGAGGGAATCCTTTCCGTACTTGGCATTTCTGTGGCGGACAAACCTGCAGATGTGCAGAGGCATCTTGGATACATGCCCCAGAAGTTTGGGCTCTATGAGGATCTGACGTGTATGGAAAATATGAATCTTTACGCTGATCTTCATGGGATTTCAGCGGGGGAACGGAAAGAACGGTTTGAAAAATTATTTCATATGACCGGTCTCGCACCGTTTGCACAGCGTCTTGCGGGAAAGCTGTCAGGCGGCATGAAGCAGAAACTGGGACTTGCGTGTACTCTCGTGCGGACACCGGAGCTGCTTATTCTTGACGAACCGACAGCAGGCGTCGATCCTCTTTCCCGACGGGAGCTTTGGGAAATATTGAAAGACCTTGTGAAGGGCGGGCATATTTCCGTCCTTGTATCCACAGCCTACATGGAAGAGGCGGAGCTTTGCGACGAGGTATACATCCTGAATAAAGGGAAAGTTCTTGACAGGGGCACGCCGGAGGAGCTGAGGAAGGAAACGGAAGGCCGCTGCCGGATGGCGAAAACGCCGGAAGGGATACCGCCCCGCGTGCTTCAGGCTGCATTTCTGGATGATCGGGAGTCTGTGGAGGATGCCGTTCCCGAAAAGGGGAATGTACGGTTCGTTTTAAAGGAAGGGGTGCCGCTTGAACGGATAAAAGCGTTTTCCTGTTATCCCCGTTTGGAAACGGAAGGAGTGCCGTCCCGTCTGGAAGACAGTTTTATGTGCTGTCTTGGGAAATTGGAAAGAAAAGAAAGTCCTCTTGAAGGATTTGAACTGGATTATAAAGAACCGGCACATATTTCCGGCAAAGTGGATATTGAAGTAAAAAATCTGGTGCGCCGGTTTGGTGATTTCACCGCTGTGGACAATACATCATTTCAGGTTCATGAGGGAGAAATCTTCGGGCTTTTGGGGCCGAACGGCGCAGGCAAGTCGACAACGTTTAAAATGCTCTGCGGACTTCTTCCCGCCAGCAGCGGCGAATTGTCGGTGGCAGGGGTAAACTTGCGGACAGCACGGGCGGCGGCTCGGGCCAATGTGGGATATGTGGCGCAGAAATTTTCTCTCTACGGTATGCTTACTGTCCGGGAAAATCTGGAGTTTTTTGGCGGCGCTTACGGACTGCCCCGGCAAAAAATAAGAGAAAGGATAAAAGAGGTCCTTTCCCAGTTTGGTCTCAGCGGCGCGGAAGACAGGATGGCCGGCGATCTGCCCGGCGGGTACAAACAGCGTCTGTCCATGGCGGCGGCCCTTCTGCATGAACCGAATATATTAATTCTCGGTGAACCGACAAGCGGCATTGATCCCCCTGCCCGGCGGATTATCTGGCGGCAGATACCAGCGCAGG
>ENA-ORLT01000203-ORLT01000203.1-human-gut-metagenome-genome-assembly--contig:-NODE-203-length-15984-cov-7.50003_pt1 | contig 15984 bp, 15 predicted proteins | sample MGYA00243074_ERZ508838 | MGnify/ENA primary metagenome ERZ508838 (study PRJEB26277, sample SAMN04329833) | human gut metagenome | biome: human-associated habitat | host: Homo sapiens | place: USA...
CCCGGCGCGGCGCCGGCGGCCGTGGCCGCTGCGACTTCCTCCGCGCTGCCGTTTGCCATCCGCTCGAGAAACAGGCGCGTCGTCGCGCCGCCGAAGCTGTGGCCGACGAGGTTGACGGCGCGGCGCGTGCCCCAGCCGTCAAAGAGCGGCCGGTCGTAGGTGATGCCGTAGCGTGCGTGGTCGTGCGCTGCAGCGTGCGCCGCGCCGTAGTCGACCGTCGTGCCGGTCAGCTGCGCGTAGAGCTCACACGCGCGGTCCCATGCACTCGAGATCGGGCCGACGGTGGCCGAATACGTCTCGTAGCCGAGGGAGTTGAGATATGCCGTCAGGCTGCCGGTCGTCATACCCCAGTAGGGCAGCACGCTGTTGAGACCGGCGCGCTCGCCCCAGCCCATCAGACCGTGCACGAACACGACCGGGTCGCTTTTGCTGCTTGGACAGGTCCGATCTGCGGCCGCTGCCGGAAGCACACACAGGCTCACGGCCAGTGTGAGTGCCAGCAGCAGACTTAAAAATCGTTTGTTTCGTCTTGTCATTTGCTTACCTCCTAATATCGTGGGTGCGGGTGCCGAAGCTTTTCCGTGCGCACGGAAAATCCGGGGCTGGCGCGCCGCTGCGTACCTGCGCACCGTCTGGTGTATATATCTGTATGTAATATAAATGAATTACAGTACTGGAATAATGCGCACAATTCCGGCGCGGCGAGAGATTTTTTGAACACAAAGCAAATATTGTATAAAATGACAAACCGATTTTGCATTTTTTCCCGTCATCATTCACGAAAATTCATAAATTCTGTATTTGATTTCGGAAAATTCTACGAATCTGGGCATTCTCTTGCAAACTGTATAAAAACCGCTTCCGCACATTGTGAAGATTTGGACAGTTTTGCGCACATTCGTTATAGCACCGCAAGGGGCGATTTGATATAATATGAACGAAAGATACCGTGGATAACTTTACAAATGGAGGTAAAGGAATGAGCAAAAAATACCTGTACTATTTCAGCGAAGGAAGTCAGGCATTCGGCGGTGACAAGACCGCGATGCGCAACACGCTTGGCGGCAAGGGTTCCGGCCTGGCGGAGATGACAGCGGCCGGTATGCCGGTGCCGCAGGGCTTCACGATCACGACGGAAGCCTGCACGCAGTACTATACGGACGGCCGTCAGATCAATGCGGAGATCCAGGCGGACATCTTTGCGCACGTCAAGGGCCTTGAGGAGATCACCGGCAAGAAGCTCGGCGACGTGGAAAATCCCCTGCTGGTGTCCGTGCGCTCCGGCGCGCGCCAGTCCATGCCCGGCATGATGGACACCATCCTCAACCTCGGCCTGAATGATGCGTCCGTTGAGGGTCTGGCCAAGAAGACCGGCAACCCGCGCTTTGCCTACGACAGCTACCGCCGCTTTGTGCAGATGTTTGCAGACGTCGTCATGGGCGTGTCCAAGAGCCTGTTCGAGGAAGAGATCGACAAGATGAAGGCCGCCAAGGGCGTCACGAACGACGTCGATCTGGATGCCGACGATCTCAAGCAGCTCGTCGTCATCTTCAAGAAGATCTACGAGGACAACGAGCACAAGCCCTTCCCGCAGGATCCGAACGAGCAGCTCATCGAGGCCGTCAAGGCCGTGTTCCGCAGCTGGGATAACCCGCGCGCGAACGTCTACCGCAAGATGAACGAGATCCCCTACGAGTGGGGCACTGCCGTCAACGTCCAGCAGATGGCCTTCGGCAACTCCGGCGACCGCTCCGGCACGGGCGTTGCCTTCACGCGTGATCCCGCCACGGGCGAGAAGAAGCTCATGGGTGAGTACCTCATCAATGCGCAGGGCGAGGACGTTGTCGCAGGCGTGCGTACCCCGAGCCCGATCAGCCACCTGCAGGAGCAGATGCCCGAGGTGTATGATGAGTTCGTGGCGATCGCCAACCGCCTTGAGCACTACTTTAAGGATATGCAGGATATGGAGTTCACCATCGAGGATGGCAAGCTCTACATGCTCCAGACCCGCAACGGCAAGCGCACCGCGCAGGCCGCGCTGCAGATCGCGTGCGACCTCGTCGACGAGGGCATGATCTCCGAGCGCGAGGCCGTGCTGCGCGTCGAGCCCAAGCAGCTCGACACGCTGCTGCACCCGCAGTTTGACGCCGAGGCGCTCAAGCGCGCCGACGCCATCGGCAAGGGTCTTGCCGCATCCCCCGGCTCTGCCTGCGGTCAGGTCGTTTTCTCCGCTGAGGACGCCGAGGAAGCCGTCAAGAACAAGACCATGCCGAAGGTCGTGCTCGTCCGTCTCGAGACCAGCCCCGAGGACATCGTGGGCATGCAGGTCTCTCAGGGCATCCTGACCGTGCGCGGCGGCATGACCAGCCACGCGGCTGTCGTCGCCCGCGGCATGGGCACCTGCTGCGTCTCCGGCTGCGGCAATGACAACAACGTCCGTATCAGCTACGCCGACAAGTTCTTTGAGATCAACGGCCACAAGTTCACCGAGGGTGACTGGATCTCCCTCGACGGCAGCACCGGCAACATCTACGCCGGCCAGATCCCGACCGTCGCCGCTACCGGCAACAAGAACTTCAACCGCCTCATGGGCTGGGCTGACGCAGCCCGCCGTCTGAACGTCGAGGCCAACGCCGACAACCCGCGCGATGCGCAGCAGGCGGTCGATCTCGGCGCCGAGGGCATCGGCCTGTGCCGCACCGAGCATATGTTCTTCGCCGAGGACCGCATCAAGGCCGTCCGCGAGATGATCTGCGCCCGTACCGTCGAGGAGCGCAAGGTTGCGTTGGCGAAGGTCGAGCCGTTCCAGCAGAGCGACTTTGAGGCCATGTACCGCATCATGGGCGACCGCCCGATGACGATCCGTTACCTCGATCCCCCGCTGCACGAGTTCCTGCCCACCCAGAAGGCGGACATCGAGGAGCTGGCGCAGGAGATGGGCATGACGGCTGAAGAGCTGCAGGACGTTGTTGTATCCCTGCACGAGTTCAACCCCATGATGGGCCACCGCGGCTGCCGTCTGTCTGTCACCTATCCGGAGATCGCCGAGATGCAGACCAACGCCGTTATCAAGGCTGCCCTCAAGGTCAGCGCCGAGACCGGCAAGATGATCACGCCCTACATCATGATCCCGCTGGTCGGCGAGCGCAAAGAGCTCAAGTTCGTGCGTGACATCGTCGTCCGCACGGCGGACGCGCTGATCAAGGAGGCCGGTGTGGACATGAAGTATCACGTCGGCACCATGATCGAGATCCCGCGCGCCGCGCTCACGGCCGACGAGATCGCCAAGGAAGCGGACTTCTTCAGCTTCGGCACCAACGACCTGACGCAGATGACCTTCGGCTTCAGCCGTGACGACGCTGCGAAGTTCCTTGGCAGCTACTACGACACCAAGATCTACGAGAGCGATCCGTTCCAGCATCTGGACATCAACGGCGTCGGCAAGCTCGTGGAGATGGCCTGCAAGCTCGGCCGTCAGACGAATCCGGAGCTCGAGCTCGGCATCTGCGGCGAGCACGGCGGCGATCCGTCCTCCGTCGAGTTCTGCCACAAGGTCGGCCTGGACTATGTGTCCTGCTCGCCGTTCCGCGTGCCAATCGCCCGTCTGGCCGCCGCACAGGCTGCCATCCGCGAGGAGCAGTGACCTGGCGCTTTGCCAATAATAGAAATCCATCTCGAGCGGCCGCATTCCCGAACCGGGAATGCGGCCGTTTTTCGCTTTGAGGGGTGTCCTGTCTCCCACCATATGACGTTTGGGAAAAGCACAGAAAATCCTCGGCATTCTATTGAAAAACGAGGCTGCCTATGCTACAATAATACTATAAGAGCGCCTGCAGCCACCGCTTGCGGGCACGGCCCGCCGCAGGAATGCGGCTTTTTCATAGCTTTTCGGTTAGCTTACTCTAACCGAAAAGCGAGAGGAGAGACATACGATAATGACCGAAAAGATTACGCTCTCCGGCGTACCTGAGACGATGCTGCAGACCGTTTATGCCCGCGCAAGGGAGAGCGCCGGGCGCGGCACGATCCATGATCAGAAAGCGGAGGAGATTATCCGCAGGTTGGATTACAATTTCTCCCTTGCGGACAAGGACACCGCGATGCGCAGCGGGGTCATTGCCCGCACAATCGTGCTTGATCGGCTGGTGTGCGCGTGGCTGGCGCAGAATTCGGGTGCCGTCGTTGTCAACCTCGCCTGCGGTCTGGACACCCGGTGCTATCGGGTGAATGGGTACGCGCGCTGGTATAACCTCGACCTGCCGGAGACCATTGCCGTGCGCGAGCGGCTCCTGCCGGAGCGCGGCGAGATCTCGCAGCTCGCCATGTCCGCTATGGACGACTGGGGCGGCGAGATCACGGAGCAGGGCACGCCGGTGCTCGTCATCATCGAGGGCCTGACCATGTATCTGTCGGAAGCGGATGTGCAGCGTATCTTCACGGTGATCGCCGGGCGGTTCCCGACGGCGTCGGTATTCGTCGAGACCATGAGCCCCATGGTCGTCAAGCGGTTCCGGGAAAAGTCCATTGAGGGCAGCCATGCGAAATTCACCTGGGGCGTAAAAAACGGAGAAGCGCTTGCCGCGCTGCTGCCGGACTTTCGCTTTGTCGAGCAGCACTGCCTGACCGAAGGCTTGGCGGTGTTTGCCCCGGTTTACAAGGTGCTGGATAAGCTGCCCGCCGTGCGGAATGTCTCCAACAAGATCATCGTGCTGGAAAGGACTTAAGGCGGCAGCGCATTCACAGTGGGCGGCTTTGCCCGTTGGCGCGCCGGCAGAACAGAGCCGCCGGTATCAAAGCAATGGAGGAAACGATATGTTATTTTCAGAAAAGCTGAAACATTTTTCGGCAGCACACCCCTGTCAAATGATGACCGTGGATGGCGCAGTGTTCCGCTATGTGCTGAGCGGGCAAGCAGACGGCAGGACGTTGGTGCTGCTCAACGGCGGCATGAACACGCTGGAAATGTGGATTGACTATGTGGATGCGCTTTCCACGGGCTGCCGTGTGCTGCTGTTTGACTACCCGCAGCAGCTGCGCACCAATCAGGAACTGGTGACGGGCATGCACGCCTTTTTCCAAAAGCTCGGCATCGAAAAGCCGATCTTCATCGGCGCCAGCGACGGCGGCATGGTCTCGCAGATCTATGTGCAGAAATACCCCGGCGAGGCCGGCGGACTGGTGCTGATCTCGACCGGCGGCATGGATGCAGAAACGCTCAGGAGCCTGAAAAAAAAGTACTTTCTTGCGCCGGCCATGCTGTGGTACATGAAGCACTGCAACTATGAAAAGCTCAAGCCGAAACTCATCCGGGCCAGCATGCGCCACATCCGCAACGAGAGCCCGGAGGAGATTGCCTATGCGCGGGATCTGTTCGAGACGATTTTCCGCGACTACAAGCAGGAAAAGGATGTGCACATTTCCGGTCTGCTTGCAGACGTGATGCACCAGACGCCGATGACGGCGGCGGATTTTGCGGCGCTGGAGGGAAAAATCCTGCTCCTCCTGCCCGATCAGGACTTTTTCTCCGGGAAGATGCAGGCGGATCTGGTCCGCCTGATGCACGACCCGCAGATCGCCTATGTTTCCGGTGGGCACTTATCCACGATCCTGGAGGCGGATGCGTTCGTGCGGACGATCCGGGCGTTTCTGAACGCGCTGGAAGCATCGAATCATGAAAAAGTTTAACTACACGCTTAACCACAAGGCGGATGAGGTCTACATGGCCAAGATGTGCCATGCGGGCTGGGCGGTGACAAGCCTTGTGGAGGGCGTCTGGACCTTCGTGCCCTGCGAGCCGGATCAATACATATTCCGCGTGTGCTACCTGCGCGGCAAAAGCAATGCGGAGGTGGAAGCACTCAAGCGTGATCTTGCCGCCAAGGGGATCGAATTCGTTTCCCGTTATTCGTTCTGGGCGATCTTTCGCAGCGAGCACGACTTCCGGCTCTACACGCTGGAGGAGGAGCTTGCAATCAATGAGACCATCCGCCGCCCCATGCGCGTGGGAAGTGTACTGAGCTGGATCGTGTTTGCGGCACTTCTGGCGCTTACGCTCCGGGTTAGCGCGTGGTTTTGCGTCCTGACGGTTCTGGTCGGCGTGTATGCGGCGATGTGCACCTGCCTCAGCTGCTCTTACACTGGGCCGATCCGAACGCTGCGCGGGGAACGCGAGGCTCCCGCACGGTGACATGCCCGCGCCTTTGGAAGGAGAGATAGCTGTGATCGAGATTCAATACCATGATGAAGCGGCCGACGTTTCCTGCCCGTCCGGGCAGGCCGGCGGCTTTGAAAACGCGGACGGAAACGGAGAGATCCATTTCTATCCGCTGCTGGACGGCGTGAGCGCCATGCGGATGCGGCTGGAGATGGGCTCCTATACGGAGCTCCGCACCCAGACCGGGATGCTGGAGATCAATTTCTGCGCCAATGGGCGCTTTGAGACCCGGTTTTCTCTGCGGGATCATGTCTTGCTCAAGCCGGGGGACATGGCCATCAGCTGCTATGACGGCGTGCACGGCACGATGTCGGAGTCGCACTTTCCGCTGGGCTATTATGAGGGCATCTGCCTGGAGGTGAATCCGGCTGCCGCCCAGCGCTGGATCGAGCGGAACGCGCCGGTGTTTTCCGTGGACTTTTCTGCACTCAAGCGCAACCTCCTCGGCAGCAAGTGGTACACGTATGGCTTTGCCGGACCGCGCTGTGAGCATGTATTCCGGGAGCTATATGAGAGCATTGCCTATCTGGATCCTGGCTTCCTGCAGCTCAAGGTGCTGGAGCTGCTGATGCTGCTCGGCCGCGTTCCGCGCGGCTCCGCTGCTGACCCGTACTGCTCTGCCCGGCAGGCGGAGCTGGCCCGGCATCTGCGGGACCATCTGCTGACCGATCGGGAGGGGTATGTCTCTCTGGCGCAGCTGGCGGCGGAGCACAAGATCTCGGTGTCTCATCTGCAGAAGATATTTAAGCAGGTCTATGGCGTTCCGGTGTACCACTACATCAAGGAGTACCGCCTGGAACAGGCCGCGGTAGAATTGGTGCGGAGCACGCGGCCGGTGACGCAGATCGCGCAGGCCGCCGGGTATGACAATGCCAGCAAGTTCTCCGCGTGCTTCAAAAAGCGCTACGGCGCGACACCGTCGCAGTACCGCGCCCATGCAAAGCAGGCGTCAAAACGGAGCAGTGAAACCAAAACGGAGTAGTCCGGGCAGGAGAGATGTGATAGACTTCCTGGCGGTTAGACGAGACTAACTAATATCAGGAGGTACACAATGAAAAAGAGAATTGCTGCATTTTTGATGTGCGTGATCTGCCTGCTGTCGGTCGTTGGCTGCGGACAGACCAAAGCGGACACGAACAACCCGTCGGCTGCAAATCAGCAGACGGTCGCGGATGATTACCTGACGACGATCAGCGGTACGTATGTGGAGCTGTTCCCCGAGCTGTCGAAAGCGGACTACCGGAGCATCTGGCATGATGCCACCGCGCCACTGGTGGGCGAAGACAATGCGGACGCTGCCACGGACAAGCTGATCGGGATGTGCACCGCGCAGATCTACGGTGCGGACGCTGCCGAAAAATACACGGCGGATCCGGACAGCATGGCCTTCGACTGCTATTTCCTGGGCGGCGTTGCGAAGTTCGTGATGGACGGCCACAAGATCACCGGCCTGGACGCGCAGGGAAAGGAAGTTTTCTCCCACACCTACCGCCTGCTGGACAAGGAAAATGAAAACGGCTTCATTTTCTATCAGAGCGAGGACGAGAATTCCGGCGAATTCACATACTTTGCATTTTCTCCGGACACGATGGCGACCACCTATCACCTGGAGTTCCGCTACGCGGAGGATCTCAATGATCTGGAGAGCTGGTTCGAGGGCAACTATGCCTACTGGAACGCTTCTGCGATCGCCGAGGATTACGATCAGGAGACGCTCAAAAACGTGATCACGCTCTTTGTGACGGAAAACCTGTCGGAATCGAAGTAAAAAAGGTTCGGCAGTTCGGCGCGCGATATGCGCACGAAAAAACCACAACGGCCATCCCTATGGGATGGCCGTTGTGGTTTTTTGCATTCAGAGAGATCCATATACGAAGATATCCCGCGTTACACGATCACGGTCAGCAGCATCTTAAAGCGCGTCTGTCCATAGACCGCGTGCGGCACGTGCGCCGGCATGATGATGCTCTCCCCGGCGGAGACGAGGTGCGCCTCGCCGTCGATGGTGAAGCGGCCCGTGCCGTCGAGCACGGTGACGAGCGCGTCGCCGTCGGCAGTGTGCGTGCTGATCTCCTCGTCCTGCTCGAAGGCGAAGAGCGTCATGCTCAGGGCGCGGTTTTGCGCGAGCGTCTTGCTCACGATCTGCCCCTGCTGGTATTCGACCTCGTCGCCGAGGCGCAGCACCTGTGCTTTTTCGATGTTTTTCAGACCCATGATCCGATCTCCTTTGTTCTTGACTGTTGAAATTTTACCCGCCGTGCGGCGGTCGTATACGTTCGTTCAGTCGTCGAGGCCCGGCACCTGCGGCAGGGATGCAAAGCTCTCGGCGAGCTGCGCGTCGGTGGGGATGAAATCGCTCATTTCGCCGTTGTGGAACTTCTCATAGGCGACCATGTCGAAGTAGCCGGTGCCGGTCAGACCGAAGACGATGGTCTTGGCCTCGCCGGTCTCGCGGCACTTGACGGCCTCGTCGATGGCGACACGGATGGCGTGACTCGATTCCGGAGCGGGCAGGATGCCCTCGATGCGCGCGAACTGCTCGGCCGCCTCGAATACCTTCGTCTGCTCGACGGCGCGGGCCTCCACGTAGCCGTCGTGATACAGCTGCGAGACGATGGAGCTCATGCCGTGGTAGCGCAGGCCGCCGGCGTGGTTCGGCGAGGGGATGAAGCCGCTGCCGAGCGTGTACATCTTGGCCAGCGGGCAGACCTTGCCGGTGTCGCAGAAGTCGTAGGCGAACCTGCCGCGCGTGAGGCTCGGGCAGGAGGCTGGCTCGACGGCGATGAACCGATAGTCGCGCTCGCCGCGCAGTTTCTCACCCATGAACGGGGAGATAAGGCCGCCGAGGTTGCTGCCGCCGCCGGCGCAGCCGATGATGATGTCCGGCACGATGCCGTATTTGTCGAGCGCCGTTTTCGTCTCCAGACCGATGACCGACTGGTGCAGCAGCACCTGATTGAGCACGCTGCCGAGCACGTAGCGGTAGCCGGGAGTCGAGGTGGCGACCTCGACGGCCTCGCTGATTGCGCAGCCGAGCGAGCCGGTCGTGCCGGGGTGCTCGGCGAGGATGCGCCGGCCGATCTCCGTCTCCGCGGACGGGCTCGGCGTCACGGACGCGCCGTAGGTGCGCATCACCTCGCGGCGGAAGGGCTTTTGCTCATACGAGCACTTGACCATGTAGACTTTGCAGTCGAGACCCAGATAGGCGCAGGCCATCGACAGCGCCGTGCCCCACTGGCCGGCGCCGGTCTCGGTCGTGACGCCGCGCAGCCCCTGCTGCTTGGCATAGTACGCCTGCGCGATGGCGGAGTTGAGCTTGTGCGAGCCGGAGGTGTTGTTGCCTTCAAACTTGTAGTAGATCTTTGCCGGGGTCTGCAGCTGTTTTTCCAGGCAGTAGGCGCGCACGAGCGGCGAGGGACGGTACATCTTATAGAAGTCACGGATCTCGTCCGGGATGGGGATCTCGCGGTCGTCGTTGTCGAGCTCCTGACGGATGAGCTCGTCGCAGAATACGGGGCGCAGATCATCGAACGCCATTGGCGCGCCGGTGGCGGGATTGAGCAGCGGCGCGGGCTTGACCTTCATGTCTGCGCGGACGTTATACCACGTGCGCGGCATTTCGTCTTCATTCAGGTAGATCTTATAGGGGATGTTTTCATTTGCCATGATGTCTGCTCCTTTCGGCGGGGCCTTTCCGGGCAAGAAAAAACGACCCTTGTCCATGAAAGACCAATACGGAATTGATCTTTGGGACAAAAGTCGGAAAACTTCTGCGGTGCCACCCAAATTGGCGCAATGCGCCCACTCAGCGACGTGCCATCACACGCCTTTCCTTGGTAACGGGGGAAAAGCCCGTCGGACTTTACCGCCTCACGGCGTCTCGTCCGCCCTCCGCAGTCCATTCAGCGAGACCGTCTCTGCTGCCATCACACCAACCGGCAGCTCTCTGGGAAAGACGCAAACCCTCGCTTACTTCTCTGCTTCTGTGGTTTGCTGCTTTGAACTTGGCGCAAGCATACGCCCAAATATCATCGCTTGTCAAGCGGGCAAATGTACTTTTTCCGCTTTCCACAAACGCGGTACGCCGCGCGGCGGATTCATTAGCTATTTAAACACAAAAAGAAGAAAGGCGCTTGTAAATTCAGGTATAACTCACACTTTACATTCGCAAAACGGCGGCATATACTGAGACCATCCCGGAGTGGGTTCGGGTCCGGCAAACAGAGAATGGAGAGATCACTATGGCGGAAAACAAGACATTATGTATTGCCTGTAAGTACAAATTCCATGATCGGGATCTGCAGCCGTGCGCAGACTGCCTGCGCAGCACACAGCTGGCGCAGCAGGGCATCGACCGGTATCAGCGGGCTGCGCAGCCGCAGCAGGCATCGCCCGCTTCGGAGACGCGCAAGGCGCATCCGGCGGCCAGAACGCTGTGCTTTGCCTGTAAGTATATGTACTGCGACTGGGATGCTGAGCCGTGCCTGACGTGCCTGCGCCACACGCTGGCGGAGGCGGGGCAGGCGGACGCCTTCGAGCAGGCTCAGACGGAAAAAGACAGGCTTTTATGAATTTTGCTAAATATATCGATTAAGAAAACAAATAGTTTGGCGGTTATCGCCGTTGATTTTTGCGTGCGGTTTCCCCTATAATAAGAGCGTGCAAGGGAGCACATCTTCGAGCAGAAGTTGTGCGCCCTTGCGTTTTTTTATTTCCTTCGCCCACAAAAAACGGAAAAAACACAAAAAACGGAACTGGACCCACCGGGCGGGCGAACATTCAGACAGGAGGATATGAACATGAAACTGAAACGATTGACTGCATTGCTTCTCTCTGTCATGCTGGTGCTCTCGCTGGCAGCGTGCGGAGGCGGAAAAGACGCCAAAGATGATTCTGCCGACGGCGATTTGTCGGGCAAAGAGATCATCATCGGCAATATCACCCCGGTGACCGGCGCACAGGCGGCCTACGGCCTGGCCATCACGAACTCCATCCAGCTGGCGATCGACGAGATCAACGCCGCCGGCGGTATCCTCGGCGCGACCGTGAAGCTCTCCACCAAGGACGATCAGGGCACGCCGGCAGAAGCGGTTTCCGGTTTCAACTCGCTGCTCAGCGAGGGCGCGGCGGCCATCATCGGCGCAACGCTCTCGAGCTGTACGTCCGCGATCACGAGTCTGGCCGACGATGAGGGCATCGTGCTCGTCACGCCGAGCTCCACGGCAGATTCCATCACCACCACGGACGACTATGTGTTCCGCTCCTGCTTCAAGGACAGCTTCCAGGGCGAGATGGTCGCGGCCTACGCCAAGGATCAGGGCTGGACAAAAGCCGCGGTCCTGTACGCGACCGGCGACACCTATTCCTCCGGCCTGCACGACTCGTTCGTGAAGGCGGCCGAGAAATACGGCATCGAGATCGTCTGCGAGCAGTCCTCGTCCGACACCGGCGCCGTGGACTTCTCCTCGCAGCTGGCGACCATTGCAGCCTCCGGCGCGGATATGCTCTTTGCCCCGTATTACTACGACGCGGTCGGCCCGAAAATCATCCCGCAGGCTCGTGAGGCCGGCTTCAAGGGCGCGATCATGGGCTGCGACGGCTTTGACGGCACGCAGGACAACACCACCGGCGACCTGAGCGCTTAAGAGAATGACTACATCACCACCCACTATTCCCCGGAGGACAGCTCCGAGATCGTGCAGTCCTACGTCAAGAACTACACGGAAAAGTACGGCTCGGAATCCATGAACGCCCTCGGCGCTCTGGCGTATGACGCCATGTATATGGCCAAGCAGGCCATTGAGAAGGCCGGAAGCATCGATCACGAGGCCATCCGAGACGCGATGAGCGGCATGCACTATGTCGGCGTCACCGGCGACATGACCCTTGACGAGACCGGCACACCGGAAAAGAGCGTGGCCATCCTGACCTTCACGCCCTCCGACGGCAAGCTCGTGCAGAAGTTCGTCAAGACGCAGAGCTGACCCAACCCCGGCGATACAGCCGGGACCGGACGCGACCCAAAGCAATAGCAATGACCTTTGCGCGAAAGCGCCGACCGGCGCTTTCGCGCACGAATATTCCGGCGCGGCTGACCTGCGCAAAAACCGAAAGGCAGGGAGAGAATATGACTGACTTTTTACAGCAACTCATCATCGGGCTCCGCCTCGGCAGCGTCTATGCGCTTGTGGCGCTGGGCTACACGATGGTTTATGGTATCATCCGACTTATCAATTTTGCACACGGCGACTTCATCATGGTCGGCGGCTATACGCTGTATTTCACCGTGCCGATCCTGCTGCACAGCATGGGTCTGCCGGCGTGGACGGGCGTGATCGCGGCCATTGTGATCTGCGCGCTCGTGGGTGTTCTGGTCGAGCTGGTGGCCTACCGGCCCGTGCGCCGCAAGGGCACGAGCATGTCGGCGCTCATCACGGCCATCGCCATGAGCCTGCTGCTGGAAAACCTCGCGCAGGCCATTCCGGCCATGGGCCCGAACCCGCGCGTGATCTCCGATGAGATCTTCAGCACGGCACCGATGTCCCTCGGCGGCGTGTCCGTGAACATGGCGGCCGTCGTCACGATCATCATCGCAGCCATCGTTATGGCGGCGCTGCAGCTGTTTGTGCAGAAGACGAAGCTCGGCCGCGCCATGCGCGCCGTGTCCGAGAACAAGGCGGCGTCCACACTTGTGGGCATCAATGTCAACCGCACGATCGTGACGACGTTTGCCATCGGCTCGGGGCTTGCGGCAGTTGCGGCGCTGATGTACTGCGCGCAGTATCACACCGTGACGACGACGATGGGGTCCATGCTGGGCCTCAAGGCGTTCGTTGCAGCCGTCATGGGCGGCATCGGCCTGATCCCGGGCGCCATGCTCGGCGGCATCGTCGTCGGCATCATCGAGGCGCTCGTGACGGCATACATCAGCTCGTCGCTGGCAAATGCCGTGGTGTTTTTGATCCTGATCGTGATGCTGCTGGTCAAGCCGGCCGGCATCCTCGGAAAGAATGTAGGTGAGAAGGTATGAATACGCTGCAAAAAAAGAAACTGCGCGGTACCGGTGTCAACTGCGGCCTGATCGTGCTGCTCTTTGCTGTGGTGCTGCTGCTCGGTCAGGTGCTCCCGGACAATACCTATCGCCGCGTGCTGGTACCGATCATCTGGCAGATGTGTATCTTCATCCTGCTCGGCACGTCGCTCAACCTCACGCTCGGCTATCTGGGCCAGCTCACGCTTGGGCACATGGGCTTTGCGGGCATCGGCGCGTATACCGCCGCGCTGAGCTCGCTCGCGCTTGAGCGCGCGGGCGTGTTCGAGGCATCCAAGGCGGCGCCCGGCCAGCTCATTCTGGTCGTGCTCGGCTGCTGTCTGCTCGGCGCCATTTTCGCAGGGCTGCTCGGACTGCTCGTGGGCATTCCGGCGCTGCGTCTGCGCGGCGACTATCTGGCCATCGTGACGCTCGGCTTCGGCCTCATCGTCGAAAACGTCATCGCAAACCTGCCCTTTGCCGGTGGTGACGGTCTGGCGAGCGGAACGGCCAGCTCCTCGCTCTATGCCAACGGCCTCGGGCTGTCGACCTCGCTGCAGGCAAAGTATGTGTGGCTCGTGCTGGGCATCACCGTTTTGTGCATCGCGCTCATGTGCACATTCATCCGCTCGAAATACGGCCGCGCCATTGAGGCCATCCGCGATGATGAGATCGCGGCGGCGGCCTCCGGCGTGAACACGACGTATTACAAGATCCTCACGTTCGTTATCTCGGCATTCTTTGCGGGGCTTGCCGGCGGACTGTATGCCACGTGCTTTTCCTCGCTCACGACGGCGAGCTTTACGTTCACCAGCGCCTCGATCTGGAATTCGACCTTCATCGTCGTCATCGTGGTGCTTGGCGGCATGGGCTCCATGACCGGCTCGGTGCTGGCGGCCGTCGCGATGTACCTGCTTAACTATGAGATCAAAAACGGCGCATGGGTGTCGGCGCTGCCGGGCTTTGTGCAGTCGCTGTTTCAGTTCCCGATGCTGATCTATGCGCTCGTGCTGCTGGTCGTCATCATCTTCCGCCCCAGAGGCATTCTGGGCACGTATGAATTTTCACTCGACCGGCTGCTGTTCGACGGCCGTCTGGCCGGGAAGAAAAAGGCCAAGGCCGAGAAGGGAGGCGCCGACGCATGACCGATACCAGACCCGTTGTGCTCAAAGCGGAGCACCTCGGCATCACCTTCGGCGGCCTGAAGGCAGTGTCGGATTTTAATATGGAGATCCATGAGGGCGAGCTCATGGGGCTCATCGGCCCGAACGGTGCAGGCAAGACCACGGTCTTTAACCTGCTCACCGGCGTGTATGTGCCGACGGAGGGCGCATTCTACCTCTGCGGGCAGAAGCTCAACGGCAAGCAGACCTATCAGGTCGTAGAGGCCGGCATTGCCCGCACGTTTCAGAACATCCGCCTGTTCAAGGCCATGACGGTGCTCGACAACGTGAAGATCGCTTTCACGAAGGACATCCATTACAACCTTGCCGACAGCCTTCTGCGCACGAAAAAGTACTGGAACACGGAGCAGGAGCTGACCGACAAGGCCATGGAATACCTGCGCATCGTCCATCTGGACGACAAGGCCGGACAGCTTGCGTCCAGCCTGCCCTACGGCCAGCAGCGCAAGCTGGAGATCGCCCGTGCGCTGGCAACGAACATGAAGCTGCTGCTGCTCGACGAGCCGGCAGCCGGCATGAACCCGACCGAGACGGCGGAGCTGCTCTCGTACATCAACACCATCCGCGATACGTTCCATGTGGCCATTCTGCTCATCGAGCACGATATGAGCCTGGTCATGCGCGTCTGTGAGCGTATCCAGGTCATCAATTTCGGCCAGACGATCGCTGCCGGACTCCCGTCGGAGATCGCGAGCAATCAGGAAGTCATCGAGGCGTATCTCGGCGAAGAGGAGGCGGACGACGATGCTGAAGATTGAAGATCTGGAGGTGTCCTACGGCGCTGTGCAGGCGCTGCGCGGTATCAGTATGGAGGTCAATGACGGCGAGATCGTCTCGCTCATCGGCGCCAACGGCGCCGGCAAGACCACTACGCTGCACGCCATCACCGGGCTCGTGCCCATCAAGAGCGGCTCCGTGATCTACGACGGACACGACCTGCGCAAGACGGACCCCAGCCGCATCGTCACCATGGGTCTTGCGCACGTGCCGGAGGGCCGGCAGGTGTTCACGCGCATGACCGTTGCGGAGAACCTTGCCATGGGCGCGTATTTCCGCAAGGACAAAAAGGCGATCGCGGACGATCTCGAGCGGGTCTATGCCCGCTTCCCGCGTCTGAAGGAGCGCGCAAAGCAGCTCGCGGGCACGCTCTCCGGCGGCGAGCAGCAGATGCTGGCCATGGGCCGCGCGATCATGAGCGCACCGAAGCTCATCGTCATGGACGAGCCGTCCATGGGCCTGTCGCCCGTGCTCGTGCAGGAGGTGTTTTCCATCATCGGCACGATGCATGAGCTGGGCATCACGATCCTGCTCGTGGAGCAGAATGCGAAGATGGCGCTCGCCATCGCCGACCGTGCCTATGTGCTCGAAAACGGACGCATCACCATGTCCGGCGGCGCACGCGATCTGCTGCACGATGATAAGGTGCGCAAGGCCTATCTCGGCGCGTGAATGCAGACAGAAAAAGCGCACACACGCGGGTGTGTGCGCTTTTTTGTATAGCGAAAACCACTCGCTAGGCGAGTGGTTCCAAAGAAGCCTTATGGCGATGATGAAGA
>ENA-ORLT01000208-ORLT01000208.1-human-gut-metagenome-genome-assembly--contig:-NODE-208-length-15806-cov-5.50251_pt1 | contig 15806 bp, 14 predicted proteins | sample MGYA00243074_ERZ508838 | MGnify/ENA primary metagenome ERZ508838 (study PRJEB26277, sample SAMN04329833) | human gut metagenome | biome: human-associated habitat | host: Homo sapiens | place: USA...
CGTGAAGGCGGCAGAACCGTAGGCGCAGGCGTTGTTGCCAAGATTACAAAATAATTTTTGAGACAATATAAAACTCCGATCCATGATGTCCATGACAGTCGGAGTTTTATATTGCGCCCGTCGGATAGGAATATTACTTCGGTACAGGTCCGTATTTGTTTTTTGTCTTCTGTCCCGGGATAAAGGCAAGGAGTGTAACGGCGGCAAAAAAGAACATACCTGTGATACGGGTGGCAAGAAGCTCATCGCTAAGGAGTTTAGCGCCGGCCTGGTTGCTTACAAAAAGAAAGCCGAAGAATCCCCAGTAGTATAAATGGGAAAGACCGATATCCGAAAGGCGGCGTATCGCCAGACTGATGAGCGACACGAAACCCAGTGTGCCGAGTACCATGAAAGATAGGATGAATATATTCGCATCGCCTACGAATAATTCAGGGCGTATCCATGTACAGGCATACATGGCCGCTGTCGGAATTCCCACAAGAAGAGCGCGGGCTATATATGTTTTCTGAACCCGGCATTTTCCATTTCAGCGGAATTTGCTAATTGCTCTTCATCTATATAAGCTTGTTCAAGAGCCGTGTCCGCCAAAATGAGAGAAGCGGAATTCTCATTTGCCGTGAGAAAAATGGAAGTTGCCGCGTCCGTCCAGAGGAAAACATCTTTCACCTTTGCCGGTTCGCCGAAAAGAGAGGTCAGACGGTTTCGCATTTCTTCCGTAGAAAAAATAAAGTCTGCAAAGAGAAGAGCTGCTTTCCCTTTCACGAAACTGCAGCCGAGAGAAGCGACTTCTTCATCAAAGAGAGAAATCTTTTCTTTCATAGAAACGGTAAAGTAATCAATATCTTTATCTTCATCACGGCGGGAGAGAGAAAGGGGGAAACGTTTTTCGACGGCTGTCCTGTTTTCTCCGAGACGGAGTCCGCTGATGCGGCGCGGCTTTTTATAAGTGCCGCTTTTTTGGATATATCCGGTAATATCAGGAAACTCGTAAGTGAAATTCATAGAAAGCCTTTCCTTAAATAACGTATCAATCATTTCCATTATAATATGCAGGTTGCAATTTATGAAGATGGATAAAAAACGTATCATAGAAAATAATAAAATCAGATTTACTTTTTCGAAGAAATACGATATACTATTACTGTTATTTTTATGGCGGTGTAGCCAAGCGGTAAGGCAATGGTCCGCAAGACCTGTATCCCCGTGTTCGAATCCGGGCACCGCCTCCACAGAGGGCAGATTGCAATCGGGCAGTCTGTCTTTTTCTTGTTTGTATTGGCGGATCATATGCTACAATGAAAGAAATATTTCTTTACCGGAGGGTGGAAAATGAAAAAAATTCTGGTTATTACGACCGGCGGAACCATAGCCATGAAAAAAGATAGGGAAACCGGCGGACTGATGCCGGCTGTTTCAGGAAAAGACCTGGCCGCCGCTGTGCCGGAACTGGCGCATTATGCTGACCTGGACGTGCTGGAATTTTCCAATAAGCCCAGCGGATGGATGACCGCAGCGGATATGTTTGAATTATCGAAACTGATTGACCGTCTGGCGGATACAGATCAAGCGGATGGTTTTGTCATCACCCATGGGACGGACACACTGGAAGAAACAGCATTCTTTCTTGAGGCTGTACTAAAAACGGAAAAACCTGTCTGTGTCACCGGTGCCATGCGGGGGGCTTCGGATTTGAGCGCTGACGGGCCGGCAAATATTCTTGCCGCAGTCCGCACAGCGGCATCTGGCGAATCCATAGGGAAGGGGGTTACCGTGTGTTTGGGTGACCGCATTTATGCAGCCTGGGACGTGACTAAAGTCCACACCACCAATCCCGATACCTTCCGTGATCTGCATTATGGCCCCATCGGTACGGTATACGGATCCCGGGTGGAATACGGCCGCATTCCCGTGAAGCATAAAAAGATTTATACAGATAGAATAGAAGAAGATATTTGGATCATCACCTGCTGGTCAGGGATGGACGGCGGAATCGTTTATGGAGCGGAAGGGAAAGCGGCAGGCCTTGTCATTGACGGTGTCGGCTGCGGGAACGTCCCTCCGAAATGCAGGGAAGCGGTTCTCTATCTGAGGGAAAAAGGAATGCCCATCGTCCTGACAACAAGAGTGCCTTCGGGGAGTGTTGAGGAAGAATACAGCTATGAGGGAAGCGCTCTTTCCATGAAAGACAGCGGGATTATCTTAGGCGGCCGCCTGTCTTCGTGGAAAGCAAGATTGCTTTTGGCATTGGCAATGGGGAAAACAAAAAATATAGAAGAAATCAGAAGCTGCTTCTTGGGGATCAGGGAAGAATAGAAAACCATTGTGGGACAAGGAATCCTTTCTCAAATCAATCATGGATTGAAAACATTAAAGAAGCTTTTCATAATAATGTGAAGGGCGCTTCCTGCAATTATCTATTCAGAAAATTGATGAAATAATTTTTTGAAAAAATACTTGACAGAGGGAAAGGATTCCCTTATGATATGTCATATCTTTTACAGCAAATAAATGCCATGAACGAGACAAAAAGGTCTGTTGTGAAATTCATGCAGAGAGCCGGTGGATGGTGAAAACCGGAAGAGAACAGCATTCCATATCCCTCGCGAGCACTTTTTCCGAAATGAGTAGGAAAGGGCGTCCATTCACGTTACGAATAGGAAACCTCTAAGAACAAAGTAGGGTGGTACCGCGGAATTTTCGCCCCTATCTTCAGCATTGGCCGGAGATGGGATTTTTTATTACCTGAATGATTCGGTTTCCATGAGTGAAAAGCGGAGTGGTACCGCGTGTGAGCGCCTCTGCAGGGATAGTCCCTGTGAGGCGTTTTTTGTTTTCTTGCAAGGTGTATGTTTGCCGATTTATTTTGAGAAAAAGAGGGAGACATGATGAAGAAAAATTTTGTAAAAGGAATGGCCGCTGTGCTGGCGGCAGCTGCGTTAACCGCTGTTTTTGCAGGCTGCGGCGGAAATAAGAAAGACAATGGCGCGGCAGGAAAAACGGCTGATGCATCATCTGTAAAAATCGGATTTATTACGGCCTATACCGGTCCCGGTGCTGCTTACGGTGTGGCTATGAAAGAAGGCGTAGATCTGGCCGTGGAGGAAATTAACAATAATCCGAAAACAAAAGTAAAGATTGATCTGAAAACCTACGATACCAAGCTGGTCAAGGCGGAAGCGATCAATGCCATGAAAAAAGCGATCGAGCAGGATAAGGTTCTTGCCGTAGAAGGCCCGATGACATCGGGAGAAATGTTTGCTGCCGGCCCGATTGCCCAGCAGTCCAAAGTAGTCGCTTTCGGCACAGGCACCACTGCTCCGAAGATTACCGACATCGGTGATTATATTTTCCGTAATGCGATTCCCGGCAAACTGGCAATTCCTGTTACCCTTGAAAAAGCACAGGCGAAGTTAGGATTTAAGAAGGTCGCCGTCATGTATTCCAATAACAACGACCAGATGGTCGGTGAAAATGAAATTTATCAGGAAGTGTTTAAGAAAATGGGCGTGGAAGTCGTCGATACAGAAACCTTTGCGGATAAAGATACGGACTTCTCCGCGCAGCTCACAAAAATCCAGGCATCCAATCCGGATGTCATCGCGATTGCCGGTCTTTACCAGGAAGGCTCTCTCATTGTAAAGAAAGCCCGTGAAATGGGAATGACCCAGCCGATTATCGGCAATAACGGCTTCAACAGCCCGGCATACATTACCCAAGCAGGGGCCGCGGCTGACGGCACGCTCGTAGCCACTCCGTGGAATGCGGACCGCCAGACGGAAAAAGCACAGGCTTTCCGCAAAGCGTTTGTAGCAAAGTACAACCATGAACCGGACCAGTTCGCCGCCCAGGCTTATGATGCGATGTACCTGATCCATCAGGCAGTGGAACAGTCGGGGACCATGACAGACCGAAAGAAATTCCGTGATACCCTGGCACAGATCAAAGGCTTTGAAGGAGCGACGGGCAAGTTTGAATTTGATGCGAACCGCGATCCGAAAATGGATCTTGACGTACTGCAGGTGAAAGAGAGCAAGTGGGTTCCTTTTGCCTGATCTGTACCGGCCGGTTGGATATATTTATTGGTAAATATTAGTATCATTGATAAGAAAAAGGATCGTGTCCGTAACGGCGCGATCCTTTTGCGTGGGTATTTTCTTTTGAAAAGTAAAGACGCCCTCATGCAAAGAGCGCCGGACATTTAACGGAGAAATAATTCATAGACCACCTTGGCGAAAAAGACGGTAAGGACGATGATGATGACAGGCTTTACATTTTGCGCGCCCCCTTTTTCAAAGTAGCGGGCGCCGAAATAATTGCCTGCCATATTGAACAGCCCTGCCACAAGACCAAGGGGGAGAAGGACGACGTCATTTGCGAGAAAGACAAACAGCGCGGCAAGGTTTGTCGTGCTGTTGATAACTTTCGTGATGCCGTTCGCTTCTTTCAGGCGGATATGGGCGACACCCATAAGAAGAAGGATGAGGAATGTTCCCGTGCCCGGGCCGTAAAAACCGTCATAAATGCCAATGACAAACGCCATGGTGCAGCTGAGAAGCACTGTTTTTTGGAAAGGGAAAGGCTCTTTTTCTGCCATGGATTTCTTTCGTGTCACGTAGAAAGCGGTGACGGGAAGGATGAAAAGCATGGCAGTCATGAATATACGGGCGTCAAGAATAAGGGCGATATGGGCACCGAGTGATGACCCCGCAAAAGCGAAGATGACTCCTGCCAATGCGGACTTCCACGGGATGAGCCCGTCTTTTGCGAATTTTCCCGTGGTGAGAAGGGTTCCCATACAGGAGCTGAGCTTATTTGTGGCAATGGAATTGTGTACGGGGATCCCCGCGATGATATAGGCAGGGAGGGAAATCAGTCCGCCTCCGCCGGCTACGGCGTCGACGAAGCCCGCAAGAAATACGAGGGGGCAGATGATGATATAAGCAAGCAGATCCATAAAAACCTTCCATAAATGAAATATAGTTTATTCTATCACAGAGAAAGGAAACAGGATACAAACACCACTCCTGTGAAAGAAGATCAGGTCCGGTTTGTACTGCGGAAAGGGCAGCTTTCCAGATGGTCATCGATGATGCCTGCCGCCTGGAGAAAAGAATAAATGATTACGGGACCGGCGAAAGTGCAGCCCCGTTTTTTCAAATCGGCGCTTATTTTTTCTGATAAAGGAGAACTGGCAGGTAAGGCAGCGTTATCCTGCAGATGATGAACAATGATCTTATTTTCTGTAAAATGCCAGAGGTAACGGGAAAAACTGCCCCACTCTTTTTGTATGGCGAGGACGGCGCGAGCATTTTGGCGGACAGAGTTAATATTTCGCCTGTTTCGTATGACAGGCGCCGTTCTTCCGATTTCTTCCATCTCCTCGTCCGTCATGCCGGCGCAGCGGGAAATATCAAAGTGGAAAAATGTTTTTCTGTACCCCTCCCGCCGTTTCAAAATTGTGGACCAGGAAAGCCCCGCCTGGGCGCCTTCCAGAACCAGCATTTCAAAAAGGTAAGTATCATCATGATGGGGACGGCACCATTCTTCATCATGATAAGCTTTTAAAAACTCGTCTTTCAAAGCCCATGGACAAATCATTCTGCTCCTCCTTGTGTTTTCTGCTGTTATTGAAAAAGAACCGGATCTTTGCCGGAACGGAAATAGATATTTTCAATTATACCAAAGGGGAAGAGCATTTTTATATTTGCCTGTATATATTAGAATAAAAGAAATACAGTCATGAGGAATAGAGGAATGTTTTTCAGAGAAAATCCTTTTTACCTGCTCGGTGTCCACAGCAGGGACACAGCGGAAGCAATCCGCACGGCATCGTTGGAAAAGCAGGACGCTGCAAAAAGCAGAGAAGAAAAGCATATGTACCGGATGGCGGAAGAGCGTCTGCTTCATGAACGCTTACGGTTTCGGGTGGAATTATCCTGGCTTTGCGGTATGGATAAAGAATGTGCCTATTCTTTGATTGGCGGGACAGGAAACATGGAAAAGCGGGAAAATCTGCCGCCGTCACTGCGACTGCTCCTTGCGGTTCATGACCTGTATAATGGCGGGAAAGACGCTTTTTCTGTCATGGAAACGATTATCCGGTTGTATCCTGCCAGTGATATGAACGAAGTCCTGGCGCGCATAGAGGCGGATCGGAAGATAGGCGGGTTTCCTCCGATTAAAGAGCTGTTTCCTCTGGACATTCGGAAAGAAGAACTTTTGTGGGAAATGGGGGTGGCTGCCGGACGGCTGAATGCGGAAACGCTTGGCGGATTGTTGACGGCTCTCGGGAAAACGGATGTGCCCTGCGGTATGGCACTGACCTGGTTTCTTTCCCTGTATGAGGAAAAGACAAAAGCAAAGGTGGCGGCGCTTTCCCGGGATTTAAGATATGCTCTTCGGCTAGCGGAAATGTATCCTCTGCAAGGACTTTTATTGACGGAAGAAAAAATGAAAGTCTACGGGAAAGCTGTTTCTCCTTTTTATGCCATGCTTCACCATGAGGTACTTCCCGATGCAGTGGAAATATTTTTTGAGGAATATGTCAATGAAGCGTTCTTCTTTCATAAAAAAGGAGAAAAGGAAACCGCTTTGGTACTGCTCGGCTGTTTTCTTGACAATGTCTGCGGAAACAGCAGGCATATAGAAAAGGTAAAAAAATGGAAAATCATGATATCTGAAGACCGGCTGACGGAATCTGTTCCTTATCCGAAGCGGAAACTTGAGAGAACAACCGCTGTGCCGAAAACCGTTGATCGCATCCCTGCTGTAACATTGCCACGGCAGTCCGGAGGGGCTTTTTATGTATGCCTGGCCGGCTTTCTGACAGCGGCAGTACTGTGCAGGTATTTCTTTTTATGAGAACAAAATAAAAAGCAGGGGGATTACTCCTTCTGCTTTTTCAATGGTGTGCTCTTTGCGGCAGGCATTCAATTCAATTCAATTTATAATGCTTTCATGATGGTACCGCCGCCGAGCAGACGGTCTTCTTCATAAAAGACGACGGACTGGCCAGGGGTAATTGCCCGCTGCGGCTCATCAAATTTCACGGCGGCCCTGCCGTGATCGTCCAGAGTCACGGTGCAGTCATGGACACGGATACCGTAACGTATTTTAGCCAGGCACCGGAACTGCTGCGAGGGCGGTGTGCCATCGGTGAAGTCCAGCTCGTTTGCCAGAAGGCCGGAACGGAAAAGGTCATCATTGGAACCGACGATGACCCGGTTCTTTCCCGCATGAAGGGAAACAACATAAAGCGGCGTCCGTGCCGCGATTCCCAGTCCTTTCCGCTGGCCGATGGTATAAAAAGGGAGTCCCTTATGCCTTCCGAGAATACGTCCCTTTGTGTCTATAATATTTCCCGGGCGGAACGCTTCAGGCGCATGATTCTGCAAAAATTCGGCATACGATTTTTCACTGGTCAGGAAACAGATATCTTGCGATTCTGCTTTGTTATAAGTAGGGAGTCCTTTTTCTTTAGATATACGGCGGGTATCTTTTTTATACATGCGGCCGAGGGGGAAAAGGATATGGGCAAGCTGGTCCTGGGTCAGGTGGTACATCATGTAGGATTGGTCTTTGGCGATATCCGCGGCCTTTTCTACCTGGTACTTTCCGCGGGTACCGTCATAAGTGATCCGCGCATAATGTCCCGTGGCGAAGTAAGGACAATCAAAGTAAGCACGGACGGTGTCGTAAAAAAAACCGAACTTAATTTTAAAATCGCACACCATACAGGGGTTCGGCGTGATGCCGTTTTTGTAAGAATCCACAAAATAGGACAGCACTACGTCCTGATACATTTTCCGTACATCAATGACCTTGTGGGGGATACCGAGGAAGTCAGCCATTTCCTGCGCCTCTGTTAAATCCTGCCCGTCAAACTGGTTCATAGTGGCGCCGTACACATCGTACCCCGCCTCCTGCAGCAGGCGCGCCGTCAATGTACTGTCGACACCGCCGGACATGGCGACAACGACTTTCTTTTTTTCTGTCATGGAGGAATCCTTTCTGCAGGCATTTCCTTCTGAAATACCCGAACCATCATTCGCAGGAAATATCCTGAAAATCTCAACGGAGTGAAAGTCCGAAGGAATGCATACATTATAGCACAGCGGCAAACGTCAAGTGCCTGCAGGAAAGGATATCGGAGTTCATAATCTGTTGGCTGTGAGTTGGTAACCGATAGCCGGCTGACAGAAGTTGTTCGCGGTATTCCGAGACCGGCAGCTATTTTTGTTTTTTTATAAAACGGTGTGGTGTAATTATTACTTTCCCTTGAAGTCCGCGGGGCGTTTTTCAAGGAATGCTGTAATTCCCTCTTTGAAATCTTCGCTTGATGAGCACTGGCCAAGATAAATTTCTTCTGCCGCCATAAAGGTTTCAAAATCTTTGTACATGCTTTCAAACATCAGTTTCTTCATGTTTCTGTATGCCAGGGCGGGACCCTTTGTCAGTTTTTTTGCGAAAGCCATCGTTTTCGGAAGGAGGTCTTCTTTTGCAGTTATTTCCTTGATGAGGCCGATTTGGAATGCCTCTTTTGCATCAACGGGACGGCCTGTGACGAACATGTCAAAGGCGCGGTGTGTGCCGATCATGCGGGGGAGCATGTATACGCCGCCGGTGTCGGGGCAGAGGCCGATGCCTACAAAGGCCTGAAGGAATTTAGCATTGTCTGCGGCAAAAATGAAATCACACCAGAAAGCAAGCATCGCACCGCCGCCTGCCGCTGCACCCGCTACGGCACAGATAACGATTTTCGACATTTTTTTTATGTATAAAACGATTTCAGATAATTTTTTAGCCAGGGGCCCCATGGATTCTTTGGCGAAGTTCGGCTCCTTACAGTGGGCTTTCATATAGCGGATATCGCCGCCGCCGCAAAATGCACGGCCTGCGCCTGTGATGACAACGATTTTTACGTCGGGATCCGTTTCCGCTTTTTTGAGGGCATCTTCCAGTTCGAGAGACATGTTCATGTCGAGAGCATTCAGCGTGGGCGCATAATCGAGGGTAATGACAGCAATTCCTTCTGTCTGTTCCAGTCTGATCATTTTGTAATCCATGAGAACCTCCTTATATTTCTAAAACAAATATATGTTATTTCTATTATAACACTAAAAATAAGGACTGCCGGGATGTATCAGCACAGGAGGCATATATAATAGAAAGCAAAGAAGTAATTACAAAAACAGAGAAGATAGAAATCGGACAGCATACTGTGAAACTTTATATTCCTGAAGCGGCGGATGCAGTTTTTCAGACGGGTAATATTCTTATTACGGGAGATTGATCAACAGAAAACTCTTACTCAACCGGATAAGGGCTTTTATTTTGGAGAAAGATCTTTTAAATGATGTGAATTAGTCATGGAAAAATGATTTCATATGACAAATAAATATTTGATATTTAAAAATAATAATATATACTTTAAGTCGTATTATTGATGAATAAATGTATATTATTGAGGGGGCTTTTTACTTATGGAAATGGTATTGGGATTTGCAGTATTGCTTGTTTGTCTGTTCCTCGGCATACGGCACGGGGGGATTGGGCTGGCTGTTATCAGCGGTATCGGCCTTATGCTGTATACTTTTGTATTCCACTACAAGCCGGGCACACCACCCATCGGCGTCATGCTCACTATCCTGGCCGTTGTAACCTGCGCGGGGTTTTTGCAGACTTCCGGCGGTCTTACAGTTATGCTGAAGTATGCGGAAAAATTTCTCCGCAATAATCCGAAGCACATTACTATTCTTGCTCCGGTGACTACATGGTTCCTTACCGTTTTATGCGGCACGGGCCATGTCGTTTATACGATGTTCCCGATCATTTACGATATTTCTATTAAGCAGAATATCCGTCCGGAACGTCCGATGGCGGTTTCTTCGGTCGCGTCCCAGATGGGGGTTTCCGCTTCTCCCGTTTCTGTTGCTGTTGTTTCCATTGTCGGATTCATGGCGGCTGCAGGGCAGAATTATTCACTGCTCCAGATTTTGTCCATCTCCGTTCCCGCTACGCTTTTTGGTGTTCTCTGCGCGGCTTTTTACAGTTATAGACGCGGCAGGGATTTAGAAAAAGACGAAGCATTCCAGGAAATGATAAAAGATCCTGAACAAAAAGAGTATATCTACGGTGACAATGAAACTTTGCAGGGGCGTAAACTGCCGTCTTCCTATTATCATGCGACGGGGATTTTCCTCATAGGGATTATCTGCATTGCCATTCTTGGCAACTTCCCGGATTTGCTCCCGCATTTCCCGAATGCGAAGGGAAAGATGGCTGCTATCTCTATGACTACCGTTATCCAGATGGTGATGCTTTTTGTTTCCGCCCTCATTCTCTTTGCCTGCAAAACGAAAGCGAAGGAAGTGGGGAACAGCCAGGTATTCCGTGCGGGCATTGTGGCTCTTGTTTCCGTTTACGGTGTCGCATGGATGGCTGATACTTACTTTGCAAGCCACATGGGTGTTCTGAAAACATTCCTCGGTTCCGTGGTGACCCAGCACCCATGGACGTATGGCCTGGTCCTGTTCTTTACTTCCAAACTTGTAAATTCGCAGGGGGCGGCGGTTGCTATCGTTATGCCTATGGCGCTTAGTCTAGGCATGGATCCGGTCATGGTTATGTCTTTCCTTCCTGCATGCTACGGTTATTTCTTCCTGCCGACGTATCCGTCCGACCTGGCATGTATCGGCTTTGACCGTTCCGGTACGACAAGAATCGGGAAGTTCGTTTTGAACCACAGTTTCATGCTCCCCGGACTGATTGGCGTTATCTGCGCCTGCGGCATGAGCTTCGTCATTGCCCATGCAATTCTGTAATAAACGATTAAAAAACCATTTCTTTCCTGTATAGGGAGAAATGGTTTTTGTATTGGATTTATTTCAGCCATAAATTCATGGCTGCCTTTGCGGCGTCTTCCGGAGAGATATATCCCTGCTGCGCCATAAGTGTGAGGACGACAGTCATGCGCTGTGCTCCTTCTTACGTATGTCCAATGGGTTCATTGGCGCTGGGGGCTTGGGGTAGTCCTGCAAGCATAGCACATTGGGAAAGATCCAAATCTTTTGGCGCTGTGCCAAAGTATGTGAGGCTCGCTTCCTTGAGCCCATAGGCACCATGGCCGAAGTAAATTGTATTGAGGTAGAGTTCAAGAATCTGGTCTTTCGTATAATATTTTTCCAGCTGGACTGCAAGAGCGAGTTCTTCCATTTTACGAAGGATGGTCCGGTCGTTAGAAAGAAAAATATTTTTTACTGTCTGCTGCGTAATGGTACTGCCGCCTTCCAGGGTACGCTCTGCGAAGTAGTTTGTGACAGCTGCTCTGGTAACGCCGATAGGATCTATGGCGCCGTGCTCGTAGCAGCGGCGGTCCTCGGAGGCGATGATTCCTTTTATCAGGAGATCAGGAATTTCCTTTTGGGATATGACCTTATTTCTGTCTACCCGTGCTTCGAGAGATTCTTTAAAATGAAGAATGTTTCCGAGCTTTTCTTTTACCGTGGAAAGAGAAGAGTCCTTTTTGCTGTCTTCCGTGTCCGGTGAAAGAGACGGATTTGATTTCCCTTCTTCTACGGCGGGCGTGGTAATAAGCGTACCGATCCGGCCGGTGAGTTCTTCAAGCCAGTTTTTTTCTGTGCGGCGGGGTTCGGATTTCGATGCTGCCCGCGGCGGGGAAAAATCTTTGACAGAGGAGTTTCCTTCACGGATTCCCCAGTACCCTGCAGCGCAAAGTATAAGTATGAAAAATAAAAGTTTTTTCATTGCCGTTTCCTTATCCAAATACAATATAGTTCTTTCATTCATTCTACCATACGGGAGAGAAAGGAACAGGGGCAGACGGCAAGCCACCTGCGGACTTTATGCGGGGAAATGCATTTTGTGGTATAATTTCTTTGTATGAATATAAATAGATGAAATAATAAAAGAATGTAGTGGCAGTTCATTTTTTGACTGCCGCCTTTTAAGGAGATTTTATGAGCGAGGAAATCCACGAAATACAGGCGCATCATGCCGGTGAAAATGGGAAAAGCGATTACGGCGCGAAGGATATACGCGTGCTGGAAGGTCTGGAAGCGGTTCGTCTCCGTCCGGGAATGTATATCGGTTCCACTTCTGCCCGCGGTCTGCATCATCTGGTGTATGAAGTCGTAGATAACAGTATTGATGAAGCCCTTGCCGGTTTCTGCACCCATATCGAGGGCACTTTGAATGATGACGGGAGCTGTACGATTACCGATAACGGCCGCGGCATACCGACAGGGCTCCATGAAACGGGGAAACCGGCGATGGAAGTCGTTCTCACTGTTCTCCATGCGGGCGGTAAATTCGGCGGCGACGGGTATCCAATTTCCGGCGGCCTGCATGGTGTAGGTATTTCCGTCGTTACGGCGCTGTCTGAATGGACGACGGTCACCGTAAAAAGAGAAGGGCATTTCCATGAGATGAAGCTTGCCCGCGGTGTAGTAACCCAGCACATGAAGACTTTTGGGGAGACAACGGAAACAGGGACGCAGGTAACTTTCAAGCCGGACGGAGAAATATTTAAAGAAGGCACCGATTTCGATTATGATACACTGAAAGTCCGTATGCGTGAGCTGGCGTTTCTGAATAAAGGCCTCACCATCACACTGACTGATGTCCGTGACGGTGCGACTCATCAGGATGTATTCTGTTATGCCGGCGGTATTGTGGAATTCATTAAGTTCCTGAATGAAGGAAAAGATCTGGTGGATCCCGGCGTCATTTCTTTTGAGGGAGAAAAAGACCGTGTTATTGTGGATATCGCCATGCAGTACCAGGCGGGATACAGTGAATCCATGTACACCTTTGTCAATAATATCAATACGGTGGAAGGCGGCATGCATCTCACCGGTTTCCGCAATGCGCTGACACGCACCATTAACGATTATGCCCGTTCCAATAATTTGCTGAAACCCAATGAAGAAAACCTGTCCGGTGATGATGTCCGTGAAGGGCTGACCTGTGGCATTTCCGTCAAGGTTCCGAATCCCCAGTTTGAGGGGCAGACAAAGACGAAGTTAGGCAATCAGGACGTCAAGGGGATTGTGGATACTATTGTTTCCGACGGACTCCGTACCTATCTGGAAGAACATCCGGCGGAAGCCAAAGAAATTATTTCCAAATCCATTACGGCCAATCGCGCGAGAGAAGCGGCACGCCGGGCAAGAGAACTGACACGCCGTAAGAATGCGCTTGAAGTTTCCAGCCTTCCCGGCAAATTGGCCGATTGCTCGGAGAAAGATCCAAAGTTCACGGAAATCTATATCGTCGAAGGTGATTCCGCGGGCGGTTCTGCCAAATCGGGCCGTGATCGGCGTTATCAGGCGATTCTTCCACTCCGTGGCAAAATTTTGAATGTGGAAAAAGCAAGACTGGATAAGGTGCTGAATTCCGATGCCATCCGTACTATGATTACCGCTTTCGGCACAGGGGTGGCGGAAGATTTCGATATTAAAAAACTTCGTTATTATAAAATCATCATCATGACCGATGCCGATGTTGACGGTGCCCATATCCGTACACTGCTTCTGACTTTCTTCTATCGGTACATGAAACCCCTTATTACCGAAGGCCATGTATATATAGCCCAGCCGCCGCTCTACCAGGTGCGTAAAGGACGCCAGAAGTACTATACTTATGATGATGTGGAACAGGATAAATTGTTGAATGAAATCGGCCGTGACGGTTGTGCGATTCAGAGATACAAAGGTCTTGGGGAGATGAACCCTGAGCAGCTTTGGGATACCACCATGAACCCGGAGCAGCGTGTCATGCTGAAAGTGGAACTGACTGATGCTGTGGAAGCAGACCGTCTCTTTACCATTCTTATGGGAGACAAAGTGGAGCCTCGTCGTAAGTTTATCGAAGACAATGCAAAGAATGTAAGCAACTTGGATCTGTAAAACCGGATTTATGAAATGAGGCCGTGAGGGAATACCTTGCGGTCTTTTTGCCTTCTTTTATGTATGAACGTATTCAAAAGAGGAGTGGTTCTCAGAAAAAATCTCTTTATATATTAAATAGAAATATATAAAAGGATAAAGAAATAAATAAAAATGTTCGATCTTGTCAAAAAGCAAAATATAAAGTGAATGTATCTTAGTTTATAAAAAATTATGGAATTTTAGAGCAAGGTAGTACACACACGGAGGCGTGTTTTTGATATATTCATGAAAATAGATGTAATAAAAACCAGTGCTTATCGGATGAATTGAAGGCCCAGGGATAAAAATTATTTTTTTTTTAAATGGTTTCTACAATGAGATAATAATAGTATTATTTAAAGTCTTAACGTTTCAGGATGTTTACGAAAAAACGCCTGAACTCCGTTCAAGAAACTATGAAGTGGAAGGTGGCCTGCCATGCAGGGGAATTTCCACGGAGCAGTTCATTCATGAAATGAACGAGGAGGTTAAGTAGTATGTCGAAACAGGAAAAAATCAGAATTCGCCTGAAAGGCTATGATCACAAAGCGATTGATCAGAGTGCGGCGAAAATCGTGGAAACTGCCAAAAGAACAGGATCCACAGTCTCAGGGCCGATTCCGCTCCCTACCGAGAAGAATGTGTATACCATTCTTCGTTCTCCGCATGTCAACAAGGACAGCCGTGAACAGTTTGAAATGCGTATCCACAAGAGGCTGATTGATATCCTTGATCCGTCTAAAAAGACGGCAGACGCGCTGATGAGACTGGAACTTCCGGCTGGCGTCAGCATTGAAATTAAAGTGTAAGGAGGTGCAAAGATGTCTAAAGCTATTTTGGGAACAAAATTAGGAATGTCTCAGGTGTTTGCTGAAAACGGCGACCTCGTTCCGGTTACTGTTGTAGAAGTTCTCCCGAATGTTGTCGCAGGTGTAAAGACTGTTGAGACTGACGGTTACAATGCTGTACAAATCGGATACGGCGCTGTCAAGGAAAAACATTTAACCAGACCGGTTAAGGGGCAGTTTGAAAAAGCCGGTATTGATCCGGTTAAATATCTCCGTGAATACAGACTGGCTGAAAAGCCGGAATACACGGTGGGCCAAACTCTGGCTGCTGATATCTTCGCTGCTGGCGAATTCGTGGACGTAATCGGCATCAGCAGAGGTAAAGGCTTCGCCGGTACGATTAAGCGTTGGAATCACCAGCGTGGACCTGAAAGCCACGGCTCCAAAAATCATCGCCAGACCGCATCTCTGGGTGCGCGTATGTCCGGCGGCGGCGGAAAGGTGTTCAAAGGCAAAAAAATGCCTGGACAGCTGGGTGGCGATCGCGTGACAGTTCAGAACCTGGAAGTGGTGAGAGTTGACACGGACCGCAGCATTCTGCTGGTTAAAGGCGGGATTCCCGGCGCCAAGGGAAGTCTCGTCATGGTGAAGACTGCAGTTAAGTCTTCCAAATAATATTGTCCGGAACAACAGAAAATTGTTCTTATTGTAAGGAGGAACATCTCAATGCCGAAAGTAACACTGTATAACACTGCCGGCGCGGCAGCCGGTGAGATAAAGCTGAATGACAGCGTATTCGGTGTAGAATACAACGAAGCTGTTATTCACCAGGCAGTGGTGCGTCAGATGGCAAACGAACGCCTCGGCACCCATGCCACAAAGACCAGAGGCCTTGTACGCGGCGGCGGCAGGAAACCCTGGAAGCAGAAAGGCACAGGCCGTGCCAGAGTCGGATCTATCCGCTCCCCATTGTGGGTAGGCGGCGGCACCTTCTTTGGACCGACACCGAGAAGCCATGCGAAAGACATGACAAGATAAGCACGTCAGCTGGCCGTTAAATCCGCGC
>ENA-ORLT01000210-ORLT01000210.1-human-gut-metagenome-genome-assembly--contig:-NODE-210-length-15695-cov-8.39668_pt1 | contig 15695 bp, 13 predicted proteins | sample MGYA00243074_ERZ508838 | MGnify/ENA primary metagenome ERZ508838 (study PRJEB26277, sample SAMN04329833) | human gut metagenome | biome: human-associated habitat | host: Homo sapiens | place: USA...
ATTATGCGCGCAGCAGACTGCAGCCCCTTTGTCAAAAAGGAATACTTTTTGACAGCGGCAACCCCGCAGGCCGAAGCCTGCGGGGTTGCCTCTCTATGACGCTGCAAGCGCAGCGGTCAGTATTTCTTAATTGGGACGCCGGAGAGCTGCGCCTTCGTCAGATCACTCAGACAGCTCTGCCTTCTTCTCGGCAGACAGCTTCTTGATCTTCGGGATGCCCCAGATGAACGCCGGGAGCACAACAACGATCAGTGCATAGTAGCCGTCATAGCCATAGATCTTGGAGATGATGGTCGACAGGCCGAGCAGGGAAACCGCATAGCACAGGCCGATGACGACCAGACCGACGATGACGCTGCGGACAGCCTTGCTCTTGATGGCGCTCGGGAAGCAGTGACCCTCGAAGCGCTGGATCATGGAGTAGACCAGCGTGACGGAGGTGGACACGAACGCGCAGAACAGCAGGATGGTGTACACGACGAACAGCCAGGTGTAGCCGCTGCCCATGAGGGTGACGACGCTCTGGTTGGGGAGCTTCATGACATCGCCGATGTGGCGGGCTGCAATGCTGGCGACAGTGTCGACGCCAACGCTCTTGATGGTGCAGAGGATCGGGTACCAGCGCAGCAGCATGGCGCCGGAAGCGGCGAGCGCGCCGCCGTTCATGAGCCAGCCGAGGATGCTGGCGCGCTTGACGCCCTTGTGGGTCAGCTCGGTGGAAGCGGCGATCATGGCCGGGACAGACACGCACTGGAAAGCAGCGTACACAAACACGCCGCGCCAGACGCCCTCGATGCCCTTCTGGGAGGTGACGTCAGCGATTGCCGGGATGGCCGCGTAAGCCGCGTTCTCAGTGGCGAGCTCCTGAGTGACCGCGTCGATCGGAACGACGAAGCCCATGATGACCAGGATCGCGGTGACGATCAGGATCGCGGTGGAAAGAACGGTGGAAGCCTTGATGATCAGGTCAACGCCGAAAATCGACAGAAGGATCAGCAGGGCGATGATGACGAGGTTGCAGATGATGTCGGGCAGGTCGATCAGGCTCTTGACGATGCCGCCGGCGCCGTCAACGCAGGACGCGACCGCCGCGAGGATGATGATGATGTAGAAGATCTCGAAGAAGACTTCCATCCACGGCTTCGGATACAGGGCGCGGTAGGTGTCCTTATAGTTGTCGAAACCGTTGAGCTTGGCAAACTTCATCATGATGTACATGACGACCGCCAGAATGCCCATGGCCAGAAGCGGGAAGATGGCCGCAGTCCAGCCGTACTGGACAAAGTAGTTCACGACCTGGTTGCCGGTTGCGAAGCCGGCGCCCACGTGCGTGCCGAACCAGACGGACGCCACGGTAAAGGCGGCTGCCCAGCTGCTCTTGAGCTTTTTGTTATCCATTTTTTACCTCTTTCTTTTCTCTGTTTGCTTTTCTCTTTTGCTCTCTATTTCAAACCCGCCGCGTGCTCTCCTACAACTGCGGCGGGCTTTGAAATCCTCGTCCTTGTGTTAATTTATGAACAAGTCATTAACAACTCGGGATAGTAAATTTATAATTCTCTCACGCGCAAAAGTCAATAACAGCCTCTTCCAATCCCCAACATTTCCCGAAAATCGTCGATGTGCACAATTTCCTGCACGAATTTTTATGCACTCTGATTCTGGCATTTTTGTAAAAATTCGCGTGATTTTAGCGCTTTGACAGAAAGAAAACAGTTGCGGCATCTGCACTTTCGTGCTATCATAACAATGCTGATAGGTCAAGTCTTTTGTCTATTTGCTGACAAACGGCTTTGGCATTTTCTTGACACAGGATTTTGTCCCCCGGAAGACGCGTTTGATGAATTTTTAACCATCATTTTTTGCGTATGCATTCACTGCCGGGTGCGAAACACGGAGGGAGCGCAGCCCTATGAAGCTCGTGACATTCGAAATCAACGGCCGCAGCGCCGTCGGTCTGCTCAATGCGGACGCGACCGCCGTGCACCCCGTGCCCGGCTGCGCGGACATGCAGACGCTCATCGGCCTCTGGCCGGCGCTGGACACGGCCGCCGTGCTGCGCAGCGCCGCGCTGCCGCTTGAGCAGGTGCGCCTGCTCGCCCCGATCCCCCGCCCGGAGCAGGACGTCATCTGCCTGGGCATCAATTATTTAGACCACGCCAAGGAGAGTGAGCGCGTCACCGGCAAGGGTGCGAAAGCGCCGGACACGTTCCCGATCTATTTTTCCAAGCGCGTGCACGAGGCCGTCGCCCCCGGCGGCGACATCGACAGCCACAGCGACATCGTCGCCGACCTCGACTATGAGGCGGAGCTGGCCGTCGTGATCGGCAGACGCGCATACAACGTCAGCGAGGCGGAGGCACTCGAGCACGTATTCGGCTATACCATTTTAAATGATGTGAGCGCGCGCACGATCCAGAACCAGCACAAGCAGTGGTACCGCGGCAAGAGTCTCGACGGCTTCACGCCGATGGGCCCGTGGATCGTGACACCGGAGGAATTTGACGTGCGCGAGCCGCACTGCATCCGCAGCCGCGTCAACGGCGAGCTGCGGCAGGACAGCACCACGGATTTGATGATCTTTCACGTCGCGTATGTCATCGCCGAGCTCAGCCGCGGCATGACCCTGCTCCCCGGCACGATCATCTCCATGGGCACGCCCGCCGGCGTGGGCATGGGCTTTGACCCGCCGAAATGGCTGCACCCGGGCGACGAAGTCGCCTGCAGCATCGAGGGCATCGGCACCCTCACCAACACCGTTCGGTAATCCGCCGTCAGGCAATGCCTGCGACGGCCGAAGATATCGCAAACAGACAGAATCAGAAAAAGGAGACATCACTATGAAATTTGCTATGTATGGTTCCGGCGCTGCCGGCAGCGTCTTCGCTTCTTACCTGCGCAAGGGCGGTGCGGACATCATCCTCATCGACCGCTATGAGGCACACATGAAGAAGGTCGCCGAGGAAGGCATGCACTTCACCATCCATCAGGAGGAAGACGGCGGCTACAAGGATTACGATTACCAGCTCAAGGGCTTCCGCACCTACATCACCGCTGCCGATGCGGCCGCAGCGGAGGGCAAGGTCGATGTCATCATCTACATGACCAAGGCGACCCAGCTCGAGCAGGCCATTCAGGACTCCCTGCCCGTCGTCGGCGACAGCACCGTCGCGGTCTCCCTCATCAACGGCCTCGGCAACGATGACAACCTCTTCAAGGTCTTCCCGAAAGAGCGCTGCATCATCGGCTCCGGCGTGCTGGGCACGGCTCTGCCCGAGCCCGCGCACTGCGTGTCCACCCCGGCCGGCGGCGTGCAGATGAACTTCGGCGGTGCGGTCCGCTCGGAGCTCAACGACGCGGCCTGCGCCGAGATGCTCAAGTGCTACCGTGACGGCGGCTGCGACGCCTACTGGCGCGACGGCGAGCCGGGCACCGACAACAACATCTACAAGTTCATCTGGAAAAAGGTCTGCGTGAACGCCACCGTCAACACCGTGTGCGCCGTCCTGCGCCTGAAGATCGGCGAGGTCGAGGCGGATCCGTTCGGCCAGTGGCTGTTCCACAGCGTCATCCGCGAGACCTGCGCGGTCGCGACCGCCAAGGGCGTGCCGATGGACGCGGACGAGTTCATCGCCCACGATCATCAGGACATCGTCACCAACATCGCCGACTACTATCCGTCCATGTGCCAGGATATGCTCTTCAACCACCGCCAGACCGAGATCGACGTGCTCAACGGCAAGATCGCCGAGTACGGCGAGCAGCTGGGCATCGACACCCCGGTGTGCAAGGTTCTGTCTCAGGTCGTGCGCTGCATCCAGGGCAACTACGACAAGCAGTACCTGAAGTAAGTTCACCCCGTTTTTTCGCTGCCGGCCGGGCAACAACCGGCCGGCAGTTTGCTAAGGAGGCAACCGCATGAAAATCGCAATGATCGGCTCCGGCGCTGCCGGCAGCGTCTTTGCCGCCTATCTGCGCAAGGGCGGCGCCGAGCTCTGGCTCGTCGACAAGTACAAGGCGCACATGGACAAGATCGCAGCCGACGGGCTGGTCTTCCGCACGCCGGAGGGCGAAGAGGTGCTCACGGGCTTTCACACGAGCGCGACCGCGCACGACATCGGCACGATGGATATGGTCATCCTCATGGTCAAGGCCACGCAGACGGAGGACGTCATGGCCGACACCATGCCCTGCATCGGACCGGAGACGGCGGTCGTGTCGCTGCAAAACGGCCTCGGCAACGACGAGGTGCTCGCGCAGTTTGTGGACGCCGACCGCATCCTCTACGGCAGCGGCCTGATCGGCACGGAGCTGGCCGGCCCCGGTGTGTGCGTGAGCAAGCCGGAAAAGGGCATCCAGATGCACTTCGGCGCCGTGCGCAACAACCCGAAGGCCGACGCCGCCGGCAAGGCGCTCGAGGCGTGCTTCCGCGCGGGCGGCTGCAACGCGAGCTTTGACGAGGACGTGCGCCCGTACATCTGGAAAAAAGTCATCGCCAACAGCGGCTACAACGGCGTGAGCGCCGTCATGCGCCTGAAGGTGAAGGAAACGTTCGCCGACCCCTACGGGCACGACATCGTCATGCACGTCTGGAAAGAGGGCTGCGCCGTCGCGCAGGCGCTCGGCATCGGCGATCTCTGGCCGCTGATGGAAAAGGAGGAGCCGAACATCGTCGCAAACCTCGGCAACTACTACCCGTCCATGGCGCAGGACGCCGTGCTGCACCGGCGCCAGACGGAGATCTCGGTGCTCAACGGTGCGATCGCGCGCTACGGCGCACGGCTGGGCGTGCCCACCCCGTTCAACACCGTCATCACGCAGGTCATCTCCTGCATCCAAAATAACTACGACAAGCAGTATCTCGGCTGAGGCGGCGCACGGCAGCCGGCACCGAGCCAGACAAAACAAATCCCCTCCGTATGCTTTTTCGCATACGGAGGGGATCTTTGCATATTCAGAAGACGGTCGGCCGGAAATCACGCGGGGCTCAGGATGCGCCGGATCTCCTCGAGGTTGTCGGCGAAGTAAATGCCCTCCTGCCGCTCCTCGGACGAGAGTCCCTTTTCGATCATCTGCTCCAAAAGCGCCTGCAGCGCACGGTAGTAACCGTTCAGGTTGTAGAGGATGCACGGCGCATCCAGATGCTTCAGAGACACCTTGGACATGACCTCTGCGATCTCCTCGAGCGTCCCTGTGCCGCCGGGGAAGGCGATAAAGGCATCGCCGAGCTCGATCATTTTGCGCTTGCGCTCCGCCATGTCCTCGGTCACGATCAGCTCGGTCAGGCCGTCGTGCTGGAATTCGCTCTCGATAAAGCACCGCGGCTCGACGCCGGTCACTTCTCCGCCGGAGCGCAAAACGCTGTCCGCGATCGCGCCCATCAGCCCGGATCTGGAGCCGCCGTAGACCAGCGCATTTCCGCTTGTGCCGATCCATGTGCCAAGCTCCTGAACCGCTTCCCGCAAAGCCGGATCATTGCCTTCGTTTGCGCCGAGATAGACCGTAATATTCACACAAAGTCCCTCCGATCCTGTTCCTGTCGGTATCAAAACGGCAGTCAGGCTTTTTGCCTGACTGCCGGCAGGTACGCACCGTTTGTATTATACGCAGCCGCGGAGCGCCTGTCAACGGGATCGGGCGCTTGCGGGCATCTGTGCATCCGGTCTGCGCAGCAGCGCCGGGTTTCAGGCGGCATGCTCGCTTTGCTTTTTGCGCGCGCCGCCGAACAGATACCGCGTGACCGGATAGATCAGCGAAACGACCGCCAGGACCCATGCGCCCGGATCGCCAAAGCACAGCGCAATGTATGCGCCCACGGAGGCCGAGGAATCGATCGCCCCGCCGTTGACGAGCTTCGGCAGGAAGGCGCAGATCAGAACGCGCGCGATCAGCTCGGCGCAGCCGGCGACCAGCGTAAACTCCGCGTGCCCCACGCCCTGCACGCCGGAGCGAAAGACGAACAGGACCATCAGCGCAAAGTACATAGACAGATCCACGTACAGATACAGGTTCCCGTAGCGGATCGTAGCCGCCGTGATCTTGTCCGCGCTCATAAACAGGTACTGGTATGCCCCCCGGATCGTCAGGAGCATGCCGGCGCCGCCGAGGATCAGATACATGGCGAGCCCGATCATGAGACTCTTGACCGTTCCGCGCCGGATCCGGTCCTGTCTGCCCGCACCCAGATTCTGCGCGTTGAAGCTGACGATCGCGGTGCTAAGCGCATTCATCGGGCACATCAGGAAGTTGTTGAGCTTGTTGGCCGCGCCGAAGCCGTTCTGCGCGGGGTTTCCGGCCGCCATGATGCCGTCCGGCCCGATGTCGAAGCCGACGAGCGCGCGCTGCATCACGATGATGCCGATCGCCAGCACCGAAAACTGAAGTCCCATCGGCAACCCCTGACTCAGGTGCTGCGCATACACGGAGAGCTCCGCGCGAAAATCCTGTCCGGAGAGGTGGAGCTCCGGATATTTGCCGAAGGCGTAGAGCAGGCACAAAAGCGCGCTCACCGCCTGCGCCAGCACGGTGGCAGCCGCCGCGCCGATGACCCCGAGCCGGAACGCAAGGATGAACAGCAGGTCGAGCCCGATGTTCAGCACGGTGGAAAACAGCAGGAAGATGAGCGGCGTGGTCGAATCGCCCAGACTGCGCAAAACGGAGCAGATCAAATTGTAGTAAAGCTGCGCAAAGATCCCGAGGAAAATGACCAGCGAGTACTGATATGCCGCCCTCCAGACGCCGGGGTTTGCCTCGGACAGGCCGATGAACCGGAGCAGGGGCTTGAGCGTCAGCACGGCGACACCGGTCAGCGCGAGCGACAGGACACCGCCGAGAACGAGCTGCGCCGCAAAGGATCTGCGGACTCTGGCCTGATCGCCGCGCCCCGCCGCGATGGACGTGATGACCGAAAATCCGGCGGTGCAGCCGACCGCGAACTGCAGGAAGATGAACAGGATCGGAAACACATCGTTCACGCCCGCAATGTCATCGACGCCGAGCGTCTGCCCGCAGATCGCAGCATCGCTGATCGTATAGATCTGCTGCAGCAAATACGAGAGAATGATCGGTACGGAAAACTTGAAAATCACCCATCCTTCGTCGCCGGAAAGCAGGTCGACCGAAGATTTTTTCCCCAGCTTTAACATGGTTGCTCCTTCTGTACTGCCTCTGCCGCCAAGAAACCTCATTCGTCTTCTGCTCTGCAGCTTTTGCGCTGCCGCAAGGCGAAACGCGGCAAATTCTGATAATACTTTTTTCGTGCATGCAAGTTATACCGCAGAAATTGTGAACAATTCTACCTCCGCGCGCAAATATTGCGTGCAGCCGGCCGCCCTCATGTCAAAAGGGCAATATTTTTGTCGGCACAAAACACCCCCTGTGCGCAGCACAGGGGGGGCAGCTTGTCAAAGAATCTCATAGAGTTTGCACCCGCAGGCGCAAAGAAAGTCCGATCACTTTCTTCGGCAACATGTGCGGCGAAGAAAATACTTCTCGGCCTGCAAACGTGCGCGCCGTCCGCCTCCGGCGGCCGGTGAGTGCGCTGCAGTCAGGCCGCAAATCCTTTGTCAAAAAGTATTCCTTTTTGACAGACGCAACACCCCCTGTGCGCAGCACAGGGGGTGTCCGCTATGGTGTTTTTCTAACCGTCAGCGCAGCGCGCTTACCGGTCGGGATACTTCTGCGACAGCTCTGCCTCCAGCGCATCCCAGTCGCGCGGCGGTCTGAGCTCCGTCCACGTCTCGGGCGAGGTGTTGTCCACGCGCTCGTACTCGTGGCCGTTGGTGGCCTCCTGCACGGCTGCGTAGTACCAGGCCGTCTTGTTGCTGTTGTCCGGCCAGACGATCATGTCCGGCAGCAGATGATCCTTATCCGGGGTACGGAAGAGGACGTTGTTGATGATCTCCATGACCTCGGCACGGGTGATCTGGTTCTGCGGGCGGAACGTGCCGTCCTTATAGCCGCTGATCAGGCCGAGCTTCGCCGCGCGGTTGATGTAGTCGCGCGCCCAGCTGTCGGAGATATCAGTGAAGGCATCGTCCTCGACCTCCGGCGCATGGAAGAACAGCGCCGCGATCGTCGCAAACTCTGCGCGGGTGATGTACTGCTGCGGGCGGAATGTGCCGTCCTTGTAGCCGGCGAGGATGCCGCCGTTGGTGAGCGTGGCGACCTGACTGGTGTACCAGCTCTGAGCCGGGACATCCGAGTACGAGCACTTGGTGGTCCAGATCTCCTCACGGCCGTCATCTCTCAGGATGCGGTAGAAGATCGCGGCGACCTCGGCGCGCGTGATCGGTCTGCCCGGTGCGACCGTACCGTCCGGATAACCGGCGATGTACGAGTCGTGGTTATCGCGCTCCAGCGGCGGAGGCGGCAGCTCGTTGTCCTCTGCGGAGAAGACGAACTTGATGTGCGCGGCCGCTTCCTGGAAGGCGTTTCCCATCGCGGGGTCGATCTCAACGGTCACGTCCAGCTTGATCGGGTCTGCCTTCGGGAAGACCTCGGCAACGAGGACGTCGCTCTTGAGTCCGTCGGCCGCGTCGAGCTGGTCGAAGAGGCTCGCGTTCTTGTTGGTCGCGAGCACCTTGCCGTCCTGCGACACGGTCATGTTGATGTGGCTGAGCACATCGTCGTACTTGATGGCGGCGCCCTCCTTGGCGGAGGTGTCGCCGTCGATCTCGGCGCGGAGGTAGACCTTCGCGCCCTGCGCGCCGTTGGCGCTGTCGGCCTTGACGCAGATGGTCTGCGTGAGGCTGTCGCCGGGCATGCAGTTGGAGAAGTTGGCAAACAGGTCCGTCGCCGAGCCCTTGCCGGTGTTGGTAAAGGCAAAGCGCGCGTTGTTGCCGTCGTTGCCGTCATAGTAGGTGACGGTGGGGAGCTTTTCCTCGCCCGTCGCCCAGATGCCCAGCCCCGCAGCCAGCGCGACCACCAGCACGAGGGCGACGATCATGGTAAACTTTTTGTGTTTCATACCGCTGCCCTCCTTACTTTGCTGTCAGGTTGCCGTCACTGCCGACTTTCACCGCCGTCCACGCGCCTTCCACAGCCGCGCTCGGCGCGGCCTGAATGCTCTCGGCCAGCACCGTCACCTCGAGGTGACAGCCCTCTGGCGCGGTGTCCTGCGTGATGGGCGTTTTCAGCAGGTTGGTCGTGACATTGTCCGGCTTTGCGCCGATCGGTGCGACCGGCATCTTGTAGTAGTAGATGCCGCCCTGCTCGAACCAGTTGGTGTTGTCGTAATCGACCGTGATGTTCACCGGCTCGGCGGAGACATTGCCGTTACCGTCCACCCAGTTCATGACCAGCTTGACGCGGACATAGGACACGGCCGTGCCGGTGTTTTGGACGATGATGCTCTTTTTCTGGTTGCCATCCAATTTCTCGACGATGTCCGTTCCGGACTTGGCCGCCGTGAAGGTGTTCGTCACGGGCTCGGTGTTCGCCTTGAGCAGGGCGAACGTCGTGCCGACGGCCAGTGCGAAGATCAGGCACAGGGAGAGGATGAGCGCGGTCTTTCTCCCGCCTGAACCGTTAAAGATACGTTTCATATGTCATCCCTCCTGTTCAGTTTTTCTGCGCGGCGCTGCCGCTGATCCAAGTGTTGATCACGTCGGCAATGCTCGTGAGCCAGTTGTGCGAATTGTAATGGTTGGTGACATCGACCACAGCGCTGGTCGTCGTGCTGCTGAGCGCGGCCGTCTTGCTGTTGCCGCCAACGATGCTGTAGCTCCACGACCAGTTTGTATCCTCAGTGACTGTGTACGTGCCGACGGCCAGACCGGTGATGGTCTTCTGTTCGCCGTCCTTGAGCACGATGGTGGTCACGAGCTTACCGGTGCTGTCCTTGACATCGAACACGAACGTCTGGTTCGGGTTCGCACCGTCGCCGGTGACGGCCTTGGAGATCTTCAGGCTGCAGGTGTTGACATGGCACAGGAACGCTGTGCCGTCCGGCAGCGTGCAGGTCTTGCCCTCGCAGGGCGTGTGCTTGAATGTGGTATTCGCCGTCACATCGGTCTCACCGATCTTCACGGCCGCAGCCACACCGAAGTCCATCCGGGTGTTGATCTTGCCGTCCACGATAGCATCGGCGTCCGGCGTGTAGGTAAGCGTCAGAGCAGGGGCTGCGCCCATCGCATCGGTGTTGGCCTCGGTTTCGCCGTGCTTCCACACGGTGGCGGTCAGGTTGCCGTCAAAGCCGGGCACGGTGTCGCCGTAATAGCCCTCGCCGTCCTGGAAAGTCAGCTCCGGCTTGTAAACATAGACTGTGGAGGTCACTGTGGCAGTTGCCGGCTGGGCTGATGCACCAGCCGAATCCGACGCAGCCTCTTCCTTGGGAGAAACGGTCGCAGTCACCGTATAGCTGCCATCCTGCGTCATATCAACCGAACCACTCGTCGTATAAGAGACTTTCACAAAGGAGAAATCACTCCCTGCGGTGTCATACGGTGTGCACATCTGCTCAGGCGTCGGCTGCGTGCCCAGATAATAGACATGGCAGTCTTGCCCGGCCAATTCCGGTGCAATGATGGGGACATTGACCTTTGGAACATCAAACAGGCCAGCAGAAACACCCTTCTCCGTGTAAACGCCGGAAGTATCTCCGTTGGTTGGCACGTTGTTGCCGCCAACAAATCCGGGCTTTCGCTGCACAGAAAACTCGATAATCAGTTTCTTGCCATACGTACCCTCGTGCTGCTTGTCGGCGACGTAGTACTTATTGAAATCAAATCCGGTCACGCTCACCGTGTTCGTATTTGCGTCAATCGTCGCCCGCACGTCGCTGCCGGCCGGCTGCTCCATGCCAAAGCTCGTGCCGTTATAATCGGCGGTGTAAAGCTTCACATCTGCGGTGTTCGCCGGCATAGTGAAATACGGTGTCACAATGTCTTTAACAACCGTCGAGCTGCTGAGGTCAATGCTCGCCTGACCGATATTCTCGCTGATCGTCGTGAAGATTCGGCTCAGGGAAGCGGAATCATTCGCGGTCAAGTAGTAGCTGGAAGATGTGCGATTGAAGTTTCTGGTGATTTCCCAGCCAGTATAGACAGCTAAATACCAAGTTGTTCTACTGTAATTCTTGATCCCGATTTCTGACGCATCCCTGTAATTACTGGAGATATAGTTCAGGAATCGGTTTCCGGCCGGAACATCATAAGCTCCAACGTCTCCAATGCCAAGCCATTTCGAATCCGCCCAATGACTTCCAACCGTGCCATTCGAACTTTCATCAAATCCAGTATCACCATAAGTCTGCTCTGGCTTCGCGCCATTGAAAATACCGACCGAGTACACCGTCGCACCGGAATCCTTCAGGGCCTTTGCGCTCTTGATAGCGGTATTTGCAACGGCCGTATTGAAATCGCTCTGCGTCGTCGGCACACCGTCCGTAAACACGACCACAACCTTCTGCCGCGTCGTGTTGCTGCCCGTGTAATTGTAGCCGCTGCCCATCAGCGTCTCTGCCTGCTTCATGCCGTCACCCACATTGGTTGCGCCACTCGGAGTGCCGGGAAGCCCGGTGATCTTCCCTTGAAGTGTCTTTTTGCCGTCCTGCGATACAGGCGTCCAGCCCTGCAGCACGGATGCGTCCGAACCAAATGTCACAATCGAAATCCGGTGATCCGACTTCTCCGCGTCATATTTGTCCGCCACAGCGCCGATGAACTGGTTCACAGCCTGCTTCATCGCATACTGCCGACGGCTTGTGTCGTTGTTGGTGCTGTTGCCGTTGAAGTCATACGCCATCGAGCCGGACTGATCCAGCACAAGCACGACGTCCACCGGCGTTGTTGAGGTCGTCGTCGTCACTTTGCCGGTCGTAAACGCCTCCATGCGGATCTTATAGCTGCCATCCGCATTGGCAGTCGCCGTCTTGGACAGGTTCAGGCCGTCCTTGAGTTCATTTGCACCGCTGGCGCGCACAGCGCGCAAAACCGGCTGCACCGAAACAGCGGGCAGGAACGGGCCGGCCGCCGTATACACAACTGTCTGAGGCGCTTGGACTTGGGCTGCGGCGGTGCTCTCGGCCGGGGCATCAGAGGCATCGTCCACAACACCCGCGCCCATGAACAGGCACAGGCTCAGGAGCAGGGCTGCACAGAGGACGAGCGAGAGAATGCGTTTTTTCATGGTTTCGTCCTCCTTTCTCAGGGCGTCGGGATCGGGTCGATCTGCGTGCTCGAGGTGCTCGCCTCGACCGCTCCGACGTGCTTCCATACATCTCTGACATCATTGGCGGCGTACTGCTCAAGGTTCGCCGTCTGCACGGCCTCCGCCGTTACATAGATGTGCACCGTGGAATTCTGGTATTCGTTGCCCATTTTGGTGCTGAACGTGACGCGGCTGAACAACTGCGTCGTGGCCGTCTTTGGATCGACCGCACCATTATAATAATAGTACCCGTCCGCTCCGGCGATCCAGTCGGTATCGTTCAGATCCAGCACCAGCAGGTGCTCGCTCGGGTCGAGCGGCATGCGCTCGCTGTCGGCGTTGAGGATCTCGGGCGTGATCTTCACGCGGGTGTAAAACGCACCCGTGCCGACATTCTCCACATACACCACTTTGTTCACGACGCTGCCGGGCATGACGCGCACGGTCGTGAACGGATTGCCGTTACCGTCCTCGTCGTGCAGCGCGAGCTTGACCGAGCCCATCGTGATGACGTTGTCCGCCGTGCCGACGGCCGAAAAGTACGCCCACGTACCGACCGCCAGCAGTGCCACTGCCAGGAGGAGCACCGTCGCGATGGTCCACTTCTTCTTCATGCACAAACCACCTTTCTCCTTGCCGGGGGTTATTCTGCGCTGTGCGCAGGGATTCTCTTCCGCGCCCGAAGGCGCGCCGGGACTGTTTCTGCGGGATTCTCTCTTTCAGTCTGCGCGCGGACAGCGGCAGTCCCGCCGCCCGCGCCCGGATTGAAGCCGGGCCAGAGTCCCCGATGGGGGCGGCGATTTCGCCGCCCCTTTGGGGTCAAAATGTTGGGGAATTACTTGCCGTTGTTGTTATAAGCAGCAACAGCCTCATCCACCGCGTTAAAGCCATCCGCCTGGATCGCGTAAGCGGTCACGATGACTTCCCAAGAAGCATTCGCAGAGATCGGATCGCCAGCGGGCAGGATGTACTGAGTGCCATCTTCATTCATGGTCACGCGCCAATCCATGTAGACCTGAGCGAGGCAGGGCAGAGAGGTCTTGCCAGCGGGCAGGGTCTTTGCCATGGTCGTGCGGATTACAACATACTCGATGCCACCGATTGTTTCAGTGCCAACATACTTGTAGTCGTTCCAGAGGCCATCTTCAACAGCAACCATTTTGGGGTCGGTAACTTTGTGGTTTGCATCAACGATGCCGTCGTTGGTCGCGAGGCCCCAATAATTTCCGGAGTTGTACTCCACGTTGAAGCAGCCGTAGCTGTTCCAGTGCAGTGCGTTCTTGCTCTCGTTGGTGGGATATTCCTTGCTCACAAGGTACTTGGGAATCTTCAGCTCAACCCAAACCCAAGCATCATTCGCGCCCGTGTTCTTAACCGTAACGATCTTGGAAACGGCATTGCCGTCGTTGGACTTGCCGGGGACAAGGGTCTTGTTCTGTTCAAAGGCCTCAAGACCGTTTTCGCCCTTCTGCTGCTCATCCAGAGCAATCTTGACATTGCCCATGGTGAACGTATTGGTCGCGGACTTCGTATCGGTGAAGTACGCCAGCGTGCCGCCGACGACCAGCACCGCGACGAGCATGACTGCAATCGCAGCCATCAGAATGGATTTCTTCTTCATAAGTAGCGTTCTCCTTTTCTTTTTTATGTACAGCTCTCTGTACAAGGTATTCAAGGGATCTGCTCAGGGAAAGCTGCGAGGGAGTTACTTAAAAGCACTCGGCAAACGCGGCCGCAGCATCCGCAAAACCAGCGGACTGGCACAGATAGCCATAGAACGTCAGGCTGGCAGTCGCATCCGAATTCACGTCAAAATCGTTAACCTCGACAAGGTTGTTCGCCAGAATGTTGGTCGCAGTGACATCTGCAGTCACTCTGTTGCCATCGTTCGTCTTGTAAACGTAAACCGCGCCGCCGTTCTTGCCCGTAACACCAGCAAGCTGCTCCCACGTATCGGCCACACTATAATTCAGAACGCTGCTCGCGTCCGAAGCCACGACCTCAACATAAAGATAGCAGGAAGCGCCGGCTTTCAGGCCGGTGACCTTAACAAACGGGTCTTTTTCGATCTTCGTGCCGGGGAGCAGATTGTACTCATTGCCCGTCGCCTCTTCAGTGGTGACCTTGTAAGAATACTCGCCGGAAGTCTGCGCAACCGCCTTGTGCTCTTTCAGCGTCAACGCGCCGCCCTGATCAAACAGCTTGCCGACCGTGAACGTGTTCACAACCGGGCCGCTCTGCGCCGTCAGATACGCCCACGTCGCGCCAACCGCCAGCGCCACGACAAGCACGAGCGCGATGGCGATCGTCAAAGTTTTCTTCTTCATTTCGTGTTATCCTCCCTTACAAAAGCATCATGTTCCGAACTTACCATGTCCCAACAGCGTCCAACGTGCGCTGTCAGCGTTCATTGAGTTAATGCACGGAGATTTGAAAATATTTCATGCTCCCGTGAAAATGTTTAAATCTGACGGTTTTCGTCGCCGTTTTCTGTGCATTTTGCCACGTTTTCTGCCTCTGCTCGGCGCGCCGCATCGCGGGCATCGGCCTCAGCCGCCTTGCGCAGCATGTCCGGCAGGAACGCCAGAACGATGAGCACGATCGCGATCGCAATGGCCAGATACACCCCCGGCGGGTTCGAGACCCAGTGCGAAACATAGCCCAGATACGGGATGGTGAACACCGGGCGGCCGATGAGGTTCTTGAAATAGACAGGTGCGCCGTCGGGCGCGTCGTTCGCGTCTCCCTGCGTGTAGAAATGCTCGTTTTCCGCATCGATGGAGATCACGCGGTGTGTGACGACATCCAAGTCCTCATTGAGTACGAACGTGATCGCGTCACCGACCTGCACGTCCTCGGGCGCACAGGGCTTGACATAGATCAGCGAGCCGGTGTGATACGTCGGCTCCATGCTGCCGGACAGGACGCACATCGGCCGCAGACCGACCAACCGCACGCCCACCAGAAGCAGCGCCAGAATGACCACCAGCACCACCGCAGCGGTGGAGATGGCATTGCACACTTTCTGAACCTGTTTTGACATCTTCGTTCTTCCTTTCCCTTCGCGGGCATCCCTCCTGTTGATCCCGGCCGGAGGGCAGACCTCCGAAGCGCAGCCTGTCCGAACCGGAAACGCGCACGGCAGGGCGGGGCGGGAACGCTTCGGAGTTTCCCGCCCCACTTCAGCCGTCACGCTTACTAACCAAAAGGATACCACGATTTTCTAAGCACCGATAGGGGTAATGTACACAAATTTCCAGTTGAAATTTTGTAAGAAACAAACAGTTTTGCCTTTTGCTGTCCATCATTCTGTACAGTTATCCCACGCCCATTGTACGTTTCGGCCGCGGGCGCGTCAAGTGCGGAGCGCGGGCGCGCGGGAATCTTACCTTTTTCTTAAAACTGTCCCGATTTTGCTTGTTTTTAGCTGGGAAACATGATAGGATAATTGCCGATTATGGATAGATAACAGGAAGGAGCAGCACGCATGGATACAAACGTGCTCGACTGGCTGGAAGTCACCGCCGCAGCCTGTCCGGACAAGCCCG
>ENA-ORLT01000218-ORLT01000218.1-human-gut-metagenome-genome-assembly--contig:-NODE-218-length-15125-cov-5.92269_pt1 | contig 15125 bp, 20 predicted proteins | sample MGYA00243074_ERZ508838 | MGnify/ENA primary metagenome ERZ508838 (study PRJEB26277, sample SAMN04329833) | human gut metagenome | biome: human-associated habitat | host: Homo sapiens | place: USA...
TCATTCCCCCAAGCCAGTATCCTCCGTCCGGCTTCGCCGGCCACCTCCTTATAAATAAGGAGGCTTACCCAATCCCTATTCTTCCCGTCAGAATCCCTTTCCTCAACACTGTAGCAGATCCTTCGCTGGCGCTTTGAATGACGCCTTACCGTATCCCGTCATTCAGAGCGGAAGTAAGAATGCTGTATGAGAATGAGGAAAAATCACAACATGACACAGAGCGAAGAATCTATTACTCTGATGACACCTTACGGTTTTCCCCACCACGGTGACAGATCCTTCACATTCGTTCAGGATGACGTTTAACGCTTCCCTTATTATGACGCTTAACGCTTCCCTCATTATGACGCCTTACCGTCTTATACAAGGATCATGAAGTCGGCCGTCAGAAGAAGCTGCTGGCGCACGCAGTGCGATTGAGGATACTCGCTTGTCGTAATGATTTGAACCGTAAAAGAATAGTTAGCTTGCAGCTGACAGCTGATAGCTTTTATCTTCTTAACGTCTTCTCCCAACATAAAAACCGACCCATTATTTGTATGGATCGGTTTTTATGTTGGGATCAAAGGGTTCCTGTCGTTTTGAGCCGTGTCAGCGCACGCTGGAGGGCAAGCTTGGCACGATCGACATCGATTTCTTTGCTCTTGGACGCGAGCCTGTCTTCCGCACGTTTCTTCGCGGCTTGGGCACGGGCAATATCGATGGTGTCCGCCAGCTCCGCCAGGGGGGCTACGATATTTACCTGATTGTCCTTTATTTCCAAGAAACCGCCAAATACGGCCACCTTTTGTTCCTTTCCGCCTTTAATGATGCGCACGGGGCACATTTCAAGAGCGGCTGCCAGAGGCAGATGGTTTTTCATGACGGCAAATTCGCCGTCTGCTGCACGGGCCACCACCATTTCCACGCCGGTTTCTCGATAAATCGGTCCGTCGGGGCTGATGACTTCCACGTGCATGGGATTCGTAAGGGTATCAGCCATGGCTTATTCCCCTTTCTTCATCTTTTCAGCCTTTTCGATCGCTTCATCAATTGTGCCGACCATGTAGAACGCGCCTTCAGGCATATCATCGTGCTGGCCTGCAAGGATTTCCTTGAAGCCGCGGATGGTTTCCTTCAGGGATACGTATCTGCCGGGGGAGCCTGTAAACTGTTCGGCTACGAAGAAGGGCTGAGACAGGAATCTCTGTACCTTTCTTGCGCGGGCTACGATGACTTTGTCATCATCGGAAAGTTCTTCCATGCCCAGGATGGCGATGATATCCTGCAGTTCTTTGTAGCGCTGCAGAATAGCCTGTACGCCGCGGGCCACTTCGTAATGCTCTTCACCCAAAACATTCGGGTCAAGGATACGGCTGGTGGAGTCCAGCGGGTCTACTGCCGGATAGATGCCCAGTTCCGCGATGGAACGGCTCAGTACGGTGGTAGCGTCCAAGTGTGTAAATACGCCTGCTGGAGCCGGATCCGTCAAGTCATCGGCCGGTACGTATACGGCCTGGATGGATGTGATGGAACCGTCTTTGGTGGAAGTGATGCGTTCCTGCAGTTCGCCGATATCGGTAGCCAGTGTCGGCTGGTAGCCTACGGCGGACGGCATACGCCCGAGCAGCGCGGATACTTCGGAACCTGCCTGTACGAAACGGAAAATATAGTCTACGAAGAGCAGGACGTCCTGTCCCTGTTTGTCGCGGAAATATTCAGCCATGGTCAAACCGGTGAGAGCTACACGCATACGCGCTCCCGGAGGTTCGTTCATCTGGCCGTATACCAGCGCAACTTTGGAAAGAACGCCGGAGTCTTTCATTTCTCCCCAGAGATCGTTCCCTTCACGGGTACGTTCGCCGACGCCGCAGAATACGGAGCAGCCGGAGTGTTCTGTCGCCACGTTATGGATCAATTCCTGGATAAGAACGGTCTTACCTACACCCGCACCGCCGAAGAGCCCGATCTTACCGCCTTTTGCATACGGAGCGATGAGGTCGACGACTTTGATGCCGGTTTCAAAAATTTCGGTTGCCGGAGACTGGTCTTTAAAGGCCGGTGCCGGACGATGAATAGGCCAGTAGTCGGATGCCGGTACTTTTGTATCGTCATTGTCGACAGTCTGTCCGAGTACGTTGAAAATACGTCCCAGGCATCCGTCGCCGACCGGTGCTGCAATAGCACGGCCGGTATCTACTGCTTTCATTCCGCGTACCATGCCATCGGTGGAACTCATCGCAACGGTGCGGACTACGCCGTCACCTAAGTGCTGCATGGTTTCACAGATAACATCTACCGGAACAGTGCCTTCTTCATCTTTGACATGAATTGCGTTATAGATGGCAGGAAGTTCCTGATCGTCGGAAAAAGCGATATCGACGACAGCGCCCATGACCTGTACGACCTTGCCTACCTGTCCCTGCTGTTCATTTGCCATGAAGAAGCATTCCTCCTTAATCAAATTAAGCCGGTTTATTCGAGAGCTGCCGCACCGCCGACAATTTCGGAAATTTCATTGGTGACCTGTGCCTGACGCGCTTTGTTGTACGTAAGGTTGAGGTCGGCAATTCTTTCCGTCGCGTTGTCAGTGGCAGCAGACATGGCCGCCATACGGCTGCCCAGCTCGGACGCCGCGGATTGCAGCATCGCATTATAAACCTGTACTTGTATATATTCAGGAAGCAGTTTGGAAAGCACTGCCGCCGCATCGGGAAGGAAAATATAGGGATCTTCCTCGATACGGAGGAAATCCTGTCTTTCTTTTTCCCATTCGCCGGCAGCTGCTTTTGCTGCTTCTTCCGTTTTTCCCTCAGCCGGCGCTTCAATGGGGAGCAGCCGGTCTACCCGGACCTGCTGGCGGAGGGCGGTGATGAATTTGGTATAAATAATATAAACTTCATCGACTTCTTCTTTTGTGAAGTATTCCACCATCTCTTTGGAGAGATCGATGGAATCCTGAGCCGACGGCTTATCAGAAAAGCCGAAATAATAGGTATCGGGATCATACCCGCGGAATTTCAGATAATTCTTCGCCTGTTTCCCGCAGACATATAAAGCGTATGCAGAACGATCCTTTCCGGAGATTTCCTGCAGGGTACGCTTCATCACGTTGGAGTTATAAGCGCCGGCAAGGCCTTTGTCGCCGCAAATGACGAGATATCCGACCTTCTTTACTTCGCCTGTCCTGAAGAGCGGGCTTGTAAATCCGGGTGTCACCGAAGAAGCACGGCGCAGGAGCTCTCCGATCTTTTCCGCATAAGGACGGGAGCCGTTTGCCTTTTCCTCCGCTTTGCGCAGACGGGCGGCGGCTACCATCTTCATGGCTTTCGGGCTCAGCTGGATGTTGGTGACGGATTTTATGCGCCCTTTTATATCACGCGTACTTTCCAATCAGATCACCCCTCTACCGTTTCAGACTTTTCTTCTGTTTCGCTTTGTGCCTTGTAACGTTTCTTGAATTCATCAAGAGCTTCTCTGAGTTTCGCTTCATTTTCATCTGTCAGCTTCTTTTTATCCACGATATCAGCGCCGATTTCCGAATGGCTGCTGTGGAGGAAATTCAGGACCTGCTGATCAAACCCGACAACCTGGTCTACGTCCACGTCATCAAGATACCCCTTGACGGCCGTGTAGATCGCCATAACCTGGTCTTCGACCGGATAGGGGGAATACTGCGGCTGCTTCAGAATTTCCGTCGTCCTCTGACCGCGGTCGATCTGCGCTTTGGTGGCAGCGTCAAGATCGGAACCGAACTGGGCAAATGCTGCCAATTCACGGAACTGTGCCAGATCCAGACGCAGCGTGCCTGCGACCTGTTTCATGGCCTTAATCTGTGCAGAACCGCCTACACGGGATACGGACAGGCCGACATTGATGGCCGGACGGATCCCGGAATAAAAGAGTGCCGTTTCCAGATAAATCTGTCCGTCCGTGATGGAAATGACGTTTGTCGGAATGTACGCACCGACATCGCCTGCCAGTGTTTCAATGATCGGCAGCGCGGTGATGGAGCCGCCGCCCAGCGCATCGGACAGACGTGCCGCACGTTCCAGCAGACGGGAATGCAGATAGAATACGTCACCGGGGTAAGCTTCGCGTCCCGGCGGACGGCGCAGCAGAAGCGACATGGCGCGGTAAGCGACGGCATGCTTGGAGAGGTCGTCATAGATAATGAGGACGTCTTTGCCCTGGTGCATGAAGTGTTCCGCAATGGATACACCGGAGTATGGTGCAAGGTACTGCATCGGGGACCCTTCGGAAGCACCGGCGTGTACGATGATGGAGTAATCCATAGCGCCGGCAGCTTTCAGACGTTCGTATACACGGACGACATTGGAGTTCTTCTGCCCGATGGAAACATAAATACAAATGACATCCTGTCCCTTCTGGTTCAGAATGGTATCAATAGCGATGGCGGTCTTGCCTGTACCGCGGTCGCCGATGATCAGCTCACGCTGTCCGCGGCCGATCGGGACCATGGAGTCGATACATTTCAGACCGGTCTGCAGCGGGACGTTTACCGGCTGTCTGTCGGCAATGCCCGGAGCTTTGATTTCAATGTCGCGATAAGCGTCAGTCTTGATTTCGCCTCTGCCGTCAATCGGCTGTCCCAGCGCATTGACCACGCGGCCGATGACCGCATTGCCTACGGGAACCTGCATCAGACGGCCCGTTCTCTTTACTACGTCGCCTTCCTTGATGGTTTCCGCATTTCCCAGAAGAACGGCACCTACATTGCTTTCTTCCAGGTTCATGGCCATGCCGTAAACGCCGTTCGGCAGTTCCAGCAATTCACCGGCCATGCAGTTTTCAAGGCCATATACATGGGCGATACCGTCGCCGACTTCAAGAACCGTACCTACTTCATCGACATTGAGGTCTACTTTGTAATTTTCAATCTGTTTTTTAATGACAGATGTAATTTCATCTGAACTGATTTTCATATCCTGTAAGTCACCTCAATCTCTTCGCATCATTTGCGAGCGGAGCGCCGCAAGCTGGCGGGCTATGGATCCGTCAATCAGACGGTCTCCCATCCGGACCGTGAATCCGCCTATCAAAGATGCGTCTACTTTCTGTTTCATGATAATTTTGCTTCCCGTGATTTCCGCAAGTTTGGCTTTCAAAGCGTCCACCTGGGATTTGGTCAATGGAAACGCAGAGGTTACCACGGCTTCCTCCATGCCCATCCCATGATGCGCAAGATTGGCATAGACATCCGCCATGGCAGCAAAATCAGCGATGCGGCCTTTGTCGATAACAACATAGCAGAACTGTAAAACTATCGGCTGCACCTTATCTGCAAATAACTTCTTTATAGTATCTTTCTTGACATCCTTAGCAAGCAGAGGATGGTTCAGAATCTCCCCGAGCTCTTTGCTTTTCCCTATGGTATCGGCAATGAGGCGGAGATCTTCTTCCGTTTGTTCCAGGCAGTGCTGCTCTGCGGCAATTTCATAGATGGCTCGTCCGTACTTCTTTGCAAGGATTACGTTCTTATCCATGATTACTTACCTGCCTGCCCGGCATCCAGTCTTGCGATGCTTTCCGCTATGAGCCGGTCATTCGTATCCGGCGTCATATTTTTGCTGATGATCTTCGATGCAATATCACAGGAAAGAGCGGCCACCTGCGTCTTCAGATCCTCCAGGGCATCCTTGCGTTCCCTTTCAATCTGTTTAGCAGCCTGGACTTTTTCCCTCTCAATAGCCGCATGGGCCTCATCGATCTGCGCCTGGGCCTGTACCTTGGCCTCTTTTACGGCCTTGTCCACGATCCCCTGTGCGGCGACCAGGGCATTGGCAAGTTCCGCTTCCAGATCGGATTTGAGCTTGGCCGCCTCCGCGCTGGACCGGGCCGCGCTGTCCAGGTCATTCCGGATCTTGTTCCTGCGGTCATCCATGACCTTCAGCACCGGCTTATAGCAGAAATGTGCCAAAACGGCAACGAGAATGATAAAGTTGAGGATTGAAATCAGCAGCGTACCATTTAATTCTACCAATGAAATCCCCTCCTTAGGCTAACAATGAATTGGAATTAGCCGAGGAAAGGATTGGCGAATACGAGGACGAGAGAAATAACGATAGCGATAATCGGAATAGATTCTATCAAGCCGATGCCGACGAGCATGGAAGTGAAGAGCTGCCCCTGGATTTCCGGCTGGCGGGTCATGCCGTCGATAACGTGGGATGCCAATTTAGAATCACCAAATGCTGCTGCAAATGCGGCAACTGCCGCAATCAGCGCAGATGCGATAAGGGAATACTGAACAACAATAGTCTGATCCATGGTAATAATTCCTCCTAAGAATATAATGTCCCGGTTTTTCCGGATATAATGGTACCGTTTTTACGGGCGGCGCCCGGCATTTTATGGAGTGCCGCTCCCACTCACCTGCACACCTTCACTTATTCCACACTTTCCTTGAGATAAATGGACGTCAGCGTAGTGAAAATGTATGCCTGGATCAATCCGACCACAAGGCTGAATACGACCCAGAGCAAAGGTACAAGCACAGGTGCCAGCGCGTAGAGGATTTCCATCAGGATTTCCCCTGCCAGAATATTGCCGAATAGACGCATTGCCAGTGTCACCGGCCGGGAAAGTTCTTCTACGATATTGATGATCACGAACGGCGGCATCGGTTCAAAGAAATGTTTCAGCCATTTGCCGAATCCCCTGTTCCTGATATAAACGAAATGAATACATAATGTGCCGGCCAGTGCCAGCCCCAGGGTCGTATTCACATCATTTGTCGGAGACGCCGTCAGATGGGCTGTCGGCAGAAGTCCTATTTCATTGGCCACAAAGATGAACAGAAAAAGTGTCAACAGGAAATAAACAACCTTTTTATAATGCGATCCCATATTCCTTTCAAACTGGGAGCATAGCGGCTCAATGACCATTTCCACCGCGTTCTGGATACCGTTTGGAACGAGCGAACGCCCCCGGCTCGCAGCAAAGACGATAATAAATACTATAAGGGCAGTAAGCCATTGTGTAAAAATCGTATCCAGATTGACCGACATTCCGAAAAGCTGTGCAACCACATGTGTACCTGTATGAAAATGCATAGTCTCACCCCCTCTCTTTTTTGGACGTCAGGAAAATATTATTCTTATTCCACACTATTGCCTTGCCCAGATAGTAGCAGGGAACAGTGACAATAAGCCCGCCAGGAAGCCAAGAATGGAAAGCGGTGTCCATAAAACCACCGCCGCCGCCAGCCCCGCTTCCACAAAAAGCCGGAAGCCTGCAAGCGCGGCGCCCATCTGGCCTATGTAGGCCGCGTCCCGCTTTTCTTTCTCCCAGTGGATGTAACGCTGTTTCATGTACAAGAAAAAAAGAATATGAAATACGACGCCGGCGGCAAATCCTGCCGCTACAGTCCATTCCCACTTCAAAAACGCGGCGGCCGCGCCGACAGCGCCTATGGCTGCCAGACGGCTGACCATTCTATCCGCAAAAGCAGGGAATACCGTATCATACTTCATTTCTTACTTTCCTATCATTTTTCTAATTATGGCCCACAATCCGGATATGGCGCCCAAAAGGGATAACCCGATAAGGCCGAAAGGATACGTCCCCAAGTATTCATCACACTTAAGTCCGCCCCAGATACCGAGGCCGATACAGGAAAGAAGGGTCATGCCCGCTCCGCCTGCCACAGCGATACTGCGCATCGGATTGAACTCTTTTCCTTTATCTCCCTGTTCCCCGGCATTCTTCATGGCCATCTCCGGCATGTGCATATCATGAAAAACTGCACGCAAAATACGTACAGCTCTACCCATACAAAGTTATTGTAACATATGCGGATTTACTTAGCTATAAATTTAGACGGTTTTTTATGAGAAATCCCCTCCGCATACAAAAGCGTCTCCACGATGCGCCCGGCGGATCTGCCGTCACCGTAAGGATTCACTGCTTCCGCCATCGCATGATATGCCGCCTCATCGGTCAGCAGCCGGTATGCCGTCTGATAAATCTTCTCTTCCCCGGTGCCTACCAGTTTTACCGTCCCCGCCTCTACCGCTTCGGGGCGCTCTGTCGTATCGCGAAGGACAAGGACGGGTTTCCCCAGACTCGGCGCTTCCTCCTGTATGCCGCCTGAATCGGTCAGCACAAGGGCGGACCGCGCCATCAGATTCGTGAAAGGCTCATACTCCATCGGTTCCACAAGATGGATGCCCGCCGCGCCGTCCAGCTCTTCCTCCACCGCTTCTCGGACAAGCGGATTCCGCTGGCCAGGAAATACCACTTCCGTATCCGGTACGGTTTCCACCAGCCGGCGGAGCGCACGGTACACATGATGCATGGGCGCGCCCAAATTTTCACGGCGGTGGGTGGTCACAAGGATGACGCGCTTGTGTTCTTCAATCGCCTGTATTTCTTCATCTTCAAAAGTATAATCTTTCTTTACCGTCGAAAGGAGCGCATCAATGACGGTATTCCCCACAACAAAAATATTTTCATCCTTTTTATTTTCACGGAGCAGATTTCCCCGCGCTGTTTCTGTCGGGGCAAAATGAAGACTGGCCAGGACGCCCGTAAGCTGGCGGTTCGCCTCTTCAGGAAAAGGGGACGCCAGATCTCCCGTGCGCAGCCCCGCTTCTACATGTCCGACTTTGATCTGCTTGTAAAAAGCGGCAAGCGACGCGGTAAATGTCGTCGTTGTATCCCCATGGACAAGGACATAGTCCGGTTTTTCCTTTTCCAGTACTTCTTCCAGTCCGCGAAGGACGCGGGAAGTGATGTCATACAGGGACTGTCCGCTCCTCATGATATCCAGATCGTAATCGACGGGCAGCTTGAAAAGATCCACCACCTGATCGAGCATTTCCCGATGCTGCGCCGTGAGGCAGACCTTTGTTTCTATTTCGGGATGCGCCAGAAGCGACTGCACGACAGGAGCCATCTTTATCGCTTCAGGCCGCGTGCCGAAAACCGTCATGACTTTCACAGGACTACTCCTTTTCATAAAACAAGCTGATACAATGAAATATTTCTGCCAATTCTTTTTTATTTCTCATCCTTTTCCGACGGCGGAAGAATGACCTCTCTCATGACGCCGAGTTTCTTCGCCCAGAAAATAAACACCCCGAGTGCGAAAAGGATCACCGCCACACCGAGAAATGGATTCAGCTTCACCACAAGGAGCGCCGCTGCCGAGAAAAAAGCGGTCAGCGCGTACATCACCAGCACCACCTGTTTCTGCGACAGGCCTGCCGCCAGAAGACGGTGGTGGAGATGATTCTTGTCCGGTGAAAAAATCGGCACCCCTGACTGCCTGCGCCGCACGATAGCAAGTACCGTATCGGTAATGGGCACGGCCAGCGCCACCAAAGGCACGATAAGGACTGCGGCAGCCGCCGTCTTCATAGATCCCATGACCGACACCGCGGCAATCACATACCCGAGAAACATGGATCCTGTATCGCCCATGAAAATTTTAGCCGGATTGAAATTATACTGCAGAAAGCCGAGGCACGCCCCCGTCATGGCCACCATAGCGGCAGCCGATATCCACTGCCCCATTTGGAATGCAAGAAAGGCAATGGCAATAGACGCTATCGTGGCGATCCCCGCAGCAAGCCCATCAAGACCATCAATAAGATTAACCGTATTGATAAATCCGATGATCCAGAAAATAGTAAGCGGTATGGAAATAAAGAGAGGAAATTCAATGATCCCCATATAGGGAAGATCAATCCAGTCAATATTCACATCAAAGAATATCACAAGCACGGCGGCGGATAAGATCTGCCCGAGAAGTTTCACCTTGGCGGGAAGAGATACGATATCATCTGCAATCCCCACGAAAACAAGACAGGTCGCGCCGATCATAATCCCTGTCATTTCATAAGTAAAGCCCACCGTAAGAATGACGGATACCATAAACCCTGCGTATATGGCAAGCCCGCCCAAACGGGGTACCAGTCCGTGATGCACCTTCCGTGCATCCGGCTTATCCACGGCGCCGATCTGCACCGCGAAATTTTTTACGGCCGGCGTGAGAATAAACGTCACGGCAAGCGCGGCAAGGAACGTGAACGCGTAAGCGAACAACGAACCACCTCCCCTTTCTATATATATGGTTATTTTAGCACAACTGACGAAATATTGTTGACCGTCCGTCGCAAATGAAATAAGGCAGGACGACAAAAAACAGGAACCGCAGAAGAAAAGCACAGGAAACGGAACACAGCATTTCCGACCTCCGTACCATGCAGTAAAAAACCTCACAGCCGTCTGATTGAAATCATTCCGCCATGAGGCTTTTTATTTTTACTGTTTCGCGCGAATCACGACGCAGCGGTACGGCGCTTCTCCGTCGCTTTCTGTAGACACCGCGCCGTCACTCTGGAGCGCCAGGTGGATTATGCGGCGGTCGCCCGCCGACATCGGTTCAAGGCGGATTTCTTCCCCTGTACGCTTCACCTTATCCGCCAGGCGGTGCGCCAGCGATTCCAGCGTCTGTCTGCGGCGCTGCCGATAGTCCTCCACATCAAGGAGTACGAAGTAATGGTGGCGGAAATTTTTATTTGCCGCCAGATTTGTCAGGTACTGGAGCGCGTCCAGCGTCTGGCCGTGCTTTCAGATAAGGATGCCCAGACCCTCGCCGTGAAGGTTGAGAAGAATGCGTTCGTCATTCACCCTCTTTTCAAGCTGCACTTCCATCTTCATTCCTTTGAAAACGCCCGTCAGGAAACGTTTCGCTTCTTCAGCGGCCTCTTCCTGCTCTTCCGCGGAAAACGGAGTTTCCTCACGGCCGCGTTTTTCCTTTTTCGCCGTAAGAACTTCTTCCGTATCGCCGCCGGCCATGACGTTTTCCCCCGGCTCCTCCGCAGCGGAAACGGTTTCTTCCTCTCCGTCTGCAGCCCCGGCAACAGCCGAAGTCATGTCCCCGGCAGTCTCCGCAGCATCTTCCGTTTCCGATCCTGCCGCGCCGACCTCGACAACGGCATCTTTCTTGTTGAACAAACCGAAAAGTCCGTTTGAGGGCTGTTCAATGACACGGATCACTGCTTCTGCGCGGGAAAGCCCCAGCTTCTTCAATCCTTCTTCCACTGCTTCGTCAACGGTTTTTGCGGTAATTCTGACAGTTTTCATAGTTATCCCTCCGCTTTCCCGGAACTATCCCCGGCCTCTGCCGTCTTTTCAGCAGGAGCCGTTTTTTCTTTTTCATCACCGACCTTCGGTGCTTCATCGGCTGCCGGTTTCTTTGCTACCTTTTTAATAATTTTTCTGCGGATAATCTTTTTCCTCTTTGTCTTAGCCACAGCCTCTTCATCGGTATGGACAGTGACTACGCCTTTTTTCGAAGGCCCGTTTATCATTTCCTTTCCCTTTTCCCCGCGGAACATGATAAGCTGCTGGAAAAACTGGTAAATATTGCTCACCACCCAGTAAATCACCAAACCGCTCGGAAAATGAAGAGACATCCAGCCGATCATAAGAGGCATCATGAAAAGCATCGTCTTTTGGTTGCCCGGCGCGTCTTTCGGCGTCGTCTGCCAGGAAACAAGGAACGTGGACGCGGCGGAAAGAACAGGCAGGATGTACGTGCCGTCTTCCGCTGCCAGACTTTCAATCCAGAGGAAACCCGCGTGGAGAGGGTCATAACTGAACCCCTGAATCGCATAGTACATCGCGATAAGGAAAGGCATCTGTATGAGCAACGGCAGGCATCCCGCCATGGGGGACGCATTATGCTCTTTGTACAGACGCCCCATTTCCTGCCGCATCATGGCAGGGTCATTTCTGTACTTCTTCTGGATTTTCTGGATCTCCGGCTGTATTGCCTGCATCGCTTTCATGGAACGGATCTGTTTCACCGCGAGGGGAAGCAGCAGCGTCTTAATGAGTATCGTCAAAACGACGATAGCGATGACGTAATTGGGAAATCCGAGACCGGAAGTAAATTCATAACAAACCTGCAGGCCAATGCGCATCAGATCAGCAATCATGCCTACAATAGCCGAGAGGACAGGAATCTGGAACTCAGATCCGCCTCCGCCAAAGCCAAGATTCATAATTTCTCCTTATACGGCCTCTATTTCAGCCGCCTAAATGTTCCCGCTTTCTGAATTTCAAAAGCAGGATGAGACAAAAATGCAGAAACTCTGCAAAATTCATGGCGTGACAGGATAACAAAACGCGAAAGATGAAAAAAGCGGCGCCTTATCAAAAGCGCCGTACATTGCCTGTCGGAAAAGCCTTATGGAACAGGGTCATAACCGCCCTTATGGAAAGGATGGCACTTCAAGATCCGCTTTAACGCGAGCCATCCGCCTTTCAGCGCGCCGTATTTCTCCACCGCTTCCAGCGCGTAAGTGCTGCAGGTGGGAGTGAAACGGCAGCATGGCGGCTTCAGGGGAGAAACATATTTCCTGTAAAATCGAATAAGAACGATCAGCACCGTCTTCATCATGCCCCCTCCAGCATGCCCGCTTTACGCCACAGCGCAAGCAAAGCCTTTTCCGCCTCGCTATACGTCGCTGTCGTCAGAAAAGCGGCGGCAAGCAATATGGCTTCATAATGGGAAGAAAGTTCATGACGATGGAGGCGATAAACCTCTTTCATCAGGCGCCTTGCCCGGTTGCGCGCCACGGCATTGCCGATGCGCTTCGTCGTCACAAACCCGATCCGGACAGGTTCCCGTTTCGTCCTGACCACGTACATAAGTCCCGCGCGGTTGCTGAAACGCCGGCCGGACGAGTATATACGCCGGTAATCCCTGTTTTGCCGGATACGGAATTCACGGTGAAGCGGATACTTCTTCTCCTGCGTCGATTCTGCCACAGTCACGTTATACCTTGCTACCCTTGGCTCTTCTTCTTTTCAGAACAATACGGCCGGCTTTCGTCTTCATACGGGCGCGGAATCCGTGGGTATGTTTTCTCCAGTGGTTATTAGGCTGGAATGTCATTTTTGCCATCAGTGAACACCTCCTTACTGCGTCCTGTGTATTCACACACCATAATATGCTAATTATAGCTAAACGGCCATGAGATGTCAAACGAAAACACTTCACACACTCCGCTTTTCACGAAGAAATCAGTACCGCATTATGACTCCTTATCGTTCCCCTCATTATGACACTCTCTCCTTCAATCGTCATTCTGAACGGTGGCAAAAATGCCTTGTGGGAAAAACGGGAAATAGGATGGTGACACAGAGTGAAGAATCTATTACCTCACTTTCCCCTCTTGATTCCTGATAAAGAAAAAAGGAAACGGTCTCCCGTCTCCCTTATTTCCTTTCCGCATCACCTATTACAGTGCGGACCCCTGCAAGCTTCCCGGTCATCACCGCTTCTCTCCGGAACACCGCAGACTCCCCGCTCACCGTTTTCTCCGATGGGACAGAGCTGTACGTTTTCATCCTGCGGCGGATTATCTCCGCCATCATACGCGGCAAAACCGCCAACTACCCCGCCTGCAATCAGTGCCACGGCAAGTATTGTTTTCTTCCACATAAGAACACCTTCTTTCAAAGCTAAAGCTTATTCATATATTTATATATACCTATTATAACATACCCTGTATAGTGCCTTATTGACAGAGAACGGTCAGATGTCACCCGGAACGCAGCGAAAAAATCTGTACTCGTGGTGAGGAAGCCGGTAAAGTGTCATTCGGAGCAATAGATTCTTCACTCCGTGTCGCTGCCCCGTTTTCTGTTTTTCCCACACGGCATTCTTACCCCCGTTCAGAATGACCGGGAAGGGAGAGAGTATATGGAGCGACAGAAATCGGCTGTTTGGGGGTAAAGCTGTAAGCCGACAGCTGGCAGCTGGCAGCTAAAAGTGCTGAATGACGATTTTGGGAAAGCACGTCACTAACGATGGGAAATGGAAAACGTCATAATGACGGGAACCGAAAGACATCACCCAAAGCGACAGCGAAGGATCTGTTACTCGAATAAACAAAAGGAAACAGGCTGTTCCGAAGAATGAAAAACGTCCTACAAACGGATGGAAACAGGTGTTCCTGTCCGACAGCCATTTTTCGCAAAATAAAAGACCCCCGAAGAGGTCTTCTATTGTTAGCTTACAATCACGAATTAGAAAGCGTAGTTCAGTTCAACGCCCCATGTATTCGCGGGATTTTCCGCCTGGCTGTCATATGTTTTCGCGCCGAAGTTGTAGTAAGCGTCCAGTTCTACATTCTTCTGTACGGCAACACCTGCTTTTGCTGTCCAGAACTTCACGCCTGCACCATTGTCCCAGCCATATTCCAGCTGATCCGTCATGTCCAAAGCGGAGTTGCCGAGGAGATAAGAACCTGCATCAGCTCTTACATAGTGAACACCGAGGGTAAAGCTGCCCGGTTTATTCAAATCCACTTCGCCATAATTCAGTCCGGCTGTCCACAGATTGCCATGTCCGAACTCGTGATTACCCTTGGTCTGGATAAAATCACCGTCAATACTCAGACCGGAATCGCCCAGTCCGATGGTTGCGCCGGCACCCCAAGCATAAATATGTGCTCCCTTGTAAGCAGGAGCTACACTACTTCCATTGAGTCCCTGTACATTGTCTAAATAGAAAGCAGAAAGCATGGAAGACTCGCCAAAGTGCCCGGTCAGCTTGCCATACCAGGCTTCAATGGACGCACTGTTTTCCCAGTGATAGGTATCCATGCTGCGCTCAGCGTCCTGGAAACGGCCATAACCGAATTCAGCGCCGAATTTACCATTATCATAACCTGCTACAACGCCGTCAAATCTTCCATCTTCATCCCAGAACACGCCGGTCTGGTCCAGTGCCACACCCTGGCGGCCGAGATCCATGTAGAAAGCGTCATTCGGTGTCCAGCGGGCATGGATGCGGTCCATGATAGTATTGGCATCTTTATTATCCTTGAAATTCTTTTCAGATACGAAACGACCGGAAACAACGACCTGGTCATTGACCTGGGCGTCCGCATTGATGCGCAAACGGCCTGTCCAAGCATCCGTATGATCTTTAGCTCCATCAAGGTTATGCTGGTACTGCATGCGGGCATCGCCGGACCAGGAAATGTTGCCGACTTTCTTTTCCAGGTTGCTTACGCGGACACCAAGGTTTGCCAGTTCATCTGCGTATTCCCCTGCCAGTTTGTCCAGGGTTGCTTTCTGTTCTGCATTCAGCTGGTCTT
>ENA-ORLT01000221-ORLT01000221.1-human-gut-metagenome-genome-assembly--contig:-NODE-221-length-14689-cov-7.96795_pt1 | contig 14689 bp, 10 predicted proteins | sample MGYA00243074_ERZ508838 | MGnify/ENA primary metagenome ERZ508838 (study PRJEB26277, sample SAMN04329833) | human gut metagenome | biome: human-associated habitat | host: Homo sapiens | place: USA...
ATCGGGATCGTGGCTGCACAGCGACGCCACGCACGCCGGGTCGCGGCTCATACCGCCGATCCAGTCGAGTGCCTTTTTGGCGCGCACGCTGTTTTCGCAGATGCCGGGCACCGTGCCATCCGCCCATGAGCGGGGACTTGCCGCACCGTCGGCGTTGAGCAGCACATAGCGCTCGCCGTTTCGGATGAGCGCTGCAAACATCCCCTCCGTGTGACCCGCGATGTGCACGAGATGCACCGAGTCGTCACCGAAGAGGTCGTAGGAGCGGCTCTCCGGCCCGATGTGGTTCACGCGGTACCAGAAGCGTTCCGGCGGCTCGTTGATCCACAGTCTGCGCGAGGTGTAGCGCAGGTTGACGCGGCACGACCAGAAGTATTCCTCCTCCGGCACGAGCAGGCGCTTTGCGCCCCGCACCTCGCTGATGCCGGCGATATGATCCGGGTCGAGGTGGGAAAAGAGCACATAGTCCAGATCCCGCGGCCGGATGCCGCGCGCGGCCAGCTGCTCGCCGATCGACTGTCCCGGCGCGACGACGCTGTGCACGAGCGTGTACCACCCGCGGCCGAACATGCGCAGCTGCGCTGCGCGATCCTCCACCCCGGTCGGGCTCACTGTGCGCGGCAGACCGGCGTCGACCAGAAACAGCCCCTTCGGGTGCTCCACGAGATACGCCGACACCGGCAGCCAGATGCGTGCATCCGCTTTTGTGCGCCGTGCGTCGGCCTTCGCCGGCCAGCGCCATTGACCGCTTGCCGGGAGATCCGGCGCGACGCCGATCCTCCCGCAGTGCAGAACATGGACCCGGATCCGAGCCATTTGTACTCACCTCTGCAAATATACGAAAATTAACCATACGGTCAGCAAAAACATAACACTGATTGTGTAAAATGTCAACCCCGACGGGCAGAACGGCGGTGTCTTTGCTGCATTTTACGGTAAAATGCACATTTGTCTATTGAATTGTGTGTGTGAGATGTGTTACAATCCTTGTGTATGAATTCACAAATCAGGGAATGCAACGGAAATTATTCAAGGGGAAGAAAGGAGCCTGAAAATGGCAAGAGAACTGATCCTGAAACTAGGGAAAAAGATCACCGACCGTGTGGATGTCAAGCTCGGCATGACCCAGCTCGACGAGACTTCGCCCGAGTATTATGGCCTGGCCAGCGTCGTTACCGACGAGATGGCAGAGCTTGCGCTCGCGATGAAGGTGCGCGTGCCGACCACACCGGCCGAGATCGGCAAGAAGGTCGGCAAGGACCCCGTCTACGTGGAGCAGCTGTTTGACCAGATGTCCATGATCGGCCTGCTCGAGTACAACTGGGAGAACGCCGATCACCACAAGCAGTGGACGCTGCCGATCTTCGTGCCCGGCTCTGCAGAGCTGATGAACATGAACCTGCAGCAGGTGGAGGAGCACCCGGAGATCGCGCAGTTTTTCGAGCGCATGTCGTTTCTGCCGCTGACGAAGATCACCTGCATGGTGCCTCCCGGAGGCGCCGGCGTCGGCATGCACGTCATCCCGGTCGAGAAGGCCATCCCGGCCACGAACGAGTCGGTCGATGTCGAGCACATCTCTCACTGGCTGAAGAAGTACGAGGGGCACATCGGCGTCGGCTACTGCTCCTGCCGCAATGCGATGCGCATTCAGGGACAGGGCTGCGGCGAGCTGCAGGATGAGATGTGCATCGCCGTCGGTCAGTTTTGTGACTACTGTCTCGAGACCGGCAAGGGCCGCAGCATCACCTATGAAGAGGCGATGGAGATCCTCCAGCGCGCCGAGGACAACGGCTATGTCCACCAGATCACGAACATCGACGGCGAGGATAAGATCTTTGCCATCTGCAACTGTGCGCTCGGCTCCTGCTTCGCGCTGAGAACGAGCCAGCTGTTCAACACGCCCAATATGTCCGCCTCCGCTTACCGCGCCCATGTCGACGCTGAGAAGTGCGTCGCCTGCGGCAAGTGCGCCGAGGTCTGCCCGGCCGGTGCCGCCAAGCTCGGCCAGAAGCTGTGCACCAAGACCGGACCCGTGGGCTATCCGAAGCAGCCGCTGCCGGACGACAACCACTGGGGCGAGCATATGTGGAGCCCGAACTATAAGGACGACAACCAGAAGCAGTGCCACGAGTCCGGCACCGCACCCTGCAAGACCGCCTGCCCGGCGCACATCGCCGTTCAGGGCTACATCAATCTGGCTGCGCAGGGCCGCTATTTGGATGCGCTCAAGCTCATCAAGCAGGATAACCCGTTCCCGGCCGTCTGCGGCAGCATCTGCAACCGCCGCTGCGAGGATGCCTGCACCCGCGGCAACGTCGACCGCGCCGTCGCCATCGACGAGATCAAGAAATTTGTCGCCGAGCAGGAGCTCCAGGCCGACAAGCGCTACATCCCGAAGGTCATTACCCACCGCGGCATCGCCGATCCGTACCCGGAGAAGATCGCCGTCATCGGCGCCGGCCCGGCCGGCCTGTCCTGCGCCTACTATCTGGCGAACATGGGCTATGAGAACGTCACCGTATTCGATAAAAACGAGGTTCCCGGCGGCATGCTGACCCTCGGCATCCCGAGCTTCCGTCTCGAGAAGGACGTGGTCAACGCCGAGATCGAGGTGCTCAAGGAGATGGGCGTCCACTTCCAGTGCGGCGTCGAGATCGGCAAGGACATCACCATCGACCAGCTGCGTGAGCAGGGCTACAAGGGCTTCTATCTGGCCATCGGTGCGCAGAAGAGCGCGCCCATCGGCATCCCGGGCGAAGAGCTCTCCGGCGTGTATGGCGGCGTGGACTTCCTGCGCAAGGTCAACCTCGGCAAGAAGCCGCGCATCGGCAAGAAGTGCGCCGTCATCGGCGGCGGCAATGTTGCCATGGACGTCTGCCGCACGGCCATCCGCCTCGGCGCGCAGGATACCTACGTCATCTACCGCCGCAGCCAGGCCGAAATGCCGGCTGACGCGGAGGAAGTCGCAGAAGCCATGGAAGAGGGCGTGCAGTTCCGCTTCCTGAGCGCTCCGGCCGAGATCCTCGGCGAGAACGGCAAGGTCAAGGCCATCAAGGTCGAGATCATGGAGCTGGGCGAGCCCGACGAGAAGGGCCGCCGCAAGCCCGTCGGCACCGGCAAGTTCGAGACCATCGAGGTCACGTCCGTCATCGGCGCCATCGGCCAGCGCGTCGACCTCGGCCATATTGCACCCGAGGCGATGGTCTTCAACCGCAACGGCACCGTCCAGGTCGACGGTGTGACGTATCAGACCGCGCAGCCCGACGTCTTTGCCGGCGGCGACGTGGTCACCGGTCCGAAGTTCGCCATCGACGCGATCGCGGCCGGCCGCGAGGGCGCCGTGTCCCTGCACCGCTTTGTGCATGACGGCCAGAGCCTGACGCTGGCGCGTGACCCGCGCGAGTTCTACGAGCTGGACAAGAGCAACGCCGTCCTGCCCATCGACTGCTTCGACGCTCCGGCGCGCCAGACCGTCGCGCACGACGCGAGCAAGGCCAAGACCTTCTCCAACGACCGCATCACCTTCACGGAGGCGCAGGTCAAGGCGGAGGCATCCCGCTGCCTCGGCTGCGGCGTGTCCGTCGTCGACCCGAACAAGTGCATCGGCTGCGGCCTGTGCACTACCCGCTGCGAGTTTGATGCGATCCACCTGCAGCGCGATATGCCGGAGGCCAGCCGTATGTACCGTACCGAGGACAAGATGAAGGCCATCCTGCCGCACATGATCAAGCGCGCTGCGAAGATCACCATCAAGGACATCAAGGAAAAGTGCGCGAAGTAAACCCGCCGGAGGAACATACCCATGCATGAACTCGGAACCGTGTTCTATGTCATTCGCGAGGTCGAGCAGGTCGTCGAGGAAAACCACCTGACCAAGGTTGCCCGCGTCACGCTGGAGATCGGCGAGGTCAGCGGCATCATTCCGTACTATCTGACGGACTGCTGGCAGTGGGCGATCCAGAAATCGCAGTATCTAAAAGAGGCGGAGCTGAAGATCGAAACCGTTCCCGCCGTGACCTTCTGTGAGGACTGCAAGCAGACATATCCCACGGTAAAATACGCAAAAATATGCCCGCACTGTAAAAGCGAGCATACCTATCTGGTGTCAGGCAACGAATATAACATCAAAGAGATCGAGGCCTGTTAGCATCCCAAAAACGAACACGGAGAACGATTTTTCGTTCTCCGTGTTTTTTGGTATATATCATATCCCGACCGGCGCGCGGTCGATCGGCAGCTGGATGATCTCGAGCTTTCGCAGTGCGGCGTATTCGAGCGTGCGCGCCGTGCCGCCGGGACGGCCGGCAAAGGCGGCGATGAGGATGCGCGAGGCGTCGACCATGTAGCGGTTGCGGCGCATCATGCAGCCCGGCGTGTACGCCTCCTGCACAAGCGTCTGATAGTCGCACTGGCGCAGGTCGTAATCATAGCGTGCGCGCAGCTCCGGCCGCCAGCGGTCGGCCTGTCCGGAGAAGGGGATGGCCGCCTCGATCGTGACCTCCGGGTGACTGAGGCGCAGATAGCGCGCGGCGTCGAAAAAATACAGGTCGCAGCCGTTGGCCATGCCGCAGATGAAGTGGCGGATGCCGTCGGCATAGACGGCGTCCACGGCGTCAAAGATCTGCTGCTGGAGCTTCCGGCAGCGGGGGTCGGATTCGTCGCTGCCCCAGGGCAGCTTGTATTCGCGGTATCCGGTGAAGCAGCAGGTGTGTTCGCGCTCAGGCATGGCGGCAGTCTCCTTTTCGGTGCTGGCATCCATTGTACGCGTCAAAAAAGCGCCTGTCAAACCTTCCCTGAAAAAAGTGCTTGCAATCTCTGGACATTGTGTTATAATGCAGACAGTCAAACAACTGAATCGAGATGTCTTCGGGGCAGGGTGTAATTCCCGACCGGCGGTGATAGTCCGCGAGCCGAATGTGGTTGAATCGGTGCAATTCCGATACCGACAGTATAGTCTGGATGATAGAAGATGTTACGAACCTCCATAAGTTCGCAGCGCCTGAAGGACATGTTCTTTCAGGTGTTTTTCATTCCATGGAGGTGCTTTGTCATGTTGAAAGAAAACCTGTCCTTTATCGGTGTCTGCGCGCTTGTGTTCGCGGCATTGCTCGGCCTTGCGTATCTGTTTGAGCGCACGGTCTGCCACGATCTGCAGCGCCGCAGCCGCAGCCGCAACATCAGCTATGTGGCCATGTTCTCCGCTCTCGGCGGCGTGCTGATGCTGCTCGAGATCCCGCTGTTCTTCGCGCCCGGCTTCTATAAGATGGACCTGAGCGAGCTGCCGGTGCTCATGAGCGCGTTCTATCTCGGCCCTGTGGCCGGTGTCGTCACCGAGCTGCTCAAGGTGCTGCTCAAGCTTCTGCTCAAGGGCACGAGCACGGCTTTCGTCGGCGACTTTGCCAGCTTCGTCGTCGGCTGCACGGTCGTCCTGCCTGCCGCCGTCATCTACCACCACCACAAGACCCGCCGCAGCGCCATCATCGGCATGGCCGTCGGTACGCTGTGCATGACGGTGTTCGGCAGCCTCTTCAACGCCCTGTACCTGATCCCGAAGTTCGCCGAGCTGTTCCACCTGCCGATCGATCAGATCGTCGCCATGGGCACGGCCGTGAACAAGGGCATCACCAGCGTGCCGACGCTCGTGCTGTTCGCTGTCGTCCCGTTCAACCTCATCAAGGGCATCGTCGACTCGGCGCTGACGTATCTGCTGTATAAGCGCGTGGAGTTTTTGCTCTTCCCGGAGCTGCGCAAGAAAAACCAGACCCCGTCGGTGCAGTCCAAAACGCCCACCCCGCAGCACTGAGGCTCAGACCGTAACCGTATCCCGAAACCGCCGGCAGGCAGCAGCCTGCCGGCGGTTTTTCGTCCGCGCAGCAGCGGCGCACCGTGCGCAGCAGCAGTGTAAAGCTGAGCGTAAAGTTCACGCACTCGTTGAAATACAGAACAAAGAGATATCCGGCCAGCCCGAACCGCGGCAGCAGTGCCCACACGAGCACCACGCCGAGCGTGGCGTCGAGCACGTTGATGGCCATGCAGCGCGTCTGCTGGCCGAGCCCGCGCAGGCAGCCGTCGGTCACGGTGTCGAGATACATCACCGGCACGAGCGGCGCGAGCAGCCGGATGTAGCGCCCCGCGTCGTCCGAGTGGTAGATCAGCCGTCCGAGCGGCCCGGAAAACGCCAGCAGCAGCACGGCCGTGCCGCACGCGAACAGCAGGCAGCGGTACAGCAGCGTGCGCACCAGCCGCCGGATGTCCCCGCACCGGCCGGAGACCTGCGCCGTCGTCAGCTCCGGCACGAGCAGATCCGCCAGCGCATACAGCAGGCATGAAGGGAAGAGCACCACCGGCAGTGCCATGCCGTGCACGATGCCGTAGCCCGCGAGCGCGCGGTCGGCCGTCAGGCCGGCGCTTTTGAGCCCGCGCGGGATGAGCAGGTGCTCGAGCGTCGTGAGCGACGTGCGCGCATAGGCAGACACCGCCAGCGGCAGCGCCACGGCAAGCATCCGCCGCGTCAGGTGCGGTACGGTGTCGCCGCCGCGGCGGTATTTGCGCCGGTCGAGCGTGTACATCGCTGTCATCATCAGCAGCGACACCGCGTCTGCGCCCGCGCCGCCCGCCGTGACGGCGGCGCAGCTCTGCTCGAGCTCGCCGGCGGCCGCACGGGGCAAAAACCACATCCCGCCCGTGAAGCTCACCAGCTGCTCGATCAGATGCACGAGCGTTGGCTTCCATACGCGGCCGGAGGCGGTGAAGTACCCGTCCATGACCGCCGAGAGCGCGATGCACGGCAGGCTGATGCTCGTGATGCGCAGCGAGCGCACCGTGCGCGCGTCGCCGATCCAGAGAACGCCCACGGGCTCGGCCAGAAAATATACCAGCGTGCCCGCGCACAGGCCGAAAAACAGCGCATAGCACGCGCAGCGGCGCATCGCACCCGTGACGCCCGCGCCGCGCTCGAGTCCCATCTCCTCGGAGATCAGGCGCGTGGCGGCAAAGCGGATGCCGGAGATGGCGAAGGTGGCAAACAGCACGCTCACCGACAGGACGAGCTGGTAGAGCCCGATGCCGGCCGCGCCGATGTGCCCGACGAGCCACGCCTGAAAGACGAGCGCGATGCAGCGCATCACGATCGACGAGCCGGTCATGAGCGCGGTGTTGACGATGAGTCTGCGATGTGTGTGCACGCGCGCGACCTCCCGACGCAGTTTGTACCACTCTATGGCGCGGAAAGGTAAAACATGCTGCCTGCCAATCTATGCACAAGCGCAAAATAATTGAGCAGCAGGGGAGCTCGAGGGGGCAAGGCCCGCCTCGAATAAAATCCATGCATTTATCCCGAAGTCCGGTTCGGACTTCGGGATAAATGCATGCCGCCCGGCGTTTGCCGGACGGCATCTTGTGCATCTTCAGGTGTGCAGGTCGGTCTTGATCTTCGTCGTGGAGAGCTCGGGCGTGCGGGGGAGGTAGACGACCTCGCATTTGTCCTTCAGGAAGTCGAACTTGCCCTTCCAGTCGTCGCCCATGACGAACACGTCCACGTGGTATTTGTCCACGTCGGTGATTTTCTGGTCCCAGCTCTCCTCCGGGATGACGAGGTCGACATAGCGGATCGCCTCGAGCATCCGCTTGCGATCCTCGTAGGAGAAGTAGCTCTTTTTCTGCTTCTGCTCCCAGTTGAATTCGTCGGTGCTGAGCGCCACGATCAGATAATCGCCCTGCTCCTTGGCGCGACGGAGGAGGTTGATGTGTCCGTAGTGCAGCAGGTCAAAGGTGCCGTAAGTGATGACACGTCTCATGTGTGCTCCCTTTCCCGGAGGCGCTCGGCCAGAAACGCGGCGACGCGCTCGGCGGAGTGTCCGTCTGTGTATTGGTTGGTCAGCTTCGTGAGCTGCAGGCGCTTGGCCCGCAGCGGATCGTCGCCCGCGGCGAGCTGCTCGAAAAACACGCGGAAATCGTCCGGCGTGTCGAGCATGGCCGCGCTCTCACGCAGCGGCTGCGGGTCGATGGCAAAGCCCGGCTGTCTGGCATAGGCATCAATGTCCTCGAATGTCAGGCCGACAGGCTTGCCTGTGAGCAGATAGTCAAACAGCACGGAGGAATAGTCCGTGATGAGCGCGTCCGTGCAGGCGAGAAATTCATAGGATGTGATGCCGTGCGCGGCGAAGAGCCCGTCGTCGATGAAGCGCAGGTTGCTCAGCTCCAGTGCGCGGATGTGCGCGAGGTCCTGCGCCGGGTGGGGCTTGACGATCACAAGCGTGCCCGTCTCCCGTGCTGCCGCGTTTACGGCCTCGGCCGCTGCCGGGTCGTGGATGACGGGGATGGAGATGTCCGTCGTTGTGACGAGGTCGTTTTTGTGCTGGCGGTAGGTGGGATACCAGACGACGAAGCGGTCAAACTCCGCGCCGAAGATGTCCTTCAGGTCGCATTTTTGCGTGAACAGGTCGTCGTTGCGCGGGAAGCCGAGCGTGACGAGCTTTTCCGGCGGGATGTGAAATTCATAGCTGTTCACCGCGTCAAAAAACGGCGCCTGACTCAGCGCCCAGTCGGTCGTCGGGTCGCAGAAATAGTAGTCGTGCACGCTCTTGAGCGGGCTGCCGTGCGTCAGGTACAGGTGCACGGTCTCCGGCCGGAGCGCCTGAATCTGGCCGTTGCAGTCCACAATGGCGGCGGCGCGGGCGCGCAGCGCAAACAGGCGCATGTGCGCCCATTTGCCATGCGTGCCGACAAAGGACACGTTCTTTTCGTGCACGTGCCGGAATGCTGCCGGATCCGGCACGACCCATATGAGCCGGTATCGGTCGTTCCAGCCCTGGGCCAGCAGCTCACGATACAGGGCGCCGGTGTTGTCGCCGAGGGGCGGCGCACTCTCGAGCAGGATGACCGGCTTGCCGGGCAGCAGACTCAGCAGATGCACAAGCAGGCGTTTTAAACGTTGTTTCATTTTCTCAGCACCTTTCGCACCATGCCGCCGACGAGCGCTTTTTCATATCCGTTCATGCTCAGCAGCCACACGGAGGCACAGTAAATAGCCGTGTAAACGATGATGCCGCCGAGCAGCATCGGAATACTGTAGAGGTTTACAAAGCGCATCATCAGCACGCCGCACGCGGCGGGCGGCAGCAGGCCGAGTGCCATGCGCCCGATGTTTTTCCAGAACACGGTCACGTCGATGTTCAGCCGCCGCTGATAGAAGATGTTCATCACGAGCCCGTTTGCCAGCGCAACGGCAATGGCCGTGCCGATCGCGCAGCCGATCGCGCCGAGATACCGGCAAAGCCAGATGCTGATGGCGAGGTTGCCGATGGCCATGGCTCCGTAGATGATCGAGCGGTACTTGTGCAGGTTCTGCGCGCGCTGCATCTCGATGCCGAGATTCTGCGTCAGCGGCACCATGCCGGGGATGATGAGCAGCAGCACGATGATGTACGCATCGTCATAGCCCGGCCCGGCCCAGAAATAGATAAACGGTTTGCCGAAGAAGATGATGCCGGTGCACACGAGCGACAGGATCAGAAACTGGATGCGCCCGACGCGCACGAACAGCTCCGTGAGCACGGAGCGCAGGCGCGTCTTGTCGTCCTTGTTATCCTGCACGAGCTGGTGGATGCGCGGTGTGAACACGGACGACACCGCCGTTGAAAACGAGATGAAGTACGTGTGCAGCTGCTGGCCGACGGCGTAGACCGCCGTGGCGGCGGTGCCGCAAAAGCGCGTGATGATGAGCTTGTCGAGGTTGTTGTTGACCTGGTCGACGACCATGTTGATGGCGATAAAGCCGGAGAACACGGCAATGTCCTTGAGCACGGCACCGTCAAAGCCCCGGAACAGAACCCGGATGTGCAGCTTGCCGAAGCAGTAGATCAGCCGCAGCACGTCCACGAGCACCGAGATCGTCACCGTGATAACGACCATGCCGATCGAGCCGTAGCCCGCCAGCAGCACCGGCAGCGTCACGAGCGGGGACACGACCGTGCGCAGGATCTCCGTCGCCTTCAGGAACACGAACTGCTCCTGTGCACTGATGATGTTGCTGAATACGCTCATCGGGAAACTCACGGCGAGATTTGCCGTGAGCAGCAGCATGAGGATGCGCGCTGTGCGGTATTCTGCCTCGGTCAAGCCACCCTTGAATACCATTTCGAGATGGAATGTCAGGTATAGCCCACACGCGAGCGCGATCAGCCCGATGACGGAAAATACGATCAGGAACAGACCGTTGAGCCGCGCGATCTTGTCGTCCGCCTTTTCCTTGCGGTAGAGGATGTAGTAGCGCACGTAGCTGCCGCCGAAGCCGAGACTGAGCACCGACAAAATGGCGATCGTCGAGGCGACGGTGGAGTACAGGCCGTATTCGCTCTTGCCGAGGATGCGCAGCATGAACGGCGTGTAGGCAATGGAGACGATGATGTTGAGCGTCATCTGCACATACGTGAGCAGAGAGCCGGAACGCAGTTGATTGTGATGCTTCATAGTGTCAGTGTCCGGCGGCGGCGAACAGCAGGTGCACTGCCCGGTATTGCTGCTTTCCGAGCAGGGACAGCACCAGCTTTTTGCGCGCCGGATAGCCTTTCAGATAGGGGTTGTGCCGGTAGTCGGGGAAGCGCGCGGCGGTGAAGCCCAGCAGCTGCGGCAGCAGCGGGTGCGTGCTCTGTGCCTTGAGGATGCGCACGGACGCATCGTAGAGCACATTGTCTACGCAGAGCTTGCCCAGCTCGTTTTCATACTGTTTGAACAGGCCGCGCGCCTGATACCACGTCAGCACATCGTCGATCGCGTCCATGATCTCGGCGTTGGCGTCGAGCGCACGTTTGGTCACGGAGCCGGCGTGCTGCCGGTAGAGATAGAGCACATCCGGCAGGATGACAACGGACTTTGCCGCCGTGAGCATCTTGCGCGTCATGCACAGATCCTCGCCCCAGCCGCGGGCGCGGAAGCGGATGTCCGTGTCCGTGAACAGGGTGCGCCGCCACGCGGCGATGCAGGCCGACGGGCGGTTGAGCAGCAGGGCAGGGGTCTCCGGAAGCGTCAGCGGCGTATGCAGCGGCAGGTCGTCGGTGAACACCGCGCCGTCGTTGTCGCCGGTCATGCGCAGGCCAAAATAGCAGACGTCGGCCTGCGTCTCGTCCAGCGCGGCGGACAGCACGGCGAACGCCTCCGGCGTGTAGCTGTCGTCGCTGTCGAGAAAGAGCACATAGTCTCCCTGCGCGAGCGGGAGCGCCGCGTTGCGCGCGTCGCCCGCGCCGCCGTTGGGCTTGTGTAGCACGCGAATGCAGTCCGGATGCTCGCGCGCGAGCGTGTCGCACAGTGCGCCGCTCTTGCCATCGGTCGAGCCGTCGTCCACGAGCAGGATCTCAAAGTCTGCGCCGGTCTGCTCCAGCACGGAGTCCACGCCCGCGCGCAGGTATTCCCAGCCGTTGTAGACCGGGATGATGACACTGAATTTCATAGCTTCCTCCAGTCCGGCCGCTCAGCCGAGCTTGTCCTTCACGGCAAAGAGCATCCGCACGGTGCGGTATTTGCGCTGCCGCAGCAGGCGCAGGATCAGTTTGTGGCTGCGCGAGAGCGTCTGCAGATACGGGTTTTCCATGTAGTCCGGGAATTGCGCCTGCACGTAGTCCTGAAACCGGTCGAGCAGTTCGCTCTGCGGATCCACACGCAGCACGCGCACCGAGGCTGCCAGCAGCACATGATCCACCGCCAGCCGCGACAGCTCATTGTAGTAGCGCTCGAACAGGCCGTTTTCACGGTACCAGCCGAGGAGATTATCAAAGGCTGTGAACAGCTCGGCGTTGCGCGCCGTGTTCGTGTTGCGCGTGATGGAGTTGGTGCGGTCGACATAGTAATACAGGATGTCCGGCACGAAGGCGGCGCTCCTGGCCAGTGCCAGCAGCTTCACGGATGTGCACAGATCCTCATACCAGATGCGTGCCGGGTAGCGCACGCCGGAATCCAGAAACAGGCTGCGCCGCCAGATACGGCTCCATGGGGAGGGCATGGCCTGCATCAGCTCGGGCGTGTCGGCGAGCGTAAAGGTGCGGTCGGTCGGCAGGGGATCCACAAGCTCCTTGACCACAACGCCGTTTGCTTCCAGCGCTGCGCCGAAGCCGATGATGTCGCTCCCGAAGCGGGCGACGGCGTCGGCAAGAACGCGGAACATGTTGGGGGCGATGTAGTCGTCACTGTCGATGAAGATCAGGTACTCGCCCTGCGCCGCCTCAATGCCGACGTTGCGCGCCTCGCCCACGCCGCCGTTCGGCTTGTGGATGGCGCGGATGCGTTCCGGGTGCGCCGCGGCATAGCGGTCACAGATCGCGCCGCTCTCGCCGTCGGTCGAGCCGTCGTCGATGAGGATGACCTCATAGTCGGTGAAATCCTGCGCCAGTACGGAGTCGATGCACTTGGGCAGGTAGTCCTTGACGTTGTAGACCGGGATGACAACACTGAAGATCATGCGCGTTTCTCCTCTCCGTCCGGCAGTGCGTCCGGCTGCTCGCTGCGCATCTGCGTCAGGTAATAGACCACGGCCAGCAGCACCGACATGTAGATCGAGGCGTTCGGCCGCCGCAGTACGCCGGCAGTGAAATAGGCGTATACCAGACACAGGCACAGCCCGATGCCGAAGGCGCCGGCCTCTAGCGTGAAGTATTTGCGGAAATCCTTGATCAGGCATTTGATGATCAGGTACAGGAAATAACCGATGAAGGCGACCATCATGGCCAGCCCCACCCAGCCGTACAGGAAACAGATGCCGTGGAAGTCGTTTTCCACGTCGTAGATCTCGCCGTCAAAGGCCATGCGGCCGAGCTCCATACCGAACAGGCGGGAGGTGAACGGCTGCTCGTCGAGCAGCATCTCGCAGAAGACGATCTTGCGGTGGCGGGTCGCCGTGATGTCCGTGACCTGCGCGGAGTAGTCGTAGGCGGACATGACGCGCGCCGTGCCGAAGCGCCGGCACATATTCGGCGAGTAGAAATTATAGATCGTGCACAGGGCGTGGTAACGCTCCTCGGGCGTGACGGTGGATGTGCCGTCCTTGTTGCCCTCGGCGCGCTTGATCATGACGTTGGCGTCATTCTGCTTGTAGCTCATGGCCTCATTGTAACGGTTCTGGTTGATGTACATGGGCGACTGCTTGTAGGTCGCGCAGCACGCGGCGAGGATGAGCACCAGCACGGCGATGTAGCGCTTGGAGGTGCGCGCCTTGCCGGTCAGCACCAGCACGATCGGTACGCCGAGCGCGACGACGGCGATCGAGAAAAACGCCAGACGCGTTCCCATGAGATAGAGCTGACCGAGCGCCGCAACGCTCGTGAGCGTGAAGAGCAGAAACTGCCTGCGGCGGTAGCAGAGCAGGATGACGATGGGCGCAAGTATGCTCATGATCGCGCTCTGCGCGTTGCCGAACGAGTACCAGCCGAGGATGCCCACGTTGGTGGACTGATAGGTCGCCGAGGAGGTGTGCGTGAGCACGCTCACGATGACGGAGGCCGTGATGATCCAGAAATCGAGCAGCAGGCCGGTCTCAAACGCGCGGCCGCATTTGTCGTTCGCTCGCAGGAAGGAGATGAAGCACAGCACGAACAGCGGCATCTGCACGACGCGCACGAAGTTGGTCAGGTCGTAGACGATGCGCTGGTAGCCGACGATGAAGCAGGAGATGCAGTGCCCGATGAGCAGTACGGCACAGGCGGCGACGGCGATGCCGTAGACCTTCTTGCGCGCGGAGGTGAAAAATCCGAGCAGGCACACGACGGCGAACACGGCAAAGCGCAGCAGCAGGGTGATGGTGTTGCTCATGCCGAGCCGGTCCGTCCAGAAGGACAGGATGTCCATCAGCGGCTGGATCACCATGAGGATGATGACAAACGTGGGCAAAAGGCGCGCGAGTGCGCCGGAGGCGTGGGTTTCTTGACTCATGAATGTGTTACTCCTTTGTTTGAGTGGCATCGGAAGGGGCCGGCCAGCAGGCGCGCAGGATCAGCAGGATCAGCATGCCGAGCACAAGCCCGAGCACGAGACCGATGCCGGTGCGCAGCAGCGAAACGAGAAAGTGCGCGCGAATGTGGCAGAAGGTGTTGGCGACGGAGGCGAATCCGATCGCACCGAAAACGCCGAACAGCCACGTGGTCAGGCGGCTGCGGTGCGCGGCGCAGCAATAGGCCGCGGCGATGGCGGGGTAGGCGATGAGAAATTCCTTTGTGCGCGGCCGGAACAGCAGTACACGCTCCAGCCAGTTGCGCGCGCGCTGCTCGCCGACGGAGACGGACAGCATCCCGTCGCCGGTGCGCAGGATGTAGACCGTGCCGACGGCGGCGAGGATCACCAGCAGGCACAGCAGCTTTCGCCGCCAGTGGCGGCTGTTTTCCTGCCGCAGCGTCCGCAGATCATCGCGTACCGAGCAGCCGCGCGTGTGCAGCAGCGCCATGGCCAGCAGCAGCATGCCGACGGCATACACGGCCAGCTGGCTGAGCTTCACACCGCGAAACAGCCGCAGCACGAGCAGATATTCCGACCCGCTGAGAATCGCGCCGATGTAGCAGCAGCCCCAGAACGTGATGGCTGTGCCGAGCGCCGTCATGCCGATGTAGCGGCCGATGCGCGGGCGCGTCGGTGCGCAGTCGCGCAGCATTGCGGCCAGCGCGGCGACAGACAGGCACGGGAACACAATGGCAGCCAGCAGCGCAAGCGC
>ENA-ORLT01000234-ORLT01000234.1-human-gut-metagenome-genome-assembly--contig:-NODE-234-length-14089-cov-4.8287_pt1 | contig 14089 bp, 10 predicted proteins | sample MGYA00243074_ERZ508838 | MGnify/ENA primary metagenome ERZ508838 (study PRJEB26277, sample SAMN04329833) | human gut metagenome | biome: human-associated habitat | host: Homo sapiens | place: USA...
AAATTGCGGGCGGCCTTGTTTTCCTGAAAAAGAACCCGCTCACGGAAAGCCTGATCCGGGATTGGCTTCATGTCTTTTACGACCATCTGCATCTTGCGGACAACACTCCTTCCGCCTCCCCCAACCTGCCGGGTTTTGTGGAAAACCGGTATGACCAGAGCATCTTTTCCATCCTATGCAAACTGAGGGGCATCACCACCCTCGACGGATCGGAAACCTATGCGGAAAACTGGGAACAGCTCTCCTTGATTCCATTCCAGGACAGACGGGACATGGGAATCCCACGGGCCGGGAAAAAGGGATGGCTGGAAAAATGCAGGCAGCTCCTTCTTTCTTCCAAAAGAAACGGATTAGGAATCCGGTAAAGCTTCCCCATTCGGAACAACCGGGCTGCACGACGTTTCCAAACGGGGCAATCTGACGCACCATGAACTATTTTCCCGTCCTTTTCCACAGCTTCATCCCGAGAATTCCTTTCCCCTTCGGCTGCCGTTTCCGGAATGTAATGACGGTTATTTGGACAAGCTCTTTTCATTTGATCAGGAATGTTTTGCCTTCATGAAAGCAAACATCCCTCCATTCCAAAACTCCGCACCCGCACTATCCTCCGCCGACATTCTCCCACCCCTATTCACAGTTATGCTGTCACCGGAATCCGGCTATCCCCCATTCATACCGGAATGAAAATAAAAAGGCCGTCATGCTGGGAACAGCCTGCCGCAGTTCATGGAATACTGGCAACCTGGATTTCCCCAAAACGTTTTTCTTTCAGATTTGTAGGCTTGACGGCGGATTCCTAATCCTCATACTTTCCTATGTGGCTTCTCCTCAATGCCGAACAATATTTCAAGTCTCCCATAGCGTCTCGGCCAGCTCCGCCCCTTACCGGTTGAGCGACGCTCTGAACCGGCATATTCCCGGCCTGAAATCCACCCTGCTGCTCCGGAGGCGCAAAAAAATTGACGGCCTGGAAATCCACAGGACACCCGCCAGAAGGGCTACGGACGCCTTGCGACGCCATCTGGCCCATGGATTTGACATTCTGCTGCCGGAAAGAAGAAAAGACCTGCCTTTCTCCCTGAACGTGCTGGGCATGGGATTTGACACGGCCCAAATGGAAAAAGCCGATGTGGTGCATCTGCACTGGATAGGCGGCAGAACCGTGGATTTCTCGCAGCTGCGCCATATCCGCCGTCCATTGGTCTATACCCTGCACGACATGTTTGCCTGCACCGCGGAATGTCACTGCACCATGGACTGCAGCCTGTTCCAAAACGAATGCCGCGGCAACTGTCCCCAGCTTGGCGCTCCCCGCCTCTTCCGCAACATTCCAGCGTGGCTGTTTTCCCGCAAACGCCGCGCCTTCGGCCGCATCCCGTCCCTTACCCTCGTAACTCCCTCCCTCTGGTTAAAAAGGGAAGTGGAAAGAAGCTGCATGTTCCCTGGAAGAAAAATCGTACAGATTTACAATCCTGTGGACACGGACCTTTTCCGTCCGGCGGAAGACCGGAATGCCATCCGGGCCGGCCTGGGCATCCCGCCCGGAGCGTTCGTCATCGCCTGCGGCGCAACCGGCCTGTTCAATCCGGTCAAAGGCGGCCATTTCATCCCCCTGGTGCTGGAGGAACTATACCGGCGCGGGCACCGGAATCTTCATCTCCTGCTCTTCGGCAACCAGGAAAAAAGCGTGGACTACCCCTTCCCCAGCACAAGCGCCGGATTCATTACGGACATGAACAAGCTGGCCGGGCTTTACAGCGCGGCGGACATTTTCCTGAACCCCACGCTTCAGGATGTCCTTTCCAACGTAGCGCTGGAATCCATGGCCTGCAAAACCCCTTCCGTTACCTTCCGGACGGGAGGAGTTCCGGAAGCGGTTCTGGACGGAAGGACGGGGCTGGTCGCTCCGCAGGGAGACCTGAACCAAATGGCCGCCCACTGCGAACGGCTCATCCAGGACGGAAAACTCCTGCAAACCCTGGCGGAGGCAGGCCGCCGGCGCGCTGAACAAGCATTCTCCTACCCCGTCATTGCCGCACGGCACGCCGCCCTGTATGAGGAAACGCTCCGGGAATACCGTTACGAAGAGTGAAAACGGCCGGCGTTCAACTGACGGACGGCCTGTTCCTGTACATCCGGGCGCATCTTCCTTTGTCATTGACAAGAAAAAGACGCCTCATACACTCTGCACCGTTTCAACCCTTCTCTCCCCATGAAAACGCTTAAAATCTCCTTTTTACAGTCCACTCCGGATTTCGGCAGGGAAGGAATGCTTCAGCTTCTGAAAAGCCGGTATCATGTGGTGGAAGACGATTCCTATTTTGATTACCTGGTCGCCACCCCCTGGTTTTACGTCAACCGGGAGGCTTTTTACGATTTTCTGGAACGGGCCCCCGGCCACATCACCGTCATGTACGGCTGTCATGAAGCCATTGCGCCGGATTTCATGCTGTTTGACTATTACATCGGGCTCGATACGGTGCCCGGAAGCGACCGCACTGTCAAACTTCCCTACCTTCGCCACCATTTGCAGGAAGTGCACGGCGGAAAGGAAGGCCTGGATGCCCATGCTCTCCTGGCCTCCAAAACGGGTTTCTGCAACTTCATTTACGCCAACCGCAAATCCCATCCCAACCGGGATGCCATGTTCCACAAGCTCTCCGCTTTCCGGTTCGTCAATTCCCTGGGGCCCCATCTTAACAACACCCCGGGCGACGGCCCCCGGGCGGAAGACTGGTCCGCATCCGCCATCAGAATGAAAAAGGCGTATAAATTCTCCATTGCCTTTGAAAATGCATGGTACCCCGGCTACACCAGTGAAAAAATCGTCACCAGCATGCTTGCGGGCACCATTCCCATTTACTGGGGAAATCCGGACATCAGCCGGGAATTCAATTCCGCCTCATTCATCAACTGCCACGACTTCCCAACCCTGGACGACGCCGCGGCCTATGTGCAAAAAGTGGACGAAGACGACAACCTGTGGTGTGAAATCCTGTCGCGCCCCTGGAAAACCCCGGAACAGGAAGCCCGCTTTCTGGAAGAGACGGAAAGGGAAACGGTCAAGCTTTACAAAATATTCGACCAATCTCCGGAAGAAGCGCGCCGCAAAGGTGACGGAACATGGGTATCCTACTACCAGCGCTTTTTAAAACGCGGCCACAGGATGCAGCTGGCATGGCGGCGGCTGAAAAACCGCCTGCGCCGCTAACCAACGTTTCCGGGCAATTCAACCCCATGCCGGATTTCCTCTGCCCGCCTTCCCCCGTCCCCATCCACTTCCTTCCGCTTCATGAGCAAATGCTTTTCTGAACCCTTTTGTTCACCTTCTCCCCACCAAGCCGGAGACGCCATCCACGGAACCTATTTCCCGCACATTGACGGCCTGCGTACTTTCGCCGTGCTGGCCGTCGTCCTGTACCATTTGCAGGAAGGGATCTGCCCTGGAGGCTATGCAGGCGTGGACATCTTCTTTGTCATCTCCGGATATCTGATTGGCGGAGGCCTCATCCGTAGCCTGAAGGAGGGAACGTTCTCCCTGACCTCCTTTTACCTCCGGAGAATCAGGCGCATCATGCCCGCCTACTTCTGCCTGATTGCGGCCGTGCTGGCTTTCGGCTGCGTCGTTCTGGACTGCGATGACCTGCGGACTCTGGGCCGGACGGTGAGATCCAGCGCCCTTTTCATCACCAACACTTACTTCAGCAGAACCACAGGGGATTACTTCAGCCCGGCGGCGGAAGAAAACCCTTTGCTGAACCTGTGGTCCCTGAGCGTGGAAGAACAATTTTACCTGATGATTCCGCTTACCCTGTGGCTGCTCTGGAAATTCAGGGAAAAAGCCGTCAAACCCGTTCTATGGGGGGCGCTGGGTCTCTCCTTCTTCGCCGCCGCCTTCCACATAGGGCATCTGGAACATAACAAGGCCTTCTATCTGCTTTACTGACGAGCCTGGGAACTTCTGGCCGGCTGCATTCTGGCTCTGGCTCACGCAACAGAACAGAACCGGGGGCACGGATGGCTGCGGACGGCGGGATGGGCCGGAATCCTGCTCCCATTTGCCTGCTATACGCCTTCCACTCCTTTTCCCGGATACACGGCCATCCCTTCCGTCGCGGGGGCGGCTTTGCTTATCCGTTACGGGAACCATGGCTGGTCCGGGCGTATCCTCAGGCACCCGCTCAGCACAGGCATCGGCAAAATCTCCTACTCCCTGTACCTGTGGCATTGGCCGGTTATCGTGTACTGGACGTACATCTGCTTCGACGAATGCGCTCCCTGGGATTATGCGGGAATGTTCCTTCTCTCCCTTCTTCTGGGTTTCCTCTCCTGGAAATTCGTGGAAACTCCCTTCAGGACGACCGTCTCATGGCAAAATCCCCAAAAAGCGTTTCTGGCCACGGCAGCAGGGTGCCTCATGCTGGGACTTGCCGGCGAATGGCTCTAATGGACGGACGGCGCGCGGGATTACTGGCATGTAGCGGCCAACAACATGGAATTCCCTGAATACTGGAAAGGGCCGGCCTTCCCTCCCTCCTTCGGCATCACGCCTCCCGACCGGGCGGTAGTGGAAAAGGGAAACGCCATCCAGCACCATCATCCAGAGCTGGGGGATGTGACGGATTACCCCTTTGTCCTGCTGGGAAAAACCGGGCAGGCCCCTTCCTTCCTGCTTATGGGGGACAGTCATGCCATGGCCAGTTCCCCCGGGTTTGACGAGGCCGCCCGGCTTCTTCAGCGTTCGGGCCTGTTCTACCGCGCGCGCCTGTGTCCGCTGAGCGGCATTTCCAGCTCCGGAGACTCCTCTTCCCTAACGCTCCTGCGCCTGATGTACCCCCATTGGGAACACAATATGGAACTAATCCTGGACTGGCTGGAAAATACCCCCCAAGTACAGACCGTATTCATCCACAACCGCTGGATTGAACTGGTCAACAACCACCGGGATACGCGCCTGAAACAACTGGTTGCAGACGGCCTGCGCCACACCTGCGCGCGCCTTCGGAAAGCCGGCAAGCAAATCGTGCTGCTGGGTCCCGTTCCCGAATGGACTTTCGGCCCGCGCAAGCTCATGCGCCGCAATGCCCTGCTGAACGCCAACCGGACAGACCGCCTACTGGGCGGAGATTTCAACACGCGGCAGCGTCCGGTATTCGCCCTGTTGGAGCACATGGAATCCACAGGCCTGTGCCGCTTCATTCCCCTCCACGGCACCTTCCATAAAAATGGGCGGTGGCAGGCGGAAGACGGCGGCCAATTAATGTACTGCGACGATAACCATCTTTCCCCCTATGGGGCAAAAAAAATGGTCGGCGGCATCATCGACCAGCTTTTCCCGGGAATGGAAAGAACAGCAGCCAACTGACGGAAGTACCGCACGGAAAAACATCCAATCCTTTGACATTGACAAGGCATGCAGGCCCCCTACACTGGCGCCAGGCAGCAAAGCCTTCGCGATGGTCCCGGATAAAAGCCCGGAATATGGAGGCCATACCGCGTCCCCCTATTCAACGCCTGTACTCCCATGACGGATTCCCCCCGCCCCACACGCATCAAGGTCATCAGAAAATCCATGAAGGCCTCTCCGGATCAAACGGAATCCCAGTTGTGGGGCGCATGCCTGTTCTGCACGGACGCCGCCATGACGGCTAACGACTGGGTTCTGGTATACGACGAATTTCCCAGAACTCCCGTGGGCACCATCAGGAATGAAACGGAACCCCTTCTCTGCCCTCCGGACCAGACTATCCTGATTACGGTGGAGCCCCCTTCCATCAAAATCTACAGCAGGGCATACACCAGCCAATTCGGCACCGTTCTCACCACCCACTCCGCCCGGGACCTTCCGCACCCCGGGCACACCCTGGGCCGCGGATGTCTTGAATGGCTGTACATCAAGCCCATGCAGGAAATTCTGGACCAGAAGGAATTCCCGAAGACAAAAATGCTCTCCACCATCTGCTCCGCCAAGCAGCATACGCATACCATGCATAAAAAGCGCTATGATCTTACGCGTTACCTGGCGGACCGTCTGCCGGAACTGGACTGGTTCGGACACGGCATCCGGGAAATAGAAAATAAAACCGTCGCCATGGATGACTACAAATATCATCTATGCGTGGAAAACCATCTGGAACCCCATCATTGGACGGAAAAACTGTCTGATGCCTTTGTCGCCATGACCCTTCCCTTTTACGCCGGGGATCCGTTGGCAACGGAATGCTTCCCGCAGGAAAGCTTCATCCCCATCCCGCTGGACAACCCGCAAAAAGCCCTTGAAATCATCCGCAAGGCCATGGAGGACGGAGAATATGAAAAACGGCTCCCCGCCATCCGTGAGGCAAGGCGCCTGGTGCTGGAAAAATACAACATGTTCGCTCAAACAGCGGCAGTCATTCACAACCACAGGGAAACGGGAACCATACGGCCCGGAGCCATGCTGAAAGGACGTCACGTCCTGCGGAAAAATCCGCTCAATGCCCTTCGGGAATTGGCAGACACCCTGGCCTATAAAATCAGATCGTTCGGCAGACGCGGAACCGGCCCCGGCGTGTAACCTGGATTCCGGGCGCGCGCCAACAGGAGGGAACAAATTCCCCCTGCCGGTAAAAAGAATGGGCGGCCAATATTCCGCCAACTGCCTTGCGGCAGACGGAACGGCCCAGCCCGGTCTGAAACCGATTCAAACCGGACGGGAAACAGGCCATTAAAACGGAAAAAACTTAATCCGCTTTGCGGGAAGCGTGCCTCTTGGCCCGTTCCTCCTCCCGCTGCTTCTTCAGGTCTTCCTTCATCTTGGCCTTCTCTTCGGAATCCAGCTTTCCATCCTTGTTAATATCATATTTTTCAAGGAGAGCGGCTTTCTTCTCCGCAGAAGTCATTCTCTTGGGAGCGTCTTCCTCCGCCATGGAAGGCATGGCGAACGCAACGGCCAGAACAATAAGCAAATACTTCATGATTAAACGGGGTTCTTGAATAATCCTTTTCTACTCCCGCACGTGCCGGTTGTCTCTCTTTTTTTAGCAATACATGCAAATTACCCGGCCATGCCCCTTTTCCGCCGCATGAACTCCCACCGGTCAAGCCTTCCCGAACGGGAAAAACAGCGGAATCACCACGACCATGACCAGCCCCATAATCACCTGCAGGGGAACGCCCACTTTCACGTAATCCATGAACGTATATTTCCCCGCCGGCATGACCAGGGCATTGGGCGGCGTGGAAAAGGGAGAGGCAAAACACATGCTGGTGCCTACGGAAACCGCCAGCAGCAGCGGATAAGGGCTGATGCCCATACTCGCCGCGGATTGCAGGGCGATAGGCGCCAGAAGCACCGCCGTAGCCGTATTGCTGATAAACATGGTCAGCAGGGACGCCGTGAAATAGACGCCCGCCATCAGGGCAAACGGCCCGAATCCCCCCAGTCCGGCCACCAGCCCGTGGGAAATGGCCTCTGAGGCTCCCGTCTTCTCCAGCGCTACGGACATCGGCAGCATGGCGGCAATCAACACGATGCTCTCCCAGTTGATCGTCCGGTACGCCTCCTCCACATTGCGCAGACAGCCGCACAACACCATCAGGACGGCGGCAATCAATACCGCCGCCACAGCAGGCACCCAGTTGAACACCATGGCCGCAATCATCAGCAGCATAATGCCTGCGGCCAGGGGGGCCTTATGCGTCAGGGTCACCTTGGAGGCCTCCGCCAGAGGCTGGCCCACTACAACCCATTCAAAGGTTTTCTCACTCAGGCGCGCAATATCCGTCCAGGTTCCCTGAACCAGCAGCGTATCTCCGTTCTGGAGCTTCACATCCTTCAAATTATGGAAAAAGTAATGGTTGTCTCGCTGGATGGCCAGAATATTGACCCCGTACTTGGCGCGCAGCCCCGAAGATTTCACGGGCATGTTGATAAGGTCCGAGTTCCGCATGAGCAGCATTTCCGCAATGCCTATCTCGTCAAACTTCAATTTGCTTTTCAACAGGGAATCCGTATCTTCCGACGTCTTCCGGTTAATCATCTCCGCCCCATATTCCCGGGCAAAACGGGCCACGTCCTCAAACTCTCCCATTACATAAATGACGTCGCCCCGGGCCACCCTCGTATCTGAACCCGCCATAGTCTGTCTGACCGGCTGCAGGAAGGAATGCCGGCCGGAATGCCTGCGGCGCACCTCCACAATATTCACGCGGTAAAGGTCCGGTATCTGAAGATCATGCAGAGGATGTTCCGTCAGAGGGGAATCCTCCAACACCCGGAGGCGGTAAAGATTATTAATAATCTGGTACTCATCTATCAACTGGCTGAGGGATTTCCCCTTGGCTTCGTGTTCCGCCCTGTCGTCATGACGTCCCAGAAATTTCCTGCTGAGGGGGATCAGCACCAGGATGCCCGTCACGATGCAGACAAGGCCGATGGGGGTGAACGCAAAAAAGCCCCGCCCCTCCATTCCGGCCTCCTGAAGCTGGTTGTTGCCGACAAGGATGGGGGGCGTGCCGATCAGCGTCAGCATGCCGCCCATACTGCTGGCAAATGCCATGGGCATGAGCAGGCGGCTCGTCTGAATGCCTCCGTCCGCAGCCAGGCTCACCAGAATAGGTAGCATCAGCGCCACCGTCCCCGTATTGCTGACAAAGGCGCCTATGCCGGCTGTAACAAGCATGGTCAGCACCAGCAGGCGCAACTCGCTCCTGCCGGCCAGTTTCATGATTCTGCCGCCCATCATCTTGGCCAGGCCCGTCCGGAAAATGGCGCCTCCCACCACGAAAAGCCCCACCATCATCACCACAATGGAATTGGAAAAGCCGGAAAGCGCCTGTTCCGGGCTCAAAATCCCGAACATAATCAGACAGAGCAGGGAACACAGCGCGACAAGATCAGAACGAATCCTCCCTTGGACAAATAAAACGGCGGATACTCCCAGAATGAGAAGCGTGGTCAACATAGCAAAAACGGCAGGAGTGGAAAAATGGCAAGGGAGGATATCTAACATGACCGGCATGTCTTGTCGATAGGCTGAACAAGTCATTCACAAAACCGTCTCTCCGCCGGCATCCGGCAGAAAAAAACACTTTGTGCATCCTGCTCGGAGAACCCCGCTTCCTCTTTCCTTTCCCGGTATCATGGGGATGATGAAACAATAAAAAACGCGCTCTCTGAAAGAACGCGCCATAAAATGAAAAGTGGTGGGTAGAGAAGGATTCGAACCTTCGAAAGCAAATGCTAACAGATTTACAGTCTGCCCCCTTTGGCCACTCGGGAATCTACCCACTTGAAGTGATGTGCGGCGAATGTATAAGGATTCCCGTTCCTTAGCAAGTTTTTTTTCTAAAAAGTAGGTCCTCCCGGAAGCAGAACCCCTATATGCAACAGCCATGCCGCCGGAAGGAAAGCGGATGCAGGAACAAAAAGTCGGAAAAGGCAATTTTTACGAATCTCCCACATATACCGGAGCGCGGCTGTCCGGGGAATCCGCATCCAGTTGCTCCAGTTGGGGCAGAATGTTCTCCATGCTCTCCCATACGGAGGGAACAATCTTGATTGCGGTTCCAAACCGGACTGCCATCATCAGGGCGTCTGAAGGGCGGGCGTCCAGCTCCACCAGCTTGTCCATCACCTCATTGGCAGCCTCTATGGTCACGCGGGCATAAAAGACTTCATCCTTGCGGCCGTTGATAAGCACCAGCCTCACCCGGCATTCCATGGCGGATAAAAAGTGAGCCAGCAGGGATGACGTGTCCGGCCGTACCGGGCGATCCCCGTTCAGGCAGCGTTCCAGGGCCATGCCGTCTGTCAGCTCCAAGAAAATGACGACCACCTTGCCGGTCAGCGGATCACGCAGGCACACACCCGCCCCGGCCCGGGTGTAAAGCAGGGCGTAAGGTTCCAGAGTAATCAAATGTTCATCCGGCATGGCGGGCGGAAATCACATGTTAAAAACCGGGATTAATAACCCGTTCCGTATAGCGGGCAGCCACCTTGACGTATTTTTCCGCCCATTTGTGGTTATTATCCGCGGATTCCGGCCCCAGGTCCTTCACCACCTTGGCAGGAGAACCCAGCACCAGGGAATTGGGAGGAATGACGGTACCTTTGGTAATGAGCGCGCCCGCTCCCACCACAGACCCCTGGCCGATGACCGCTCCATCCAGAATAATGGACCCCATTCCTATCAGGCAATTATCCTCCACCGTGCAGGCGTGCAGAATCACGCCGTGCCCCACGGTTACGTACTTGCCTACATAGCAGCCGAAATCGTCTGCCAGGTGGATGCAGCTGTTGTCCTGGATATTGGAGTAATCACCAATGACGATCTTATTGATATCTGCGCGCAGCGTGGTATGGTACCAGACGCTGGCATGTTCCCCAATGGTAACATCTCCAATCAGATCAGCGCTTTCCGCCACAAAAGCGGTATCCGCCACTTTGGGCCAGAAGTTCGCGTAAGGTTCTCTTGCCATATAAGTCATGTATTAATTGAAGATAAGACAGCATTCCAGTCTAAAAACGTTCATTCCGCGGGTATGCCGCAGCCGGAAACGAATACGGCCGAACCCACCCGAGAATGAAAGGCCGCAGGCACCTCCGCACTAATTTTCTTCCCGGATGCCCTTCTTGCTGTTCTTCTCCCGCTTCTCCGCATCCTTGCGCAGGGAGTCGGCTTTTTTCCCATTACCCCCCTTTTCATAATACCCGGCTATCCTCCGCTGGATGGCGGCTTCCTTTTTTACCTTGAAATAATCGCCCGATTTAGTCCGGATATACCGGTTGTAGGAAGACTCCGCCTCCCTGGCCAGCTGAAGCACGGCCTCCTGATCCTGGGAAACGTACTCGTAATATTGCCCCATCAGCGCTTCAAATACTTCCGCGCGGCGAGCATAATCCTTCATGGACTTCCGGTACAGGGCAGCCACCCCGGCCTTGTCCCCGTTTTCCATCAGGAGATCCGCCTGCCGTTTGATGGCGGCGGAAGTCAGGTCGCTGCGCCCCTCGTCCGTCTCCTTTTCCAGCTTCTTCAAATCGCGGGCAACATGGCGCTTATTGGTGGAAGCGTCCCTCATGGGGAAAATATACTCATCTTCCACGCGGGCGGCCATGGCCAGGTAATCCGGACGGGAACGGAACTTGCGCTTAATCATGGCCACCAGTTCATCCCATTCTTCCAGCTTCGTGCCGCTCTCCGGGCGTCCCATCAGCGCAATCAGGCGTTCCCAGCCCAGGGGGCTGCCGGGAGTGGCCTGTGTGGCGGCTTCCAGCATTACCCGGGCGCAATCCGGCTTCTGCATCTCCTCAAACAGGTCCGCCAGGGAAAGATAATCCAGGGAAGTATCCAGCCGGGCGCCATTCACCTTCTTGTCCATACCCTGGAGAAGGGTGGATTCATGCTTTGACTTGCAGTTGTGCGGATGGGAAAAATGCCCCGTATTATATCCGTACCCGCCGTAGGACTGCCAGGTTTCATCCGTAGTCAGCAGATTGACCCAGGCATGCGGCCCGCGGTTGCCGTCCCCGGTAACATAGGCGGAGGGAATGCCGTTGCATTTGGCGGTATTCACCGCAAAATAGGCCTGGTCCATGCAAATGCCGCCTTCATCCAGAATCTCCTGGAAGGTATAATTAGTATAAGGGTCCTTGCCCAGTGCGGCGCGGTCCATCCGGTAACGGATCATGGAATAGGCTCCGCCCCATCCTTTCCGGGTAAGGCGCACCTTTTTGCGCGCCCAATCCATCTCCGACCTCGGCAGACGCACATCCACCACAAACAACAGCTCGGAAGGGCTTAATTTGGAAATGTCCGTGAGAAGCTCACGGGCTTCATCCATCTCCATGAAGTACTCGAATACCTGTTCCAGCGTCAAAGGCGTGGTGGAAATATTGGTGGAAGAAGACGCCCTCAGCTTGGACGGGCTGGAAGCGATGCGGGGATTCAGCATGGCGCAGGCCAGCGCCAGGGAGGAATACCTGCTCCGGGGCATGGCGGAGGTTTTCATCCAGAATTCCGCCCACTTCCTCAAAATCCCTCCCCACTCCTCCCCGGGTGTCTGCTCCCGCGCCATCGTGCGCAGGAAAAGTCTGAGGGGATCGGAAGGATCTGAAAAAAGCCATGGATAGAAATACCTGGGGGAACTCTCCTTGATTTGTTCCTGGATGGTTTCCGCTCCCACTTTGCTGATGAGCTGGTACAGCTCATTGGCGCGCATGAGGTACGGGCTCTGATCGTACATGGACGCGTCAAATTTGCCGAATTTGATGACCTTCACGGCATCCCGTTCCAGATTGGAGCGCAGGAAATCGGCATACAAGTCATAGCGGCCCGTTTCCAGGGCCAGATTGAAAGCATCCGTAAACAACTTTCTGTTGGCGGCGTTATTGGCCTTCAGGCTGACCAGAAGAACAGGCTTCTTGAAAATCTCCAGCCGCGGATCATCCACCTGGACCACGGGTTCTTCCTTCGGTTCCTCAGGGGAAGGCTCCGCCACTTCCGGTTCCTTGTTCTGCCGTTTTCCGGCGGCTTCCTCAGCAGCCAGGCGTTCCGCCTCAAGACGGGCTTTTTCCTCCGCCTCCTCGCGCGCCCGTTCCTCCGCCTTCCTGCGCGCCGCCTCCAGTTCCGCGGCTTTCCGCGCACGCGCCGCTTTCGCTTCCGCCTCCTTTCTGGCCGCCAGCTCAGCGGCAGCAGCCTTACGTTGAACGGAAACCCGGTGGTAAGCCACCCCTCCGGCGGCAAGAGCCAGCACCAGGACAATAGTCATAATAATTCCGCCGGAAGAGGATTTTTTATGCTTGGGAAAACCGGGACGCAGAGGATTGACAGGATTCATGGGGATGCAGCTTGAACGCGTTGAAGCAAATTGGGGTGGGGGATGAGACGGTTTTATCCCTGTTCCGTGTGACATAAAAGCGCAATACCTTTCCGAGGTCAACTTGAAACAATGGTCTTTTGCTGAAGGTTCGTTTTCCCGGAACCCGTTAAGAATCAAACCAGAGTATTTTTCCTTGTATTTTCATAGCCATTTTATAGTATCAGGCCTCTTCATGTTTCCAAAAACATGAGAAAAACACAAGTATCCTGCTGATTATTCCTGGCTGACATATGTTTTTCCCGTTGCCTATGAACACTTTCTCTCATCTCAGTCCGTTTCTGGCCGTCATTTCGGGAATCCTCTTCTCCGGAACGGCTCTCTGTAACGACATCGTGCTGCCTCCGCCAGATAAAAAGGGAGGAAAGCCCCTCATGCAGGTTCTTCATGAACGGCATTCCACCAGGTCCTTTGCAGACAAACCTATCCCGGTGGAAATCCTGTCCTCCCTGCTCTGGGCGGCGCAAGGCGTCAACCGGGACGATCCCGACTACCGCACGGCGCCGTCTTCCCGGAATTCCAATGAAATAGAAATCTATGTCGTTCTGCCGCAGGGCACCTATCTTTACAGGCCGGAAACCCACCGGCTGGAGAAAGTGGTTCAGGGCGACATGCGGGCCGCTACGGGAACACAGGAATTCGCGGCTACCGCGCCGTTAAACCTGGTCTATGTAGTAGACCAGTCCAAACAGCCGGGAGACTTTGATGCCAGGAGAAAGCTGGTCACGGCCTGCACGGATGCGGGGTTTATTGGAGAAAACGTTTACCTTTTCTGTGCTTCCGAAGGGCTCGGCACCGTGTTCCGCGCCATGATTAACGCCAATTATATCCAGCAGTGCCTGAAGCTCCCCGTCCTCAAAAAAGTCCTGTACGCCCAGAGTGTCGGCTATCCGTCAAAATCCTGAAAAAACCATAAGCCGGAACGCTGTGCGACTCGCCGTTCCATCGGCGGCTCTTCCTCATGCCCTGCGAAAAACCGTCATGGGAACCGCCGTTCCCATGGAAATAAAAACGCCAGGAACCATTGCCGGGCCAGTCAGGAGCGCACTCTTCCGGACAGCCCGGCAACAATAGAAAAAGCGTTTGGCGAACTGTTGGATGAACGTTTCGGGCAAGCCCGGTTCCGCCACTCCGCCCTGCGGCATTGGCTGGAGAAATGTTCAAACCGGAAATCCCGGGAAACTGCGGCGCCAGGAAATCTACTCCCCGCTAGCGGTCTTTCCCATAGTTC
>ENA-ORLT01000238-ORLT01000238.1-human-gut-metagenome-genome-assembly--contig:-NODE-238-length-13885-cov-7.59335_pt1 | contig 13885 bp, 7 predicted proteins | sample MGYA00243074_ERZ508838 | MGnify/ENA primary metagenome ERZ508838 (study PRJEB26277, sample SAMN04329833) | human gut metagenome | biome: human-associated habitat | host: Homo sapiens | place: USA...
GTAATTTTCATGACACAGACCCTGAACGCGGGCGACCGCGGCGCTCTCGTGGCGCTGCTGCAGCTCGCGCTCGAGCGTGCGGGACAGATGCCGGGCGCGCTCGACGGTATCTTCGGCGCACAGACCGCAGCGGCCGTGCGCGCGTTTCAGGCGGCAAACGCCCTCGTGCCGGACGGCATCGCGGGCGCGCAGACGCACCGCGCGCTGCTGCCGTATTACACGGGCTTCGTTTTGCGCACCGTGCGCGCGGGCGACACATTCTCCGCCCTCGCGCAGCAGTACGGCACGAGCGTGGAGGCCATTCGGCTGGCCAACCCCCACCTAGACCCGGAGCGTCTGCCGATCGGCCGGGCGGTGACCGTGCCGCTGCCGTTTCCGGTCACACCGGTGCGCATCCCGTATTCCTCGGCGCTCATCGGCTATGTGGTGCGCGGACTGGCTGCGCGCTATCCCACGCTTGCGATCGGGGAATTCGGGCGCAGCGTGCTCGGAAAGCCGCTGTGGTATCTGACGCTCGGCAGCGGCAAAAAATGCGTGTTTTATAACGCCGCGCACCACGCCAACGAGTGGATCACGACACCGCTGCTGCTCACGTTCTGCGAGCAGCTCTGCGCCCGTCTTGGCGACGGCGGTGAGCTTGGCGGACAGGACATCCGCGCGCTGCTGCGGCAGGTCACGCTCGTGCTCGCTCCGGCGGTCGACCCGGACGGCATCGACCTTGTGACCGGCGCACTCAGCCGCGAGCGCACCGATGCCGCGCACACGCTCGCGCAGAATTACCCCGCGATCCCCTTCCCGTCCGGCTGGAAGGCGAACATCCGCGGCATCGACCTCAACCTGCAGTACCCCGCCGGATGGAGCACCGCGCGCGAGATCAAATTCGCCGCGGGCTACACGCGCCCCGGACCGCGCGACTATGTCGGTCCGGCGCCGCTGACAGCGCCGGAGAGTCTCGCCATGTACGGCTTCACGCGCGCGCTCGACCCGCAGCTCACCCTGTCGTACCACACGCAGGGGCGCATGATCTACTGGCAGTACGACGGCTATGACGTGCCGGGCAGCAAGGCCATCGCCGAGCGCTTTGCCGCCGTGAGCGGCTACGACGTGGCCGAGACACCTTACGCGGCCGGCCACGCGGGCTACAAGGACTGGTTCCTTCAGGACTTCCGCCGCCCCGGCTTCACGATCGAGGCGGGCAGCGGCGAAAATCCCCTGCCGCTCAGTCAGTTTCCGGACATCTGGTCGGATAATCTCGGCATCCTCCTCGGCGGAATGGCCGCCGTTTTGTGACACATGTGAGGCCTTGCATCCGGACGGCACACATGACACAGTTTGCCCGTTTTTCGGAAAAATATGTGTGCCGGACGGCAAAACCGCGCCAAAATGCAAAAACGCCGTCTCCCTGTCGGGAGACGGCGTTTTCATCATTTGCTCACGTGTCGCTCTCAGACTGCGGCACCGGCGCGGTGACCTCCGTGCGCGTGACGCCCTTGGAGAGCGTCAGGCTCTTGAGGATGGTCGTAAAATCGTTGGACATGCTGCGGTAAAGATCCGCATTTTCGTTGGCAAACTGCACATCGGTCGGCAGCTCGGCAATGAGGTTGTAGTTCGCCCCGTCAACCGTCAGGCCGCAGATGGCCTGATACTCCGGCAGCTCGGTATAGTCATAATCGGTGGGAAAGACCTCGAGCATGAACAAAAAGCCGCCGAGCCCGTTGTCATGATCGGTCTTTTCATAAAAGCCGACGTAATAGCCGCCGTCGTTCGCGCCGCACTCGGTCACGTAATGATCGCCCCAGCTGGCGGGCAGCGTGATGGAAAAATACCCGCCCTTACCGTTGTCATACGTCGGGCAGAGCGTGATGTCCTTCGCCTCGGCCTGTGCATCTGCCGCCTTCTGGCCGCCGCAGGCAGTCAGCGCCAGCGCCAGTGCCAATATGAGCACCGCAATGCTTCGTTTCATGCAGATTGCTCCTTTCCGTGTCTTGTATAGAGAATAGTATACGCCATCGGCCGGCACGTGTAAAGCCCTGCGCGCCGCGGCGCACGGCGCGCAAAAAGAAGCACGCCAGAAATATCTGACGTGCTCCTGCGAAAAAGGTTCCGGATTTTTTATGCCGCGGCAGCTGCGCTGCGCTTGCGAAAAACGATCTGCAGCACAACGACGATCACGATCGCCGCGATACCGACAAGGTCGGTCATAAGCCTGGGGTCGATCAGGCACAGGCCGCCTGCGGCAAGCAGGATGCGCTGCCACCACGGTGCGCGTGTGACGACATAGCCCTCGAGCGCGGCGGCGATGCCGAAGATGCCGAGGCAGGACGAGATGATGACCTGAACTGCGGCGAGCACGCCCTGATCCATGAGCAGCATGGACGGGTTCATCGCAAACATGTACGGCACGATGAACGCCGCAATGGCGAGCTTTGTCGCATTGATACCTGTCTTCATGGGGTCGGACTTGGCGATGGCAGAGCCGGCATAGGCAGCCAGCGCGACCGGCGGCGTGATGTCGGCGACGATGCCGAAGTAGAACACGAAGAAGTGCGCCGCGATCTTCGGAATGCCGAGCGTGATGAGGATCGGCGCGCAGGTCGAGGCCATGATGCAGTAGTTTGCAGTCGTGGGCACGCCCATGCCGAGCACGATGCAGCAGAGCATGGTCAAAAACAGCGCCAGCAGCAGCGAGAGCGTCGGGTTCGGGATCTTGCTGCTCAGGGCGACGACGCCGCTGATGAGCTTGGACGCCAGACCCGTGACGGTGATGCAGCCCGCGATCATGCCGGCCATGGAGCAGGCCACGGCGACCGTGATGCTGCCCTTGCCGCCGGCCTCGAGCGCCTCGAGGATCATCAGGCCGGTCTTTTTGACGGCGATGCCGGCGACGCTGCCGGTCTTGGTCTCCTTTGCCTCGGCCGCAGCGTCGCGGATCGTACCGACAAGGCTCACGGCGATGGAGATGAGGATGGCGATGGAGGCCGCATACTGCAGCGAGCGGATGTTTGCCGTGACCACCCAGATCAAGAACACGAGCGGCAGCAGCAGATAGACATTACGCATGAGGTACTTGAAGCGGGGCAGCTCCGAGCGCGGGATGCCGCGCAGGCCGAGCTTCTTGGCCTCCAGATGCACGGAGATGAAGATGCCGCCGAAGTACAGCACGGCAGGCAGGATCGCCCAGAGGGTGACCTGACCGTAGGTGACATTCATGTATTCGGCCATCAGGAACGCGGCCGCGCCCATGATGGGCGGCATGATCTGGCCGCCGGTGGAGGCCGCTGCCTCGACCGCGCCGGCGAATTCGGGCTTGTAGCCGGTGCGCTTCATCATCGGGATCGTGACCGAGCCCGTGGTAACGGTGTTGCCGACGGAAGAGCCGGACACCATGCCGCACAGTGCAGACGAGATGACCGCGACCTTGGCCGGGCCGCCGGAGGTCCAGCCGGCAATGGCATTGGCGAGATCAATGAAGAAGCTCGAGATGCCGGTGCGCTCCAGAAATGCGCCGAAGATGATGAACACCGCGATAAACTTCGCACACACCTGCACGGGCGTGCTCAGCACGCCGGACGTGCCGAAAAAGAGCGTGTAGATCACGCGGCCGAGCACCTGATCAAACGTCTGGCCGCCCTTGAGCATACTCACGAACGTGTATACGAGCAATGCGCCGACGACCACAAGGATCGGTATGCCGACACAGCGGCGGCAGAGCTCGGCAAGCGTCAGAATGCCGGCCACGCCGACGGCGATGAGAAACGGCGTCATCTTGGCGGCGCTGGTGAGCGTCTTGATGAGCGTATCGTAGTTAAAGCAGTAGTAGAAAAACGCAGCCGCGCCGATGACCATGATGACGATGTCATACCACGGCAGGCGATTGACGTGCACGTGCTTCTTGCTGGCGGGGTAGGTCAGATAGCCCATGATGATGATCAGGCCGAGGAATGCCGTCAGGCGCACCTCGAGCGCGGCGGTGCTGAACAGGGTCGACCAGATGCAGTAGACCGAGAACAGCGCCATGACGACGGAAATGACGATCTTGGGCTTGCCCGCCCAGATGCGGGTGGCAGACTCGCGGTCATACTTGCGCATGACGGCGTCCATATCCTCCTGCAGAGAAGCGGCTTCCGCAGCGGCTGCGGTCTTTTTGGTGTCAGACATATAAGAGGAAACCTCCGTTCCGGGTAGAATGGAAAAACTACGGCGTCAGGGGTACTGACGCCGTAGCGAACATTTACGGGATGCGGCGCATCACCGGGTCAGGCATCAATAGGTGCCGGCCTTGATGGTGGCGGCGGTGTAGTACGGGGACGCGGACAGCAGGGACTGCACGTGGCTGTCGTCGAGGCTGACAAGGTAGACGCTGCCGGCAGTGGCGAGGTCGGTGATGGCCGTGGTGGGCGCACCGGCGACGATGAACGCGGCGTCGATCTTGCCGTCCTTCAGGCTCTCGGCGCTGTCGCCGAAGCTCTGGTACACGGCGGAGATATCGCTCTCCTTGAGGTCATAGGCGTTGAGCACGTCAATGGCGTTGAAGTACACGCCGGAGCCGGCTGCGCCGATGGAGACCTTCTTGCCGGCGAGGTCGGCAACGGTCTTGATATCAGGGTTGGTGGTGACGATCTGCACCTGCTCCTGATACAGCTGGGCAACGACGGAGAAGCCGGTGACCGGGCTCTCGAACAGGCGCTGGCCATTGTAGGCATAGTTCATAACGTCGCTCTGCACGAAGGCGATCTGGACGTTGCCGTTGGTCAGGTCCTCAACGTTGGCCTGAGAGCCGCCGGAGGTGAGCGCCGTGACCTTGCAGTCGGAGTTGGTGGAGACGTAGTTGGCCAGCACGCTGCCGAAGCCGTAGTACGTGCCGGTGTCGCCGCCGGTGCCGAAGCTGAGCGCAGCAGCGGTGCCGGTGCCGGCGCCGTCCTTGACCGCGTCAACCTTGAGGCCCTTCTCCTCGAAATACTTGGCAGCGCCGGGGTGATACGGCACACCCTTGACCGAGGCGGCAGCCTCGAGGTTCAGCTCTGCGCCCTTGCCGTGCTGAGCGGAGATGGCGTCGAGGTTATTGAAGATGGTGGACACGAACGCATAGATCTGGTCGGTCGGAACATCGTCACGCGCGATGACGACTGCGCCGACGGAGACGGTGCTGGTGTCGACCTTGGCCGTGGATCCGGAATCGTCTTTTTTGTTGGTGTCGCCGCCGCCGCAGGCGCACAGCGCAAACACCATGACGAGGGCCAGAGCCAGCGCCACGATTTTGTTGAACTTCATAATGGTTTCTCTCCTTTTTGAAATTTTCCTCTTCAGAAGATTCAATATGCGTTCATTATACCTGCGTGAAGCGTAAATTTCAAGCTAAAAATGAAACTTTGGCACGCTCGATGTGCAAAACCTTTCACGCATTAGTGAAATTATGATACAAATCGCCACATCTTGCGCCTTTTGGGCAGATTTTCCCTCATCGGGTACAAGATACCTTTTCCATACAGAAAAAAGTCCGGTCTGTGCAGTTTTTGCACAGACCGGACTCGGGGTTGGATGCACTTATTCGTCCTTGTCGGAAGCCGGATCGGGCTGCACGAGCACACGCTCGACGCGGCGTCCGTCCATGGCCAGGACTGTGACGGTGAGATTTTCGTACCGGAAGCTGTCACCCGGCTTCGGGAACGTGCCGAAGCGCTCGAGCGTCCAGCCGCCGACGGTGGCGCTGTCGGCGTCGTCGAGGGCGTCCTCATTCCAGCCGAGCAGCTCGAGAAAGTCCGAGATCGTCATGTCGCCGTCGAGCTCATATCCGCCGTCGGAGCGTGCAACGACCTCGCGCTCGACCTCGTCGGTCTCGTCCCAGATGTCGCCGACGAGCTCCTCGAGCACGTCCTCCATCGTGATGACGCCGAGCGTGCCGCCGTATTCGTCCGTGACGACGGCGAGGTGCTTCTGCTCGCGGCGGAGCTTTGCCAGCACGTCGGGCAGGCGCGTGGTCTTGTAGACAAAGCACGGCGGGATGAGCTGCGCGCGCAGATCCTCCGGTCGGCCGTCCATCATGGCCTTGAAAAAGCGGTTGAGGTACAAAAATCCGATGATATTGTCCACACTGTCGGAGTAGACCGGCAGGCGGGAATACGTCGATTCGTCGATGACGCGCATGATCTCGTCCCAATCGTCGTCGATGTCGATGGCGACCATGTCGACGCGTGCGGTCATGGCCTCGCTCGCGCTGACGTCGGAAAAGTCGAGCGCGGAGCGCAGCAGCTCGCTGCGGTCCTCGTCGAGCACGTCCTCGTCCTCGGCAGTCTCGATGATCGACTGCAGCTCCTGCGAGGCAGCCTCCTCCGGATCGCCGTCACCGGTGTCGCCGCGCAGCGGGCGCGTGATCAGGTGCACGAGACCGACCACGAGCCAGATCACGGGATAGAGCACGATCGACAGCGCGCGGATGACATAGGCATTGCGCAGGGCGATGCCGTTGGCGTTTTGCTTGGCGACGATCTTCGGCATCGTCTCGCCGAAGATGATGACCAGCAGCGTCAGCACGACCGTGGACACCCACGTCCACTGTTCGCCCGCGAGCAGGATCACGATCACGGAGCCGAGCGACGACGAGGCGATGTTGACCAGATTGTTGCCGATGAGAATGGCGCTCAGGGCACGATCATAGTGGTCGAGGATGCCGACGGCTGCCCTGGCGCGGCGGCTGCCGTCCTCGGCGGCGTTTTCCAGCCGCAGACGGTTGGCCGACGAATAGGACATCTCCGACGCGGAGAAGAACGCGGACAGCGCGATCAGCACGACGAGCGCAACAAAATACCACACGATGCTCATGCCGGCTCGCCCCCTTTCTCCGGGGCAGTCTCAGCGGCCGCAGCCTCGTCCGGCTCCTCCGGCAGCAGGCGCACGATGAGCTTGACGATGCGCTTTTGGCGCATATCGGAGATGCGCACGTCGAGCCGGTGATAGCGGAAGCCCTCCCGCTCGCGCGGGATGTAGGAAAACTGCTCGTATGTCCACTCGCCGAGCAGCTTGTAGCACAGCTCCTCGTCGTCCTCGGGATCGGTGTAGTCGAGGCGGTCAAACACCTCGCCGACGGTCATCTCGGCATCGACCTCATAGCGGCCGCCGCCGAGCGGCACGAACGACTCCTCAACAACGTCGTCCTCGTCCCAGATCTCGCCGACGAGCTCCTCAACGATGTCCTCCACGGTGACGATGCCGAGCGTGCCGCCGTAGTTATCGGTGACGATGGCAAGATTTGCCTTGCGGCGGCTGAGCTCGGGCAGCACCTCGGCGATGAGCGTGCTCTGGTGCACGAACACCGGCTCGTCGAGCAGCGGACGGATGTCCACCGCCTTGCCGCCGGCTTTGATACAAGCCTTGATGTATTTGCGGATCTGCAGGATGCCGATGACATTGTCCACGCTGTCGGCGTACACGGGCAGGCGGCTGTGGCGCTGCTCGCGCACGTAGGCGAGGATCTCCTCCGGCGGGTCGTCCACATCCACGGCGGCGACATCGACACGCGCCGTGATGACGCTCTCGACCGGCACCTCGGCAAACGAGAGTGCCGAGCTCATGAGCTCGCCGCGCTCGGCGGTCAGCTCTCCGTCGTCGGTCATGTTCTCAATGATATCGGCCAGCTCATCCTCCGTCACGGTCACGGCGGGCTCGCCGCGGATGCAGCGGGCGGCAGCATTGCCGATGGCGGTGAGCAGCACGGACAGGGGCTGAAAGAGCACCATGAAAAACCGCAGCGAACGCGCCGTGGCCATGGCCAGACGCTCTGCGTATTTCTTGGCGATGCTTTTCGGCAGCATCTCCCCGGCGAAGAACACGACCACGGTCGTGATCAGCGTCGCGGCGGTGACCGCCCACATGCCCCACACCCGCTGCACGGCCACGGTCACGATCGTCGCGATCGTCAGGTGCAGGATGTTCGTGCCGATCAGCAGCGTCGTGATCGCCTGATCAAAGTGATCGAGCACGTACAGCGCCTGACCGGCGCGGCGGTTGCCGTGGTCAGCGGCGGCTTTGAGCCGGATGCGGCTCGCGGATGAAAAGGCTGTCTCCATGATGGCGAAATAGGCCGCACCAAGGAGCAGCACGATGATAACAGGCAAAAGATTCCATAAATCCTGCTTAGGGCCAGCGTCCATTGCGGATCATCACACTCCTGAGTTGTCTCCCCGCCCGGTGCCTATCCGGGGGCGGGAAATAAATTAGCGATTAGTATACCATATAATGCCCGCCGCGTCAACGCGTTTTCTCCTCCGTGACAGCGACGTTCCCCTGCCCTGCGAGGGATCGCAGCTCCTCGACGAGCGCAGGATGCACGCAGCAGCGCGCAGCGGCGCGACGGCCGGTGTCCTCAAAGACGAGCACGAGCTGCTCGTCGCCGGGGAACATTTGCAGGATCAGCTCGATGCGCCTGACGGCCGGGTGCTCCTTATCCGGCAGCCGCACCCAGAGCCGGTGCCGCGGCGGTGCCTCGGGCCGGGGCGGCGGGTCGCGGCGCGGTGGCGTGCGCAGTGTCTCAAGTCCCTGCTCGCTGAGCGGCAGGACCTGATCCGCCACGAGCTGAGGGTCGGATTCGTCGCGCGTCGAGATGCGCCCCGAAACGAACAGCGCGGGCGTCTCCTGCGCGAGCAGGTCGCGGCAGGCATCGAGCGCAGGCGAAAAGACGATGACCTCCATGCTGCCGCTGTCGTCCTCGAGCTGGAGGTAGGCCATGCGCGTGTTTTTGCGCGTGGCACGCTCGCGGCTCGCGGTGCAGATGCCGGCGATGACCACACGCTGCCCGTCACGGTAGCGGTGCGGAGCGGCATCCGGCGCGTGAAAGCTCGCCAGAATGTCGCCCATGGGCGCGGCCTTCGCCTGCTGCGCAAGGGCGCGGTACGCATCCATCGGGTGGCCGGTGAGATAGAGACCGGTGGTCTCGCGCTCCATGGCCATGAGCTCGGCGCGGGTGAACTCCTCCACGTCCGGCAGCACGAGCTGTGTCGTGTCGGCGGGCTCTCCCCCGTCATCCGGCGTGCTGAAGAGGTTCATCTGGCCGGTGAGGTTCATGCGGCTCTCGCTCGCGGCGCCGCCCAGCACGCGGTCGACCGACTGCATGAGCGCCTTGCGCTTATAGCCCATGCGGTCAAAGCAGCCGGCGCGGATGAGGCTCTCGGCGGCGCGGCGGTTGAGATCGTGCCCGTTCATGCGGCGGCAGAATTCGTCAAACGCCGTGAACGGTCCGCCGATCTCCCGCTCGCGCATGAGCGCCTGAATGAGTCCGCGCCCCACGCCCTTGATGGCCACGAGGCCAAAGCGCAGGTCGCCGTTTTCCACGGTGAAGTCGGCGTCGGACACATTGATGTCCGGCGGCAGCAGGCGGATGCCCAGCTCGCGGCACTCGGCGATGTACTCCGTGACCTTCGGCGTGTTATCGAGCACGGAGGTCAGCAGCGCCGCCATGTATTCGTGCGGGTAGTTGCGCTTCATATACGCCGTGCGGTAGGACACGATGGCATAGGACACCGCGTGCGCCTTGTTGAAGGCATAGCTTGCAAAGGCGAGGATCTCGTCATAGATCGCGTTGGCGGTCTGCTCGGGCACGCCGTTGGCCACCGCGCCGGGGATGCTCCGCGCCGGGTCGCCGTGCACGAAGGCGGCGCGCTCGGCCGTGATGACGGCCTCTTTTTTCTTCGACATGGCGCGGCGGATCATGTCCGCCTGACCGAGCGAGAACCCGGCCAGCTGCCGGAAAATCTCGATGACCTGCTCCTGATAGACGATGCAGCCGTAGGTCACGGCGAGGATCGGCTCGAGCAGGGGGTGCTGATAGGTGATGCGCTCCGGATGCGCCGAGCAGGCGAGAAAGCGCGGGATGCTCTCCATCGGGCCCGGGCGGTAGAGCGCGATGACGGCGGTGATGTCCTCGATGCTGCGCGGACGCAGACCCATGCACACGGAGGTGATGCCCGCGCTCTCGAGCTGAAACACGCCGACGGTGCGCCCGGCGGCGAGCATATCAAACGTCTTCTTATCGTCGAGCGGGATGCGCTCGACCTGAAAATCCGGCACGCGGCGGCGCACGCGGCGCGCCGCGTCCTCGAGCACGGTGAGGTTGCGCAGACCGAGAAAGTCCATCTTCAGCAGACCGAGCTCCTCGAGCGTCGTCATCTGATACTGGCACACGAGCGCGCCGTCATTGCTCGCCAGCGGCACATAGGCGTACACCGGCTGCTCGGTGATGACCACGCCCGCCGCGTGCGTTGACGCGTGGCGCGGCATGCCCTCGATGGCGCGGGCGGTGTCGATGAGCCGGTGCAGCCGCTCGTCGCCGTCATACATCGCGCGCAGAGGCTTCGACTGCTGCAGCGCCTCGTCGAGCGTGGTGTTGATGCCGCCGGGGATGGCCTTGGCCACGGCGTCGGTCTCGGCGTAGGTCAGGTTCATGACCCTGCCGACATCGCGCACGGCGGCGCGCGCCGCCATCGTGCCGAAGGTGACGATCTGCGCCACGTGGTCGGCGCCGTATTTGCGGATGACGTAGTCGATCACTTCCCCGCGCCGCTGCACGCAGAAGTCCACGTCGATATCCGGCATACTCACGCGTTCGGGGTTGAGGAAGCGCTCGAAGTAGAGGTTATACTGCACGGGGTCGACGTCCGTGATGCCGAGGCAGTAGGACACGACGCTCCCGGCCGCGCTGCCGCGCCCGGGGCCGACGGGGATGCGCTGGCGCTTGGCGTAGCCGATGAAATCGCTGACGATGAGAAAATAGTCCACAAAGCCCATGCGCCGGATCATATCGAGCTCATACTCCATGCGCCCGTGCACCTCCGGCCGGTCGCCGTAGCGGCGGGTAAAGCCGCGCTCGCACAGCTTCGTGAGATAGGCGTCGGAGTCCGTCTCCCCCTCCGGGAGCAGGAAACGCGGCAGGTGATAGTGCCCGAAGGTAAAATCAAACCGGCAGCGGTCCGCGATGCGCTGCGTGTTTTCCACAGCGTCCGGATATTCGTCAAAGAGCGCGCGCATCTCCGCCTCGCTCTTGAGGTAGAACTCGTCGTTCGGGAAGCGCAGCCGCTCGGGGCTGTCGAGCGTCTGCCCGGTCTGGATGCACAGCAGCACGTCCTGATCGTAGGCATCCTGCTTTCTGATATAGTGCACGTCGTTCGTCGCCGCGAGCGGGATGCCCGTCTCCCGGTGGATGCGCAGCAGCGCCGCGCGCACGCGCGCCTCGTCGGTCATACGGTGGTTTTGCAGCTCGAGGTAGAAGTTCCCCTCGCCAAACAGCTCCTGCAGCTCCACGGCGCGCGCCTTGGCAGCCTCATAATCGCCACGCAGGATCGCGCGCGGAATGTCGCCCGCGACGCAGCCGCTCAGACAGATGAGCCCCCCCGCGTGTTCACGCAGCAGCGGCCAGTCGATGCGCGGCTTGCCGTAAAACCCGCGCTCGAACGCCGCCGACACGAGATAGCAGAGGTTGTGGTAACCGGTCTCGTCGCGGCAGAGCAGCACGAGGTGCGTGTACGCATCGTCCACACCGTGGACGCGGTCGGTCATGCCGCGTGGGGCGACATAGACCTCGCAGCCGATGATCGGCCGGATGCCGGCAGCCACGGCCGCCTTGTAAAAAGCGACCGCGCCGTACATGACACCGTGGTCGGTGATCGCCAGCGCGGTCTGCCCCAGCTCTTTGGCGCGCTCGACGAGCGGCCCGATGCGGCAGGCGCCGTCGAGCAGGCTGTATTCACTATGTACGTGCAGATGTGCAAACCCCATCGTGCGTTCCTTTCAGTCGTCCATGTGAAATTCCATGAGTTTTTTCAGCCGGTAGTTCAGACAGCTCTTCGTCACCGGCGGATACGAGAGCATGGCGAGGTCGGCAAGGCTGGCCTCGGGATTGGCAATGCGCAGCAGCGCCGCGCTCTGCAGCTTTTCCGGCAGCCCGTCGAGCCCGTACTCGCGCTCGATGCGGCGGATGGCATCGATCTGCTCCTGCGCCGCGGCGACGACCATGTCGGCGTTGGCGGTGTCGCAGTTGACCTTGCGGTTGATGGAGTTGTTCATGGACTTTTCCACCTTGGCGGACATGATGTCCATGGCGGCGCAGGGCGCGCCGATTTTGGTCAGAAAGTCCTCGATGGCCTCGGACTTTTTAAAATAGAGCACGGTGTTGGCGCCGCGGTCGATGCTGCGCGCGGCAAAGCCCAGCTCCGTGAGCAGGGCGGCCGCCTCGCGGCTGACGCTCGCGTGCGCCGTGATGAGCTCAAGATGGTAGTTCTTGCTCGGGTCTGTGACGCTGCCGCCGGCGAGAAACGCGCCCCGCAGAAACGACGCCCTGCAGCAGTCGCTCTCCAGCACGCCGAGGTTGATGTGGTGCGCGACCGTGCGCGACAGATCCGCGCCGAAGGCGGCGAACACCGTCTCGATGGCAGCGCGGTCGGTGATGGTCAGCACATGGCGTCCGCCGGCTTTTTCCGTGACCGGGAGCACAAAATGCGCGCCGAATGCGCGCCGGAACAGCTTCGGCAGCCGCTCGGCAAAGGCGTCGCACGCCGTCACGATGCGGATCTCCCGCGTCGTGAACGTGTGGCAGTACAGCAGCACGCCATAGGCTTCGGCCACGGCGCAGCAATGGCGGCTGAGCGGCACGCGGCACAGCTCGTTTTTCACTTCGGTTGCAAAGGACATGGTGCGCCTCCGCTCAGGTTCTCGGGAAGTCCCGGTTGCGCAGACGGACGTTCGCGTCGCGCGCGGCGAGATAATCCGTCAGCGCCTTGGCCACGGCCACGCTGCGGTGCTGGCCGCCGGTGCAGCCGATGCCGATCGTGAGCGCATAGCGCCCCTCGGCAGCATACTGCGGCAGAAGAAAGTCGATCATGCCGGTGAGCTTTTCGAGAAAGCGCTGCGCCACGTCGCTGCGCAGGACATATTCCTGCACCTCGTCGTCCATGCCGCTGAGCGGCCGGAGCTTTTCCACATAATACGGGTTGGGCAGAAAGCGCACGTCAAACACCAGATCGGCGTCGATCGGGATGCCGTACTTGAAGCCGAAGGCCACGACGTTGATGAGGATATCGCGCCGCGTGCCGCCGTCGACAAAGATCTCGCAGATGCGCTTTTGCAGCATCGAGAGCGTGAGGCCCGTGGTGTTGATGACATAGTCCGCGCGCTCGCGCACGGGGGCGAGCAGCTCGCTCTCGCGGCGCACGGCCTCGGGCAGGGAGCAGCCGCTCTCGGCCTGCAGCGGATGCGGCCGGCGCGACTCCTTGTAGCGGCGCACGATGGCGCTCTCCGACGCCTCGACGAACAGAATGCGGTAATCCACGCCCATGTCCGCGAGCTCGTCGAGCGCGGCAAAGAGCTCGGAAAAGCTCTCCTGGCTGCGGATGTCCGTCACGAGCGCGACCTTTTCATACCGGCCGCGCGTGGCGAGGCAGAGCTCGGCAAACTTCGTCAGCAGTGCCGTGGGCATATTGTCCGCGCAGTAAAAATCCAGATCCTCCAGCACGTCGGCCGCGCGGCTCTTGCCGCCGCCGGACAGGCCCGATACGATCAGAAATTCCATTCCGTCACCCCCGGATGATCTTCACTTCCGGCTCGAGCTCCACGCCGGACGTGCGCAGCACCTCGCTGCGGATGTGGTCCATGAGCCGCAGCACATCGTCAAACGTGGCGCCGCCGCGGTTGACGACAAAGCCCGCGTGCTTCTCGCTTACCTGCGCGCCGCCGACGGCGCAGCCCTTGAGCCCGGCCTGATCGATGAGTGCGGCGGCATAGCCCCCCACGGGGCGCTTGAACGTGCTGCCGGCGCTCGGCAGGTCGAGCGGCTGACTGCTGCGGCGGCGCCCGCTCAGGTCGCGCATACGCGCCTGAATGTCCGCCGGGTCGCCCGGCGTGA
>ENA-ORLT01000241-ORLT01000241.1-human-gut-metagenome-genome-assembly--contig:-NODE-241-length-13649-cov-7.54142_pt1 | contig 13649 bp, 8 predicted proteins | sample MGYA00243074_ERZ508838 | MGnify/ENA primary metagenome ERZ508838 (study PRJEB26277, sample SAMN04329833) | human gut metagenome | biome: human-associated habitat | host: Homo sapiens | place: USA...
GCCAGCGCCGGCCTCTGCAGGGCCGGCGCGAGCAGCGCGCCGCCCACGCTCTCCGCGCAGCCGAGTGCGAACAGCAGCACGCGCAGCCAGCGCGCACGCAGGGACACGAAAACGCCCAGCAGCACGATCGCTGCGGCGAACACGCCGATGCCGCACAGCATCAGCAGCACGGGGCTGACCGTTTTGGCCGGGATGCCGGTGATGGCGCCGTAGGAATAGCCGGCCGGCGCGATCCGCTGCGCCAGATCCTGCAGCAGCTGTGTGTACACCTCCGGCTGCGCGACGGTTTCGCCCGCGGCGTCCGTCAGCGGCGTGAGCCACAGCACGGTCATGCCGCGGTCCACGACGGCGCGGTAGAGCATATTGACGATCTCCTCTGCGCCGCTGTAGCCAAGCGTCTGGTAGCGCGCACGGAACGTCTGGTTGAGCCAGAAGCCCTTGACCATGTCGCCGGTGTACCCGTCGAGCGAGTACCCATCCGGAAGGACACAGCCGGTCTGGTTCTTGTCTTCAATGAGCACGAGTGTGCTGCCGCTTTCGCGCAGTGCGTCGAGCACCTGCGCCTGCGCCAGCGGCTCGGTGTCGGTGTCGACGCCGGTCTGTCCGGCGGCGGCAAGTGTGTCATACCGCGCGGCAAAGAAATATGTGCCGCCCTGTGCAAGGCCGCCGGCCTGCGCCGTGCCCAGCCCCGCATCCTGCGCGGCGCGCACGATGTCCGGGTCGGCAAGCTCTGCCGGTGTGACCAGCAGCTCACGCGCACCGGCATCCGCTAGCTGCGTCAGCCAGTCCTGCACCGGGATACCGGATGCGTCCGAGAGCGCACAGACGTCCTCGTAGCTGACGACCACGTCGACCTGCCGCTGCGTCTGCTCAACACCGATCCGGACGCCGAGCAGCCAGAAGGCCGCCAGTGTGCACAGCGCTGCCACGATCAAAAATAGACGGTAAGAGTGGAGAAATTGTTTCATAATCACGCACGCTTTCTAAATTTTTGCACGATCGTCTGCAGTGCCTCCCGCTCGCGCAGCAGCCAGCAGATGCCGGCGTACAGCCCGATGCCGACAAGGCCGAGCGCGCAGAATTCCAGCAGGGTCAGGAGCTTGCTCAGTCCCGGCCGGTACAGCAGACTTTCGCACGCCCACATCGCCATGCCGGTCAGCACGGCGGCAGCGAGGTTTTTGAGCAGCTTGCCGGTGCGCAGACTGCCGCGTGTGTCGCGGAAGAAGCAGACGAGCGCAATGACACCGCCGACGGTCAGCGACACGGCGGTCGTCCGCGCGATCAGGCCGCAGCTCTGACCGCTCCGGAACACGAGGTTGAGCGCAATGTTCAGCGCCAGCACCACGGCATTGATGAGCAGCGGCGTCAGCGTCTTGTGCATGGTGTAGTATGCCTTGTTGATCAGGTCCAGCACGCAGAAGCCCGCCATGCCCAGTGCGTACATGGCGAACACGCTGCTGGTCATCTGCGTGGAGACGGTGTTGAAGTTGCCGCTCTCGAACAGGACGTGGATGATCGGCACGGCAAAGGCGGAAAACAGCGCAGAAAACGGCAGGATAACAAACAGCGTGTTTTCTACCGTGCCGCCGACATAGCGCTTGTACTCCTGCGCGTTTACCTGCGAATAGGTCAGATTGTATTTCGGGAACAGCACAACGCTGATGCTGTAGATAAGCGTCGTTGCGACCGGCGTGAAGAGCTTGTCCGCATAGTACACGGCGCTCACAGCACCGCTGCCGAATGCAGACACGGTATTGGAGTCTGCCAGATAGCACAGCAGGAAGATGGACGTGGTAAACACCGTCACGACCGTCGTGCGGGCGAAGAGCCTGAGATCGGGATCACGGAAGTGCAGCCCGGGGATGAGCCGGAATTTTTCGCGCACGATACACGGAACCGTCATGGCAAACTGCAGCAGCCACGCAAAGCAGATGACCAGCACATATTCGAGCACACGCTCGCTGCTGGAAAACAGCACGAGAAACACGATCAGCAGCAGATTGTACGGCAGGCTCAGACTGCCCTGCAGCGTATAGTGCTCCATGGACTGGAACACGGCGACCAGCAGGTAGATGACCACGATCAGCGGCAGCGTCAGCAGGCAGATCTGCAGATATGTCCGCAGAGTCGGCAGGTCTGCGTCGCTCACGCCGAGCCAGTGGCCGACGGGGGCGAAGCGGATCAGCACCGAGAGCAGCACGACGACCAGCGCACTCACGAGCACACTCACGCAGATCAGGTTCCCGGCTACGGCGAAGGCCTTGTTCCGGTCCTCGGCAAGGTGGCGCGAGATCATGGGCACGGCCGCAATGCACAGCGCGTAGGCGACGGTCGTGAAGATGTAGATCGTATAGTTATAGGAGATCGTATAGAGATCAAAGGCCGTCTGCGTGCCGAATACGCCGGCCTGCAGCGCCTCGCGGACGATGCCGAGGATTTTGGTCAGCAGCGTGACTGCAACGACCAACCCGATGGTGCGCAGGGTGCGCTTGTTCTGATTCTGACTCATGATGCGGATGCTCCTTCTTCACACGGCGCAGCGCCGGCGCGCACCGTCAGACAGTAGAGCGCGGCCAGTGCGGCGGAGAGATAAAACGAGGCGTTCGGCCGCCGGAGAACGCTGGCCGAAAAATAGGCGTTGACGATCAGGATCACCGCTGCCATGCCAAAGGCGCACACCGGAAGCGTGCAGGCTTTTCCGGGCTCGCGCAGCATGCGCCAGAGCGCGCGCCCGATGAAATACAGCAGGAAGCCGGCCATCAGCACCAGGCCCGTCAGACCGTAGAGATAGTACACACCGTGGAAATCGTTTTCCGCGTCAAAAATGGCGCCCTGGCAGCGTGTTGCCTCCAGCTCGAAGCCGAACAGCCGGCTCGTGACCGGCAGCTCCGCCATGAGCAGGCGGCAGTAGACGAGCTTTGTCAGGCGGATGTCGCCGATAACGGACACGTCCATGGAGTCGTGAAATGCGTGCTCCACCTTTTCCAGACCGAAGCGATCAACTGCCACCTGCTGGTATTTGCGGTAGAGCGCATCGCGCGTCTCCTGCTCGGAGGCGCCCAACTCACCGGCCGACTGCTGCTGCTCGCTCACGCTCTCGGCATAAGCCTGCCGGTTGCGGTACATGGGGCTCTGGTGATAGAGCCCGCCGCACAAAGCGGCACACAGAAGCACGACGGCCAGCGCGCGCGCGTTCCACTGACGGGTCAGCGCCATGCTCACGCACACGCCGGCGGCAATGCCGAAGATCTCGGCATAGGCCAGCCGCGTGCCCAGTACGAACAGCAGCGCAAAGCCGGCCACACAGCGCAGCGCGGCGGCAGTGAGCTTTTTGCGGCGAACGGCCGCAAGCAGAGAGATCACGGTCAGCACGCCGAGCACGGCGCTCTGCGAATTGGGCAGCCAGAACCAGCCGCTCCAGCCGATGTGAAATTTCGCATAGGTGGGCATGCTTGTGCCGGTCACAACGGACACGAGCGTGATGAGCGCGATCAGGTACAGGTTGATCGTGCAGGCATCCTCCAGCACGTCCGGAAAGTGCGGCGTGTGCCGAAAGAGCATAATGAGGGCGAAGGTATAGACCGGAAGCTGTGCAACACGGATGAAGTTGATCAGATCGGACATGGGTGCGGCGTAGCCCACGCGGCGGCAGGCCAGCACATGCGCACCCCAAAAGAGCGCCAGCACACCGCACAGGATCAGGTAGGCGCGTTTGCGCTCCGAGAGCACGAACGCGAGCACAGCGGCGGCGGCCAGCAAAAGCATCCGCAGTGCAAGCGAAACGCTCGTTGCGCGGCCCAGAGTCTGCGTCCAGAACGACAGCACATCCAGCAGCGGCTGAGCTGTGCACAGGCCGATGAGCGCACCGGCCAGCCAGCGCGGGGCAGGGCGCTCCTGCGGCGATATTGATTGCATAGTTTTTCCTCTTTTTCTCACAGGATAGTTACACTACATCATACGCTTTTTTCGCGTTCAGGTCAACCTGTGCAGGCGTACTGTTTCTGTTATTCTTATTAATATTGTGTGGACGAAACACCCCCGGCCGGAAAATGCCCGGTCGGGGGTGGCGGAAACCGTATTTACAGGAGCTTATCCGTCTCGTGCGTGTAGCTGCAGATGAGCTTGTCGAGCAGCCGCAGCAGCTCGGCGGCCCTGGGCTCCGTGACGGCCTGCGCACGCAGCCGGTGCAGCCCGTCGATGGCCTCCTGACTGAGGCCGAGGGCGTTATACACGTCGCTCTCGCCGGCACGCTGCGCGTCCTCACTGCCGATCTCGGTGTCAAAGCCGAGCAGGAAGTTCGGCGTCGTGTGGAAAAACCGCGCGATGCGGCTCACGACCAGCGCCGACGGCACCGTGACCTCGCGGCGGTCGTTGGGCTTGATGTATTTGCGCACGGCGGGGCGGCTGATGTCGATCTCATCTGCCAGCTCCTGCGTGTTGATGGGCTTGCCGTACACATTGTTGCCGTTCATCAGATAGGTCAGCCGGTCACGGAATACGCTGCCGAAACCGCCGGCGGCCTCGTCGTTGTCTTTGCCCATGAAAACGCCTCCCGTTCCAGAAAGCAAAGTTTTTCTAATTTTTTTCGGAAAAACACTTGACAAACCCGTAGAAATGGCTTATACCAAAGTTACGTTAATCAAAAACGAAACTTTGGTTTCTATCCACGGGCCAAATCAAGCTTTTCTGACCCTCAGTAAAGCACAACTGCCTGCATAAGTCAAGACATACTCCCACAAAATGACAAGGAGGTATTCCTATGAGCAAATATCGTGATCTCATTTTTGATATGACCGAGGACCCGGAGGTCCTGACCTATCCCGCCGCCGATCATGAGCCGCTGCAGCTCGGCGGGGTGGGAGACGATGCGTCCGCCGCTGCCGACCGTCAGGTAACGACGCCGGGGGACGTGCACGTCGCGCCGCAGATGCCCACGCCGATCGACGGCACGCTGCGCCAGTTTGCGCTGCGCGTGCCGGACGTGATCGATGCGTGCAGCGGCATCATGGTGTTCGGCAAGCGCATCAAATCGCTGGTCTTTTCGACCGACCTGAGCATCATCCGCAACGTCAATGCCGACGCGGTGTTTGCGGTCTATCCCTTTACGCCGCAGCCGATCATCACGCAGGCGCTGCTCATGGCGAGCGACCTGCCGGTGTTCGTCGGCGTCGGCGGTGGGCTGACGACGGGAAAGCGCGTCGTGAACCTCGCCATGTACGCCGAGATGCAGGGCGCGACCGGTGTGGTCGTCAATGCGCCGACGCCGGGACGCATCCTCAACCGCATCCGCAGCAGCGTCGATGTGCCGGTCGTGGTCACAGTGGCTAATTCCGACACGAACTACCGCCACCGCATCGAGGACGGCGCTGCGATCCTGAACGTGGCCGCCGGTGCGCAGACGCCGGAGATCGTGGCCGAGATCCGCGAGCGCTTTCCGGATTACCCCATCATTGCGACCGGCGGCGCGGATGAGCAGAGCATCCGTGCCACCATCCGTGCGGGCGCCAACGCGATCGTCTGGACGCCGCCGTCCAGCGCGGAGCTGTTTCGCGACGTGATGAAAAACTACCGTGAGGGCAAGCCGCACCCCTGAGGCCGCATTTCGTTTGCTTTCTCTTTCTGTTCTCCGCGCGCGAGAGGCGCAGTCACACATCCGGCCGGATGTGCGGGCTGCGCCTCTTTTGCGGTTTTTTATCCCGGTTTTACAGTGCCGAGAGCACGACACATGCCTGCTCGCGCGTCATGTGCTCGCGCGGACGGAAGCTGCCGTCGGGCATGCCGCTGATCACGCCGGCGCGCTGCAGCGCCTGCACGGCGGGCAGGGCATAGGCTGCGATGTCACCGGCGTCCGCGAACGTGACGGGCGGGACATCCGTGCCCAGCCGGATGCCGAAGCGCTCGGCGTAACGATAGACCATGACGGCCATATCCTGCCGCGAGATGTCGGCATCGGGCGCAAACGCGGTGTCAGAGACGCCATAGACGACGCCGTTTTCGGCTGCCCAGCTGACATAGGGCGCATACCACGCGTCTGCGGGCACGTCGGTGAATTGCCCCGTCCGGTATGCGGACACGTCCGCACTCTGCAGCCCGGCGAGCATGGTCACAAACTGCGCGCGCGTCATGTTTTCGGCGGGGGCGAAGGTCGTCGCCGTCATGCCGGAGACGACGCCCGCGTCATAGAGCTGCCGGATGTACGGATAGCTCCAGCGGCTCTCGGGCACATCCGTGAATGGGAAGGGTGTTTCACCCGGCTGCACGGCGCGGTAGGTGCTGTAGATATCGTCCATCAGGTTCAGATAGAACAGGTGCGTCTGCACGATGCTCTTGTTGGCGATGCCGCCGACAAACTGCATATGGTCGGCGCGCGTGACGGGCATGACGTACCAGATGCCGGGACGGAAGGCGATATCGGAATAGCCGTCATAGTTGACCCAGCCCTGCGAGCCGTCCTGCTTGCGGCACTCGGTGGTGTTTTTGTCCGTCGTGGTCGGATAGAGGGCGGAGACGGTGTTGACCAGCCCGTCGTTCGGCAGCCAGCTGCGATCGATATAGATGCCGCCGGCGGTGTACTTGTCATAGTATTTGCCCATGTTGTACGAGAACGACAGCATCAGCGCACACATACCGTTCGACGGGATGGCAGACACGGTGGGATAGTGGTTTCCGGTGCGCGGATCGGCCGAGGTCTGGTCGCCTGCGTAGGAGAAATAGTAGACGTTCGGCTGGATGGCGATGCCCTTGTTGATCTCCAGCGACTTGTCGATCGTGAGATCGAGGAAGGCGTTGTCGTTGTGCGACAGGAAATCGGATTTGAGCACGCGCTCGAGCGCCTGCGCAAAGGTCTCATTGTCGTCCTTGCGGATGCCGAACTGGTCGAGCTGGAAATCATACACGCCCTTGAATTTGGACAGCCCCAGGACCTTGGATGCGGAGGTGGCAAGCTCGGCCGCGGCCTTTGTGAAGTCTGCGTTGCACTCAATGAACGACGTGCCGTTGTGCGGCGCGGCGATGGCGGTCAGCGAGTGCACCCAGCGGCCCTTGCCGCCGAGGAAAAACGGGCTCGGCTCGACACCGGCGGCCCTGGCTGCGGCGACCTCCTCCGGGCAGCCGTTGGTGAGGATCTCAAGGAAAAGGCGCGTGGTCGCGCCGCCGAAGCTGTGGCCGACGAGGTTCACGGCGCGCTTTGTGCCCCAGCCGTCAAAGAGCGGCTGCTTGTAGTCGATGCCGTAGCGCTCGTGCCCGAAGTCCTGCGCATGCTTGACGCCGTAGTCCGTGCGTGTGCCGGCGAGCTGCGCATAGAGCTCACACGCGCGGTCCCACGCGCTCGAGAGCGGACCGACGGAGGCGGCATACGTCTCGTAGCCCTTCGCGGACAGATAGTCCGTGAGGCTTCCGGTGGTCATGCCCCAGTAGGGCATGATGCGGTAGATCCTGTCGCGCTGTCCCCAGCCGAGCAGACCGTGCACGAACACGACCGGGTCGTCTGAGCGGGTCTGGTCATCGGCCGCGGCGGCCGGGATGGCGCACAGGCTCAGCGCGAGCACCACTGTCAGCAGCAGGCACAAAAGTCGGCGTGTTTTTTTCATGGTTTACCCCCTTGTCTTGTTGGTTTCACAGGTTCATCCTTCTCACATAACCGGCAATGTGTCTATATTATACTTGCGGAATTTGTTGATTGCAAGACATTTTGACGAAAACCTGCCGATCATTTCCCGGCGCCGTGTGCAGTGCGCAACAGCGTTTGGCGCGCACGAAAAAAGGGACGCATCCAAGCGGATGCGTCCCTTCTGCTGTTGGGTCATGCCGGGCAGTGCGCGCCCGTCATGGATAGGTGCTGTAGATGTCCTGCACGATGTCGCGGTAGAGCGCGCGCGTGTTGAGGATGCTGCCGTTGAGCATACCGCCGATGAACTGGATGTGATCGAGCGTCTGCACGGGCATCACATACCAGAGACCGGGGCGGAATGTGGTGTCGGTGTAGCCGTTGTAGTTTTTCCAGCCGCGCGCGCCGTCGTCGGTCAGGCAGGTGCTGTCGCTGTGGGTGGGATAGAGGGCGGAGACGGTGTTGACCATGCCGTCGTTCGGCAGCCAGCGCTTGTTGATGTAAAAGCCGCCGGCGGTGTAGCGGTCATAGTATCTGCCCATCTTCGCCGAGCCCGGGTGAAACAGTCCCCACATAGCCGGCGAGGGGGAGAAGCTGTCGCCGGCCGCGTTCGACACGGTCTGGTTTCCGGCGTAGGAGAAATAGTAGACGTTCGGCTCGATGCCGATGTCGTCGTTGATCTCGAGCGCGCGGTCGATCGTGAGGTCGAGGAAGGCGTTGTCATTGTGCGAGAGGAAGTCCGAGTGCAGCACGCGCTCGAGCGCCTGCGAGAAGGTCTCGCCGTCGTCCTTGCGGATGCCGAACTGGTCGAGCTGGAAGTCGTACACACCCTTGAATACGGACAGACCCAGCGCCTTGGAGATCGAGGTGGCGAGCTCGGCTGCGACCATCGTAAAGTCACCGCAGGTCTCAATGAACGTCGTACCGTTGTGTGGTGCGGCGATGGCGGTCAATGAGTGTACCCAGCTGCCCTTGCCGCCGAGGAAAAACGGGCTCGGCTCGACACCGGCGGCTTTGGCTGCGGCGACCTCTTCCGGACGTCCGTTGGCGAGGATGTCAAGGAAGAGACGCGTGGTCGCGCCGCCGAAGCTGTGACCGACGAGGTTCACGGCACGCTCTGTGCCCCAGCCGTCAAAGAGCGGCTGCTCGTAGTCAATGCCGTAGCGGTCGTGGCCGAAGTCCTGAGAATGCTTGACGCCGTAATCCGTGCGCGCGCCGACGAGCTGCGCATAGAGCTCGCACGCGCGATCCCATGCGCTCGAGATCGGGCCGACGGAAGCGGCATACGTTTCATAGCCCTGTGAGGAGAGGTAGTCTGTCAGACTGCCTGTGGTCATGCCCCAATAGGGCATGATGCGGTTGATCTTGTCGCGCTGCCCCCAGCCCATCAGGCCGTGCACGAACACGACCGGGTCGTCTGAGCGGGCCTGGGTATTCGCGGCGGCAGCCGGGATCACGCATAGGCTCAGCGTGAGCACGAGCGTGAGCAGCAGGGACAAAAATCTGCGCGTTTTGTTCATAATAACCTCCAGTCAAGTGATTGTTTCCGCATTAAAAATTCTCACAGTAACCGGCAATTTGTGTACATTATATCGGGACATAGTGTCGTTCGCAAGACATTTTATAGGACAACGGCGCTGATTTGCGTAAAAATTTTCCCCGCGCGGCAGCGCGGGGAATTTCAGTCGTCCAATTCGGTAAATCGGTCCCACGGATAGCAGTCCGGCGGCTGCTGCTCGAAGTAGAGCACCTCGCCGGTTTCCGGGTGGGCAAAGTGCAGGCAGTGTGACCAGAGCGCGATCGGCCCGTCATCGGGCAGGGTGCTGTACTTTCTGTCGCCCCAGAGCGGCAGCCCGCGCGACGAGAACTGGCAGCGGATCTGATGCGTGCGCCCGGTCTGCAGATAGATGCGCACGAGTGAGAGCTCCGCGCGCGTGCCGAGTACATCGTAGTCGAGCACGGCCTCCTGCACGCCCTTGGCCATCTTGTCCGTGACGTAGGTCTTGCGCTCGGCGGGGTCACGCCGCAGCAGGTCGCGGTACGTGCCCTGCAGCGCCTCCGGCTCCCCGTGCACTACGGCGAGATACGTCTTGCCGAAGTCGTGCTCGCGGATCTGCGCCGAGAGTTGCGACGCGGCCGCCGGAGTGCGGGCGAGCACCATCAGCCCGCTGACCACGCGGTCGAGCCGGTGCACGGTGCGCACGCAGGCCTTCGGGTCGCCGAGCGCCTGACGCACCAGCTCGGGCACGCCGCCCGGCTCGTCCGTGGACAGGACGCCCGCAGGCTTGATGCACACGAGGATGCTGTTGTCCTGATAGAGAATGTCCATGTCGTCGCCTCATTTTTCAGTCTGCCGCGAGTATACCACAAATGCACCGCGCGGGCAACAGCAAGCGGTGCGAAGGCGGCGTGGGCAGTGCCGGCCTGCCTCGACGCCGAGACGTAGCCGGAAATGACCGGCGAAGACCGTGCGAGCGCATAAAATTGCCCTCCCGGACGGCTCCGGGAGGGCAATGCGGTGGATTTGAAAGTCTGTCTTACAGGGCGCACAGCACGACGCACGCCTGTTCACGGGTCGCAGTGCCGAACGGCTGGAAGCTGCCGTCGGGCATGCCGCTGATGACACCTGCACGGTGCAGCGCCTGCACAGCGGGCAGAGCATAGGCGGAGATGCTGCTCTCGTCCGTGAAGGGCGTGACCGTCTGCTGCTGCAGTGCGACATCGTAGCGCTGCGTATACTGATAGAGCATCACGGCCATGTCCTGCCGCGTGATCTTGGCGTCGGGCGAGAAGGTCGTGGCGCTTGTGCCGCTGACGATGCCGTTGGCGAGGGCCCAGTTGACGTAGGGCGCATACCACGCGCCCTCCGGCACGTCGCGGAACGAGGTGGCCGGGTATTTCGACACGTCCGCCTTTGCAAGACCGGCGAGCATGGTTACAAACTGCGCGCGTGTGACATCGCCCGCCGGCTCAAAGGTCGTGGGCGTCATGCCGGAGACGACACCGGCATCATACATCTGCTTGATGTAGGTGTAGCTCCAGCGGTCGGCTGCCACATCCGTGAACGGCAGACCGGACGCCGCGCTCACGTGGGAGAGATTGTCCATCAGGCTCAGGTAGAACTGGCGCAGCGCGGTCACGCTCTGCGACGCCAGATCGGGCACGGGCATGCCGGCGATGAAGTTGCCGTGATCATAGTGGCGCACAGGCATCACGTTCCACACGCCGGGCTGATAGCTGACGTTGGAGTAACCATCCTGCTGGAGATAGCCGGTCTGACCGGCCTTGGTCAGGCAGCGGCCGGCGCTGTCGGTCGGATACAGGGCGGAGACGGTGTTGACGAGGCCGTCGTTCGGTGCCCAGGTCTTGTCGATGCGGAAGCCGCCCACAGTCGTCTGGTCATAATAGCTGCACATTCTGTTTGCAAACGGCACGAACAGCGGCGTCATGTCGACGGCCGAGGTGCGCTCACCGGTGGCGCTGCTCTGGCGCGTCTTGTCGCCGGCGTAGGAGAAGTAATAGACATTGGGCTGGATCTCGATATCGTCGTTGAGCTCCAGTGCGCGGTCGATGGTCAGGTCGCGGAAGACATTGTCGTTGTGCGACAGGAAGTCCGAGTGCAGCACGCGATCAAGCGCCTCGAGCACGGTCTCACCGTCCTTGCGGTAGAAGCCGAACTGTTCGAGCTGGAAATCATACACGCCCTTGAAGTCCGAGATGCCCAGCAGCTTTGCCATCGCGGTTGAGGCCTCGGCTGCAAACTGCGCCATGTTGTCGCAGCACTCGAGGAAGGTCGTGCCGTTGTGCGGGGCAGCCAGCGTCGTCAGGGAATAGACCCAGTCAGCCTTTCCGCCCTCGAAGAAGGGGGAGACCTCCGTGCCGGCGGCCTTGGCTGCAGCCTGCTCCTCTGCAGAGCCGTCGGCCAGAATGTCCAGGAACAGACGGATCGTCGCGCCGCCGAAGCTGTGGCCGACGAGGTTGATCTTCTTGCTCGCGCTCCAGCCCTCAAACAGCGGCTTGTCATACGTCGCACCGTAGCGCGCGTGGCCATATTCGGCGGCGTGCGCCGCGCCGTAGTCCACGGTCGTGCCGGTGAGCTGGGCGTAGAGCTCGCACGCGCGGTCCCACGCGCTCGAGAGCGGGCCGACGGAGGCGGCGTAGCTCTCATAACCCTTGCTCGTCATATACGGCATCAGGTCGGTCGACAGACCCCAGTAGGGGACGGCGGAATAGATCTGGTCGTGTTCGCCCCAGCCCATCAGGCCGTGGACATAGACCGTCGGGTAGCGCGTCGCGCCGGACTGCGTGTTCGCAGCGGCCGCCGGCAGGAGCAGAAGACTCCCGGCCATCACCAGTGCGAGCAGCAGACACAAAAACTTCTTGCTTTTTTTCATGGTGTATGCACATTCCTTTCCGGCGCGCCGGAGCGCGCTGTAATTTTCTTGCTTTCCGCTATATTATAGTATCGCGTGTGAGGATTTTCAATCCGGGCAGCACATCTGCTTTGTGCCAATTTATTAAAAATGTGAGGTTTTGTTACATATAGACGGAGTTGTCTGACTTTTGACTTGGCGCTCGCAGCGTATGGAAACAGGTCCTCCGGGCACCCCGGAGGACCTGTTCAGCTTGTCAGAAAACCTCGTAGCCTTTTGCCGCCGGAGCGGCGAAAGAAAATCCGATCATTTTCTCAGGCGACATGTGCGGCTGAGAAAATACTTCTCGGCCTGCAAACGTGCGCGCTGCCCGTCAAAGGCGGACAGCGCGTGCGCTGCAGTCAGGCCGCAAATCCCCTTGTCAAAAAGTATTACTTTTTGACAGTCTTAAAAACGTCCCCCGGGTACCCCGGAGGACGTTTTGACTGTTTTGTGCATTACAGCATGCACAGCATGGTGCAGGCCTGTTCGCGGGTAGCGGTTCCGTACGGCTGGAAGCTGCCGTCGGGCATGCCGCTGATGACACCGGCGCGCTGCAGCGGCTGCACGGCGATCTGAGCATAGGCTGCAATGCTGCCCGCATCCGTGAAGGGTGTGACCGGCTGCTGCTGCAGATGCACCTGGAAGCGCTGCGTGTAGCTGTAGAGCATCACGGCCATGTCCTGCCGCGTGATGCTGGCGTCGGGCGAGAAGGTCACGGCACTCGTGCCGCTGACGATGCCGTTGGCGAGCGCCCAGTTGACGTAGGGCGCGTACCACGCGCCTTCCGGCACATCGCGAAACGGCGTGGCCGGGCAGTTCGACACGTCCGCACCGGCGAGCCCGGCGAGCATGGTCACAAGCTGTGCACGCGTCACGTTCGCGGCGGGGGAGAAGGTCGTAGCGCTCGTGCCGCTGACGACACCGGCGTCATACAGCTCCTTGATATACGGGTAGCTCCAGCGCGACTCGGCCACGTCCGTGAACGGGAAGGCGGTACCGGTCGCCGCGGTGGTATAGGTGCTGTAGATGTCCTCCATGATGCCGCGGTAGAGTGCGCGCGTTTTGACGAGGCTGCCGTTGAGCATGCCGCCGACGAACTGGATGTGGTCAAACGACTGCACGGGCATGACGTACCAGATGCCGGGCTGGAAGTTAATGTTGGAGTAGCCGTCGTAATTCGTCCAGCCCTGCTTGCCGTCCTTTGTCAGGCAGGTGCCGTCGCTGTGGATGGGGTAGAAGGCGGACACGGTGTTGACCATGCCGTCGTTCGGGCGCCAGCTCTTGTCGATGTAGAAGCCGCCGGCGGTATACTTGTCATAATATTTGCCCATGTTGTATGCGCCGGGGTAGAACAGCGTCCACATCCTGGCCGACGGGATGTAGTTGCCGGAGACCGGGTCCTGCACGGTCTGGTTGCCGGCATAGGAGAAGTAGTAGACGTTCGGCTCGATGCCGATGCCGTCATTGATCTCGAGCGACTTGTCGATCGTCAGGTCGAGGAAAGCGTTGTCGTTGTGCGACATGAAGTCGGTGCTGAACACGCGCTGCAGCGTCTCAAGCACGGTCTCATCGGGGTCTTTGCAAATGCCGAACTGCTCCAGCTGGAAGTCGGGCAGGTTCTTGAGCTC
>ENA-ORLT01000242-ORLT01000242.1-human-gut-metagenome-genome-assembly--contig:-NODE-242-length-13589-cov-7.51374_pt1 | contig 13589 bp, 7 predicted proteins | sample MGYA00243074_ERZ508838 | MGnify/ENA primary metagenome ERZ508838 (study PRJEB26277, sample SAMN04329833) | human gut metagenome | biome: human-associated habitat | host: Homo sapiens | place: USA...
GCAGCTCGCGAACCCGGACGTGGACGTGTTCACCGGCTCCGCGTTCCCGAACGCCGCGACCGCCACGACCGAGCAGATGGTCGCCGCCGCACTGGCCTATCTCAACCAGCTGAGCGTGGACGACCGCGCGACCGTCTACCGCAAGTGCATGACCACGCCGGACGACGCCACGCTCGACGCCGCGCTCACGCAGGCGATGGCAGGCTTTACCCGCGACAGCGCCAAGGAGATGGCTGACAACGGCATTTTCGAAGCCAGCGGCAAAACCGCGCAGCAGATGAAGGATATGATCGACGCCATGGACGAGGAGACGTTCACACGCTTTTTCCGTCCGTATCTGCGCGCGATGCTGTCCATGCAGATGCAGCAGGAGACAGTCAAGTCCTACAGCGGCATGACCTCGCAGGAGATCGTCTCCGCCATCAACGCCAAAGGCATCAGCCGCAGCCAGTACGCTGACGTTTATGACAACTACGTCGCCTCCTCCGCCAGCGGCTCAACCTATCAAAACAATCTCAAAAAGCTCGGCTATGTCGACAAGGATTCTCCGAGCGCCATCAACATCTACGCCTCGAGCTTTGAAAACAAGGACCGCATCTCCGACTGCATTGATGACTACAACGCCGACAATCCGGACAATCAGATCAGCTTCACCGATTACATCGGTCTGCTCATGAGCAGCATCACGACGATCATCAACGCCATCAGCTACGTGCTCATCGGCTTTGTGGCCATCTCTCTCGTCGTGTCGTCGATCATGATCGGCATCATCACCTACATCTCCGTGCTCGAGCGCACGAAGGAGATCGGCATCCTGCGCTCGATCGGCGCAAGCAAGCAGGATATCTCGCGCGTATTCAACGCCGAGACGCTCATAGAGGGCTTCACAGCCGGCGTCATAGGCATCCTGTGTACGCTGATCCTGCTCATACCCATCAACCTCATCGTGCACCACCTGACCGGTCTGCCGACGCTGAGCGCGATCCTGCCGGTGCTCGGCGCGGTCCTGCTCATCCTCATCAGCATGGCGCTGACGTTCATCGCCGGTCTCATCCCGTCGGGCATGGCTGCGAAGAAAGACCCCGTCGTCGCGCTGCGCACCGAATAAGCCCAAAACGCATATTTCTACAGCCTCCGTGCAAACTAGGGTCACCTACATTTGCACGGAGGTTTTGCATGATGAAGCAGAAACTGTTCGCAGCCGTATGCGCCTTTGCGCTCTGCGCGGCGCTGGGTACGGCCATCCACGCCGGACAGGAAGCGGAGACCGCCGCACCTGTGGCGGAAAATCTGGAGCTGACCACGTTCCGCAACACGTCCGTCGGCGGTACGCTGAGCGCCAGCGCGCCCGACGGCAGCCCCCTCACCTTCCGCATCACGACTGAGCCCATCAAGGGCACGGTGACGCTCACCGACGACGGCACGTTCGTTTACACCCCAGCCGACGGCAAGCGCGGGCGCGACTACTTCGGCTTTCGCGCCGCCGACAGCAGCGGCAGAGAGTCGCAGGAGGCGACCGTGATCATTGCCATCAAGAAGCAGAAGCCGGACGTCACCTACAGTGACATGGCCGGGCGGGCGGAGGAATATGCTGCCGTGCTGCTCGCCGAGCAGGGCGTGTGCGTCGGCCGGCAGGTCGGCGGGCAGTATCTCTTCGACCCGGACAGCAACGTGCCGCGCGGTGAATTTCTCGCCATGTGCATGCACCTGACCGGGACGGAAATGCTGCAGGGCGTGCTCTCGACGGGCTTCGGCGATGATGCGCAGATCCCCGCGTGGTCAAAGGCGTATGTTGCGACCGCGCTCATGAACGGCGATGTCTGCGGCTGCTCCGACGGCACGGCCATCGTGTTCGACGCACAGCGCGGCATCACGGCGGCGGAGGCTGCCGTCATGCTCGGCAGCTTTCTCGAGCCCTCCCCCGCCGCCCTCACGCGCTCAGACGTCCCCGACTGGGCGTGTGCTGCCGTTGCAAGCCTGACATCGTGCGGCGTGTTTCCGGACGGCGCGGACACCGCCGCACCCATCACGCGCGCCGAGGCTGCACAGATGCTGCTGGGCGCGTATGAGCTGCTGCAAAAGCGATAAATAACCAGCCCGTTTCCGAAGCCGGAAACGGGCTGGTTTTCTGTTACCCCTCGTGCAGGATGCTGCGCACCGCCTCCGGCGCAAGCTCCGGAAACGGGAGCACGGGCTGCGGCACGGCTTCGTGCGCGCCGATGTGCTTTTCCATCCAGACCATGGAGTACCATGTGCCGAACTTATAGCCGCAGCGCGAAAACTCGCCCACGAGCCGATAGCCGATGTGCGCGTGAAACTGCGCACTGTTTTTCGTCAGGTGTACGTCGTCCGCCCCATCCGGGTATGCGATGCAGGCGTAGAGCGTCTGCACGTGCTGCGCGCGCAAAAGCGCCTCGAGCGCGGCATACAGCCGCCTGCCGATCCCCTGCCGGCGCTGATCCTCGCGCAGGTAGATGCTCACCTCGGCAGCCCAGGCATAGGCCGCGCGCTCACCGAACGCGCCGGCATAGGCGTAGCCGACGATCTCTCCGCCGCGCACGGCGACCAGATACGGATAGCGCCGGAGCGTGGCGCGCATGCGTGCGGCGAATGCTTCGACATCCGGCACGGTGCACTCAAACGTGATGGCCGTCTTTTCCACGTAGGGTGCATAGATCGCGCGCAGCGCGGGCGCATCGCTCAGGCTCGCGGGGCGCAGATACAAGGTGTTCGCGTCCATACCTTCTTCACTTTCCGCTGTCGCCGTAGTTTGCGAGCACGCGCGCGGACGGGTCGTTCACATCGCAGCCGGCCCATGCCTTGTTCGGCATCCAGAAGCCGGACACCATGCGCGCCTGATCGGGATAGTACCGCTCGAAGAGCTCACGATAGAGCAGCGACTCCTTAGTAAACGGCTGCGCGAAATCATACTTCCGGCGCAGGATGTCGAAGGCGATGTCCGTATATGTCTCCTCGGCGTAGGCCTTGAGGTCATCGACCATCGAGTGGCCGACCGCATCACTGAAGGCCGCCTTCTCGCGCATAAGGATGTCATGCGGCAGCCAGTCGCCCTCAAAGGCATGGCGCAGCAGGTACTTGCCCTTGCCGTAGACGTTGCACTTCTTGGCAGGATCGATGGACATGACATATTGCACGAAGTCCAGATCGCCGAACGGCACACGCGCCTCAAGGCTGTTGACGGAGATGCAGCGGTCGGCGCGCAGCACGTCATACATATGCAGCTCGCGGATGCGCTTGGCCGACTCCTCCTGAAATGCCGCAGGGCTCGGCGCGAAGTCCGTATACTTGTAGCCGAAGAGCTCGTCGGAGATCTCGCCCGTGAGCAGTACACGCAGATCGGTCTGCTCATGGATGGCCTTGCAGACGAGGTACATGCCGATGCTCGCGCGGATGGTCGTGATGTCATACGTGCCGAGCAGTGCCACGACCTCCGGCAGCGCCTGGAGCACATCCTCGCGCGTGATGATGACCTCGGTGTGGTCGGCGTGCAGATACTCCGCCACCTCGCGGGCATATTTCAGGTCGATGGCGTCGCTGCGCATGCCGATGGCAAATGTGCGGATGGGCTTTTTGAGCAGCTTTGCCGAGATTGCGCACACGAGGCTGCTGTCCAGGCCGCCGGAGAGCAGGAAGCCGAGCGGTGCGTCGGCATCGAGGCGCTTCTGCACACCGGCGATGAGCTTTTCGCGGATGTTCGTGCAGACAGTCTCCAGATCATCCTCACAGACGGCATCTACGTGCGTCATGTCGCGGTAGCAGGTGAACTTACCGTCGGCATAATAGTGGCCGGGCGGAAACGGCATCACATCATGCACGAGACCGACAAGGTTTTTCGCCTCGCTGGCAAAGATGATCGCGCCCTCGGCGTCGTAGCCGTAGTACAGCGGTCGGATGCCGATCGGGTCACGCGCCGCGACAAGACCGCCGCGCTTGGCGTCATAGATGATCATGGCAAACTCTGCGTCGAGACCGCGGAACATCTCCAGCCCCTCGCGTTCGTAGAGCGGAAGCAGGATCTCACAGTCGGATTCGCTCTCGAACGTCTCGCCCTCGGCGATCAGCCGCTCACGGATGGGACGAAAGCCGTAGATCTCACCGTTGCACACGAGCGCGCTGCCATCACGCGTGAACGGCTGCATGCCTTCCGGATGCAGCCCCATGATGGCCAGCCGGTGAAAGCCGAGCGTCGCCGCGCCGATATGGAGCATGCGCGTATCGTCCGGGCCGCGGGAAATGGTCTTGTCAAAGCCGGTGCGCAGCGCCTGCGCGGAGATGGACGTGCCGAGATAACCGATGATGGAACACATAGAATTTTCCTCCTGAATAAAAAATATGCAGCTACCGTCCGGACAATAGGACGAGTAGCTGCATACCGTGGTGCCACCTATTTTACTTCTCAAGGGTTCAAACAAACCGCACCGGGATAACGTCCGGCTAAGACGGCGCACCTACTGAGGCATACGCCCGTTCGGATTGCAGCTCGGGAGGGTTCTTCACACGGGCTCTGTTATGCGGCTCGCACCGTCCCGCACTCGCTGGAAATGAGCACCCGTGCTACTTTTCTCCGTCAACGCTTTTGACAGATGTAGGGAAATGAAAGAAGAGAAAAGAAAGAGAAAACGTTGTTACCGCACACTGAACAGCAGGTCGCCGTAGGACGGCACCGGCCACTTGTCAGACGGCGTCATGGTCTCGAGCTGGTCGATCGTAATGCGCAGCTCCGCCATGGCGGAAAAGACCTTGTCACGATAGTAGTTGGCCAGCGCCTGGCTGCCCTCAACGGTCTTGGCGCCCATGAGCGCCTCATCAAGGCTGCGCACCTTGCGGTACGCATCGCCCAGCAGCGCAGACATCTCGGGGATGATGCTCTCCTCGTACGAGCAGTCGGCCGTGACGGACGCGGCGTGGATGGCTGCGGCAGTCTCGGACAGCTCGCGCAGATAGCTGCTGACGGCGGGCATGATATCGCGCCGCGCCATCTCAAGCATGGTCAGCGCCTCGATGTTGAGGATCTTGCTGTAGTTTTCGAGGTGGATCTCATAGCGTGCCTCCATCTCGGTGCGGGTATAGACATGGTGCTTGGTAAAGAGCGCCACGTTCTTGTCGGCAAGGTAATACGGCAGCGCTTCGGGCGTCGTGCGCAGGTTCAGCAGACCGCGGCGCTCCGCCTCTGCGATCCATGCCTCGTCATAACCGTTGCCCTTGAAGAGGATGCGCTTGTGCTTGATGAGCACGCTGCGGATGAGCGCCTGCAGATCGGCCTCAAAGTCCTTGCTGCCCTCGAGCGCATCGGCAAACTGCTCAAGGCTCTCGGCGACCGCCGTGTTGAGCACGACGTTGATGCCGGAAATGGAAGCCGAGGAACCGGGCATGCGGAACTCGAACTTGTTGCCGGTGAACGCAAACGGAGAGGTGCGGTTGCGGTCAGTCGTGTCCTTGGGGAAGCGCGGCAGCGCGTGCACGCCGATCTTCATCAGCTGTCTTTCCTTGCCGCAGTAGGCCGTCTCGTCAACGATCGCGTTGAGGATCTCCTCGATCTCGTCGCCGACGTACATCGAAACGATCGCCGGAGGCGCCTCGTTCGCGCCGAGGCGGTGATCGTTTGCGGCCGACGCCACGCTGATGCGCAGCATATCCTGATAGTCGTCCACAGCCTGAATGACCGCGCACAGGAACAGCAGGAACTGCGCGTTTTCCGCCGGTGTCTCACCGGGCTCAAGCAGGTTCATGCCGGTGTTGGTGGTCAGCGACCAGTTGTTGTGCTTGCCGGAACCATTGACGCCGGCAAACGGCTTTTCATGCAGCAGGCAGACCATGCCGTGGCGCGAGGCCACCTTCTGCATGATCTCCATCGTCAGCTGGTTCTGGTCAGCGGCGATGTTGCCGGTCGTGAACACGGGCGCAAGCTCGTGCTGCGCGGGAGCAACCTCGTTGTGCTCGGTCTTGGCATAGACACCGAGCTTCCAGAGCTCCTCATCGAGATCCTTCATGAATGCCGCAACGCGCGGCTTGATGCTGCCGAAATAGTGATCGTCAAGCTCCTGACCTTTCGGCGGCTTTGCACCGAAGAGCGTGCGCCCGGTGTAGATCAGATCCTTGCGGCGGTTATAGACATCTTTGTCCACGAGGAAATACTCCTGCTCGGGGCCGACCGTCGTGCGCACGGCGGTCACGTCCGCGTTGCCGAACAGGTGGATCACGCGCAGAGCCTGACGGTTGAGCGCCTCCGCGCTGCGCAGCAGCGGCGTCTTTTTATCGAGCGCCTCACCGCCGTAGGAGCAGAACGCCGTCGGGATGCACAGGACGTTATCCTTGATAAAGGCATAGGACGTCGGATCCCACGCGGTATAGCCGCGCGCTTCAAACGTCGCGCGCAGGCCGCCGGACGGGAAGCTGGAAGCATCCGGCTCGCCGCGGACAAGCTCCTTGCCGGAAAACTCCATGATCACCTGACCGCCGCCGCAGGGAGAGATGAAGCTGTCATGCTTCTCGGCGGTGATGCCGGTCATCGGCTGGAACCAGTGCGTGAAGTGCGTCGCGCCCTTCTCGATCGCCCAGTCCTTCATGGCATTGGCCACGATGCGCGCTGCGTCGTCATCGAGACGCTTGCCCTTTTCCATCGTCGCCTGCACCTGCCGGTAGGTCTCCTTCGGCAGCCGCTCGCGCATGACTGCGTCGTTAAATACCATAGAGCCAAAAATGTCAGAGATCTTATCCATTTTCCAGGTCCCCTTTCTATATTTCAAAATCTGTGTCAACAACGAAAAAACGGCACTGGTGCCCGGAGATCATTCGCTCTCCACGACGCCATTGCCGTTTCAATGTGGAAAATATACGCCTGTTGCAGAAAAATGTCAAGCGGGCCGAGCGCAATTTCTTTCGGCGGATTTCACAGAATTTTCGGCAGATCCGGGCAAGATTTTATTCTTGACATGTGCAAAACCCGTGGTGTATTATATACATGGATTTTTGATTGGAAAAATTCCGTGTGCCGCTGATACGGTCATGAAAGTACATATGGTATCTTTTCGAGAACGCTGACGTTTCACGATGACCCGGGGGAAAGTGCCCCTTATCGGCATCGGAAGCGTCTTTTTGTTTTCCCGCCCTGATTTCAAATTGCGAGGTGACGCGTATGAATTCGTCCCTGCACACCGTGAGCGCCCTGCTCGTCTCCGCCTCTGAGGCGCAGACCAAGCGCATCGGTGCCCTGCTCACACGCGCACGCATCGTCCCGTTTGAACACGCAGACAGCGTCCGGCAAGCACTCGACCTGTTCGACGCCGGCGGCATCGACGGCGTGCTCATCGCAGAGCCGGTCACCGGCAGCTCCGGACAGGAGCTGGCACTGCAGCTCAAAAAGCGGCGCTGCATGGCGGTGCTGCTGCTGGCTGCGCCCGCGCACGCAGACGCGGCCGCCGCCCTGCTGGAGCAGTCCGGCGTGCTGGTGCTGCCGAATGACGCGCCGGAATCGCTCATCGTGCAGACCATCCGGCTGCTGGCTGCCGTGCGTATTCAGCTCGAGCAGATGCAGCACAAGACGGAAAAGCTGGAGGCAAAGGTCGCCGACATCCGCATCATCAACCGCGCAAAGCTCCTGCTTGTGCAGCACCTGCAGATGACGGAGACGGAGGCGCACAAATACATCGAAAAGCAGGCGATGAACACCAGTATGCCGCGGCGTACCATCGCAGAAAATATCATCCGCACCTATGAAGATTGAGGGGGCTTATTCATGACCAAGTACATTTTCGTTACAGGCGGCGTTGTTTCCGGGCTCGGCAAGGGCATTACGGCGGCCTCGCTCGGCCGTCTGCTCAAGGCGCGCGGCCTGAAGGTTGCGGCGCAGAAGCTCGATCCCTATATTAACGTAGACCCCGGCACAATGAGCCCTTACCAGCACGGCGAGGTGTACGTCACCGAGGACGGCGCCGAGACTGATCTCGATCTCGGCCACTATGAGCGCTTCATCGACGAGGATCTGAACAAATACTCCAACCTCACGACCGGAAAGGTCTACTGGAACGTGCTCAACAAGGAGCGGCGCGGTGAATATCTCGGTGAGACGGTGCAGGTCATCCCGCACATCACAAACGAGATCAAAGACTTCATTTACAGCGTCGGCAGCAAGACGAACGCTGACGTCGTCATCACCGAGGTCGGCGGCACGACCGGCGATATCGAGAGCCAGCCGTTTCTCGAGGCCATCCGGCAGGTCGGGCTCGAGGTCGGGCGTGAAAATGCACTCTACATCCATGTGACGCTCGTGCCGTATCTGCACGGCAGCGAGGAGCACAAGACAAAGCCCACGCAGCATTCCGTAAAGGAACTGCAGGGCATGGGCATTTCCCCGGACATCATTGTGCTGCGCTGCGACGAGCCGCTCGAGGAATACATCTTCCGCAAGATCTCCCTGTTCTGCAACGTCAAGCCAGACTGCGTGATCGAGAACATGACGCTGCCTGTGCTGTACGAGGCGCCGATCATGCTCGAGCGCAACCGCTTTTCCGAGATCGTCTGCCGTGAGCTGCATATCGACGCGCCCGCGCCGGACATGACTGAGTGGGACGCCATGCTCGAGAGCATCCGTAGCCGCTCGCGCCGCGTGACGATCGGGCTCGTTGGAAAATACGTCCAGCTGCACGACGCATATCTGTCCGTGGCCGAGGCACTGCGCCACGCCGGATACGTCTATGGCGCGCGTGTCGACATTCAATGGATTGACAGCGAGACGATCACGCGCGATAATGTAGAGGAGGTGCTCGGCGGATGCGACGGCATCCTCGTGCCCGGCGGCTTCGGCAACCGCGGCATTGCGGGCAAGATCGCGGCCGCGCACTATGCCCGCACGCACAATGTTCCCTACCTCGGCATCTGTCTGGGCATGCAGATCGCGGTCATCGAGTTTGCACGCTCCGTCTGCGGGCTGGCAGACGCCAATTCCGGCGAGTTCGACGAGAGCAGCACAAACAAGGTCATCGACTTCATGCCTGACCAGAGCGATGAGATCGACAAGGGCGGCACGCTGCGTCTCGGCGCGTATCCGTGCTGCATCGTGCCCGGCACAAAGATGGCGGAATGCTACGGCACGGCGGAGATCTCCGAGCGCCACCGCCACCGGTACGAGTTCAACAACAACTACCGCACACTCATGCAGGAAAAGGGGCTCGTGCTCTCCGGTCTGTCTCCGGACGGACACATTGTGGAGACCGTTGAGATCCCCGAAAACGATTTTTATATCGGCGTACAGTACCATCCCGAGTTTAAGAGCCGCCCGAACAAGGCGCACCCCCTGTTCAAGGGCTTGATCTCGGCGGCACTGCGCCACACAGAAAGAGGATAACGCATGCACGATCGCTACACCAATCCCCTGTGCACCCGCTACGCCGGGCGCACAATGCAGCACATTTATTCCGATGACAACAAATTCTCCACCTGGCGCAGGCTCTGGGTCGCGCTGGCGGAGAGCGAGCAGGAGCTCGGTCTGCCGATCACGGACGCACAGCTCGAGCAGCTGCGCGCGCACATCACGGACATCGACTATGCCTATGCCGCCGAGCGCGAGCATGAGGTACGGCATGACGTGATGGCGCACGTGCTGACCTACGGCGCGTGCTGCCCGGACGCAAAACCCATTTTGCACCTCGGCGCAACGTCCTGCTACGTCGGCGACAACACGGACATCATCCTCATGCGTGAGGCGCTCGAGCAGATCCGCCGCCTGCTGGTCAACGTCATTCCGGCGCTGGCGGGCTTTGCCGAGACGCACAAGGCGCCGCCGCCGCTCGCCTACACGCAGTTTCAGGCCGCACAGCCGACGACCGTCGGCAAGCGCGCCACGCTCTGGGCACAGGATCTGCTGATGGATCTTGAGCAGCTCGAGTTCCAGCTGGAGCATCTCAAGCTCCTCGGCTGCAAGGGTACGACCGGCACGGGAGCAAGCTTCCTCGCCCTGTTTGACGGCGACGAGCAAAAGGTCGTCGCGCTCGAGCGGAAGATCTGCGAAAAGATGGGCTTTTCCGGCGCATATCCCGTCAGCGGCCAGACCTATTCGCGCAAGGTGGACTTTCAGGTGCTGCAGGTGCTGTCCGGCATCGCGCAGAGCGCGTCGAAGTTCTCGAGCGACATCCGGCTGCTGTCCCACCTCAAGGAGGTGGATGAGCCGTTTGAGAGCGGCCAGATCGGCTCCTCGGCCATGGCCTACAAGCGCAACCCCATGCGCAGCGAGCGCATTGCTTCCCTGTCGCGGTACGTCATCTGCGACCTGCAGAACGCCGCCGTGACGGCCAGCGCCCAGTGGTTTGAGCGCACGCTCGACGACTCGGCCAACCGCCGCATCAGCATCCCGGAGGCGTTTCTCGCCACCGACGGCCTCCTGCCGCTGTACCTCACCGTCATCCGCGGGCTGCCCGTGTATCCGAAGATGGCCGAAAAGCATCTGGCGGAGGAACTGCCGTTTCTCGCCACAGAGAACATTCTCATGTACTGCGTCAAGGAAAAGGGCGGCGACCGGCAGGCGCTGCATGAGGCCATCCGGCAGCACAGCGTCGCCGCCGGCAAAGCCGTCAAGCTCGGCGGCGGCAGCAACGACCTGCTCGCGCGCATTCTTGACGACCCCACCTTCGGGCTCACGCGCGATGAGCTGGATAAATTGGTCGACCCCCATGCCTTCACCGGCATGGCCGTACACCAGACCGAGACGTTCCTGCGCGAGCAGGTCACGCCGGTCCTGAACAAATATACAACACTGCTCGGATGCGAAGCATCCGTCAACGTGTAAGTAACAGGAGGTTTCTCTAATATGCTGACATCCATTGTAGGCATCAACTGGGGTGACGAGGGCAAGGGCCGCATGGTCGACCTGCTCAGTCAGAAGTATGACGTCGTCGTGCGCTATCAGGGCGGCAACAACGCCGGCCACACCGTCATCAACGACAAGGGCAAGTTCGTGCTCAATCTCATGCCGAGCGGCATCCTGCGCGACGAGACCGTGAACGTGCTCGGCCCCGGCATGGTCATTGATACGGAGCACATGTTCCATGAGGTCGAGCGTCTGCGCGCCGGCGGCATCACCGTCACGCCCGAGCACCTGAAGATCAGCGACAAGGCCGTCATCTGCATGCCGTACCACAAACTGCTCGACTGCCTGGAGGAAGACCGTCTGGCGGACAAGAAGTTCGGCTCGACCCGCCGCGGCATCTCCCCCGCCTACTCGGACAAATATATGAAGAAGGCGCTGCGCATGGGTGAGCTCGCCGACCGCGACGCGCTCAAGGCGCGCCTTGCCGATATCCTGGAGTGGAAAAACCTCTTCGTCGTCAACGGTTATCACCATGACCCCATCAACCTCGACGAGATGATGGACTGGATCGACACCTACGCCATGCCGTTCAAGGAGTATGTCTGCGACACGACCGACTACCTCTCCGAGGCCATTGAGGACAACAAGTCCGTGCTCTTCGAGGCCCAGCTCGGTGCGCTGCGCGACATTGACTACGGCATCTATCCGTACACCTCCGGCTCGTCGACGATCGCGGCCTATGCCCCCATCGGCGCGGGCATCCCGGAGGCGCGGCTCGACACGATCATCGGCATCATGAAGGCCTACTCCACCTGCGTAGGTGAGGGCCCGTTCACCTGCGAGATGTTCGGCGACGAGGCCACCGCACTGCGTGACGCCGGTGGCGAATACGGCGCCGCCACCGGCCGTCCGCGCCGCGTGGGCGGGTTTGACGTGGTCGCCTCCCGCTACGGCGTGAAAATGCAGGGCTGCACCAGCATCGCACTGACGAAGCTCGACGTGCTGTCCTACCTGGACAAGATCCCCGTGTGCGTCGCCTACGACATCGACGGTGAGCGCGTGGACCGCTTCCCCATCGGCGTGAAGCTGGCCAAGGCCAAGCCCATCTACGAGTACCTGCCCGGCTTCCACTGTGATATCTCCGGCTGCCGCAAGGTGAGCGATCTGCCGAAGGAGGCGCTCGACTACGTGCACTACCTTGAGGGCACTGTCGGCTGCCGCATCAAGTACGTTTCCGTCGGCCCCGACCGCGATGCGTACATCAAAATGTTCTGAGACCGCCGAAACCGGCGCTCTGCTGATGCAGAGCGCCGGTTTTCCTGTCTGTGAGCGCTGTGGTTGCCTTTTGCGCACGTGTGCGGTAGAATAAGAGTCAACTACCCCTTAGGAGGAACATCATGCGAAAACGTTTTCTTGCCTGTCTGCTTCTAGCCGCCCTGCTGACCGGAAGCGCGGCTGGCGCATACCTTCCTGCCGCGGAGGCAGCCAGCCCCGATGTGTATTCCGCCGGTGAACAGATCACAGGTGTCGGCGTCGACGTCAGTCAGTTTCAGGGTGACATCGACTGGGGCACGGCTGCGCGGAGTATCGACTTTGCCATCATCCGCTGCTACGCCCGCGGTCAGGCCGACCAAAAATGGAGCGTCAATGCCGCCGCGTGCGAGCGGCTCGGCATTCCCTACGGCGCGTACGTCTACTCCGCCGCCAAAACAGACGCGCAGGCCCGAAGCGAGGCGGAGGGCGCGCTGCAGCAGCTGCGCGGCAAAAGCCTGCGGCTGCCGGTCTACCTCGATCTGGAGGATGAGAGTGTGCGCACCGGCTGCACGAAAGCCGAGATCCTGCGCCATGCGACCATCTTCTGCGACACGCTACGCGCAGCAGGCTACAGCGTCGGCATTTACGCCAATCGTTACTGGTGGACGACCGTGCTCGACGACCCGGCCTATGAGCAGTGGGATCGCTGGCTCGCCGTCTGGGATGCGGAGACCGGCTACAGCGGCAGCTACAGCACATGGCAGTGCAGCAACAGCGCCCGCATCTCCGGCATCCCGACGAACGTTGATCTGAATCTGCGCTACGGCACATCGCTCAATGCAGGGCACACGCATGATTACCGCGTCACAAAACACACGGAGCCGTCGTGCACAGACTTCGGCAGCCGCATCTACACCTGCGGCAGCTGCGGCGCATCCGTGACCCAGCCGCTGCGTCCGCTGCGCAGCTGCCCGAGCAAGAATCTGAGCGATGTCCCTGCGCCGGACAACTGGGCGCACGCCGGCATTGATTTCTGCGTGCGCACCGGCTTGATGTCCGGCGTTGGCAGCGGCCGCTTCGACCCGAAGGGCACGACCACACGCGCGCAGGCGGTGCAGGTCCTCTACGAGCTCTCCGGCGCGCCAAAGGTCAGCGGCAAGACCCCGTTTACGGATCTGACGCACGGCTGGTATCAGAGTGCCGTGCTCTGGGCGTACCAGACCGGCGTGACAGCCGGAACAAGCCGGACGACCTTCTCCCCTGACGATCCGGTAACGCGCGAGCAGCTCGCCGCATTGCTCATGGAGTACGCAGACCGCATCCTGAAGCTCCGGCATACGTGGACGCCCGCGAACCTGAACGATTTCCCGGACGGCGGATATGTGGCCGGCTGGGCGCGCAGCGCAATGGCGGACGCCGTCGCGCTCGGCCTGATCTCCGGGTCAAACGACAACGGCGTCAACTACCTGCGCCCGCAGGGGCACGCCGCGCGCGAGCAGACCGCCACGATTCT
>ENA-ORLT01000244-ORLT01000244.1-human-gut-metagenome-genome-assembly--contig:-NODE-244-length-13407-cov-4.57752_pt1 | contig 13407 bp, 15 predicted proteins | sample MGYA00243074_ERZ508838 | MGnify/ENA primary metagenome ERZ508838 (study PRJEB26277, sample SAMN04329833) | human gut metagenome | biome: human-associated habitat | host: Homo sapiens | place: USA...
ATCCGGTTTTAGAGATGGTCCTTGGATAAAATCAAGCTGCTAAAACGATAAAAAACAGCCACAGATGGTTTTTCCCCACATGCTCAGGACTGGAAAAGCGGGCCAGGTTATGATAGCCGAAGAAGGTATCCATGAAAACGGGGCCATGGTGCATGGCCATGTATATAAACCAGGGAAAACTGATGAGGCAGGCCAGGGGAATGCCCCAGTACCATTTCAGGGCCATAATGTTTTTTTATGTAAAGCTTATGGTAATCATCATCCACAGAGCAACGATGAGTGCAGGGAATCCAACTCCGATGGGGGATGAGTGCAGGGAATCCAAATCCGATGGGACCCTTTGTCAGAAAAGCAAAGCCGCATGCCATGTACGCAGGAATGTATTCTTTGCGAAGAAAGGATATAAGAGCGCCTGTCAGTGCGAAAACAAGAGTCGTATCAGTAACGGCACTTCTGGCAAGAACAATAATTTCCAGAGAAGTGGCACATATGAAAGCACCTGTAAGAGCCGGTTTTTCTCCAATCAGTTTTCTTGTAAAAAGATACAGGTAAGAAGCGGTACAGGCACCGATTATGGCCGAGGGAAATCTGGCGGCAAAAGTAGAAACGCCGAAAATAGAAAAGGAAACCGCGTCAAGCCAGTAAAAAAGCGGCGGCTTATCATACCAGTATTCCCCGTAAATACGGGGGGAAAGCCAGTCGCCTGTGAGAAGCATTTCTTTTGCCGTTTCACCGTAGACAGGTTCGTCAGGATCTATGAGCGGAATGATGTCCGAAAATAATCCATACAAAAGGAGAGCAAATACAAATATAAGAAAAGCATTATTATTTTTCATGTTTTATTGATTTCAGCCAAAAGTAAAAAGCAACGGCGATGATGCCGGCTGTAAGGAAAGAAATAAGGGCAATTTCTATTTTGTATTCAAGAAGAAGCATCCAGTTTTCTCCGAGTATTTCTCCTGTATATACAAGGAATATCGTCCACGGGATTGTGCCGACAATCGTGTAAGCAATAAACTGGGGGAGAGGATAATGTGCGATGCCTGCGGGAAGGGAGATAAAAGTGCGGATCCCCGGAAGAAGGCGGCCTGTAAAAACAGCGATACCTCCATATGTTTCAAACCAGTTTTTTGCAGCAATCAGTTTCTTCGCACCAAGCCCGCCTTTAGCTGTGTGACGGAGCATGAATTCCCGTCCGCCTTTGCGCCCCATGTAGTAAGATAAAAGAGAGCCTGCGATACCGGCGGCTGTACCGATGATAATGGTGGGCCAAAAAGAAAAGATCTGCTGTGAAACAAGAAATCCGGCAAACCCGAGGATAATTTCACTGGGAATGGGGATATTCATGTTTTCCAAAGCCATGCAGATAAAAAGTGCGATATAACCCCAATCGGAAAGAAAGGAGATGAGTAATTCCATAATAGTTCCTTTTAATGTGGTTTAACGTGTATTATGTTTGGAAAGCTTTTATTTTAAACTATAGCATGGCAGAAAAATGTGGTCAAATCGACATAATGCATAATTATCTCATTTACAGAGGACGGAAATGGGAGAAGACGGAGAGGTCTTTATGAATATTTATTGACATATATGCAGAATATTGATAGAATATGCACATCGATTATTTTATTTGAGATATGGAGATGGGAGTATGTTCAATAAAAAGATGAAAGCATGGCTGGCGGTAGGAGCACTGGCAGCTGTATTGGTAGTATCGGGCTGCGGTGGAAATGGAGATAAGGCGAAAAGTGGTGATGCTGCGAAATCAGGCGTGCCGTCTATCGTTCGTGTAGGGGCTGAAACCACTTTTCCGCCTTTTGAATTTACAAAGGATGATAAGTACGTTGGATTTGACCTGGATCTGGCAGAAGCCGTCATTAAGCAGATGGGCAGCAAGATGGAGTTTAAGAGTATGGGGTTTGATGCTCTGATTCCCGCGGTCCAGAGCGGACAGATTGACATGATCGCATCCGGACTTTCAGCAAACCCCGAACGTGAAAAACAGGTCGCTTTTTCTGATGTATACTTTGATAAAAATGGCTTCGTTATCATTGTTAATAAGGACAATGACAGTCTGAAAGACTGGGCGGATCTGGAAGGCAAGAAGGTGGGGGCCCAGGTAGGGACGGAACCGGTCAAGATGATTCAGGAAGCAAAAGGCGAAGTGAAACAGCTTGACTCCAACGCCCAGGCATTTATGGAACTCCGTGCGAAGACATTAGATGCTTTTGTTGTTGATCAGCCGGTGGCTATGTTCTATATGAAGCAAGGCGGTTCTGAAGACTTGAAGATCGTCGGTACGCCAAAGACAGATGTAGGATTTGTTTTTGCTATGAAGAAAGAAAATAAAGAATTGCAGGCGGCGGTGAATAAAGCGCTGAAGGAATTAAAAGCAAACGGTGAATATGACAAGATTTTTGAAAAATGGTTCGGTAAAGCGGAAAAATAAGTTTTTTGAGTAAAAATGAAGAGCCTCTGTGTGGCAGGGGTTCTTTTCATTTGCAGAAAACCTATAAGATTAAAGAATTCTATTTATAACGCTTGGTATTACAATAGAATATAAAATATGGCTATGCTATAATAGACATACTTTATAGGGTATAAATTTGTTTGGAAGATTTCAGTCATTGAAATTGATATTTCTTCCTACAAAAGGAAAGGGGTTCTCTGAATGAGTGAAAAGAAGCTGCCCTTCAGCGAAGAGCTGGTCAGGGAGATTGCTGCCGTTTACGGTACGCCGTTTCACCTCTACGATGAAAAAGGAATATCGGATAATGTAAAACGCCTGCAGAAAGCCTTTTCCTGGAGTTCGGATTTTCATGAATATTTCGCGGTGAAAGCGACACCCAATCCGTGGATTATGAAAAGCTTAAAAAAACTTGGCGTGGGTGCAGACTGCAGTTCCATGGCAGAATTGATTTTGGCGGAAACGGTGGGAATCACAGGAGAGGAAATTGTTTTTTCTTCCAATGACACACCGGATGAAGAGTTTCTGAAAGCGCATGAGCTTGGGGCTATTATTAATCTGGATGATATTTCCAATTTGGATGATATGGAACGGCTTCACCTGGTACCGAAACGCATCTGTTTCCGATATAATCCCGGGCCTGATCTGGCGAGGGGGAATGCAATTATCGGTACACCCCAGGAAGCGAAGTACGGCATGACCCGCGAGCAGCTTCTCAAATGTGTGGCATGGGCGAAGAATAAGGGTATCGGATATATCGGTATTCATACTATGGTTATTTCCGCAGAGCTGGAACTTCCGGGACTTTTGGGAACCATCAGCATGATGTTTGATTTGGCTAATGAAATACGTAATACTCATGGTGTAACGGTGAGCTTTATCGATTTCGGCGGCGGGATCGGGATTCCCTATCGGCCTGAACAGGAACCTGTAGATCTGGAGGGACTTGGAGAAGGTGCGAAAAAACTTTTTGAAGAAAAAATGCGGGGATTTGAAAATACGCGTATTTGTTTCGAGTGCGGCCGAATGATTACAGGACCTTACGGTTACCTTGTAACAAAAGCGATCCATTACAAAAATATTTACAGGGATTACATCGGCGTAGATGCATGTATGGCTGATCTGATGCGTCCCGGTATATATGGTGCTTATCATCATGTAAGTGTTCTTGGCAAGGAAAATTTGCCTAAGAACAAAATTTATGACGTGGTTGGCTCCCTTTGCGAAAATTCCGATAAGTTCGCCATTCAGAGAGAACTGCCGGAAATTGAAATGGGGGATCTTATCATCATTCATGATACCGGTGCCCATGGACACAGTATGGGGTACAATTATAATGGCCGTCTGCGCCATCAGGAAATCATGGTTCATGAAGATGGAACCGTGCAGCAGATTCGCAGAAATGAAACGCTCCATGATCTGTTTGCTACTCTTACTTATCCCGAACTTCATGAAAATGTAGATAAGCTGGAAAAATAAAGCAATAAAAAATCGGTAATGATGCAGTTGCAGACTTGTGTCATTACCGATTTTTCAATGGGTTAATTAAACGATTTTTTCTCCGTGGTAAAGCTCGCCTCCAATATCGGGTTTTACACCGTAGCCGATAGCCCATTCACTTTTGTATTTCAAAGCCTGGGCATGGATGTTTTTAAGTGCATTGACAGTGGATTTTACTTTGCCGGGGACGCCGACAACGAGGGAGTTTGGCGGAATGACCTGATTTTCCAGGACAAGGGCACCGGCAGCGATGATTGAACCTTTGCCTACTTTTGCTCCCGTCAGAACAGTGGCGTTCATACCAATGAGGACATGGTCTTCAATCGTGCAGGCATGTACGCAGGCACAGTGTCCGATGGTAACATAGTCGCCGATGATGCAGGGGAAATCATCGGCGACGTGAAGGCATACCAAATCCTGTACATTGGAACATTCGCCTATGGAAATATAGTTAACATCACCTCTTGCGACAACACCGGGCCAAAGGCTGGCGTATCTGCTTATACGCACATCGCCGGCAAGGAATACGCGGGGTGCAACAAAAGCATCAGGATCAATTTTGGGACTCTTCCCCATAAAATTAAGATTGGAAAGTGTGTACATGAGGAACCTCCATGAAAGACAGAAAATAAAACTTATAAAAATTACCGCAAAGATTTTAAATACAGAATAACTTCTATCAATTAAGAAGTCATCTTTATTATATACTTTTCTATAAATATTCGAAAGAAATTCAGATGAGCTCTGGAGCCGCCGCAAGGCGCCGTTCCGTTTCAGAAACGAGTTCCTCTACGATTTCTTTTGCAGATTGAATTTTTGTCAAATGGGTAAGGGACATGCCGGCCAGAATAAAACCATTTTCCGTATCGCCAAGAAGAGCCCCCTATTTCCGTATCGCCAAGATGAGCCCCTCTCTTTGTGGTACCTGCAGAGATAGATGACAGTTCATCAGGTGAAGCACCGCTGTACTCCGCTTTCAGGTAACGATCGGAGAATCGGTTTTTGAGGCCTCTTACACTGTCGCCGGTGGTAAATCCTGTAACAACAGAATCCGTATCCGCTGCTGCCATGATAGCATCCTTCGCTTTCGGGTGGAGACTGCATTCTTCAGCCAAGAGGAAACGTGTACCCATCTGGACTCCGGATGCGCCCATAAGAAGCGATGCGGCGATACCCCGTCCGTCGGCAATACCGCCGGCGGCAATCACAGGAATTTCTATATCCGGCAGAACGTTCTCTAAAAGCGCCATGAGCGTCAGTTTTCCGTCGTGACCTCCGGCTTCCATACCTTCTACTACGAGAGCGTCGGCGCCATGGGCCTGTACCCTTTGTGCCAGTTTCACATTGGGAACGACAGGAATACATTTGATTCCTTTTTGGTGAAACGGTTCAAACCAGGGGATAGGGTTCCCTGCGCCAATGGTGACAAAAGGGACTTTCTCATCGCAAATGATTTGCGCTATGTCTACTTTATTTTCTTCTTGCAGCATATATGTCGTCTTTATTATCATCTTGCAGCATCAGGTTGACACCGTAGACTTTTTGCGAACCGGCGATATCTTTAAAACGGCGGATATGGGACTGTACTTCATCAGGGGTAAATCCGCCTGAACCAATGACGCCTGCACAGCCTGCATGGCTCATAGCGGCTGCCAGGACACCGTCAGAAATGTACGCCATGGCACCTTGGATGATAGGATAATCAATGTTGAGAAGCTTTGTGATTTTCGTATTCCAAGACATAATGTTTCCTTTCTTTTCTGCGCATATACTAATGATTGAAAAAAATCATAAATAGAAAAAGATTAATGACTTGTATTCATTCTATAACTACTGAAAGGAAAAAGAAATCGAAAAACATAAAAATTGATAAAAAGAGAAAGTTTATTTTGTGCGAAATCAGCTGGATGTATTTCTAATGGAAATTAAGCCAGATTCAAAGCGGATACGGGAAATAATGTTTCTTTTTTTTGTGCGAAATCAGCAGGATGTATTTCATATGGAAATTAAGACAGATTCAAAGCGGTTACGGGAAATAATGTTTCATTTATTTGTCTGGTTTAAGATAAGTATATACTACTTTTGAAAATGTTTATTGTTGTTGTAGCAGAAATGGCTGCGTGATATACTACATAAGTAAGGAGTCCTCAAAGTATGGTTCTGCCGCATACTTACAGAAGTCTTATGAGGTGGAAGTCATCATTTTATTGTTTTATTCCCGCCGCAAAGAGATATTGCCGGTTAGACTGCATGAGTGACTGCAGTATTTCTTTTAGGGCGCGGCTGTTTTATTGCGGTAAAATTTATTTTCCGGTTGGGTCTATAGGAGGGTGCAAGAATGACAAAAGTAGCAATTAACGGTTTTGGAAGAATTGGACGTCTTGTTTTTCGGGGGCTTCTTGACAGAACGGATCTGGATATTGTCGCCATCAACAATCCGAGCGGCCCGGAAACAGCTGCTTATCTTTTGAAATATGATACGGTTCATGGACGTTTGAATAAAAAGGTAGAAATTGATAAAGATGATCTTATTGTCGACGGGAAACGTATCCATGTATTCCAGGATCGGAATCCGGAAAATCTGGACTGGAGCGCTTACGGCACGGAAATCGTTATCGAATCCACAGGTAAACTGAAAGACAGAGAAAGCGCGGGGAAACATATCCGCGGAACAGTTAAGAAGGTTATTATTACTGCTCCGGGTAAAGATGAAGACGCGACCATCGTCGTAGGTGTGAATGAAAATATTTATGACCCTGCTAAAGATGATATTATTTCCAACGCTTCCTGCACGACAAACTGTCTGGCACCCGTCTGCAAGGTGTTGAATGATACGTTTGGAATCAAGCGCGGTCTTATGACTACGGTACATTCTTATACCAATGACCAGGCTATTTTGGAAAAAGCACATAAAAAAGATCCGAGACGCGGAAGAGCCGCTGCCGAAAATATGGTGCCCACCAGCACCGGTGCGGCGAAAGCCATTGGTATCGTTATTCCTGAGCTGAAAGGAAAGCTGAACGGACTGGCTATCCGTGTTCCTACGCCTGATGTATCTTTAGTGGATCTTACGGTTGAACTGGATAAACCGGCGACAAAGGAATCGGTGAATGCTGCTTTGAAAGCGGCCGCTGAAGCAAAGATGAAAGGTCTTATGGCTTATACTGACACACCTCTAAGGAATCGGTGAATGCTGCTTTGAAAGCGGCCGCTGAAGGAAAGATGAAAGGTATTCTGGCTTATACTGACGAACCTCTTGTTTCCAGTGATTTCAAAACCACCGATGTAAGTTCCACTGTTGACAGTCTTCTCACCATGGTGATGGATGACAACCTGGTAAAGGTAATCGCATGGTATGACAATGAATGGGGGTACTCCATGAGAATCATTGACCTTGTCGCTTTTGTAGCGGGAAAGTTTTGATCTGAAGAGGGCTCCGCGATGAATAAACAGACAATCTACGATATTGATGTAGCGGGAAAAACGGTATATGTCCGTGTGGATTATAATGTTCCCTGTGACAAGGATGGGCATATCACCGATGACAGAAGAATCCGTTCTACACTCCCGACCATCCGATATTTACTGAAAGAGGGGGCAGCAGTCATTTTGGCAAGCCATATGGGGCGGCCTAAAGGGGAGCGGAAACTGGAACTTTCTCTTCGCCCTGCGGCGGAAAGACTGTCAGAACTTTTGGAACAGCCGGTACAATTTGCCGATGACTGCATCGGCAGCGAAACGGCCGCCATGAAAAAAGCGCTTCAGCCGGGACAGGTGCTGCTTCTTGAAAATCTTCGTTTCCATAAAGAAGAAGAAAAGAATGATCCCGATTTTGCAAAAGCGCTGGTGGAAGGCTGTACAGCAGCTGTAAATGACGCATTTGGCGTTTCTCACAGAGCCCATGCCTCTGTTGTGGGGGTTAGTAAATTATTGCCTATGGTATCCGGACTCTTACTGAAGAAGGAAATAGATTTCCTCGACGGTGTTATTGAAAATCCGAAGCGTCCTTTTGCGGCCATTATCGGCGGGGCTAAGATCAGTGACAAAATCCAGGTGATTGCCAACCTGATGGAAAAAGCGGATGTCATCATGATCGGCGGCGGTATGGCAAATACTTTTGTCGCAGCGGAAGGCTATGACATGGGCCGGTCTTTGCAGGATAAAGATCGCTTTGAACTGGCACGCAACCTGATGAAAAAAGCAAAGGAAATGGGATCGGACATAATACTTCCTGTAGATTTTATGGCGGGAGATGCTTTTTCAGAAAAGGCAAATACAAAAGTATTGGAAGCGAAAGATTTCAGTGATCCCTGGATGGCTCTTGATATCGGGCCCAAGACAATCCGTCTCTACGTGGAAACACTGAGGAGAATGAAATCTGTTGTCTGGAACGGACCGATGGGTGTATTTGAGATGAAGCCTTTTGCTACCGGGACTTTTGCTATTGCGGAAGCTATTGCAAACTTGGATGCGACAACCGTTATCGGCGGCGGAGAATCCGCTTCCGTTGTGGACCAGATGGGGATTGAAGATAAGTTCTCTCATGTGTCTACCGGCGGCGGTGCTTCTTTGGAAATGCTGGAGGGGATGGTTCTTCCCGGTGTGGCTGTCCTTGCAGATAAGGAGTGATGCCGGTGCGGACAAGACTGATTGCGGGAAATTGGAAAATGAATCGTACCGCCATGGAAACGGAGCAGTTTCTCGGCCGATTCGATGCGGAAATGGGGAAAGCCGAACTTTTAATCTGTATGCCTTTCACCGATTTGTACTTGGCGGAAAAATACCTGGCAGGTACGGGCATAAAGTGGGGGGCGCAAAATGTGTATCCGGCGGAGAAAGGCGCATTTACCGGAGAAATATCTCCTGGTATGTTAAAAGAAACAGGCTGTTCTTATGTCATCTGCGGACATTCGGAACGCCGACAGATTTTATGTGAATCCGATGAGTTTGTAGGGAAAAAGGTGAAAATAGTCCTTGCGTATGGAATGACGCCCATCCTTTGTGTCGGTGAAACCTTGGAAGAGCGGGAAAGCGGGCAGATGAAAACACGTTTGCTGGAAGAAATGAGAGCGGCGCTGTCGGGGCTTTCCCCGGAAGAATTATTACGGACAGTTATTGCTTATGAACCTGTTTGGGCGATCGGTACAGGAAAAGCGGCCACCGCGCAGGATGCGGAAACTGTATCCGCGTTTATTCGCAAAACAATAGAAGCGTTTTCATCCGGGGGAGTCGCAGAACAGATACGAATTTTGTATGGCGGTTCCGTAACAGGAGAGAATATTTCTTCTTTCCTTAGAGAAAAAGATGTGGACGGCGCTCTTATCGGCGGTGCCAGTCTGAAAGCAGAAGAATTATTGTCTATTTATAAAAAAGCATGTGAATAAGGAGATATCATGGCAGTTATTACAGATCTTCACGCAAGAGAGATTCTTGATTCCCGTGGAAATCCCACGGTAGAAGTAGAAATGACACTGGAAGATGGAGCTTTCGCAAGGGCGGGAGTTCCTTCCGGCGCATCTACAGGTATGTTTGAAGCAACGGAACTTCGTGATGGTGATGAGAACCGTTATGATGGAAAAGGTGTTCTCTGCGCTGTCAATAATGTGAATGGAGAAATTGCTGATGCTGTTCTTGGCTGGGAGGCCAGTGACCAGCGCGGATTGGATCATATCCTGATTAATTTGGACGGCACACCGAATAAGAGCCGCCTTGGTGCCAATGCTATTCTTGGGGTATCTCTTGCGGCTGCTCATGCTTCCGCGGAATCAGCAGAACTTCCGCTGTTCCAGTACCTTGGCGGTATTAATGCCCATAATCTTCCGGTTCCTATGATGAACATCATTAATGGAGGAGCTCATGCGGATAATAATGTGGATATTCAGGAAAGCATGATAATGCCCGTCGGTGCTTCTTCTTTCTCTGAAGGACTTCGTATGTGCGCAGAAGTATATCATGCCTTGAAAACAGTATTAAAAAAGAGTCATTTATCCACGGCAGTTGGTGATGAAGGCGGCTTTGCGCCTGATCTGCCGTCTAATGAAGCAGCGATGGAAGTTATCTGTGAAGCGGTAGAAAAAGCGGGTTATACGGCGGGGAAAGATATCGTTCTGGCAGCTGATGTGGCGGCATCTGAACTTCTGGGCGATGACGGATTGTACCATTTGTCGGGGGATCATGCCGCTAAAACGGCAGAAGAAATGATTTCTTTTTATGAAGACCTTGTCAATAAATATCCGATCATTTCCATTGAAGATGGTCTTGGAGAGGAAGACTGGGGAGGTTGGAAAAAATTAACGGCTGTGTTGGGGAAACGTGTACAGCTGGTGGGTGATGATCTTTTTGTTACCAATACAAGCCGCTTATCCAAAGGAATCCATGAAGGTGTTGCCAATTCTATTTTGATCAAGCTGAACCAGATCGGGACGATTACAGAGACCTTTGAGGCGGTGCAGATGGCGCAGAGAAGTGGATACACCGCAGTTATTTCTCACCGCAGCGGTGAAACGGCTGATACGACAATTGCTGATGTGGCAGTAGCGCTGAATGCGGGGCAGATTAAGACCGGTGCTCCCTGCCGTACCGAACGGGTGGCAAAGTATAACCAGCTTCTCCGTATTGAAGAGGCGCTTGATGCGGATGCTTTTTATGGCAGCGGCTCATTGACACATCGTATGAGAGATATCTTAAAATAATAAATCGGTTCAGAAGAGAGGGTTCCTTCCGGGATGCCCCTCTTTTTTCTTGGGCTCTAATAAATTATAAAGGTAATAAATTCATTAAAGCTCAATCATAAAAAAGTTTTATACGCATGGGGGGTATGGGTATTTTGGATAAAAGGAGAATAATTTAATAAAGAAATGAATGAGATACAGTATCATTTAAAGTTTTGAATATATTGAGTTTAATAGGAGAATAATTTTATAAAGAAATGAATGAGATACAGTATCATTTAAAGTTTTGAATATATTGAGTTTTACCAGGAAGTATCGGTAAATAAGTAGGGGTTTGAACTAATACAAGAGAAAAAAGGAATAAGAGTAATTCGCAAAAGTTTAATAAATATAAGCGATCAATTACTATTTAAAAATTAATTTTAATACAATATATTTAAAATAAATTGCTTGAATTTAATTAAAGTTATGGTATTATTAAGTGGAGAACCATGAAGCTCTTTGGCGATTACTTTTATAAAAATGGTAAATAAATAATAATTCCCCGTTTAAAGTGATTGACGAAAAATAATAATAATAATTTAAAAGAGCATTTTTATTTGTAGTATTTGTAGTATTTGTTGTGTTTTGGGGGAGGAACCTAAAAATGAGAAATTGTGTATTAGTAGTTGAACGTGATCCGAGTGTCAGCCGTTTCATGCAGCTTAAGCTGGAAGAAGAAGGATTTTCCTGTTTGGTAGACAATATTGGTGATTCTGTGGTAGATCTGGCAGGACAGCGCCAAGTGGACATCATTGTCCTTGATCCGGATGATCCCATGGAAGATGGCGATAAAATTCTTGAGAACGTAAGAGAAATCAGCACGATTCCGATTATTTACCTGTCTTCTGACGGTAGTGTGGACAGAAAAGTTGAAGTGTTGAATGCAGGTGCTGATGATTATCTGACCAAACCTTATGCCACAACGGAATTGCTTGACAGAGTGTTGAATGCAGGCGCCGATGATAATCTGACCAAACCTTATGCCACAAAAGAATTGATTGCCAGAATCCGTTCTACACTGCGCCGTCATGAGGAGCCGAAAATTGTGGCCGACCCGTCTTTTAATATCGGAGACCTGGCAATTTATCCGGATCGCCATGAAGTACGTGTCGGTGATGAAGTCGTGGATCTGACGAAGAAGGAATTTGATTTACTCTTATTCCTGGCCAAAAATAAAAATCGTGTCCTGAAACGTGAAGAAGTTCTTGAAAAGGTTTGGGGATATGGATATGCAGGGAAAACGAATATTGTAGATGTATATGTCCGTTACCTGCGAAGCAAAATTGATGAAAAAGTAGGAAAGAAATATATCCATACTGTTCGTGGTATCGGGTATGTAGCAAGAGACTGATATGATTCAGCAGGTTATCGTTGTCGAGGGCAAATCGGATATTGCCCGTGTGAGACAGGCGGTAGATGCGGATCTGATTGCGACCGGAGGCTATGCCCTCCGGTCTGCTGTTATACAGGATATTCGTGCCGCTTATGAAAAAAGAGGGATTATTATACTGACTGATCCGGATGGTCCCGGTGAAAAAATAAGAAGCAGACTTTCCGTTATGTTTCCTGAAGCACTTCATGCTTTTGTTCCGAAAAGTGAAGCGTCTACGGAGGATGATGTGGGGATTGAAAATGCATCTCCGGAGTCGATTAGAAAAGCTTTGGATAAAGTACGGATACTTTATCAGGAAAGTTCCCATGAATTTCATATGGAAGATCTTTGGAATTCCGGCCTTACGGGTGCGGAAGATGCCACGGGGAAAAGAGCATCTGTTGGGGCTATACTTGGCATCGGATATGGGAATGCCAAGCAGTTTTTGCGCAGACTGAATCATTTTGGGATTACACGAAAGGAGTGGGAATCCGTGTTGGCAGAGTGCGGGAGAAAGTATGAAAGACGCTAATTTAGCAGATATTAAAGTTGTAAGGTATGTATTGCAGCGATTTGGTATTCGAGCGAAGCATCGTTTAGGGCAAAATTTTCTCGTACGTCCCGATATTGTGGCAGAAATCGCGGCGGCAGCAGAACTGGCAGAAGGAGCATTTGTTTTGGAAATCGGTGCAGGTATAGGGACATTAACACAGGCACTTGCTGAAACAGGGGCAAATGTAACAACTTTTGAAATTGATAAAAGTTTGGAAAATGTTTTGACGCATACGCTGGAAGCTTATAATAATGTGCATATTATCTATGAAGATGTGCTCAAAGCAAATTTGAAAGAAATACTGGGAGATAATAACTGGCACGCAGCGGCCAATCTTCCTTACTATATTACGACACCTATTTTGCTGTACCTGATTCAATCTGAACTGCCCATTTCCCTCTTTGTATTTATGATGCAAAAGGAAGTGGCGGATCGTATTTTGGCGAAGGCCGGATCGAAGGATTATGGTGCGCTTACCTTGGCGGTACAATTTGATTGTACCGTGGAAAGGGTGATGGATATTCCACCGGCAGCTTTTTTGCCGCATCCTGCAGTAACGTCGACAGTTCTGAAAATCAGGAGAAGAAAAAAACCTGCGGTGAAGGTGGCAGACCGCAAACTGTTTTTCCGTTTGGTTAAAATGGGGTTTGGGCAGCGGAGGAAGGTATTTACCAACGCTATGAAATCCGGCGGGATAAGCATGGAGTTGGGAAAGAAGAATCTGGAGAGAGCGGGGATTAACGTCAGCCGCCGGGGAGAAACGATATCGATGGAGGAATATGCAGCTCTTGCCAATGCATGG
>ENA-ORLT01000249-ORLT01000249.1-human-gut-metagenome-genome-assembly--contig:-NODE-249-length-13006-cov-4.92618_pt1 | contig 13006 bp, 12 predicted proteins | sample MGYA00243074_ERZ508838 | MGnify/ENA primary metagenome ERZ508838 (study PRJEB26277, sample SAMN04329833) | human gut metagenome | biome: human-associated habitat | host: Homo sapiens | place: USA...
CCCGCATGGGTCTCCCCGGCGGGGGAGCCCGCATTGGCGGCGGGTTCCGGCATGGGCGCGGAGGGAGCCGCTGCCGCATCCTCAGGGGGCAGCAAGGGAGGGTTGGCATTCCACCACGCGCCTCTCATCAGGGATTGCTGGTCGCGGTTGGTCCATTTCAGGGCGGGTAATTCCTGGGCGGGAGCCGGAAAGATGGCCGCCGCCAGCAGGCATGGGAACAAAAGGGGGGTCATGCGCCTCCTCCTTTCCGGTCCTCGGGGGTGGGAGGCATTAATCCGTAGCGCATGGGATGCCTGACTTTGGCGCGCGCTTTCATGACTACGAGCTGGAAGGCGTTTTTCATGATGGCCCCCGCAGCCTGGAGCAGCATGCTTTCCCGCAGGGGAATGCGGGCGTTCATGATGGATTTGCTGAGCAGGTCCGGCTCTACATTAGGGTCCAGTTCATAGCCCCACATGAAGCAGGCCGTGTCCGTGCGCACGTCCAGCACCAGAACCAGGAGCCACTGGGGATCCAGCGGTCCCTGATGGTTAGGGAAGCCGGCCTCATCCACCGTCAGGTGGTTCATCGTCCAGAAACTGTGCGGAATAAGGGAAAAGGGCTCCAGGATGTTGGGGAAATAGACGGACAGGAGAACGGGGGGGATGCGGCGTTCCAGTTTCTCCAGCAGGGCATTCAGCCTCATGCGGTCCTGTTGCCGGAGAGCGCCGGCGTTGTCGCATACGCGGCGGTAGGGTATGGCGTCTTTGCCGTATTTTTTGTCCAGGTTTTCCAGAGAAAAACCGCAGTGAGGGCACAATGATTCCGCCCCGCGGTGGAAATTATGTAAACACTTCGGACAAGTCGGCACAAGGAAAGTTTAAGCACGAAGTTCGTTGCCGAAAAGACTAATTGTCAGAAAGAAATCATGTATGTCTCAATCTTCCAGATTTTCTTTCGTGACACGGTAAATGGCGGCGCATCAGGGGCACGTGACTTCCAGCTCATCTTCTCCCTGGAACAGGTCTTCCATGATGTCCTGAAGGGTCTAGAGCGAGGGCAGGATGCGGTCCAGCGTGCAGCCGCAGTAAAAGCGGAACCGGCGCGTTTCCAGCACTCGGGTATTTTCATCTTCTTCCAGATGGGCCATTTTCTCCCGGGTGAGGGAAGCAAGCCATTCTTCATCCGCGTCAGGCTGGGCCGTCACCATGGTGTAGCATTCATCCGGGAGCTCAATGCAGCGGGCGTTTCTCTGCTCGCTTTGCCTGTAGAATTCCTCCACCCACCGGGCCGGAGACGTTCCCGGAATGGGTACGACGGAGTATTGCGGTTCAAACCCCTTGCGGAGCAGGGTGGAATACAGCGTGTTTTCTTCAGGTTCCTTAATGTCCTGTGTGAAGACGCGCCCCACGACGGATTCCGTCAGGGAAGAACCGGTGACAAACAGGTTGGCGACGGCAGGCGTCCGGAGATTGACTGTCCAGGCATGTTGTTCCGCCCAGGGCCGTGCGACCATGTAAAGGGTGAAATAGGCCATGAGTTCTTTCAGCAGGCTGTCGTAGAGTTCTTCGTTGCGCAGGCCGTACTGCATGAGGTGAAGGTAGTAATCCGTAAACAGTGGAGAAAATTTTGACCTGAGCGCCAGACAATTGCGTCCGCGGACAAAGATGGATTCAACTGTAATGAATTCTTCTACCAGTTCTTCGCTCATGCCATTCAGGTTCGGTCTTCCTTTGTGGAAAATCAACCGTTCCTCCTGTCATTAGGGTCTATCATGACAGGTAGGCGCGGCGGCGGTCTTTTTCCCGGCATGGAAAGAGGCGCAAGAGTGGCTGGAGGGAAATGACGGAGGGGCCCGGGGACTGCACGCAATAAGCCTTTACCATGCCTTTCCGCGCGTTTAACATATACCTATGGCAACTGACAAAAATATCACCATCCATACTTCCAAGGGCGACATCAGGCTGACGGTGTTTGCTTCCAAGACGCCCGTGACGGCGGCTTCCTTTCTGAATCTGGCGTCTAGGGGGTTTTATGACGGGCTCAAGTTTCACCGCGTGATTCCGGATTTCATGATTCAGGGCGGCGACCCCACCGGTACAGGCATGGGGGGCCCTGGCTACAGGTGTGAGGACGAGTGCCGCCCGGACCTCAGGCATGACGGCCGCGGCGTTCTTTCCATGGCGAACGCGGGCCCCGGCACCAACGGTTCCCAATTCTTCATCACCCATGTGCCCACCGACTGGCTGAATGGTAAGCACACCGTCTTCGGCAAGGTGACGGAAGGCCAGAGCGTGGTGGATTCCATTAAGCAGGGAGACACCATCTCCGGCATTACGATTGAAGATAATGCGGATGATCTGTTTGCGGAACAGGCCGACCGCATTGCCGCGTGGAACAAGGCGCTTGGTAAATAACCTCATTCCGGCATTCATTCAGCGGAGCGCGGCACGGGGCTGTTCGTTCCGCTGTTTTCTTCTCTCTGCTTTTTCAGTACATGGTTCTGGCTGTTCAAAACCTGCGCGTGCAGTATGGCGCACGCGTCCTGTTCAATGACCTTTCCTTTACAGTGGAGGATGGGGAAAGAATTGCCCTGGCGGGCCATAACGGCGCGGGAAAATCCACGCTGATGAAGTGCATTGCCGGTTTGAATGAACCGGATTCCGGCTCCATTATCAAATCCAGGCATTCCCAGGTGGGTTACCTGCCCCAGGAAGGAATTCATATCCGCGGGCGCAGATTGATTGATGAAGCCATGTCCGCCTTTGCGGACCTGATGGATCTTCAGGAGCGCATTGATGCCCTGACGCGGGAAATGGCGGGGCTGGATCCCCGTTCCGCCGCCTACTCTGAAGTTCTCAATGAAATCGGGGAATTGGAACTGGTGCTGCATGCCCATAATTCCGCCCGGCTGCGTCCCCGGACGGAATCCATCCTGCGCGGCCTGGGATTCAAAGACAGGGATTTTGACCGGGATTGCGGAGAATTTTCCGGCGGCTGGCAAATGCGCATCGCATTAGCCAAACTGCTGCTCCGGGAGCCTGAAGTGCTGCTTCTGGACGAACCTACCAACCATTTGGACATCCAGTCCCAACGGTGGATGGAACAATATCTGCGTTCCTACCGGGGTGCTATCATCCTTATTTCCCATGATGTGGCGCTTCTGGATGCCCTGGTTTCCCGTACGATTGCTTTTTACCACGGCCGGGCGGAGGAGTACGCGGGCAATTTTTCCTATTTCCTGAAGGAAAGCGTGCTGCGGAAGGAAATTCTGCTGCGCCAGAAAAAGGCTCAGGAACGGGAGATTGCCAAAACGAAGGAATTTATCGACCGTTTCCGTTATAAAGCCACCAAGGCTTCCCTGGTGCAGTCCCGCATCAAGCAGCTGGAAAAAGTGGAACTGATTGAGGTGGAAGAGGATGACGCCGTCATGAACTTTCACTTTCCTGCTCCTCCCGCTGGCGCCCATTCTGTGGTCAGGCTGGAAAAGGTTTCCAAACATTATGGTTCCGTTTCCGTTTTTGAGAATGTGGATTTTGAAATTGTCAAGGGAGACCGCATTGCCATTGTAGGAGTAAACGGGGCGGGGAAATCCACATTTTCCCGCCTTATTTCCGGCGGAGAGGCCCCCAGTTCCGGCAGCGTGACCATGGGACGCCATACGCAGGTAGCTTTTTTCTCCCAGACGCATGCTGATGACCTGGATCCGGAGAAAACGATTCTGGAATGCGTGGAAGCTGCCGCCACCCGGGAATCTGCGCCCATGGTCCGGAATCTGCTTGGCTGTTTTCTGTTCCGGGGGGATGACGTACACAAGCGCGTTGGCGTGCTTTCCGGGGGTGAGCGCTCCCGTGTGGCGCTGGTGTGCATGCTGTTGCATCCGGCCAATTTTCTGATTCTGGATGAACCGACCAATCATCTGGATATCCAGTCTCAGCAGGTGCTTCAACAGGCTCTGTCCGAATATCCGGGTTCCTACTGCATCGTTTCCCACAACCGCAGTTTCCTGGATCCCATCGTGACGAAAGTACTGGAATTCGTCCCGGGAGAAAAACCGCGCGTTTACCTGGGCAATGTTTCTGATTATTTGGAAAAGGTGGAGAGGAACCAGGCCCTGGCTGCCGCAGCCGCCTTACCCCCCTCCGGAGCGGCGGAACCGGGCGCCGGGCTGGACCGCAAGGCACGCAGGCGCATGGAGGCGTAAATCCGCCAGAAGAAGACGCGCCTGCTGCGTCCTCTTCAGGAGAAACTGGAGCTGCTGGAAGAAGAAATAGCACGGCTGGAAACGGAAAAGACGGAAATTACTTCTCAATTGGAACGTCCGGACGTGGCGGCTGATACGGAAGCCGTCATGGAGCTTACCTCCCGTTTTCAGCAGACGGACCGGCAGCTGGAAACCTGTTTTACACAATGGGCTGACCTTTCGGAAAAGATTGAAGAGACGGAAGCCCGAATTCAAGAAGAGGCGGAAAGAAACGTATCCGGAAGCAGAGAGGTTTTTTTACAAAAAACTTTGTTGTTGCCGGATATCTAGTCCAGAGACAGGTTTTTCCGCAACGTGATAAATGAATGTCTGTCCGTTGCGGGAAATCATCGGCCTGACATGTTCTGGAAGCGGTTTCTGTCCATCTCCATGCAAGGGGGAAAAATATAGAGAACCGGAGCGGGAGAAATCGGATTTTTCTCAGGATGGCCTTTTCTTTCCGCTTTTCCGTGTTTTTTTTCTATACTCTGAAATCGTGACGCCGCACAGGGTGAGCAGGATCCCTGTCAGGGATATCCAGGTCAGGCGTTCCCCCAGAATGATGGCTGACGCCACCACGGCTACGACCGGTACCATGTAAATATAAATACTGGATTTGACGGCTCCCAGAATTTCCACCACGCGGTTCCAGGTCAGGAAACAAAGTGCGGAAGCGAACAGGCCCAGATACAGCAGATTAAAGGCATTGACGGGTTTTACCATCAGATGCCAGTCCATGTTTGCCGGAAGGAGCCACAGGGCGGGAATCATCAGCGCGATGCCATAGAAAAAAATGCGGCGCGTACAGATGATCATGTTGGACGTGTTGACTCCGATTTTTTTCATCAGAATGGAATACGCAGCCCAGACAAAGGCCGCGCCCAGTGCCAGGATATCCCCCGCCGGATTCAGTTCCAGAACGAAGGCTCCGTTTGCCATGATGAGGAAGCTACCCGTAAAGGCGGCGGCAAACCCCAGGAAGAGACGGCGGGAAACGCCATCCCCCTTCAGCAGGAAATGCGCCAGAAGGGCTGTGAAGAAAGGAACCACTGCCACGATAATCCCCACATTGGAGGCAAAGGTATAGGTCAGGGCGATGTTTTCCAGCAGGAAGTACAGGGTAACCCCGGTCAATCCCGCTCCGGCGAACAGGAATTCCTTTTTCCAACCGGAGAATGGAAGAAACCGCGGTTTCAGGCACCAGAGAAAAGCATATCCTATTACAAAGCGGGTGAAGAGTACCGTGACGGGTGTGAAATCCCGCAAAAGCACCTTGGTGGAGACGAAAGTCGTTCCCCAGATGAGAATGGTCATGAGGGCGGCGGCATGGCCCAGGGTGCGCTGTCGGGAACTCATTAAATTGACGATGTGGGGGAGGAAGGCGTTTCCAGCGTCAGTCCCAGGATTTCCGCCGGTTCCGTATTCCTGTTCCAGACGGCATGGAGAACGCCGCCGGGAACGAGCTGGGATTCGTACTCGTGAACCGTTCTTTCTTCTCCGTCAAGCATGACAGAAATCGTTCCACGGGTGACAATGAATAAATGAGCGTGGGCATGGCGGTGCGGGGAAAGGGGGCCGCCGCCGGGGGCTATTTTGGCGAAGGCTCCGCCTCTCAGGATTCCCTGCCTGTCCATGAACAGGTTCCTGGCCGTGAAGCCCGTATGATTGGGAATAGAGGAAAAGGCGTCCATTTGTTTATTTGCGTGCCAGGTCGTATCCGTCCTTGCGGTCTTTAATGACCCAGCCCAGCGCTGCCACTTCCGCCCTCAGGCGGTCGGCTTCCGTCCAGTCCCGGTTCTGCTTGGCCTGCCAGCGCTGATCCGCCAGGGTGCGGATTTCTTCCGGGGCTTCCTCCTGTCCCTCCTCCGGCAGAATAATGCCGAAGGCGGCCAGAATAAAGTGGAAGGCATTCCGCAGGCGGGCCGCCTCCTCCGGTGAAAGGGAGGGGATATCCGCCTTCCTGATGGCGCTGAAAACATGGCCCAGGGCTTCCGGAGTGTTTAGGTCATCGTTCAGGCTGTCCCATGCCGGCTGGAAAATTCCCAATTCCGGGAATGCCGCGCAGAATTCCTCATAGGAGGGAACGGAATCCGTTCCGGAGGCGTTCCTGAGCTGCATATCGAATTTGGACAGGCGGTTCAGCGCGGCTTTAGCGTCTTCCAGAGAGGAAAGGGTGAAATTCAACGGACGGCGGTAATAGCCCCCCGCCAGTACGTACCGGACCGCGGACGGCCTGTGGCCCAGTTTGTCCAAATCCGCCAGCGTGTACATGTTGCCCAGGGATTTGGACATCTTGCCTCCGTCCACCAGCAGGTGCGTGATGTGGAACCACAGGCGCGCGAAGCCGCCGCCGCAGGCGCAGCGGGACTGGGCCACTTCGTTTTCATGGTGGGGGAATACCAGATCCACGCCGCCGGAGTGGAGATCAAAGTCATTGCCGAAGTATTTATGGATCATGGCGGAGCATTCCAGGTGCCAGCCGGGGCGGCCTTCTCCCCAGGGAGAGGGCCAGAAGTTGTTTCCGTCTTCCGGCCTGCGGCTCTTCCACAGCACGAAGTCTGCCACGGAGTCTTTTTCATATTCGTCTGCGTTGGACCGGGTATTGGCGGTTTTTCCTAAATCCAGTTCACGTTCGTCTAGGTGGGAAAGCCTTCCGTATTCCGGGAAGGAAGAAATTCTGAAATACACGGAACCGTCTTCCGTTACATAGGCATTGCCCTTTTCCACCAGTGTTTGATCCATCCGTATTTGTTCGGGAATATGGCCCACGGCGGAGGGTTCCGCATGGGGAGGCAGGCAATTAAGGGCGGCACAGTCCCGGTGGAACAGATCCGCCCAGCCTGCGGTGAATTCCGCCAGAGAAACGCCAGCCTTTTGAGAATCCCGGATAGTTTTGTCATCCACATCCGTCAGATTGCGGATATGCGTGGTGGGCACCCCCCCCAGTTCCAGGACGCGGCGGAAGACGTCCTGCATCACGAAAGTGCGGAAATTGCCGATGTGGGCCGGGCCGTACACCGTGGGTCCGCAACAGTAAAAGCGCAGTGTTTTTCCATCCATGGGAGAAATGTCCTGGGCCGTTCTGGTGCGGGTATCGTAAAGGTGTAACATGGCGGAACGATTAGAAGGGAAGAGGGCTTCCCGGTCAAGCGGGAAAAGAAAGCCGGGGATCCGCGGTTGTCCGCGTCCCCGGCTTTGAAGAAATCAGAGGATGGCGAGAGAAAGGGAAACGCTATTTGTCCGCGTTTTGCTGGCCCTTTTTATAATTCTCGTTAATACGTTCGATTTCCTCCTGGGTGATGAATTTTTCCCGGTAGGGTTTGTTTTCCACAGTGCGTTCCAGAGTATAGCCGAAACGCTTCTGGAAATGTTTCTTGTGGGTTTCCATTTTCTTTTCAAACTCTTCCAGGCTTGGACGGTTCTTGTGGCTGCCCCACGCGGTTTCGGAAACAGCCATGGCGCGGGGGTAGGTCATGTACATCAGCAATTCGCCGGAGGGAATCCATTCCGCCCACATGCAGAGGTTGATTCCCTTGATGTGCTTGACGTCATTCTTGTCCCGTCCGTTGCGGGGATCGAAGTTGTAGCAGTCTTTCAGCAGGATGGGAGCTCCGCCGGGCCGGGCGCGCACGTCGTCCGCCGGGAATTTCATCTGGGTACGCGCCAGATAATACTTGAACTGGGGGGTGACGATGAGGTCGATGCCCTGTTCCTTCGTCTTATCAATGCAACGCGGGAATTCTCCCGGCAGCCAGGACATGACGGTTTCCCCCTTGTGGTAATAGCTCTTGTTGATGTCATACCACAGGATGGGCTTTTTCCGGTGCTTGGCGAGCATGGCCGTCAGGCTTTTCGTGAAATCGCTCATCTGGGCTTCCACATTATCCCCCTGGCCCTTTTTGGCTCGGGCGGCCTGGCAGTCCGGGCACTTTTTCCAGTCCCCCATGGGGCATTCGTCACCGCCGATGTGGATGTACGGGAAAGGGAATATCTGCTGGACGGTATTGAAGGTATCCTTAAGAAACTTTTTAGTGGCCGGTTTCTGCGGGCAAATCAGCTTGGAGGAAACACCGCCGTGCGTCCATACCTGGGCCCGTTTGGTGTTGCAGCAGAATTCGGGATAGGACGCGGCCAGGGCCATGTTATGACCCGGCATTTCCACTTCCGGCAGTACCTGGATACCGCGCGCTTTGCAGTAGGCTACCAGGTCCTGGAGCTCCTTCTTGGTATACATGCCTTCATTGGCCAGCAGGGAGTTGTTCTGGCTTTCCGGAGCGGAGGGGCGGACGGCGCCGATGGTGCGGAGCTTGTCGTAGCCCGGCACGGGGAGACGCCAGCCCTGGTCTTCCGTCAGATGGAGATGCAGGACGTTGTATTTGTAATAATGCATGGCGTCCACAAAATTGTATATCTCCTTCATGGGATAGTGGTAGCGGCCTACGTCAACCATCATGCCGCGCCAGCCGAAGTCGGGGGAATCCTGGATGCTGCCACAGGGAAGTCCCTCAGGAGTATCCGAAAGCTGGTCCTGGAGCTGGAACAGGGTCGCCATGGCCATGGCCTTCCCGTTGGGCGTGGTATAACGGAGTTCCACGCCGCCGGGCGTCAGTTTCATGGTATACCCTTCATTGCCCAGTCCGGCGACTTTTTGTTCATGGACGATTTTGAGGTTTTTGGTAGTTCCGGAAGTTGTCGTCACGTTGACGGGCTCCGGAATAATGTTGTAGGGATTGGTTCCGGCCCAGCAGAGGGAGCCCAGGAACGCTGCGGCTAGCAAAATTGATTTCATGCGGCGCGTATGGTAATGGTTGTTGTTTGTGTGAGGATTTAAACCCTGTCCCTCCGTCGTCAATGGCGTGTTCCGGACAACCTGTTTCGGGAGGAACGGTGAATGGCGGCGTCAATCTCTGGAGGGAGCGCAGTCCCACTGCGGCTTGACGGCCAGTTTGCCGGTGGCCCCGGGGAAGCCTTCCGGTACCTGGTAGTCTTTGCGGAGCTTGCCGTACAGGGCTTTGAGCTCTTTCACGGTTTCCGCATATTCCGGTTTGTTGATGACGTTGTGCATTTGGGCCGGGTCCTTCTGGTTGTCAAAGAGCATCCATTCGTCGCTGGTCCAGATATAGGACAGCGTGTAGCGGTCCGTGCGCAGGCCATCATGGCGCGGAGCGTTGTGTTCACCCGGATTTTCGTAAAAGGCGTAGTAAAGAGAACGGTTTTTGAAATCCTGATGTTCTCCGGTCTTGAACAGGGGAGTGAGGCTGCGGCCCTGGAAGGTATTCATATTTTCCTTGGTATTTACCCCGGCCACGTCGCAGAAAGTGGGAGCATAATCCAGTTCCTGCACCATGGCGGAGGAGCGCACGCCCGGCCTGATGTGGCCCGGCCATCTCATGATGAGGGGCATGCGGAAGGATTCTTCGAAAATCCAGCGCTTGTCGTACAGGCCGTGTTCGCCCATGTAGAATCCCTGGTCTCCACAGTAGAGCACCAGCGTATTCTTGTCCAGGCCGTTCTGTTTCAGATAGTCCATGATCTGGCCGATGCTTTCGTCCACGGAAAGAACGGTGCCCAGATAGTCTTCCATATAATGGCGCCAGCGGCGCAGCAAAATGTCGCGCTGCGTTTTGATTTTCCCGTTCTTAATATCTTTGACAAGCTGTACGGTACGGGCCTTGTGGTAGTTGTACCAGGCTTCCTTCTGTTGCGGGTCCATGCGCACCCATTCCGGCATTTCCCAGTCATACTGAGTATGCAGGGTTTTGGATTCCGGGCAGGAAAGCATTTTCTGGATGTCTTCGGGGACCACCTCCTTGATCAGGTGTTCGTCAGAACATACGTTGAAATGGTTGAGCAGGGTTTGTTCCGTCGTTTTCTGGAATTCCGGGCGGTCTGCAAAATCGTATTCCAGATTGGCGGGCGGGTCAATGGCATCCGCATACTGTTTGGCGCGGCCCAGATTCTGAATGGAGGGGCACCAGCAACGGTGGGGTGCCTTGTGGCCCACGACGAGCATGAAGGGTTTGTTCTTGTCCCTCTGGTCCAGCCATTTGAGGCTTTTTTGCGTAACCAGTTCCGTGGCATAGCCGGGCTCCGTTTTCACCACGCGTTTGCCGTCCTTGCCGGGAGTGATGAAATCCGGATTGAAATAGTTGCCTTGGCCGGGGAAAATTTCCCAGTAATCGAATCCGGTGGGGTCGGATTCATATTTGGACGTATCTCCCTTGGCGCCCGGCGGAATGGCTTCCAGGTGCCACTTGCCGACAATGGCCGTCTGGTAACCGGCCTTTTGGAGCATTTTCGGGAAAGTGGGCTGGGAACCGTCAAAGGGAGCCGCATGTTCGTTGAAGAGGTACCCGTTCATGTGGGAATGGCGGCCAGTGTAAATACAGGCCCGCGAAGGTCCGCACAGGGAGTTGGCGCAGTAGCTCCGGTCAAAGACCATGCCTTCGTCCGCCAGTTTGCGGAAGTTCGGATAAGGCATGGGAGAATCCTTTTCACAGGTGCCCAGGGTCTGGTAGGAATGGTCGTCGGTGACAATGACCACGATGTTGGGGCGCTGGTCCGGCGTCTGCTTTTGAGGCTGGTCCGCGGAAGCGGACAGGGAACAGGCCGCAAGCATCAGGGCGGTGGCGGCATGACGGTTCATTGTTGAAATCATGAATTAAACAGGCGAATGGTTGGAGGTGGATGCGGCAGAATTTGTCCGCAAGGGCATTCCTGCCGGTACGGAAAAGACCACATCCCCGAAAGAAAAAACGCTGGAAGAGAGTTTTAGGAAAAATAAAACATCAGTTTCATATTTCAATACAAAAATGGGGATGGAGCGGAAGCCCATGAATAAGCCGTTACGCAGCCGGACGGCAGGAGAAAAGCCGTTCAGGAGCCACGTGGGCCGGCGCGCTAGTTCCGGCCGTAGTTTTCATGGGATTCTTTCTGCTCCAGGAGCCATGTTCTGTCTTCAAGGCTGAGCCTTTTCAGGGATGTTCTGCTCTGGTGCCCGTCCAGCTCCTGAAGCCAGAGGGTCTGGGTCTTTTCCGAATAACGGGAAAGCTTGGCGAAGACGGTATTTCCGTTGACTCCTGTCCAGACCCGGTAGCCTTTGGGAATCAGCGTTTTTTTAAACTCTTCATATTGCTGCTTCGCCAGTTTGACGCTGGTCTTGATCTGATCAAAATAAAGGGCGTTTTGTCCGGTATAATAACCGCGCAACGTATCCACTTTGGAGCCGTCCGGAGACATGACCAGAAGCACGGGCGTTCCTCTCACGCCAAACAGGGAGGGAGCCTTTTTCACATACTCCAGCATCTTCTGGCGCTTCCTGTAAACAGGTTCGCTTTCAAATTTTTCCGCCTGGTCGTAACAGACGCGGACGACATTCCTTTTCGCCCAGTCTTCAAATTCCTTCGTATGGAGGAGTTCTGCCCCCAGCTTTTTGCTGGGAGGGCTGCCCACGGAATGGTGGAACCAGATGAGAATGGGTTTTCCGGTACTCTGGGCTTCCCGGAGGGCGGTGGGATAGCTTTGGATCCAGCGTTCGTTTTCCTTACGCTGGGCGAAAGCTTCTTCCAGCCCGGGGATGGGGGCGTCCGGGTCATGAGCGTCCGTGTAATAGACGGCCCCGCTGTCTGCCCTGGTCATTTCCTCCTGTGTGGTGGCGGTAAGATGGGTGGCCTGTTGCTGATTCGGAGTAGTGCTCAACAGCCCCGTCGGCACATTGGCGATGGAATTGGTCTTGTTATCCTGCATGTATTCCGAAAGGCTTTTTTTTACCTTCGGTTCTTCCTGTTCCGGAGAGGTTCCCACGCAGGAACAGAGAGCCGCGGACGCAAACAGGAGCATGGACAGCCTGGGCAGACTCATGACTGACCTGATAGCATAACAGGGAAAAATGCGCAACCGGGAATTGTTCAACGTCCGCGGCGGTTTCAGTATTTCCTGGCTTCCTGTTCCTTCTGCTTCCGGTCCCGTATGGCGATATCCAGGGGATGCATGTAGCGGTCGTTGATGTGGCTCACCCTGCCGGAGCGCAGCTTCTTTTCGTACCGTTTGCCCCGGTTTCCCCTGAACAGGAATTCGGCCACCGGAACGCGGCCCACGGTCCGATAGATCAGCTCGTCGAATTCCTCCTCTTCCCGGTAGCCGGCCAGCCTGATGTAGCATTCCTCCTCCCGGGGATGGTTGGGGAAGTAGTGCAGGAGGTGTTTCATGGCCCATATTCAAACGGAAAAATGTATAAATCCGGGAAGGGAACGGAAGACCCCGTTTGGATGCCTTGAGGGAAGAAAATGGGTTAATCCCCCGTTTTCAGCACCTTGATGGCCGCTTCCTGCGGAATGTTGATTTTTCCGATGGCCTTCATGCGCTTTTTGCCCTCCTTCTGCTTTTCCAGAAGTTTGCGCTTGCGGGTGACGTCCCCGCCGTAGCATTTGGCCGTCACGTCCTTGCGCACGGGGGAGATGCTTTCCCGGGCAATTATCTATCCGCCAATGCAGGCCTGGATGGCGACGGTGCAGAGCTGGCGGGGAATGACGTTTTTCAGGCGTTCCGCCAGTTCCCTGCCGCGGGAGGCTGCCTTGTCCTGGTGAACGATCATGGAGAAAGCATCCACCGGTTCCCCGGCGATGAGCATGTCCATTTTAATGAGCTTGGCGGCCTGGTAGCCGGCGTATTCATAATCCATGGGGCGGAAGCCGCGCGTCATGGATTTGAGCTTGTCGTTGAAATCCCCCAGACTTTCCGCAAGAGGGGCGGTGCTGGTGGGCATTGCGCGCTGGTCGACTATGG
>ENA-ORLT01000255-ORLT01000255.1-human-gut-metagenome-genome-assembly--contig:-NODE-255-length-12752-cov-8.0141_pt1 | contig 12752 bp, 16 predicted proteins | sample MGYA00243074_ERZ508838 | MGnify/ENA primary metagenome ERZ508838 (study PRJEB26277, sample SAMN04329833) | human gut metagenome | biome: human-associated habitat | host: Homo sapiens | place: USA...
TTTTCTTCGGCGACATGTGCGGCGAAGAAAATACCGCTCGGCCTGCAAACGTGCGAGTTGTCCGCCTCCGGCGGACAGCGCGTGCGCTGCAGTCAGGCCGCAAACCCCTTTGTCAAAAAAGTAGTACTTTTTTGACAGTCTCAAACCTCCGGCAATTGATCCGCCAGAAAGACAAGGACGGGATTCTCCTCTGCGCGGACATAGGGCGCTCTCGGTGCGCGAAACAGCGTCGACTCCGGCAGCACCGTACTGAGCACGACGTGGAAGGTCGTGCCGTTCCAGGCGTTGCTCTCGAGCAGGATCGTGCCGTTGTGCTTTTCTGCGACACCGAGCGCGACGGTGAGGCCGAAACCATTGCTGCTCAGGTCGGAAAAGTCCACGCCCGTCACGCGCAGCGGGATGAAGATTGTCCCGAGCTTCGCCGGAGCGATGCGTGTGCCGTCGTCACAGATGATGATGTCTGCGCGGTCACCCTCCTGTGTGACGGTAATGTGGATGCGGTCGCCGCGCGAGCAGCGCTCCATGCAGTTTGCGATGATGTTGAGCAGCATCCGCTGGATGAGCGCCGTGTCGAGCGCGCACTCGATCGGCGCCTCCGGAATGTGCACGTCGAGCACGATGCCGTTGTCGTCGGCGATCGACTGTATGTTTTCCAGCAGCATCCGGCATTCCGCGCCGAGGTCACACAGCTGCGGTGCGAATGCGAGCGACCCGTCGCTCAGCCCGGAGGCGGTGGAGGCATTGCGCGCAAAGCGCAGCAGCCGGTAATAAAACCGCTTGAGTTCGGCGGCATTGTGGCGAAAGTGCACATCACTCAGCTGCATGCCGTAATCATGGAAGTACGTCGTGAGCGTGTGCAAGCCTGACAGCGACGTCAGAAACGGTGCAAACTGTGCGCCTGCGCGCAGCGTGTTTTCGTCCTGCGGCTCAAGCGAGAAGAGCCGGAACGCGCCGAATGATGTCACGGATACGATGACATGGCGCTTGCCGACCATGGCGGAGGTCACAAATTCCGTCGCCGTGGCCTCGGTAATGTGATCCGGCAGCAGCTCGGAGAGCTTGTGATTTGTACGGTCGCCGCGAAAGAGCTCCTGCGCCGCCGGATTCATAAATGCGATGAACTGCTCCTGCGCACCGAGCACGGCTGTCGTGCTCATGGAAAACAGTGTGCTGAGCGAGTCGATGATGTGCGTATTGCTCATTTTCCGATCCCCCCTGAGATGTATTAAAAATCAGTATAGCAGAGCTCGTCAATAGATACAAGTTTTTGCGAAAATCTGAACGAAAAATTGTCACTTGTGATCGACTGCGCATCGTGAATTGGAAAGAATGTGGTTGCGCTTTTTCCGGATTTGATATAAAATAAAGCCGTATGATGAAATGCGCTGCGTGCTGTGCGCAGCAGATCTAACAGGAGGAAACGAGTATGATTAAAATTGGCATCAATGGCTTCGGCCGTATCGGCCGTTTGGCATTCCGCGCCGCGATCTGCGCTGACGATATTGAGGTCGTCGCCGTCAACGCTCCGGACAAAACGCCTGAGCAGCTGGCATATACCGTGAAGTATGACTCCGTGCACGGCCGCTTCAACGGCACCGTTGATTTTGAAGAGGGCGAAAACCCGGCCCTGATCGTCAACGGCAAGCGTGTTGCGCTGCTCAACAACCGTGATGCGAAGCTCCTGCCCTGGGGTGAGCTGGGCGTTGAGTATGTGCTCGAGTGCACCGGCGCGTTCCTGACCAAGGAAAAGGCGCAGGATCATCTGGATGCCGGCGCGCAGGTCGTCGTGCTCTCCGGCCCGTCCAAGGACGACACGCCGATGTTCGTCTGCGGCGTCAACCTCGACGCTTATACCCCCGACATCAAGATCGTGTCCAACGCTTCCTGCACTACCAACTGCCTTGCGCCGCTGGCCAAGATCATCAACGACAACTTCGGCATCGTCGAGGGCCTCATGACCACCGTCCACGCCGATACTGCCACCCAGCAGGTCGTTGACGGCTTCTCCAAGAAGAACTGGCGCCTGTCCCGCGGCGTGCACGGCAACATCATCCCGACCAGCACCGGCGCTGCCAAGGCTGTCGGCAAGGTCATCCCGGCTCTGCAGGGCAAGCTGACCGGCACCTCCATGCGTATCCCGAGCGCGGACGTGTCCATCGTCGACCTGACCTGCCGTCTGGAGAAGGCTGCGACCTATGAAGAGATCTGCGCCGCCGTCAAGGCTGCCGCGGAAGGCCCGATGGCCGGCGTCGTCGAGTATGTTGACGACGAGGTCGTCTCCTCCGACTTCATCACCGATCCGCACACCAGCATCTTCGATGCCAAAGCGGGTCTGGCGCTCAACGATCACTTCGTCAAGCTCATGGCTTGGTACGACAACGAGTGGGGCTTCTCCAACAAGATGCTCGACCTGACGCGCCATATCGACAGCGTCCGCAAGGCCTGATCGAAAAAATTCAACTGCAAATCAAGGGAATGCATCGCGTTCCCTTGATTTTTTCTGCGTGTTCGTGTAAAGTATAGCGGCACGTGAAATTTCAGCGGGGAGGGAGCGCGTTTTGCAGGAAAACAGCAAGCAGAACTATCTCCATGGCGCGGCCATTATGGCGGCCGGCGTGGTGGTCACCAAGATCCTCGGCGCGATCTATAAGATCCCGCTCGGCAATATCCTCGGCGACGAGGGGTATGGATACTTTTCCGTCGCTTACAATATCTATTACGTTTTTCTCACGATGGCTACGGCGGGCATGCCGGTCGCGCTCTCGCGCATGATCAGCGAGGCGGATACGCTCGGCCGTCCCATGCAGGCGCGCAAGATCTTCCGCGTTGCATGGCTGACGTTTGCGATCTTCGGCATTCTGCTCGGCCTGGTCATGTTCCTGTTTCCGACGGAGCTTGCCGGAATGCTCAACAACGTCCGCGCGGCGCAGAGCATCTGGGCGCTGTCCCCGGCGCTTGTGCTTGTGTACCTGACGAGCACGTACCGCGGTTATGCACAGGGCATGAGCAATATGAAGCCGACCACTGTCTCACAGATCCTTGAGGTCGTGGGCAAGGTCGCTGTCGGTCTGGTGCTCGCGTGGAGCTTTACGCGCGCGGGCAAAGGGCTGCCGGTCGCCTCGGCGGGCGCGATCTTCGGCGTCACGGCGGGCGGTGCGTTCGCGCTCATCTACGTCTCGATCTATAAGCACCGGCACTATCCGGACAAACCGGTCGCGGACCCGGACGTTCCGGACTCTGCCGGCCGCATTCTCGGCACGCTGCTGCGCATCAGTATCCCGATCGCGCTCGGCTCAAGCGTTTTGAGCATCATCAACCTCGTCGACACCAAGCTCATCATGTACCGTCTGCAGACGGCGCTGGGCTATTCGGAGACATACGCAAACATTCTCTACGGCGTCTACGGGAAAACGCTGACACTCTTTAACCTTCCGGCTGCGTTCGTGACGCCGATGACGATCAGCATCGTTCCGGCGATTGCTGCCGCGGTTGTGCAGAAGAAGTTTGCACAGGGACATGATATTGCGGAGTCTGCGCTGCGCATCTCGGCGGTCGTTGCCATGCCGATGGGCGTCGGGCTCGCCGTGCTCTGCGACCCGATCGTGAACGTGCTCTATCCGAACAGCAATGACGCCGGGCCTATGCTGCTGATGTTTTTGGGGCTCGCGTCTGTGTTCGTGTGCATTTCACTCATCACAACGGCGGTCCTGCAGGCGACCGGGCATGAGCTGTGCCCCGTGTGGTCGATGCTGGCCGGCGGCGTGACCAAGGTCGCGGTCAACTGGTTTTTGATCGCAGTGCCGGAGCTCAACATCGTCGGCGCGCCGATCGGCACGCTCGCGTGCTATGTGGTCATCTGCATCATGAACTACATCTTCCTGTGCCGCACGCTGCATGAGCGGCTGCACATCGGGCGCTGCCTTGCGCGTCCGCTGCTGAGCACGGTGCTCATGGCGGTCGTAGCCGGAGGCGTGTATGCCGGGCTCAGCGCTGTCATGGGCGGCGACCTGAGCTGGAAGCGTGTGGCGCTGGCTATGCTCGCGGCGATGGCCTGCGCGGTCGTGACGTATCTTGTCGCTGTGGTCAAAACGCGCACCATCACGCTTGCGGATATGCAGCTGATCCCGCGCGGTGAAAAGCTCGCCAAAGTCCTGCATATCAGATGACATAACACCGAAAACCCTGAATTTTCAATGGTTTTTTCAAAAAAGGGTTGCAGAAGGAGCAAAATTGTGTTAGATTTTCTCTGCAAAGAAAGCTATGACCTGCGCGACTTTGTTGCGCTCGTGTCGTACCTGCGCTCGCCGAACGGCTGCCCCTGGGATCAGGTGCAGACGCACGAGAGCATCCGCCGCAACTTCCTTGAGGAGACGTATGAGGCCTGTGAGGCGATCGACGCCGGAGACCTTGTGCATATGCGCGAGGAGCTGGGTGACGTGCTCATGCAGGTGCTGTTTCACACGGATATCGAGCGTGAGGCCGGGCATTTTGACATTGACGACGTGGCGGACGCCGCCTGCAAAAAGCTCGTCTACCGGTATCCGCACGTGTTTCGCCGCGACGATCCGGACACGCCGGACTGGGACACCATGAAGCAGCGCGAACGCGCGCAGACGACCACCGCCGAGGCGATGGACAGCGTGGCGCGCAGCCTGCCGGCGCTCTGGCGCTGTGATAAGATCCAGTCCAAGGCCGCCAAGACCGGCTTTGAATGGCCGGATGTGTATGCGGCGCTCGACAAGGTCGATGAGGAGACGCGCGAGCTGCGCGCGGCCGTTGTCTCCGGTGACGCGGAGGCGATCGGCGACGAACTGGGCGACCTGCTCTTTGCCGCCGTGAAGGTGGCGCGTTTTGCAGGTGTCGATCCCGAGCAGGCGGCACACGCCGCGTGCGAAAAATTCATCCGCAGGTTTTCCGCCATGGAGACCGCGGCCGCAAATGACGGTACGGCGCTTGAACAGTGCACGCTTGAGCAGATGCTCACGCTCTGGCAGCAGGCAAAGCAGACCGTCGGTGCGGAACAGGAAAGCAGGAAATCTGCACGGCAGTGAGAGACCCGTGCGGGATTCTATAAAGTGGCATATGCCAACACAAACATGAAGTAGGAGGATTACCATCATGAATAAGGCAGAACTGATTGCTGCAGTTGCCGAAAAGACCGGTCTGTCCAAGAAGGACAGCGAGAAGGCCGTCAACGCGGCGTTCGACACCATCGCCGCGAACCTCGAGGTCGGCGAAAAGGTGCAGCTCGTCGGCTTCGGCGTGTTTGACATCAAGGAGCGCGGCGCCCGTATCGGCCGCAACCCCAAGACCAAGGAAGAGATCGAGATCCCGGCAACGCGCGTGCCTGTTTTCAAGGCGGGCAAGGTGCTCAAGGACGCGGTTTCCAAATAAGAACGATGTGAAACGCTCCGGGATGACCGGAGCGTTTTTGTCAGGAGGAGCTCTATGCGTCTGGATAAATATCTGAAAGTTTCGCGCCTCATCAAGCGCCGCACGGTGGCAAACGACGCCTGCGACGGTCAGCGTATCACGGTCAACGGCCGCACGGCGAAGGCATCGTATGACGTCAAGATCGGCGACGTGATCGAGATTGCCCTCGGCCAGCGCACCGTAAAGGTGGAGGTGCTCGCCGTCACGGAGAACGCAAAAAAAGACGATGCTGCGGCCATGTACCGCGAGCTTGCCGAATAAAGCGTGCAAAAAACCGCCGCTCCCGAACAGAGCGGCGGTTTTGCTGTACGTCAGATCATGTATTTGGTAATCTCGCTGCCGGTCGCTGCAGGATCCATGCTCAGAGACAGGGTGAACTGAATGTGCTCGCGCTCGGAGAAATCATTCAGCCATGCCAGGAACTCTGCGATCTGCTGCTCGGAAATCTCGGAGAGCATCTTCGTAAAGTTGTCGATAAACACATGGGTGATGTCGTAGTTGCCGGCATGCAGGCCGCTGAGGAAGCCCTTGAAGAAATCGTAAGAGCCCATCGCGTTCGCATAGTCGCAGGCGTAGATCAGGCGTGCCTGATACGGAATATCGTAGGTGAGTTTTTTATCCTTTTCAATGCACACGACAGAACCGGTTTCCTCACGGACGGCCGTGGCGACCATTTCCACCAGACGTTTTGTTTTGCCGGAACCTTTGAGACCCATGATCAGTTGGACCATATGTCAATCACACTCCTTTTGAAAGTCAGGGCGGCGCCCTGTGTCTAGATTATCACGTTTTCGCGCTGACTGCAACGATAACTTTTCAGTTTGCCTCCGGTTTGCCGAGCAGGGAGAACATATTCTTCTTGTACGCCTCCACGCCGGGCTGGTCGAACGGGTTGACGCTGGACATATAGCCCGAAATGGCACACGCGAGCTCGAAGAAGCACACGAGCCATGCAAAGCCTGCCTCGTCGCGCTTCGGCACGCGCACCTCAAGGTTCGGCACGCCGCCGGAGACGTGCGCGGCCTTCACGGCCTCCTGCGCCATGCGGCTGATGTCGCTGAGCTTGCGCCCGGCGAGGTAGTTGAGCCGGTCTGGATCGCCCATGGCGAAGGGCACGCTGAATTCGTTGAGCGGCTGCTCGAAGGAGACGACGGTCTCCATGAGCGTGCGCGGTCCGTCCTGAATATACTGACCCATGGAGTGCAGGTCTGCGTTGTATTCGACGGAGGCGGGGAAGATGCCGATGCCGTTTTTACCCTCGCTCTCACCGTAGAGCTGCTTCCACCACTCGGCCATGAACCGGAACGACGGTTCGTAGCAGGCGAGGATCTCGGTCGTCTTGCCGAGCCGATACAGGTGCTGGCGCGCGGCGGCATATTGCCACGCGGGATTTTCGGGCGACTGCGCGCTCATGGCGGTGAAGGCCTCGATCGCCTCACCGATCACGGTCTGCACGTCGATGCCGGCGGCGGCCATCGGCAGCAGGCCGACAGCGGACAGCACACTGTAGCGCCCGCCGACGTCATCGGGCACGACGAACGTCTCCCAGCCCTCTTCGTCGGCCATCTGCTTGAGCACGCCGCGGTGGGCGTCCGTCGTGGCGAAGATGTGCTTTTTGGCCTTCTCCGTGCCGTACTTTGCCTCCAGCAGACCGCGGAACATCCGGAATGCGAGCGCGGGCTCAAGTGTTGTGCCGGACTTGGACACGACGTTGATGTCAAAATCCAGATCGCCCAGTTCCTCGAGCAGGTGCATCAGCGCGTCCGGCGACAGGGAGTTTCCGGCGAAGAGGATCTTCGGGTCGCCGGGCTGCGGGTGCGGCCGCAGCAGCTCCACGGCGCCCTTTGCGCCGAGATACGACCCGCCGATCCCCACGACGACCAGCGCCTGCGCACGGCCCCGGATGCGCGAGGCGGCGGTGAGAATCTGCTTGAGCTCACCGTTCTGGATGCGTCCCGGCAGGTCGAGCCAGCCGGTGAATTCCGCGCCGGCGCCCGAGTGCTCGAGCAGGGCGCGGTGCGCCCGTGCAGCGGCCGCATAATCCGGCCCCGCGGGGTCAAAAAATCCGGCAGCGCCGGAAAGGTCTACTTTGATCATAGCGATCCCTTCTCTCATAAAGGATATCACCAGTATACACGATAATCCGGATTTCGCAACCGTTATCTGCCGCTCACAGCGCGCGGGCAGCCCCGATAATTGAGTTACACACCAAGAGATTGGTCGTGTAGCTCAATTTTTTTATGCCGGTAAGGAGGTGAACGCATTGGCAGACTACGCTTTCCGCTCTTATGAGGAGCGGCAGAAAATCCAGGAGATGGTTGAGGCAGGCCTGAGCGCCAAAGATATTGCCGCCTCTCTTGGCATCTCTCCCTCCGCAGTCTATGCGGAGCTGAGGCGTGGCCGGGACGGCACAAGGCTCCCTGACAAGCGCCTGGGCTACAACGCCGAACTTGCCCAGCTCAGTGTCCAGCAGGGCCTTGAGCGGAGAGGCCGCCGAACTGCCGGGGCATGACATCCCGCACCTATTAAAACCAAGGAGGACAAAACCGTGAGCAACAACCCCATTGTGCTGAAAAGCAACCGGCTTTCTGATGAGTGCATCGGAACTGTCCGGCTGACCCCGGAGGCGGAGAAAGTGGTCCGCCGTCTGAGGGCAAAGACCGCTCTGCCCATCCGGCAGATTGTATCTGAAATTATCGTCCAGGCCGAAAACCTCATCGACATTGAGGGGCCGGAGGACACTGAGGAGGATTGACCAATGAAAACCGCTATTTCTAATGTGGCCCCCGGCCAGGTGGTCAAGTTTCATGGGGAGCCCTGCATTGTGCTGGAGCACCGCACGGCTGGCACCTTGCTGGTGACCGCCGCCCAGATTAAGAGCTCTTTTGGCTCCACCAACAACTTTGCTGCCAGCTCTTTCCGTGAGCACCTCAACGGTGCCTTTGCGGATGCCCTGACTGAGGGCCACGCTGATGAGCTCATCACCCGTGAGGTTGACCTCACCGCCCTCAACGGCTCCAAGGAGTACGGGAGCTGTGAGTGCAAGGTGGCCCCGCTGACCTTTGATGAAATCCGCCGTTTCCACGGTCTGCTGCCCAAGCCTGAGAGCTGGGAGTGGAGCGCCACGCCCTGGAGCACCCCCTGCGTGGATGAGGATGATACCTGGGTCATGGGCTTGCGCACCAGTGGCGGTGTCTACTACGACGACTGCACCGGCACCTACGGGTCCCGCCCCGCTTTCCTCATCCCCTCCCAGTATGCCGTGGAGGCTGATGGTGGCCTGGACCAGTACACCACCAATGAGCGGATAGCGGAAATCAACCGCCGCAAGACCGGTTAAGGTGAGCGCCATGACCACCAGTGAGCCCTATGCCCGCCGGTATTCCCGGCGGTGCCGCCAGCGCCGCATGGCCCGGAGGCGCAACGCCATGGTCATCATGGCCATTCTGGCCGTCCTTGCCACTGTGTTTGCCCTTGGCTATGCCAGCGGATGCAGTGCCCGCCAGACGGACGATGAGGTCAAGACCCCTGAGCCTGTGGTGACGGCGGAAACCGTCACCCCTCCAGCCCCGGAACAGAGCCCCGTGGAGCCCTCTGCACCACCAGAGGAAACCACGGAGCCTGCCCGCCACCGTGATGACATCGTGAGTGAGGGGCGGCTCCTCAGCTACGAACTCCAGGAAGTCATGCAGGACTGCTGTGAGCACTATGAGGTGCCCTATGCTCTGGCCCTTGCCATCGCAGAGGTTGAAACCCACTTTGACCCCGATGCCGTCAGCGCCACTGGTGACTATGGCCTCATGCAGATCAACTCTGTCAATCACGAGTGGCTTTTGGAAAAAGGCCTTGACCCCATGACCCATGCCGGGAACATTGAGGCCGGTATCTATATCATCTCCCAGTATCTCCAGAGCTACGGAGAGCCAGAGCTTGCGCTGATGGCCTACAACTGCGGGCCCGGCGGCGCAAGAAAGCTGTGGGATGCAGGTACATACCAGACCGACTACTCCCGCAAGGTTATGACCGCTTTTGAATACTGGACAAGCGTGCTGGAGGTTGACTGAAATGCCCTACTATAAGACCTGCCCTGACTGCGGAGCCCACCTTGACCCCGGTGAGCGCTGCGACTGTAAAGATGATACCAAGGAGGATTGTACCAATGTTGGAAATGAAAATCAAGATTGAGGCGGATGCTGCCGTCCTCAAGGCCATTGACAAGCTGACCACGGCGCTGGAAAAGAACGCCGTCAACATCTCCGTGCCCCAGGACACTCCCACTCCCGTGGCTCCTGTGGCCGCCCCTGTCACCCACGCCCCGGTGCCGCCGGTCACCATGCCGCCCGCTACTGTGGTCCCTACCCAGCCCACCCCTGCGCCTGTGGCAACCCCTACCCCTGCACCGGCTCCTGCGGCACCTGCCCAGACTGTGGCCCCTACTAACCCCGCTCCCACTGTTCCCGTGACCACGGCCCCCACCTACACCCTTGACCAGATCGCCAAGGCCGGTGCCAGCCTGGTGGATGCGGGCAAGATGGAGCAACTGCTGGCTCTGCTGGCCAAGTATGGCGTGCAGGCCGTCACCCAGCTCCAGCCGGACCAGTACGGTGTCTTTGCCACTGAACTGCGGACGCTGGGCGCACAGCTCTAAGGAGGTGCCCTATGCCTCCCGAAAAGCACGCCCTGCTTTCTGCCTCATCGGCATCCCGCTGGCTGAAATGCACAGCAGCTCCCCGTTTTGAGGAGCACCTGCCGGAGCGCACCAGCGAATATGCGGAGGAGGGCCGCCTGGCCCACGCCATCTGTGAGCTCAAGACCCTCAAGAAATTCACTGTGATGACCTCCCGCACCTACACCACCCGCCTCAACAAGCTCAAAAAGGACCCGCTCTACTCTGAGGAGATGGACAAGACCAGTGACCTCTACATTGAGCACCTGACTGAGCAGGCCATGCTCTATGACAGCACGCCCACTGTGGTAGCGGAGGTGCAAGTGGACTTTGGGGAGTATGTCCCGGAGGGCTTTGGCACCTGTGACAATGTGATGATTGGCGGGGACACCCTCAGCATCACGGACTACAAGCACGGCAAGGGTGTCCCGGTGTCCGCCGTGGGCAACCCGCAGATGCGGCTCTACGCTCTGGGTGCTCTCAAGCGCTATGCCCCCGTGTTCGGCGATGCCATCAAGAAAGTCCGCATGTCCATTGACCAGCCCCGCCTTGACAGCTACACCACCGACACTATCACCGTGGAGGAGCTGATGGCCTGGGGCGAGAACATCAAGCCCATTGCACAAAAGGCTTTCTCCGGGCTGGGTGAGTTTGTCCCCGGTGACCACTGCCGTTTTTGCCGTGGCAAGGCTCAGTGCCGTGCCCGTGCCAACACCAACACGGCGCTGGAGGACTTCAAGGACTGCGTGCCCGCCGCCTCCGTCCCGCCTGACGCTATGGCCCCCCAGGAGTTTTCCCACATCGGCCCACATGGGAATGAGGTGCATCCGCTCCTCTCTGATGCGGAGATCGGTGACCTCCTCATCCGTGGCAAGGAGCTGGTGGCCTGGTACAAGGACCTGGAGGAATATGCCACCAAGGCCCTGCTGGACGGCAAGCCCATTGAGGGTTGGAAACTGGTGGCTGGCCGGAGCATCCGCACCTTTACGGACCAGGATGCCGCCATCCAAGCCGCCATTGCCGCCGGATATGATGAGGCCCTGCTCTATGACCGCAAGCCCAAGACGCTCTCTGAGATGGAGAAACTGATGGGCAAGGCGGAGTTTGCTGAGAAAATCGGCGGCTATGTGACCAAGCCCCTGGGTAAGCCCACGCTGGCCCTCAGCACGGACAAGCGTGAGGCCTACAACCCCGCCGCTGCTGACTTTGCCGGGGTGGCCGCCAATGAGTAAGTACCAGACCTGTGCCCATTCTGCCCCATGGCAGCCTCCCATCCCGCTGGATGATGAGGAAAAGGGCTACCCCGTGGGCCGTTTCTGCAAGCACGCCTGCCGCAGTATGGCGGTCATCCGTGACCCGGAGGTCTGCGAGAGCTGCACACAGTACACAGACCCGGCCAAGCTCATCACCATCAACACCGGGGACTACCATGCAGACATCTATTTTGACCGGCTGGAGGACATGCCCCTCTCCAACATCCGCAAGGTTTTCAAGCTGCTCCTGGCGGACCCGTGGAGCAATGAGGGAGCCATCCGTCAGATGACCCTCTACCTGGATGCCGCCGTGATTGAAAGCAAAGAGGCCTGGAAACAGGCCAGTATTGAGTATCAGAACGGCTGGCGCAATGTGTTCAATAAGAAAAGCCGCCTCAAAGAGGACCGCCAAAAGCTCCGAGAAAACAACCGGCTGACCGCTGCCGTAAAGCGGACCAAAGCCCGGCATGAGCGCTGGGTGAAACTTCAAACCTGCTGGGCTGAGGCCCAGCCTGATGCAAACACCAGAGTGTAATTTAACTGTAAAGGAGATCAAAAGATTATGTATCAGAATGATGCCATGAAAGTCCTGACTGGTGAGGTCCGCCTCTCCTATGCCAACCTGACCACCCCCAGAGCCGCCCAGCAGGGCGGTGAGCCCAAGTATTCCGTCACCCTGCTCATCCCCAAGAGCGATGCCGCCACCAAGGCTGACATTGACGCTGCCATCCAGGCCGCCGCCAATGAGGCCATGGCCAAGGTGTGGAACGGTGCCCGCCCGCCCATGCTCAAGGTGCCCATCTACGATGGTGACGGCGTGCGGCCCTCCGGTGTTCCCTTTGGCGATGAGTGCAAGGGCCATTGGGTGATGACCGCCTCTACCAAGAACAAGCCCCAAGTGGTGGGCATCGACAACATCAACTGCGAACTGTCCCCGGCGGACATTTACAGCGGCATGTATGGCCGTGTCACCGTCCGTTTCTTCGGCTACTCCAACAGCGGCAACAAGGGCATTGGCTGTGGTCTGGGCAATGTTCTCAAGACCCGTGACGGGGAGCCCCTGAGCGGCCAGGCCTCCGCTGCCTCCGACTTCGCCGGGCTGGGCGGCATTCCTGCGGCCACTCCCACCTACGGTGCGGCGATGCCCGCCACCCCCGGTGCCTACGGTGTCCAGCCTGCGGCCCCCGCCGCCCCTGCTGCTCAGGTGCCCTGGGCTACCACCGGCGGCATCAACCCCATCACCGGCCAGCCCATGTGATAAGGAGGAGCGACTGATGAACACCAGATTTGATGGCCAGCTCTGGATTGGAGCCTTTGGCGTGACCCTTGAGGTCAAAGAGATGGATCCAGGCCCCCTGCTCAACTCGGTCAAGTTGAATTTGCTGAAACCCGCCCGTGTG
>ENA-ORLT01000263-ORLT01000263.1-human-gut-metagenome-genome-assembly--contig:-NODE-263-length-12368-cov-4.30854_pt1 | contig 12368 bp, 5 predicted proteins | sample MGYA00243074_ERZ508838 | MGnify/ENA primary metagenome ERZ508838 (study PRJEB26277, sample SAMN04329833) | human gut metagenome | biome: human-associated habitat | host: Homo sapiens | place: USA...
GTCGAAGAAAAGCTTGTCGGAGGAATCATAGTCCGTGGAGACGGTTTCCGGGGTGGAGTTCACGATGATGGTTTCATAGCCCATTTCCCGCAGAGCCATGGAGGCGTGCACGCAGCAGTAGTCGAACTCAATCCCCTGGCCAATGCGGTTTGGGCCGCCGCCCAGGATGAGGATTTTTTTTCTGCCTGTTTCGCGGGCTTCATTTTCATCTCCATAGGTGGAATAAAAGTAGGGGGTGTAGGCTTCAAACTCCGCGGCGCAGGTATCCACCAGCCGATATCCGGGCACAATGCCCTGTTCCTGGCGTTCCTTCCGGATGATTTCTTCCGTGGTTCTCCGGGCCAGGGCGCTCTGCCTGTCGGAAAAGCCCAGCTTCTTGGCTTCCCGCAGATCCAGCTTGTCCAGGCTGTCTCCCGCCTTGGCCAGGTCCTGCATTTGTGCCAGGAACCAGGGATCAATCTGGGTAAGCTGCTGCACTTCATCCAGGGAAAATCCGTTGCTGAACGCCGTTTGAATCCAGAAAATGCGTTCTGCCGTGGGAACAGCCAGTTTCCGCGTGATTTCTTCTGCGGAAGGCGCCTGCGGGGCCTTCGCGTCAAATCCCCAGCCCCAGCGTCCCGTTTCCAGGGAACGCAAGGCCTTTTGCAGGGATTCCTTGAAAGTACGACCGATGGCCATGGCCTCCCCTACGGATTTCATGGACGTGGTCAGGTGTTCGTCCGCCTGCTTGAACTTTTCAAACGTGAAGCGGGGAACCTTGGTAACCACATAGTCGATGGTGGGCTCAAAGCGGGCGGGCGTTTCCCGCGTGATGTCATTCCGCAATTCGTCCAGCGTATAGCCTACGGCCAGTTTGGCGGCCAGTTTGGCAATGGGGAACCCTGTGGCCTTGGAAGCCAGCGCGGAAGAGCGGGAAACGCGGGGGTTCATTTCAATGACAATCATGCGGCCGTTGGTCGGATTAATGGCGAACTGGATGTTGGAACCGCCCGTTTCCACCCCGATCTCCCGGATGACGGCAAAAGAAGCGTCCCTCATGGCCTGGTATTCTCGGTCCGTGAGTGTCTGGATGGGGGCTACGGTGATGGAATCCCCGGTATGCACGCCCATGGGGTCGATGTTCTCAATGGAGCAAATGACGACGCAATTGTCCGCGCGGTCCCTCATTACTTCCATTTCAAACTCTTTCCAGCCGATCAGGGACTCTTCAATCAGGATTTCGGAAACGGGGGAAAGATCCAGCCACCGGGCGCATATCTCTTCAAATTCCGTTTTGTTGTACGCTACTCCGCCTCCCATGCCGCCCAGCGTAAAGGCGGGGCGGACAATCAGGGGAAAGGTGCCAATATCCCCGGCCACCCGGCGCGCTTCCTCCATGGTATGCGCAATGCCGGAACGCGGCACGTCCAGGCCAATGCGGAGCATGGCTTCCTTGAACAGGTTGCGGTCCTCCCCGCGGTCAATGGCGTCTGCGTTGGCACCGATCATACGCACCTTTTCCCTTTCCAGCACGCCGCTGCGGTGCAGTTCCATGGCGCAGTTCAGGGCTGTCTGCCCGCCCAGGGTCGGGAGGAGGGCATCCGGTTTTTCCCGGATGATGATTTTCTCCACGAACTCCGGAGTAATCGGTTCAATATAAGTACGCGGAGCTGTCTCCGGGTCCGTCATGATGGTGGCGGGATTGGAGTTGACCAGCACTACTTCATAACCCTCTTCCCGGAGGGCTTTGCAGGCCTGGGTGCCGGAGTAGTCGAATTCGCAGCCCTGGCCGATGACGATCGGGCCGGACCCGATCACGAGAATCTTTTTGATGGAGGTGTCTTTAGGCATTATGGCGATGGAAGAGTCCTGTAGTCCTGGACCGCGGATTTCCGCCGGGGGAATTAAGTGCCCGCCGGGCTCCGGAGGAAAGTTTTTTTACGGTCAATGACGCGGATTTTTAGAGCGTGGGGAACGGTGGAAAACGGAAGAGGAAGGAGGCCGGAGCAAGGCGCGCCAAGGCTCCGGAGCCGTGCCTTCCCTGCGGGCAGAGGCTTGACCCGCGAGGGGGGCGGCACAACTCCGGAGCTCGTCGGTGCACCCACTAATAGATGAACAGCATTTCCCGGTACTTGGGGAGAGGCCAGGACCGGTCGTTCACCAGGGTTTCTGCGGCATCGACGCTGGTTCTCAATCGGGACATCGCGGCAAGGATGTCCTCATGGCAGCTCGTAAGCGCCGTTTCCAGGGTATCCAGGTCGGATACGATGGAATCCAGGGCGTCGCCCAGCTTGTCCGCCAGCTTCTGCAGGGCGGCGGTACCGTTGGTCCGCTTGGCTTCCAGCGCCCTGGAGAGCGCGGCAACGGTTTGCCCGTATTCGTTGCGCAGGGCGGGGAGGATGATGGTGGCCGCCATTTCCCAGGACAGGCGCCCTTCAATGCGGATGCGTCTGTGGTATTCTTCCAGGAAAATCTCAAACCTGGATTCCAGCTCCCGCCTGGAAAAGACGCCGTATTTTTCAAACAGGGCCACATTCTTTTCATTCACCAGGGTGTGAAGGGCCGTCATCGTATTTTTCAGGTTGGGGAGGCCTCTGCGTTCCGCTTCCTTCACCCATTCCTCCGAATAGTTGTCTCCGTTGAAGATGATTCTCTTGTGTTCGGAAATCCTGCGCTTGAGCGTTTCCTGAAGCTGCGGCAGGAATGTTTCCGGAGCGAAGGAAGAAAGTTCTTCCGCAAGGGAGTCGAGGGCTTCCGCCACAATGGTGTTCAGGGTCATCATGGGTCCCGCGCAGGATTGGGCGGAGCCCGGTGCTCGGAATTCAAATTTGTTGCCGGTGAAGGCAAACGGGCTGGTGCGGTTGCGGTCCGTCGCGTCCCGGGGAAGGACGGGAAGCGTATCCACGCCGATTTTGAGCGTATCGTTGCGTTTGCCGCAGCCGGAAGAGCCATTGATCATATTCTCAATCACTTCATTGAGCTGGGCTCCCAGGAAAATGGAGATAATGGCGGGGGGCGCTTCGTTCGCTCCCAGGCGGTGGTCGTTCCCGGCGCTGGCCACGGAATTGCGCAACAGGTCGCTGTGCTTGTCAACAGCCTCGATGATGGCGGTCAGGACGGTCAGGAAAATGGCGTTCTGCTGCGGGTCCGAACCGGGGTCCAGCAGGTTTTTGTTTCCGTAGGAAATGGACCAGTTGTTATGCTTGCCGGAACCGTTGACGCCTGCAAATGGCTTTTCATGAAGCAGGCATACCAGGCCATGCTTGCTGGCCTGCTGGCGCAGAATCTCCATCACCAGCATGTTATGGTCGATCGCCAGGTTCACGTCCTCAAACAGAGGGGCCAGTTCAAATTGCGCGGGCGCCACTTCGTTGTGGCGGGTCTTGGCAGGGATTCCCAGTCTCCAGAGTTCCTGTTCCACGTCACTCATGAAATTAAGGACACGAGGCTTGATGGAGCCGAAATAATGGTCTTCCAGCTGCTGGTGCTTGGCGGGAGGTGCGCCGAAAAGGGTGCGCCCCGTCTGGACCAGGTCCGGGCGGTTCAGGTAAAAATTCTTGTCAATGAGGAAGTACTCCTGTTCCGGTCCCAGCGTGATGGTCACGTGTTCGTCCGGAAGCCCGAAGCACTTCATCAGCTTCTTGACGGCGTTGCCCAATGCCTGGCGGGAGCGCAGCAGCGGAGTCTTCTTATCCAGCGCGTCTCCCGTATAGGAACAGTAGGCGGTAGGGATGCAGAGCGTGGCTCCGTTCCCGTGCCTCTTGATGAAGGCGGGGCTGGTGGGATCCCAGGCGGTGTATCCGCGGGCCTCAAAAGTGCAGCGCAGGCCGCCGGAAGGGAAACTGGACGCGTCCGGTTCGCTCACAATCAGGTTTTTGCCGGAGAAGCTCATGATGGGTTCCATTCCCTTGGGGTCCAGGAAGGAATCGTGCTTCTCCGCCGTGGAGCCCGTCATGGGCTGGAACCAGTGCGTATAGTGAGTGGCTCCCCGTTCCAGAGCCCACTGCTTCATGGCATGGGCCACATCTGCGGCAATGTCCGCGTTCAGAGGAAGTCCGTCCTGGATAGTGGCCAGGAGGGTTTTTGCCGTATCTTTGGGCAGGTACTTCTTCATCACTTCCGTGCTGAAGACATCCGCTCCGTAAGAATCTATGCTGCCAGGGGCGCTTTCGCTAGCTCCGCCCACGGGCAGGGAAGCGATGGCGCTGATGGCTTGTGTTCGTGTCGAGTCACTCATCATGGTTAACTGTTGTACCTTTTCTTTAGCAAGAAGCGTGCCAACTTTTCAGGTAAATGTTCTCATGAATATGTTGCTAATTTTAATTTATTGATTATTAGTGAAATATGAATATTATGGCGAAGGGGCTGCAAAAAAGGGAAACAAAACTGCGCATAAGAATGAATTACAAAAATGTAAAATCGCAACAAAAGGGTGATTACAAAAATGTAAAAAATTCTTCTTGGGGGGAACGATATTTTTATTCCGCTTCAAAATGTCCTGTTATGCCGGCAGCCGCGTCAGGCTTTGTAAAACGGGGGTAAAACAGTTTGAAAGCGGGAAAATAGAAAGTCTGGGCAATGTTGGCACGGTTTTTGCTACGAATAAGTCAACTTAACCCAAACAAAACAGCAAACTGATGAATAGCGATCAATTTGAGACAGGCATTCCCGCGCCGCAGGGATTGTATGATTTTGAACAGGAGAGGGACGCCTGCGGCGTTGGCCTGGTGGCTGACCTGAAAAATGAACCGAGCCACAAAATCATTGAAACGGGGATTACTGTTCTTAAGAGGCTCATGCACCGCGGCGCCGTGGGGAGCGATCCGGATACCGGGGACGGCGCGGGCATTCTGCTGGCCCTTCCGGATGAATTTTTCCGCCTGGCGCTTCCCAACAAGCTTCCCGCCAGAGGCAAATACGGGGTGGCCATGATGTTCGGCGGATGCGGCCATGAAGAGGAATTGGAAGCCGCCGTCACGGAAAACGGCGGCAGCGTGATTGCGTGGAGGCAGGTTCCCGTGGATCGGGACAGCATCGGTAAAAACGCCCAGCGCATGTGCCCCCTGATCCGTCAGTTGTTCATTGACGGCAGCGGTTTTGCGGATCAGGCGGAATTTGAACGCAAACTGTTCGTGATGCGCCGGGAAATGGAACGGCGCGTGGAAGGCTGTTATGTGTGCAGCTGCTCCAGCCGCAGCATTGTGTACAAGGGGCTGTTCCTCGGCACGCAGATTGAAGGATTTTACGGAGATCTGGCCAGCGAGCATTTCAAATCCCCCCTGGCTCTTGTCCACCAGCGCTACAGCACGAATACGTTCCCAACCTGGAGCCTGGCCCATCCCTTCAGGTATCTGGCCCACAACGGGGAAATCAATACCCTGCGCGGGAACCTGAATCACCTGAGCGTGCGTGAGCCGCATTTGTCTTCCACTCTGCTGGGGGATGACCTGCAAAAGCTGTTGCCTCTTATTCCCCCCGGCCAGAGCGATTCCGCCTGCCTGGACAACATGGTTGAGCTGCTGGCCGCCGCCGGACGGGACCTGCGCCATGTCATGCTTATGCTCATGCCGCAGGCCTGGGGCGTCAATTACCATTTGGGGCCGGATGTGCGCGGTTTCTTTGAATACCACTCCGCCATGATGGAGCCCTGGGACGGTCCGACCGCCGTCGTTTTTTCCGATGGTATCAATGCTGGCGCCATGCTGGACCGCAACGGCCTGCGCCCCGCGCGCTATACGCTGACCACGGATGATATTTTCATTCTGGCTTCGGAAACGGGCGTGGCGGACATTCCCGCGGAAAAAGTAGCCCGCAAAGGCCGCCTCCGTCCCGGGGAGATGATTTACTGCGACCTGGTGAACCACCGGCTGGTATCCGATGCTGAAACCAAGAATGAAATGGCCAGGCGCATGCCTTACCGCCGCTGGGTGGAGAAAAACAAGATTTCCGTCCGTTCTCTGTTTGATTCCATTTCCGCTTCTGCGGAAATGCCGGACCTCGTGGGCCGCCAGCGCCAGTTCGGATTTACCCAGGAGGATGTGGAGCTGATTATCCGTCCCATGATGCTGAAAGGCGCGGAGCCCCTCGGCTCCATGGGAAATGACGCGCCGCTGGCCGTCCTCTCCGGAAAGGCGCCTCTCCTGTTCAATTATTTCAAGCAGTTGTTCGCCCAGGTGACCAACCCTCCCATCGACCCCATCCGGGAGGAACTGGTCATGAGCCTGACCACATACATAGGCAACCATCCCAACATTCTGGAAGAGACGCCGGAGCACGCCCGTCTTATCAAGATGGCGCGCCCCGTCATTACGGATGAAGAACTCAACCGCCTCTGCAATATTCGGGAGGCCGGCTTCCCTTCCGCCAGGCTTTCCATCCAGTTCCCGGAAGGAGGGGACGGAAAAGCCCTGCGGGAGACGCTGGAAAGCCTGGCGGAATCCGCCGTGGGCCTGGTCAGGTCCGGCGTGCGCATTCTGGTGCTGACGGACCGCAACATAGGGCACGGCTACCTTCCCGTTCCCAGCCTTTTGGCCTGTTCCGTGGTGAACCGCGCGCTGACGTCCGCCGGGCTGCGGTCCGATGTGGGTCTGATTCTGGAAACCGGGGAGGCGAGGGAAACAATGCACTTTGCTGTGCTTCTGGGTTTCGGGGCCACGGCAGTCAATCCGTACCTGGCTCTGGCGACGGTTACTTCCCTGGCCGCGCCGCAGGACTGCCCTCTGGATGTAGTGAAAGCCTCCGGCAACTACATTAATGCCATAGACAAGGGACTGCTCAAAATCATGTCCAAGATGGGCATTTCCACGTTGCGCAGCTACCGCTCCTCCCAGCTGTTCGAGGCGGTGGGTCTGAACCGGGAACTGATTGACGAATTCTTTCCCGGCACCGTCAGCCGCGTAGGAGGCATAGGGCTGGATGAAATAGCCGCGGAATGCAACCAGCGCGCCGTGCAAAACGCGGAACACGGGGACAAGCTGGATGCGGGAGGGCAGTACAAGTATAAGAAAGGAGGGGAGAATCATCTCTGGAATCCGCAGACACTTCAGGCTTTCCGCGCTGCCGTGCGTGACAATGACGAACGGAAATACCGGGAATTCGCGGATTACAGCAACCGTCAGGCGCAGCATCTCTGCACTTTGCGCGGCCTGTTTGAATTTGCTCCGGCAGACGCTATCCCCCTGGAAGAAGTGGAAAGCGTGGATTCCATCTTGCGCCGTTTCGTTTCCGGAGCCATGTCTTTGGGGTCCCTCAGCCCGGAAGCCCATGAAACCATCGCCATTGCGATGAATAAAATCGGAGCCAAAAGCAATTCCGGGGAAGGGGGGGAAGATGAAGCCCGCTATGAACCCAACGCCCGGGGAGAAGCCCGCTACAGAGCGATCAAGCAGGTGGCGAGCGGGCGTTGTGGAGTGACCATTAATTATCTGCGCCGGGCTTCCGAGCTCCAGATTAAGATGGCCCAGGGGGCCAAGCCCGGGGAGGGGGGCCAGCTCCCGGCGCACAAGGTGGATCCATACATCGCCCGGCTGCGCCATTCCATGCAGAACGTCAGCCTCATATCTCCTCCTCCGCATCATGACATTTACTCCATTGAAGACCTGGCCCAGTTAATTTACGATCTGCGCAACTCCAATCCGGATGCCCGTGTCTCCGTCAAGCTTGTTTCCGAGGTGGGCATCGGCGCGGTTGCCGCGGGTGTGGTGAAGGCCCATGCGGATGTGGTTGTGGTCAGCGGCCACGACGGCGGCACGGGCGCCTCTCCGCTCACCAGCGTAAAGCACGCCGGACTGCCGTGGGAGCTGGGGCTGGCGGAAACGCAGCAGACGCTGGTGCTCAACAAGCTCCGTTCCCGGGTCCGGCTCCAGGTGGACGGCCAGCTGCGCACCGGGAGGGACGTCGTGATGGCCGCCCTGCTGGGGGCGGAGGAATTCGGTTTCGGAACCGCCATCCTGGTTTCCATCGGCTGCGCCATGCTCCGCAGGTGCCATGAAAATACGTGCCCGGTAGGCGTCGCCACGCAGGATCCGGCCCTGAGGGCCAAATTCAGCGGCAAGCCGGAATACGTCATCAACTACCTCCGCTTCGTGGCCCAGGAAACGCGGGAAATCCTGGCATCCCTGGGGCTTCGTTCCCTGGATGAAGCCGTAGGCAGGGCAGATCTGCTTTCCGTCAACCGCGCCATAGATTTTTACAAGGCCCGGCATTTGGACTTTTCCTCCATCCTGCATGCGGCAGAGGGGGATGGACGCAGGTTTGACCCCTCTTTTGAAAAGGAACCGCTGGACAACTACGACCGCCGCCATCTGCTGCCGGCATTGAAGCCCCTGCTGGAAAAGGGGGAAAAGACGGAACTCTGCCGAGACGTCCGCAATGTGGACCGGACGGTGGGGACGGAACTTTCCGGTGAGCTGGTGATGAAATTCGGGCCGCGCGGCCTGGCGGAAGATACGCTTACGGTGCACTTTACCGGATGCGCGGGGCAAAGCTTCGGGGCTTTTCTGGCGCCTGGCGTCACCTTTGAACTTGTCGGGGAGGCGAATGACTTTGTCGGGAAGGGCTTGTCCGGCGGCAAAATCATCGTGCGCCCCCCGGAGCATATCTCCTACGTACCGTCAGACAACGTCATCGCCGGAAACGTCATCGGCTATGGGGCCTCTTCCGGCGGCATCTTCCTTCACGGGCAGGCCGGGGAACGTTTCGCCATCCGCAACAGCGGCGCCAAAATGGTAGTGGAAGGCATCGGCGACCACGGCTGTGAATACATGACCGGGGGCCGTGTGGCGGTGCTCGGCAAAGTGGGCGTCAATTTCGCCGCGGGGATGACCGGCGGCCTGGCCTACGTGTATGACGCGGACAACAACATCGATCAGAAATGCAACCTGGGCAGCGTGGACCTGGAAACGGTCATGCCGCATTCCGCCGATGAAGCGGAATTGCTTCAGCTCATTTACGCGCATTACATGGCTACCAGGAGCCGCAGGGCTTACGACCTGTTAAACAACTGGCCGGAAGAACGCGGCAAATTCATCAAGGTATTCCCGGTGGAATACCGGCATGCCCTGGCCATGCATTCCTGAAAGAAGCATGCAGCAGTTTTCTGTTGTTTGGGGTAAGGCAGGGGCCTCCGCGGGTGCGGAGGCCCCCATTTTTTGATAGGCCTGTATGCCGTTTCATGGCCGGGCATGTTGGCGCCGCTTTTCCTGCTTAAGCCATTCCGCATTTGAAGACTAATGTTCCGGATAAGGAGGTTTTCATGACCATACTGTCAGTTGATAGAGAAATGCGGCTGCGAGGGGGATGGTGGTTGCGGTTGATGTCAGGAGGAAGGTCAAATGTTCCAGCAATGCCCGGTTCTGAGCGGATTATGAATTCGAAGTCAACAGGAAAGTTTGAATGGAAATGTGTTAGTGGAGTTTTGGTTTTGGAAATTCGGCTGGATGGCAATTGATAAAAAAGTGAATTGAAAGGTAACTGATTGGTATTCTTGTTATTTAGTTATTCAGGGAATTGCCGCGAATTCATAATCCGTTAGGTTTGATCCATTGGGTGTTTGGCTTTTTCTGCCTAGCTGCTCCAATTTTCTTCGCATTGAATATATGACGATGATTACCGGCCCTCTCCACCTGGAGAGGGCCGGTTTTTTGAGGAAATTCTGTAAGGGAGTTCCTTTCCCTTTTTTGAGGCTTGCGCCGGCAGAATGTTTTTTCCTGCGCCTTTTCATGAAAAAGTGCGGCCGCGGAGGGGCGGACGCACTTGCAGAGGCGGAAGGCAGAGCAGGGATTCCTACTTTTTAGGCGTTATATTGCGCATGTTGCGGCCTTTAGCTTTGCGCTGCTGTTCTTCCAGGGCCGCACGCTGCTGCTCCATCATCTTTTGGAAAAAGCCCGACTTTTTCTTTTTGGCGGGGGAAAGCACGGGCATGGGCAAGCGGCGGATAAGGGCTGTTTGTCCTATGGAGATCAAATTCTGCGTGGTCCAGTACAGGGCCAGGGCGGAAGCGAAATTGTAACAGAACAGGAAGAACATTACAGGCATCAGGTTCATAATAATGCGCTGGGAGCGTTCTCCCGCCTGAGGCGTCATCCTCATCTGAATAATCATGGTTACAGCCATGATGAGAGGCAGAATATTGATTGGAATGCCGAACAGGTGGCCCCCGGTATCAGGCAGGGAAAGCTCCGTCCTCCACCGGCCGACGGGCTGCCCGCTCAGTTCCGCGGAATACTGGCGCACGCGGTAAAAGGCAAAGAAAATGGGAATCTGGATGAGCATGGGGACGCAGCCGCTGGCCGGGTTGATGCCGTATTTCTGGTACAGCTTCATCATTTCCATGTTCACCTTCTGAGGGTCGTCCGGATATTTCTCCTTGAGTTTGACCATCTCCGGCTGAACCAGGGACATGCGTTTCATGGCCATATAGGATTTTTTGTGCAGCGGCCAGATAAGAGCACGGACAACGATGGTCATGCAGATGATGGCCACGCCCCAGTTGCCGAACCATCCGTGGAAGAGGTTGAGCAGCCAGTTCATCGGAACGCTCAGGAATACGAGCCAGCCGTATGCCATGATATCGCTGATGGCGGGATAGGAAAGATTCAGGTCACGCAGGTAGGCGTTGAATTTGGGGCCGGTGTAAATATCGTAGGTGAGCGTCTTGATTTCATTGGGGGCCATGGTCAGATTGGGGATTCCCATGGCCACGGTGACGCCGGGCACCAGGGTGTTGCCTTCATGCGTCAAAGGAAATTCCTGGCGGGTGGCGTACACGGTGGACCCCCTGGACTGGTCCTGGGGAAGAAGGATGGTGGCGTAATACTGGCTCATGACGCCGGCATAAGTCAGGTCCTGGAGAGGGCCTTCCAGGACGCGGGCCTTGGCACTGCTGAAAAAGCCGCCTGTGAAATAGGAAGGCACTTCCTGTTCCAGGGAGCCGTCTGCATGGTAAAAGAAATGGGTGTAGGTATCTTTTGGTTCGCTTTTGGCGATAGGATAGGCGCTCCCGCCGAAGATGCCCATGTAGCGCAGATCCTGGACATTGGGAGATTTATTGAGCAGGGAGACGGTCAGGCGAATGAGATATTTGCTGCCGGGCAATATTTCACCTTCCAGATTTTTGACGGGGTGCAGGGTGTACGTTTTTGAGATGAAAAGCTGCCGTGCGGGGTCATAGCCTTCCAGGGTTACGGAGTCCGCCGTGCGTTTCACTTCCTTATACACGGTGTTGTCATAGGAAGGATCCTGGGTGGCATCCATGTTGAAAACGAGTTCTCCGATGCCCCGTTGCTGGGCTTCGTTAATCGTGATATTATGGTCCGCGACTTTTTGGGTGTCCACAATATCGTTGTGCAGGGTAACCGTGCCGATAGAACCCCCTATGCGGTTGAACGTGTAAGTGATGAAGGGTTGCTGCTTCCCGTTCACTTCCTGCGTGGCTACCAGAGTGATCGGGGCGGTTTTGTCTTCTTCAAGGGCTTTGTTGACGGAGGCCTGTTCCGGGGCGGAGGTTCCGGCTCCGGGGCGGACGCCGGCAACCGGGGCATTGGCTGCGGCGACAGCCGTCTGCGGTGCGGGAATGGGGGCGGTTTCAGCCTTTTTATTGTTGCCCATGTAAATATTCAGGCCCAGAAGGGCGGCGCAGATGCCTATGATGATCCATGCTGTGCGATCCATAATGTGATATAGCTTGATTGGAGTTGGTGAAAGGAAAGGGAAAGAAAGGTAATTGTTCAGCGTGGGTGGCGCGCCGGGGGCACGGGATCATAACCTGATCCGCCCCACGGGTTGCATCTTAAAATACGCCATGTGCCAAGAAGAAAGCCGCGCCAGGCTCCGTGGATGTGAACGGCCTGGATGAAGTACTGGGAACAAGTGGGTGTATAGCGGCAGCCGCTTCCGGGGCCCCCCAGGGCATGCAGGGGAGCGCTGATGAAGGTTTGGTATCCCTTTACAAGGGTGATGAGCAGCCATTTCATCATGTCTTGTCTTGTTCCCGGGAAAGAAGTTGCAATTTGAGTTTTCGGGCGGCTTTCCGCCAGTCCCGTTCCAGGTCGGCGTAGCTGGCTTCCACGGCCCTCCAGCGGAGGACGCACACCAGGTGTACGCCGTTTTCAAAAGGAGCCCCGTGCGCCCTCAGTATTTCCCTCACGCGTCTCCGCAGTTTGTTGCGGACAACGGCACAGCCGATTTTTTTCGTACAGATGATACCGAATTTGGAGGGTTCCTCCGGATGTTCCAAAGGGGTCGCGCTTAAAACAATAAGCCGACCTGCTACGGATGGCCCCTCGTTACGTACCCGGGCAAATTGGAATGCCCTGGTCATGCTTTGTTGACGAGTAAGACGCATCTCCCGCGGGTAGGCCCGAGAAAAGAAGTTCCAAGGAGGCGTTGAC
>ENA-ORLT01000266-ORLT01000266.1-human-gut-metagenome-genome-assembly--contig:-NODE-266-length-12241-cov-5.29517_pt1 | contig 12241 bp, 6 predicted proteins | sample MGYA00243074_ERZ508838 | MGnify/ENA primary metagenome ERZ508838 (study PRJEB26277, sample SAMN04329833) | human gut metagenome | biome: human-associated habitat | host: Homo sapiens | place: USA...
TCAGGGCGAGGATTTCTTTATATTCCGGATGAGAAGAGACTTTTGCGTTCAGCGCGGCTTCCAGTTTTTCCGCCCTGCTCCGAGTGCCGTCCCCCACATCCTTTCCGGCAATCCATTCTTCTATAGCCGTTTTTGTGTTTTCATCAGAAGAAGGAAGTACTTCATTCAGTTTCTCCTCCACCCGTCGGCGCAGTTTGATTTCGCCCAGATGCATGCCGAGGCCGAATTCTGCATTGTCCTCAAAGAGGGAATTTGCCCATGCGGGCCCCTGGCCTTCCGCATTGGTGCAGTAAGGCATGGAAGGAGCGCTTGCTCCGTAAATGGAGGAACAGCCTGTGGCGTTGGCAATAAGCATTCTGTCACCGAAGAGATTGGTGACCAGGTGGACGTAAGGCGTTTCACCACAGCCTGCGCAGGCACCGGAAAACTCAAAGTATGTCGGTTCAAACTGGGAGCCGCGGACAGTGAATTTATTCATCGGGTTTTCCTTACGGGGGAGCGTGATGGCGTAATCCCAGTATTTCTGCTTGTCAAGCTGCGTTTCAATCGGTTTCATGACGAGAGCCTTTTTCGGGGCGGGCCATACATTGGCGCAGATGCTGCAGCCATAGCAGTCTTCAGGACTGACGATGATGCGGTATTTCAATCCCTTTTTCGGCCCCGGCAGATCTCTGCAGATGAATCCTTCCGGCGCACGGGCTTCTTCCTCCTCGGTCACAATGAAGGGCCGGATGGCGGCATGGGGGCAGACAAAAGCGCATTGATTGCAGGAAATACAGTTTTCAGGGATCCATTCCGGAACCTGGATGGCCGCGGCAGGACGTTCATAGTGCGATGTGCCTGTGGTGAACGTGCCGTCTTCCCAGCCTTTAAATGTGGAAACGGGAAGATCATCCCCTTCCTGCCGGTTCATGACGTCGCAAACGTCTCTCACGAAATCGGGACGGTTTATTTTGGCAATAAAGCCGCCTTCGGTTGCATGCGCCCATTCTTCGGGGATGGGGATCTCAACGGCTCCCGCGATCCCCGCGTCGACAGCCGCAATATTCAAGTCGACTACGTTCAGGCCTTTCCGCCCGTAGGAATGTTCATTGTCGTCTTTCATGAATTTCACAGCATCTGCTTCGGGAATGATCTTTGTCAGATGGAAGAAAGCGGACTGCATAATCATATTGATCCGTCCGCCGAGACCGATTTTCTTCGCGATTTCAAAAGCATCAATGATGTAGAATTTCGCATGGAGAGAGGCCAGCTTCCTTTTCAGCGCTGCCGGAAGAGCGTGTTCCAGGTCTTCCGGTCGCCATTGGCAGTTCAGGAGAAAGATGCCGCCTGGTTTGAAGCCGCGGAGCAAGTCATACTTATACACGTAGGACGGGCGGTGGCAGGCGATATAGTCCGCTTTGCGGATGAGGTAGGGGTTGCGGATCGGATCGGGACCGAAACGGAGATGGGAAATGGTCACGCCGCCGGATTTCTTGGAATCGTAAGCAAAGTATCCCTGGGCGTACATATCCGTGTGGTCGCCAATGATTTTAATGGCGCTCTTGTTGGCGCCGACGGTACCGTCTGAGCCGAACCCCCAGAATTTGCAGGAAACAAGTTTGCTTTCTTTTTCGGGAACAGGAACGGGGGTGAGAGACAAACCGGTTACGTCGTCTTTGATGGATACAGTGAAATTATGGCGCGGCATTTCAGCTTTCAGATGTTCATAGACGGCCATGATGTCTTCCGGAATGACGTCTTTGGAACCTAATCCGTAACGGCCGCCGCAAACCTTGATATCTCTTCCTGCCGCAGTGACGGCGCTCTGCACATCAAGGAAAAGCGGTTCGCCGATAGCGCCCGGCTCGCGTGTGCGGTCGAGGACGGCAATCTTCTTTACCGTTTCGGGAAGCCGGTTTATGAAATGGCTGACAGAGAACGGACGGTACAGGTGGACATTTACAATCCCCACCTTTTCGCCGGCGGCATTGACGGCGTCAGCCACATCTTTACAGATATCGGAAACGGAACCGATGGCGACAATGACACGGTCCGCGTCAGGCGCGCCGTAGTAGTCGAAGAGGTGATATGTCCGTCCCGTAATGGCGCTGATCTTATCCATATAGCCCTGCACGATATCGGGAAGCGCGTTATAAAACGGGTTGGCCGCTTCGCAGTGCTGGAAGTAGATATCGGGATTTTCCGCCGTGCCGCGGATGACGGGCCTGTCCGGATCCAGCGCACGGGCGCGGAATGCGGCGAGAGCTTCCTTGTCGATGAGAGGTTCCAGTTCGTCGTACTCCATGACTTCCACTTTTTGTATTTCATGGCTTGTGCGGAATCCGTCGAAGAAATTGATGAAAGGCACGCGGCCTTTAATGGCCGCCAGGTGGGCAATGCCGGCAAGATCCATGATTTCCTGTACGTTCGATTCAGCAAGCATGGCACAGCCGGTGGCTCTCGCGCTCATTACGTCCTGATGGTCTCCGAAAATAGAAAGGGCGTGGTTTGCAAGGGCGCGGGCGGCGATATGGAAGACGCCGGGAAGAAGTTCGCCGGCTACTTTGTACATATTCGGCAGCATGAGAAGCATTCCCTGTGACGCGGTATAGGTAGAGGTAAGCGCGCCTCCCTGCAAAGCGCCGTGAAATGCGCCTGCCGCGCCTCCTTCAGACTGCATTTCCGCCACATGGACCGTGTCGCCGAAAATATTCTTCTTTCCATGGGCAGACCATTCATCTACAGATTCTGCCATCGGTGACGAAGGGGTAATCGGGTAGATGGCAGCTACTTCTGTGAATGCGTATGAAATATACGCCGCGGCTGTATTGCCGTCCATTGTTTTTACATTTCTCACAGTTCAACACTTCCTTTTTTAAATATCCGCCGAGCAACTCCCATGCGGGACGGATACGGGTTCGGTTCATAAATATTCCTTGCAAGATATAAAAAAATTATGTACAATTACATTATGAGAAAATCGCATAGTTAAGTCAATTAATGCTATATAATCATAATTGTTTACACATAATTTTTCAGCAAGAAATTATGAAATCTATGTTCATTATAGAGGAAATACGATTTTTGCACAAGAATGACAAGGTGTACATTTTTAAGAAAATATTTCAAAAGTAAGGAGCGTGTATTATGGACTATCGTCACTTGAAGTATTTCATGGAAGTAGCGGAAGAAAAAAGTTTCAGCAAAGCGGCGAGGAATCTTCATATTTCCCAGTCCGCCATCAGCCGCATGATCAAATCGCTGGAAGATGAATTGGGGATCATCCTTTTTATCCGCAATGCGAAGACAGTCGAAATTACTGCGCCGGGAAGCATCTTCCTGAACTACGCGAAGCGCTGCCTTTTCGCTTTTGAACATTTAAAGAGCGACTTTGAAAATGAATTCAATCTGAAAAAGGATACGATCCAGATCGGATTGCCGCCGATTACGGACGCGCATGTTTTCGCCAAGCTCCTGGGCGAATTTAAAAAAACCTATCCGCAGATTTCCATTGAGCTTTACGAATACGGTTCCAAGGTAATCGAGACCTCCGTGCAGGAAGGACGCATTGATGTGGGCATCATCTGCACCATTCCGAATAAAGATTTTGAATCGTTTTTCCTGTCGGATGATAAAATGTGCGTCGTCATGCCGAAAGGTTATCCGCTGGAAGAGAGAAAAGAAATACCCATGAAACTTCTTGCCGATTATCCGCTTGTCCTCTATCGCGATGATTTCAATTTACATGATGATATCCTGTCGAACTGCAAGAAAATCGGATTTACGCCGAAAATTGTTTTTGAGACGAGCCAGCGCGATCTCATGCTCCAGACCGTTTCCTCGGGACTGGGAGTGGCGATCCTGCCGAGCCGCCTTTGTCCGCCGAACAGTGCAGATGGAAATATAGCCGTCCGCCCTCTGACGGAACCGAAAATGACCCACCACCTGTATGCGATTTGGAAGAAAGGGCGTTACCTCTCCAGAGCGGCCCGGTTGTGGATTGAATTTACAAAAGATCATTTGACTCTTCTCAACAAAGAAAAACTTGATGACGAAATAAGGGGATAATTTTCGTGGACAGGTGGAAAGAAAAACTTTGTCTGGAACATACTTGGTATCTTTATCTGTGTGTTTTTCTCCTTCTTGCTTTCATTTCATGGCAGCAGTCCCTTATTGCGGATCTGCAGGAACGGATGATGAATGTGGAGGCCAGCCGGTATGATGACCAGCTGAACAATATCGAATGGGCGGCGACACTGGCACTGGAGCAAAATAAAGAACAGCAGAAGGATATTTATTCTCTTCAGAAAGCCAGCGCGGATTATCAGTTCCGCATCATGGAGCTGGAATGGGATGTGTATGACAAAAGATAGTATGAAGCGGCGGCTTTTCCGGCTGCCGTTTTATATTTCTACTGGAAGTTTATTTTTCCGCCTTATGAAAAACAGCGGGACATAACTGCAAAAACTTAAGGTTCGTGATACAATAAATGACGACTGTAATTATTTATCAATAATGTATTATTTGCTTTGGCGACGGGAGTTTTTATGCTTGGACAAATACAGGGACTGCTGATGACAATGCGCCTTTGGGATGCGCTGGATATACTTGTTGTCGCGTTTTTCTTTTACCGGATGTATATCCTTGTCCGTGATACGCGGGCGACCGCTCTTTTGAAGGGGCTCGTGTTCCTCGGACTTTTCACATTGTTTGCAGGCTGGCTCCAGCTCCATGTAGTCAGCTGGATACTCGATAAACTTATGACAGTGCTCATTGTCGCGCTCCCTGTGGTATTCCAGCCGGAACTCCGCCGTGCTCTGGAACAGCTTGGCCGCGGCAAATTTTATATTTCTTCCCGCATCATGGATGAAGCGGAATTGGATGCCGTCATTGATCATGTGGTGGAAGCGACGATGATCATGGCGAAGAATAAAGTGGGTGCGCTTATCGTTTTTGAAAGGACAGTAGGGCTTGATGACCGTATTGATACAGGGATCCGTTTGGAGGCCCTCGTGTCAAAAGAGCTTCTTGGAAATATTTTTATCGTAAATACACCGCTCCATGACGGCGCCGTCATTATCCGCGACAACCGCATCATGGCGGCAGGCTGCCTTTTGCCGCTTACCCGTGACAGGAGTCTCTCCTCTGAATTGGGGACGCGCCATCGCGCGGGAATCGGCATGTCTGAACAGGCGGACTGTGTCGTGGTCATCGTCAGTGAAGAAACGGGAACGGTTTCCTATGCTTACGGAGGCCATATTTACCGCCATCTCGAAGAAGACGGCTTGCGGAATATCCTGCGGAACTTCCTTGTGCAGGATAAAGCGAAAGGCGTCGGTAATGTATTGCAGAAATGGAGCCCGCTGAAATGAAATATACAAATCTGCGGTGGTGGCTTCCTAAATTCCTCTGCCTCATGGCGGCATTTGCTTTCTGGGTATATGTCATGAATGAGCAGAATCCTCTTGTGGAAAACTCTTATACCGTTCCGGTCGAAGTGCGTAATTTGGACCGTTCTCTCGTAGCCCTTAATGTACCCCAGAGGGTGAAAGTGAAGATCCGCATGAACCGCAGCGATCTGGTCAGCATGCGGAGTGATAATATCAAAGCCTATGTTGATCTTGACGGATTTACGGACGGCGATTATCCGAACACACCCATCCATATTTCCGTACCGGGAAATGAAACAGTGATTTCCCAGGATCAGACATATTTCGATTTATTTATCGACACCTATGCAGTGAAATCGCTGCCGGCACAAGTGGAATTTATCGGAGCGCTTCCGGCAGGTTTCAAGGCGGAGCGGAAATCCACGACGCCGGAATATATTACTGTCGCGGGAGCCAGCAGCCGCACGGCTCTTGCCGACCGTGCCATTATCTCTGTCAACGTGGCGGGGAAATCAAAAGATTTCGACGAATTTGATGCGGTGAATGTTCTTGATGCGGATGGAAATACGGTAACGGGGATTGACATCATGCCTACCCGTGTCCGCGTTTCTGTACATATGTCGGAAGACCAGAAGACGGGAAATATTCCTTTCAAACCGATAGTAAAAGGGGAACCGGCAGAAGGATACAAAGTCTCTGAAATCACGGTGACGCCGCCGGTGGCCACTGTCAAGGCACCGGAAAGCTATTTCGATAAAAATACGGTGGTGGAACTGGAAGAAATCGATATCACCGGAGCAAAGGAAAGCGTTACCAAAAAGATTGACATACCGAAGCCGGAAAACGGTATGATTATTCCCGGAGCCGTTACGGTACATGTGAAAATAGAAAAAGAATAAACGGCTTGACGGGAAAATATATTCGCTGTATCATTTGAAAATTGCAGTGCAAAATAGTAAGAAATCAATTGCGGAGGATTTAGAATGGTCACATTGTTCGGAACAGACGGCGTACGCGGCGTGGTAAATTCCACACTCATGCCCGAATTGGCATTCCAGCTGGGGCGGGCGGCAGGCGCCTATTTCTGTAGGGAGTAAGGAACCCAGCGCGTGCTTATCGGTATGGATACAAGGATTTCAGGAACCATGGTGGCAGCCGCGTTATCGGCGGGGCTGTGCGCGTCGGGGGTGAATGTGGACTTGGCAGGCGTGATTCCTACACCGGGTATCGCATACCTGACACGGACAGAAAACTATGATGCCGGTGTCGTTATATCTGCTTCCCATAACCCGTTCCCCGATAACGGAATCAAATTTTTCGACAGGAACGGACATAAACTGCCGGATCAGGCGGAAGAAGAAATAGAGAATATCCTTCGACATGACGAAGAACTCGTACGGCCTACCGGCGAAAAAGTCGGATTTATCCGCCACCGCAACGAGCTTGCGTGGAAATATAAAAATTATATCCTTTCCACAGTGAAAGGGGATTTCAAAGGGATGAAAATCGTAACGGATTCCGCCAACGGCGCCGCCAGCGGATTCCTTCCCGATATCCTCCGTGAACTGGGTGCGGAAATAACCGCCCTCTACTGCGAACCGAACGGCGTGAATATCAATAAAGACTGCGGATCCACCCACATGGAAACCTTACAGAAAATGGTCGTCGAAATGGGGGCGGACTGCGGTATTGCCAATGACGGCGATGCGGACCGCTGTCTTTTCGTCGATGAACAGGGGGATATCATGGATGGCGACCATATCATGGTGATTAACGCCCTGCGTATGAAGAAAGAAGGACGGCTCAATGCGAATATGGTCGTAGGCACCGTCATGAGCAACCTGGGCTTCGGCAAGGCACTGGCGGAACACGGATGCCGTACCGTGGCGACCAATGTAGGCGACCGCTATGTGCTGGAAGAAATGAGGGCGCACGGATATTCCCTTGGCGGCGAGCAGTCGGGACACATTATATTCCCTGAATTTAATACCACCGGTGACGGTCTTATCACGGCCATGCAGACGCTTATGGTTCTCCGTGACCATGACGGCCCCCTTTCTGAATTAAATCATCTCATGACCACCTATCCGCAGCTGCTGAAAAATGTAAAAGTGTACAGTAAGAACGGATGGGAAGAAAATGAACAGATCCGGGCAGCTATCGCGGCGGCAAAAGACGAACTGGGAAATGACGGGCGTATCCTCGTCCGTGCGTCAGGCACGGAACCTCTTATCCGCGTCATGGGAGAAAGCAGTGATAAAGATCGGCTCGAACGGGTGATTGATGACATTGTTTCCGTAGTGGAACAGGAACTCGGGGAAGAATAAATGCAGATTTGGTGAACTGATTAATTTTATATCTGGTTGGTAAAATAAAAAATACTTATTTGGTGTTGCCAAGGTGTTCCAAGAAAATAAAAAACTCCCGAAGGAGTCCTTTATCCACACACTGTGGGGTCACAAATGTGACGATTTGAATAAATTCTTATTTGAACTTGTGATGTTGTCAGATAGTGGTAAATTATCCTGACATGTACAGGATAACTAAAAATGAGGTGGATGTCAATCATGAAGGAAATTAATGAATATTATCTGGGATTGGATATGGGAGAGGGGTCTTTGGGATGGGCGGTTACGACACCTGATTATCATGTAGTGAAGAAGGCGGGAAAAGCTTTGTGGGGCGTCCGCCTTTTTGAGTCGGCTAAAACAGCAAAGGAAAGGCGTGTATTTCGTACAGGCAGAAGGCGGATAGAACGGAGAAATCGGCGTATTGATTTTTTACAGGAACTTTTTTCCGAGGCTGTTTGTGAAAAAGATCCGGGATTTTACCAAAGGCTGAACGACAGCCGTCTTTGGGAAGAAGATAAGACGGAAAGACAAATAAATTCTCTTTTTAATGATGTCGATTTTACGGACAAAAGTTATCACAAAAAGTTTCCTACTATTTATCATTTACGGCAAAAGCTGATGGAAGACAGTTGTGAATTTGATGTGCGGCTGGTGTATCTTGCCATTCATCATATTTTAAAACATCGAGGTCATTTCCTGCTGGAAAATTTTGAAATTAGAGAGGATGGAGCCGTCGGATTTGAAGAAGCAATGGCTGATTTGGGGAATGTACTTGGACAGTTTTTGGATAGATCCTTACCTGTGGAAAACAATGATGCCTGTAAGGAAATATTGAAAAACAGAAAGCTAAATAAATTAGAGAAATTGGAACAATTAGGGAAGTTATATGATGCAGGAGGAGATAAAAGTATAAAGGAAATTTTCAGGTTGATTGTGGGCGGGACAGCACATCTGGCCGTTATTTTTTGTGATGAGACGCTAAAGAATACGGAGCGAGGTAAAATCAGTTTTGAGGATGCGCAGTATGAGGAATATAAATATGATGTGCAAACCATATTAGACGATCGTTTTGATGTAGTGGCAGCTTGTGAAACTTTGCATAATTGGGCCATTCTTGCAGAACTGATGGGAAATTATAAGTATATATCAGATGCTAAAGTGGCTATTTTTAATGAACACAGAAAAGATCTTACTGTTTTGAAACGTCTTCTTAAACGAGATTCAAATGTGTATACCAAGATGTTCCGTATGGCTGGTAAAAATAGTTATAGCGCCTATGTGGGATTATGTAAAATACATGGGAAAAAAGTTCCAATCGAGAAAGCATGTACACAAGGGGATTTTGCAGGGGAAATAAAAAAAATAATAAAAAATTTTCCTGATAGTGAAGATAAGAAATACATATTGGATAAAATTGAAAGGAATGAGCTTTTGCCCAAAGCGGTAAGCAAACAGAATGGTGTTATTCCCTACCAGCTCCATTTAGTGGAATTGAATAAAATCTTATCGAATGCGGAAAGATATCTGCCATTTTTAAAAAAAGAAGATGAGTATGGTACAGTGTCTGATAAAATCAGGAAGCTATTTACATTTCGTATTCCTTATTATGTGGGACCGTTAAATGGACATTCTCCTTTTGCCTGGGCAGTCAGAAAAGATGAAAATGGACACATTTATCCGTGGAATTTTGAAAGGAAAATTGATATAGAGGCCAGTGCAGAAGAGTTTATCCGCCGCATGACCAATAAATGCACATATCTTGTTAAAAAGGATGTACTTCCTAAAAACTCACTTCTCTATACAGAATTTATGGTACTCAATGAGCTGAATAATGTAAGAATCGGCAGCGCTCAAGAAAAGCTACCACCTGGCATGAAAGCTCGTGTTTGGGAAAGACTTTTTCTTAAGGATAAAAAAATTACCGCAAAAAAAATGTGTTCTTATCTGATTAGAGAAGAACATATTTCTAAAGAAGAAGCGGCGCAGATATCCGGTATAGAACGTGATTTTCAAGCGAGTCTTGCGCCATGGATAGATATGAGGAATATATTGAGGGGTAATATTACAGTATCTGATAGTGAAAAAATTATAAAGGACATTACTTTATTTGGCGCGGATAAAAAAATGCTGCGTCGCCGACTTAAGGCGCGGTTTGGATATCTGGAAGACTGTCAGGTTAAAGAACTGGTTAGGCTGCCGTATCAGGGATGGGGACGTTTGGCAAAAGAATTTTTGACACAGATTTTGCCAAAGGCAGAACGTGATTCCACAGTTTTAGTGGATCAGGAAACCGGAGAAGTAATGAATATTATCACTGCTTTGAAAAAGACAGATCATAATTTAATGGAATTATTAAGCGGAAAATTTGGTTATTCTGCCGCTTTAAGTGAGGTTAATACAACATCGGTATCGGTATGTGATAAGGCCATTTCTTACAAAAATATACAGGATATGCGTATCTCTCCGGCGGTAAAGCGGCCACTTTGGCAGACACTTCGAGTTATAAAAGAAATTATACATATTATGGGGAAAGCGCCTTCGAGGATTTTTATAGAAATGGCACGGGCGGAAGATGAGAAAAAGTGGAAAACTGTTTCAAGAAAAGATCGGCTATTGGATCTTTATAAGAAATGTAAAGATGAAATAAGAAATTGGAGTGCAGACATAAAAAAATTAGGTGAAGAGATAAAAGAATTAAGCGACGGACAGCTGAGAAGTGATAAATTATACCTGTACTATACGCAGATGGGGCGTTCTATGTATACCGGAAAGCCTATTTGTCTTGGTAGCCTTATGGCTGGAGCTGATTATGACATAGACCATATTTATCCCCGATCTGCTACAGGAGATGACAGTTTAGACAATCGCGTTCTTGTAGAAAGGACGGAAAATGCGAAAAAGGGAGACCATTATCCTTTATCTATTGAAATACAAGGGGGGAGAGCTGTTTTTTGGAAAGTACTTTTAGATAAGGGGTTTATTTCCAAGGAGAAGTATCGTCGCCTGACAAGAAAAACGTTACTTACTGATGATGAAAAAGCGGGGTTTATTGGGCGCCAGCTTGTAGAAACACGGCAGAGTACGAAAGCGATTGCCGAGATTTTGAAAAAAGCTTTTCCGGAAACCAAAATTATTTACACTAAGGCAAGGAATGTATCCCGATTTCGCCAGTATGCGGAGTTTGTAAAAGTCAGGGATATGAACGATTATCATCACGCCAAGGATGCTTATTTGAATATTGTTGTAGGGAATGCATTTTATACGAAATTTACATCTAATCCGATACATTTTCTGTCGGAGAGAAATGCGGTGTATAGTTTGAATGAAAGGACTTTTTATCAATTTCCCATACAAAGAGGATCAACTATGGCATGGGAACCGGGCGATAGCGGTACGATGGCAGTTGTCCGGAAATGGATGGATAAGAATAACATTTTATATACACGGATGCCTTTTGAAGAGAAAGGGGGATTGTTTGATCAGAATATCCTAAAGAAAGGGAAGGGACAGGTTTCACTAAGGGCACGTGGGGCATTGTCTGATATTCAAAAATATGGCGGGTATAATAATGCAACTGCGTCATATTTTATGCTTGTTAAAGCAGAGAAAAACGGAAAGACAATTTATTTGTTGGAAACAGTACCTTTGCACTTGTCTGGAAGGTTAGAAAGTATTGAAGATAAAATAAATTTTTGTAGAGAACTTTGGCATCGAGACAGAAAAGACTATAAGAATCCGGTGATATGTATTCCTAAGATATATAAGCAGTCCTTATTTGAAGTAGATGGGTTTCGAGAACATATTTCCGCTAAGACTGGAAATCAGTTTGTTATGAGAAATGCTGAACAATTATGTTTGAATGCAGAATCCGCTCAGATAATAAAAAATGTCCTTAAATTCAATCAGCGGAAACAAGTGCAAAAAGAGTTGAAGGTTACTGTACATGATAAAATCACTGAAGAGAATCTAATAAATATCTTTGAAACATTTATTTCTAAGATACAGACATCCATTTATAGAAATAAGTTTGAGGCATCCGTAGGTCTTATGATAAAAGGGAAAGGCACGTTTATAGAATTATCAATGGAAGATAAGTGTAAATGTATAGGTGAAATACTCCATCTTTTCCAATGTAACCCTGTGCTTTCTGATCTACAATTAATTGGTGGGAAGAAGGCATCTGGAAGGATCTACATGGGGAAGCGATTTGATGGAAATAAAAAAGTATTTCTTGTCTTACAATCTGTGACAGGTTTTTTTGAGAAAAAGATTTTATTGGCACCCTATGAAAAGAAATGAGTTGGCGGACGGTTGTACTATCTAAACGGGCAAAAATAGAATATAGCTTGGGATATATGGTTATAAGGGGAGAAGAAGTTCACCGGATATTTATGGAAGAAGTGGAGACGGTCATGATTGAAACTACGGCTGTTTCGCTGACTGCCGCGTGGATCAACGAATGTCTTCACCGAAAAATCAAAATTATTTTCTGCGATGAAAGAAGAAATCCGGCAGGAG
>ENA-ORLT01000275-ORLT01000275.1-human-gut-metagenome-genome-assembly--contig:-NODE-275-length-11608-cov-8.62218_pt1 | contig 11608 bp, 9 predicted proteins | sample MGYA00243074_ERZ508838 | MGnify/ENA primary metagenome ERZ508838 (study PRJEB26277, sample SAMN04329833) | human gut metagenome | biome: human-associated habitat | host: Homo sapiens | place: USA...
ACGGAAGGTTCCGCAATTACTGTTCTTTCATGTCCATCTCTGCTCGCTCCGATCAATGATCTTTACTTTCTCACTGTCAATGGTGCGGTGTTCCGTTTTCTCCGCCGCCTGTTCCTTCGCCTGGGTCAGCCGCTCCCCGATGGAGGGCTTTTCTTCACGGCTCATTTTCCGGCTGGCAAACTCCTGAAACGCCGCTGTGATGGCGTCTGCGTCCCGGCTTTTGAAAAAGACCAGGTAACGGGGCTGCTCTGCGGAGGTGTCTTTCTTCAAGGCAAAATCCACATGGTATTTCTTCGCCACACGGGAGAAAGCCTTGATATTCTTGTCACTGATCTCGATATTGGCAAGACCGGCGTTCTGGCTGGCAAGCTGTTTAAGGCTCTGCCTGCCGCGGTAGATTTTGGGCTTCTGGCTTTTCTGGATTTCCTCCAGGAACTTTTTGACGGCCTTTTCAAAGACCTGCTCGCTTAACTTGGCTCCGTCAACAATGAGCGTTACCGCGCCCCGCGTTACTTCCTCCTGCATTTAGCCTCGCCCCCTTTGCCCGTCCCCGTACATATCGTGCTGCACCAGGGAAGAATAGTAGCTGTTGATGGTGGTCGGGGCGTTATACAGCGCCGCCAGAAGGTATTTCTTGATATTGCGGACATAGGTGGTGTTGTCCTTCATGCAGTCCATGACATACTGAACATGAGAACTGTCCAGCTTCATAAACCGGGACTTTACCACCTCTGCCGGATAATCGTCTCCGGCAATGCGGATGACTTTGCGGGCAGAACATACGGTATCCACGATCAGGTCAACGATTTCGTCAAGCTGCTCACGGTCGATATGGCTGTCCTGCACCAGATAGCTGTACTCGATGTTATCCAAAATCACTTCACGATAACATTCTCTGGCTCCCATCCGATCCGTTCCCATCCTTGCCCCTGCGGGGGTAGGGGGATTTGATTGGATAGGATTTGATATCTCCGTACTTGATAAATCAGTCTTTGTTTGATTAGTATTTAATTGTGCGGGGTTTTCCGTACACGGTTCCGCCGTATCCGGGATACCCATATCCGGGTTTTCCGTATATGGCGTTGCCGTACCCGGTAAAGGCGTACCTGGGCTTGACGGCGGTTCGCACTGAGGCATTTCGTAAATGACATACTCGGTATCCGTGATCTTGCCTTTTTCATCCCGAAGCTGGGTGCGCCGGATATACCCGTGGGTTTCCAGCTCCTTCAACGCCGCACCGATGCTGTCCACACCTTCCCGGCAGATCGCCGCAAGACCTCTGGTGGTGTAATTCCACTCGTCAGGGAGCGACAGCATCATGGACAGCAGCCCTTTGGATTTCAGGGTCAGCGTCCGATCTTTCAAGTGATGGTTCGACATGACCGTATAATCACGGGTCTTTTCAATACGAAAAACAGCCATCTTCGCACCTCCTTCCTGTGAAAATAAAAAGTGTTGATTTTGAGCGGTTTACCCGTCTGTATGCCTCCATAGCCTCCCGCATGGGAAAACATCCACGCCCTGTTCAGAACGCAAGCCACGGAGGAAGAAACAGAAGATTTTCCGCTGATTTTGATACATTTTGGGGCGGCTACCTCTCACGGTCTTTATGGTCATAGTGGAGATCGCCGGAAAGCACCTTCGCATGGTTGCGGATTTTGATATGTCCCTTTTCCTGATTTTCCAAAGCCTTGCTGTATCCGGTGTCGGTCAGGAACAGGCGCATTTTCTCACCCTTCCAGCCAACAGGCGAGTCATGGGTAAGAACATCAAAGACGATCATGTGTCTGGTTGCCGGGTCGAAACGCTCCAAAGCCATAATGTCATGGCCGGATAACTTCTGCGCCCCGGATTGCTGTCTGGCTTCTGCCAGCATTTCCCCGATGGTGCGGGCTTTCTCCGGCAGACGGTATTCGGTCTGCACCTTGCAGATCAAATCCATACACTCCTGATCCGACAGGGGACGGAGCTTGTCCAGAAGGCTTTCCGCCGTTTCTTTTACTGCCTGGTTCGGCGCATAGCGCCATGTCATGTAAATCTCATTCAGGGCGGCGTTCTGATTGGTACTTTCAATCTGAAACACCATCCTCATTTCTGCTTCTGTCAGTTTCATTGCCAGCCTCCTTCAAAATGGGTATAAAAAAACGCCATAGGTTTTTTGAGCCTACGGCGTTTCTTACGATATTCACAATTCCAAACTTTCCAGCCACTCGTCGAAAGATTTCTTAGAGACGCGGATCGCATTGCCTATGCGGACGATCCTGAATTCCTCCTGCTTGACGAGCTGATATGCGGTTGTGCGGCCAATGTTGAGCATGGCCGCGATCTGTTCCACGGTATATGTGCGCGGTTCCAGCAGTGACTTTTTCTCTTTCTTGTCCATAGTAACCTCCATGTATTTGCCTTGTCATTTTGACTAAAGGAGTGGAGAATGGCAGTAGCAATCGGCTTTGGCTGGGTGTCCTCTTGCTAAGAATTTGCTAATAGGACCACCCAACGGACACATAAAACTGCGTCAGAATAGGTGTTTTGCACCATAAAGTTCGTTTACTACAAGTCATTCTGCGTAAGGGATGATATTGGAAGTTGCATCCGAACCGTGTATCACATGGTAAGCCATACTCCTAAGCGGCAGGCCACTGGTTCGAATCCAGCCGGGGGTGCCAGATTTTCTGTCAAAAGCCCTTGCTGCAAGGGCTTTTGTTTTTTACCCTTTTTGGTGGTTCCTTGCAGCATACTCCATGCCTTCTCGCGGTTGCCGCCCCAAGCAACGCATGTTCTCCTCGGCGGTTTTCCGCCATAGAACGCAGGGCACTTGACAGGTCTCGCGCCGCCGGGTATCATGATGGCATCACATACCATTTCAACTACGGCGGCGGGAATGGCTGCGCGCAGAGAATACCGCAGGCGCCGATCTTTTTTTCTGCGAATGGTATAGGAACGCTTTTAGGAAATATCGGCCAGCATGGTCACGGAGATGAGGGGCGATAGATATGAAAGTCAATATTAACTTTAAATTCTTTTCCCAAAGTGTAAGTGTTGGTTATTGCCTGATCTTATTGGGCATGACCATTGCAGGTGTATATGCCGCAGTGATTCGCCCGGACATGCGTTGGATTTTGATATTGATGGTGTTCTTTACTGACTTTTTTTGCGTGTTCGATATCGGGAGAATATGCAGGTCTTATGACATCCGCACAGACGGCATAGTGGCGATTTGGTTTGGCATCTTTCGGCGGTTTTACCCGTGGTCGTCTTTCTGCAGCGTCAGTCGGGAGAACGTCAATCTTGGCTGCCGGGTGGTGACAGATGTGCTGTGCACGCAGATACCCCTTAAGCGCCAGCGCAACGGCATGGTTGACAAGGATTTTTTGGGGTGGCATCCCTTTCGTGTGCTGGATATCGACATGACGGAAGAACAGCTTTCAGAATTCAGCAAATACTATCCCATTCAGCTATAATTTACAGTGCGGGCGGTGCATCAGCACCGCCCGCAGGGAAATGGATAAGTGGTCACTATGATGCGTACAACCGTCAGCACACAACCACAGATCATCATCGTTGCCTGCTGTATCACGCTGCGCCGCAGCGGTTACGACACGGCGGGCAACATCCGCAGCATCACGAAGGACGGCGCGGTCACGAAGTCCTTTGGCTACACCAACCCCTCGTGGCCGGATCTGCTCACGAGCGTGACGGCAAACGGCACGACCAAGGATGTCCTGTATGAGGGGCAGTCGCAGACGAGCGACCTCCCGTCCTCCGGCAACCCGGTTACATATTACAACGGCAAGGACTATACCTTCACGTGGACGAAGGGCCGCCAGCTCGCCTCCGCGACGGTCGACGGCAAGCAGGTTTCCTACACCTACGACATGTCCGGCGTCCGCACCAGCAAAACGGTCGACGGCACGACATACAATTACACCACGCTCTCCGGCAAGGACAGCATCATGGAGAGCAGCCCTTTGGATTTCAGAGACAGCCCCGCGTTCCGCAGGTGGTGGTTGGACATTACCGTATAGTCGCGGATTTTCTCAATACGAAATACCGCCATATTATCACCTCCCTTCGGAGGTCTGGAAAAGCGTTTGTTTTCGGGGAAAAGACGGCTTCTATTCTGCTTGGACACCCCGAGGGGAAAACCTATGGGCGGCGGCCTTTCGACTGATTGTGGAAGAAAAAACATGGGATTTTCGGCTCCTTTCGAGGCATAAAAAACGCCATAGGCTTTAGCCCATGGCGTAATCAAATTATAGAATTTTAGTCGATTGAGCAAGTAATTCATTGTGAATCTTGGCAAACAATGGTATAATATAATTGTTTATGTCGATTTATTATATTTGCAAAGTCTAATAAAGTCGCCAGCAATTGTGCTAAGGAGAAAGAAGAAATATGAGTAATTCAACAAGCACACCTATTTTAGCGTCATTTGCAACATTAAAAAGCCTAAATGACTCCAAAAAATATATTAATTCATATCAGATTCTTGCGGAATTTATTAAATATATTATTGACGGTCAAAAGCTGTATGTATTTACTGCCATCGAAATGAAAAACAGGCTTAAATCTGTTTTTGGATTTGATATACCAGAAGCAGTAGTAAAAAGGGCTTCTAAATCCCTTCCTTTTGTGACGAGGGAAAATGGTACATATATTGTAGACATTCGTAACTTTGCTTCTGATCATGCTTTTGAAAGAGCAAAGGCCATTGCGGAAGAAGCCAATACCGGTGCTATTAGTCTATTAAAAGAATATATTAGTAAGCGAGAGCCAGAAAAAGAAATAGACGAAGACTTATTAACTCAGGATTTAATTGCTTTTTTAGTTGATGATCAGAAAAAGAGCTCTGGCCAATACACGGATCTAATTAGTGAGTTTGTCTTGAAAAATGAAAATAACAACAATGTGCAGAGAACCCTTGAAACTATACGAGAAGGAAGCATTTTATATATCGGCCTAAATTACAATATAAATGAAACCGGTAGTCTGACAAAAAAGCTCACCCTTTTTTTGGGAACAGAAGTCTTGTTTAGTCTCGCTGGCTTCAATGGCGAAGTATATAAGCAATTGGCTGAAGATCTTTTTGCGCAAATCAAAAGTGCAAATTTGAATGGTACTAAGATATTTCTGCGCTATTTTTCGGATGTACGAAAGGAGATGGACAGTTTTTTCAATGGTGCAAAAATGATTATCGAGAAAAATACGGTGTCATTTGATACCGTAGCCATGAAAGCTATTCTCAATTCATGCGAAGTACCAAGTGATGTCGATGTAAAGAAGGCTGACTTTTATTATAAACTGCAATATCATTATGGAATAATCGAAGACGAGAAAGACGACTACTACAGTAAAGAAAATGATGTGTATAATCTTGAAAGCATGGAGTATACAGATGAGCAAGTATGTGAGAGCTGGAAGTATATTAGCCACATAAACAAACTAAGAAAGGGTTCTGTATTTACAAACAATTTTGATGCGGAATATCTCATCGTAACTAATACAAAATGCACATTAAATATTTCTAGAGAGCAAACTGAACGAGCCAAAAAAGAAAACGGGTTGGATTATGCTAACGATTATGCAGTATCAGTTGATAGAATGACTAATATTCTTTGGTACAAACTTGGTAATGGATTTGGTACAAAAAATTATCCTTGCAATGTCAACATCGTACTTAAGGCAAGAACGGTATTGTCAGCCACTATCTCGCATAACATAGCTACAGTATACAATGACGCCAAAGAGAAAAATAAGAATGGTGAGATAACGAGCGATCAACTCGCAGCACGGATTATCACCTTACGCAGAAAACCTGTGCTTCCAGAAGACTTAGAGGGTGATTCAATAGACGAAATTATGGACTTTTCTCCAGAGTTTCTTAGCCGCTACGAAGAAGAAGTCAGTGCTAATAAAATCGCGCTTGAAGAAAAGGATAAGGAAATTCAAAAAAGGGATCAAACTATTGAGCACAAAGACCAAGTGATTCAAAGACAACAAGAGGAAAAAACAAACCTAGAATCAGAACTTGCCCTATATCGTGCAGAAAAAGATAAGAGAGACCGACGAAAAAAGCGGTCCAAACAAATCCTTCGATTTGTTTGGAGCATTTTGTGGAAAATTGTTATAATTGCAGCAATTACATATATTGCTATTTTTTTCGAGAAAAAACTCAATAGTAGCATTCCTCTGTATATTTGTGCAGCTGTAGATTTGTTTGGTCTTGTATTAACAGCTCAAGTAGCAATAAAAAAGGATATTCATAAATATCTCTCAAAAGAAGACACCGCAAAATAACATCTTACATTTTTACAAATAGAGCGCCATAGGTTCAAAGCCTATGGCGCTCTCCTACCAGTTATTCCATTTCGTCGTCCAACCCCTCCGCCTTCAGCCAATCCTCAAAGGACTTTCTGGAGATGCGGATTATGTTGCCGATGCGGATCGTCTTGAACAATCCGGAGTTGGCGAGTTTATAGGCCGAGGCGCGGCCGATACCGAGAATGGCTGCGATGTCATTCACGGTGTATGTTCTGTTTTGGGGCATCCCTTTTTCGTTGGTGCTCATAAATGATTAACAAAAGTCAAGCCCAAAAACAAAAAACATGCGAACATCATAGCGGAGAGAAGGAGATCATTTTTCATGGTCATCTTTTACGATTATATTTTCTAATAAATTCTATCAAAAATATAAAAACAGTATTGACAGAGGAAAACGGGTTTGTCATAATTACACCAATACGTTTCATTTTTTTACAGAAACGTACAAAATTTTACTTTGCGGGGTAAAGAACCATGAAAGAAGGCGTAAAGAAGAGCATATCCCTCATCCTTGTGCTGACGCTGCTGGTGCAGTTGCTGCCGATGGTGGCATTCGGTGTCGGCGACGAAACAAACGATCTGGACATCAGTACAGACAGCGAAACGGTGTCCATGAAGGACGACGATGCGCAGATCGTCGGCGAGGAGGACGCGCTGCGCGAGGAATCCGTCAAGCATTTCCGGCTGCGGGACGGGGCCTACATGCTGGTGGAGTACGAGACGGCAGTGCACTACCAGACGGCGGACGGGTCCTGGGAGGAGATCGACAACACGCTGCAGAAAACCGGTCAGCAGTATGTTGCCCAGGCGGGAGACATGACGCGGAAATTTGCCGCGTCGCTCGACAGCGGCTTCCTGTTCGAGACGGCGTATCAGGGGCAGAGCGTGTCGATGTCGCTGGCGCGGCGCAGCAGCCGCGACGTTGTGGCGGTCGCGCCGGACGTTCCGGCAGCGGAGGAAACGGCAGCCCCCGAAGAAACAGCGGTGCCGGAGACTGACGGCCAGCCGCAGGAGGCAGAGCAGACGGAGGCAGACCAGACGCAGGAGCCCGCGGAAGCCGCGGCGGAGACGGATGCGCCGCAGCAGGAGACGGCAGAGGAGCTGCCGCTGCTGGACGACGCGGCGTATACGCTGGTCACGTCCACGGCGGCGGCCAGGATGGAAAACCCGGGGGCCAAAATGCGCACCTTCAGCAAGCTGGCGGAGAAAGACAAGATCCAGCCGCAGAAAATCCGCTCCAGCGTTGCGTTCGACAACGTGATGGACGGTGTCAGCCTGCTGTACCAGAACTATGGATATAACGTAAAAGAGAGCATCATCATCGAGAAGCCGCAGGAACAGTATGCCTACTCGTTTGTGCTGAACCTGCAGGGCCTGACGCCGACGCTTGAGGCCGACGGCTCTGTGCTGCTGCGCGGTGCCGACGGCGAGCCGGTCTACGAGATCCCGGCGCCGTATCTGGCGGATGCCGACGGCGCAACGTCACTGGAGGACGCCGCCTACAAGCTCGAGCGCGTCTCGGGCGGTTATCTGCTGACCGTGGAGGCGGACCCGGAGTGGATGAACGCGCCGGAGCGTGCCTACCCCGTGACGCTCGACCCGACGATCCTGCTGCACAACAAGGGCAACGTTCTGACGACGTTCATCCGGTCGGCATGGCCGGGGTCTGTTGCCCCGAATTCGGCAGATCAATTTGTCGGGTACAGGGCAAACGAAGGATATGATGCCTGTAATGTTTATGTTCAGTTTGCAAACCTGCCGGAGATTCCGCAAAATTGTGTTCCAATTAGCGCGCAATTGGCAATGTATAACGCCGGTTTTTTCACATCCGATGGTGTAGGCTGTGCGGCTCCGGATGGATCATTGACGGTGGAAGCGCATGAATGGCCCGCTGCGGTCAGCGATGTTTCCGGTTTGACTTGGTATCTGGTCCATTTTGGCTCTACACCTGTTAACGAAGAAACCATTGACTACCAAAAATTAAGTAAGGAAACTCTTGGGGAATACGTCACATGGGACATCACGCGCACAGTCATGCAGTGGTACCAGAAGCAGAACGAAGGCGACACGAGCGGCGGGCGCGGCGTACTCCTCGAGGGAATTGACGGTCGTGAGAATTATCGCGTAGCGAACCTGATCGGCAGCGGATACCACGACTACAGCCCGTATTTTGCGGTGTACTACCGCAATCCGGTCGGTCTGGAGAGCTATTATACCTATCAGGAGGCATCGGCGGGAAAAGCGGGTGACCTCTCCATCCACAACTTCACGCACCAGTTTACGCTCGACCGTGCGGATGTCTCCCTCTCGCTGGAGCCGGCATCCTATGCGCTGCGCCACATCTATAATAGCGCCACCTCCGGCATCGAATTTTCCAATAACGAGGCGGGCGGTATTCACACCTGTGACTACACGTCCATGCAAGTCGGTGTCGGCTGGAAGCTCTCTGCGCAGCAGACGGTGGTGGAGTGCAAGGTCGGCAACGAGACGTATCTGGTCTACAACGACGAGGACGGTACCGAGCATTACTTCAGAAAGACGGCAACCAACACGTATGAGGACGAGGACGGCCTCAGCCTGAAGATCGTCAAGTCCACCAGCGGCGGCAATACGATCTATACCATGACGGACATGGACAAGTACCACACGTGGGTGTTCCACAACGGCTACCTGATCTCCGTCACGGACAACAACAGCAACACAATCTATTTCGCCTACAACGCAGCGTACAGCAGCGGCGGCAGCGCGTGGAAGCCGGTCAAAGGTTCTGCCAGCAACCGGCTCGTGCAGATCATTATGGATATTCACGGTGGCGTAAACCAGACGGTCGCGAACCTGACCTACAGCGGCGACCGGCTCTCCAGCGTGACGGACTACGCCGGTCGCAGCACGAACTACAGCTACGACTCCGGCGGTCACCTGACGCAGGTGACCTATGCGGACGGCACGTCCGCGTCCTACGAGTATTACTCGAGCAACGGCCGCCTGTCGACGCTGTATGACGCCGAGAGCCAGTACGGACTGGACATTACCTATATCTACAACCTCGGCGTCGTGTCCACGTTCGGCGTGCAGGAATTTGCAAACACCTCGGGGGCAAAGCAGACCGGCAGCGCCTTTCATGCCTACCGCAACGGCATCCACCAGACGTCGTACCGCTTCTACGGGCCGGACCATACCCGGGACACGGCCGACGACACGGTGATGACCTGCGTGCTCGACCATTTCGGTAAGACGATCTGCACCTATGACAGCAGCACGGACTACTCAGAGATCATCGGTGCCAGCGCCGCCAGCTACACAAACAACAGCGGCACCAGCAAGACGAACAACCGCCTGACCGGCGCGGCGGCCATGGGCACGGTGGCGCTGAACCTGCTGCCGAACGCGGGGCTGGAGCAGTGCACGAACAATGTGTCCGACGGCTGGGTGTCCCTGCCCTTCAGCCAGAACGCATCCGCCGGCGTCATCGCGAAAAGCAGATCGCGCATCGGCTACGCCTCGCTCAAGACTGCGGCCAGCGGCAGCGGCATGTACCACGAGGTCGCGCTGCAGGCGGGCACGACGTACACCTTCTCAGGTTACGTCAACACGCGCGACATAACGGCGTGCCAGTCCGGCGGCGGCGTCTATCTGGCCGTCCTGACGGCGGCGCAGCGCGGCAGCCTCGCCGGTGTGCAGCAGTCGCCGTGGAAGAGCGAGCTCGTCAATTACAACACGGTCCCCGAGGTGGACGCCGGCTGGGAGAAGATCAGCGTCACGTTCACGCCGGACACGTCCGGTACGTACAGTCTCGCGGTCGTACAGGATCGGGCGGACGGCATCGCTTACTGCGACGACATGCAGCTCGAGGCGCACGCGGCGGCATCGAACGCGAATCTGGTGCAAAACGGCACCTTCGCCAGCGGCGCGCCGGACTACTGGACGGCCAACCGCTACGAGAAGAGCGATGAGCACCCGCTTGGCGTGGGTATGGGCGTGTCCATGCACGCGAAGGGCAGCTCCGTTGGCGGCACACGCACGAGCCAGGTCGTGCCCATCAACTACTACGCCGGCTCGGCGACGTTCCTGCTCTCCGGCTGGGGCAAGGCAAACTCCGTCGGCGGCACCTCGCCGAAGCCGGAAAAGGACGGCGACCGGTACTTCGGCCTCATCGCCGAGATCAGGTACGCCAACGGCACGACCGAAAAGCAGTACGTGAGCTTCAACGACGACTTCACGGACTGGCAGTATGCGTCTGGCGTCATCATCCCGAAGCAGCGCGGCCTGATGATCAAAGACATCACGGTCTACTGCGCCTATGACTACAACGCCAACGACGCGTACTTCACGAACATCAGCCTCGTGCTCGAACCGGCGGAGACCTACAGCTATGACAGCAAGGGCAACCCCATCGCGGCGACGGACGGCAACGCCAAGACGGCCAGCGAGTTCTTTGCCGACTCCCAGCGCCTCAAGAGCTACACCACGCCCAGCGGCGCAAAGCACACGCTGGGGTACGACGCAAACAACAACCTGCAGTCCGACGAGCTGGCCGGGCTGACGAACTACACCTACCACAACACCTCCGGCAGCGCCACGACGAGCATGACGCGCAAGGGGTACAGCGGGGACTATCTCAAGTCCCAAAATATCTACGACAACACCGGCCGCTTCCGCGCGGCATCCGAGGATGCCAACGGCGTCACGACGGAGTACGGGTATGAACCCAGTACCGCGCAGCTGTTCTCGACGACGGCGGCCAACGGTACGCAGCAAGGCTACCGGTACTATGCAGGCAGCGACCGCACTGCCTTTACGTACATTGGCGGTACGGCCTCGATCGACTATGTCTACACCCGCGCCCAGCTGACCGACCTCATCCGCAAGGCGTTCCCGCAGGCGGCGGATGCCAGCGGAAACAACGTCAACCCCTTCTGGCAGCACTACCTGCTGGGCTATGACGCCTTCGGCAACATGACGCGCGCGCAGGTCTGCGCCTCGAGCGCGGAGCGAGAGGGGTATACCGCGCCCGTCACCCTCGCGTCCTATACATACGAGGGCAACGTCAATAACGGCCGGCTGGCCACGATGACCTACGGCAACGGCGACAGTGTCAGCTACACCTACGACGCGTTTGACAGGCAGCGCACCGCCGCGTATAATGATGTCGACAGAACAACGCATGAGCGGAAAAACGTTGCTACGTACCACTACGACTACAGCAGCGACAACGCCCTCACGCGGCAGTATGCCACGGACGGCAGCGGCATCACGGAGCAGTACAGCTACCAGTACGACAGCCTCG
>ENA-ORLT01000276-ORLT01000276.1-human-gut-metagenome-genome-assembly--contig:-NODE-276-length-11565-cov-5.12424_pt1 | contig 11565 bp, 9 predicted proteins | sample MGYA00243074_ERZ508838 | MGnify/ENA primary metagenome ERZ508838 (study PRJEB26277, sample SAMN04329833) | human gut metagenome | biome: human-associated habitat | host: Homo sapiens | place: USA...
ACATTCCAAGTGGGAAAATATCAAGCGCAAGAAAGGCAAGACGGATGCCATCCGCGCGAAAATTACCACAAAAATTTCCAAGGAAATCACGATTGCTGCCCGTATGGGCGGCGGAGATCCTGTAGGAAATATGCGTTTAAAATTGGCTTTGACAAAAGCAAAGCAGAACAATGTGCCGAAAGATAATATCCAGCGCGCTATTGCCAAAGGTGTAGGCGCCGCTTCCGGTGCGGGCTTTGATGAAATTACTTACGAGGGGTACGGACCCGGCGGCGCGGCGGTTATCGTTGAGTGCAATACGGATAACAGATCCCGTGCGGCGGCGGACGTACGCCATTCCATTACCCACCATGGCGGCAGCATCGGTACGCCGGGCTGTGTGGCGTGGATGTTCAAGAAAAAAGGCATGATTGTCGTGAGCAAAGAAGCCGCTGATGAAGATACCCTCATGATGATCGCTCTTGACGCAGGTGCCGAAGACGTTTCGACAGATGGAGACAGTTTTGAAATTACGACGGCTCCTGAAGATTTCCTGACCGTTTCCGATGCGCTGGAAAAAGAAGGAATTGCCGTAGAAGCATCAGAAGTGACCATGGTTCCAGATAATACCGTTTCCCTTGAAGGCGATGCGGCGGACGTCATGAATAAGCTTACCAGTGAATTGGAAGAATTGGATGATGTGCAGGACGTGTACACCAACGCAGAGCTTCCGGAAGATATGGAATAATAGAAAGCACAGGTTCAAGCCTGTGTTTTTTTGCGCAGAAAAGCGGAGTTGACCTGGGTGTCAGCAGATTTTGCTGCTGACGGCACTAAAAAAGAACCCTTACGAATATTTTCATTCATAAGGATTCTTTTCATTTGCTTAGAAATGGTAATTCAAGCCGACACCGAAGCCGTCTTCGCTGGAGGTCTTATCTCTGTCATAGTAGGTATAGTTCACGTCAAGGTCGAAAGAGGTGGGGACGAGGCCAAGCCGGAGACCCACTTTATATTCTCTTTCCTCAGAAGATAATTTCAGTCCGCCATACGCATCAAGAGGACCTATGACATTTGTTCTTCCTTCCAGAAGTCCGTAAACTTTTGCGTCTCTGTCATAATAATTTCTGTTGCCTAAACCAAGGTACACATGACCCAGTTTATACTTGGCGTAAATATCCGTTTCATTTCCGCCATGATTCCAGTGTCTGTATTCCGCACCGACAATAACTTTTCTGACAGGCGAAATTTCGATATGGGCGCTGTGGATACCGTCTTTTGCTCCGTTGTAGCCATAGCCGACTTCCGTTTCCAGAACCGGTACGCCGGGAATCAGCGCCTGGGCAGAATATGCTCCGCTGAATACGGTAAGCACCGCTGCCGTGAATAACAATTTCTTCATAACAGTCTCTCCTTTCTGCAGATAATCTTTTCTCTATTATAAATCAAGAATAGAAAAAATTCCATCTATTATCTTATAGAATTTGGGCATGGGTTGGACAATCCAATCGCTCCTCTGATAAAAGGAACGGCTGTTTATGGAATGCAGCTGTCGTTCTGTATTATAAGGCAATCGCTCTTGCGAAATGTTCTTTCAGGACCTTGACGGATGCCTGGAGTTCTTTCTGTTCGTCATCTGTCAGATTCAATTCAATGATGTCTTCCACTCCGTCTTTACCGATTTTGACAGGAACAGAAGCAAAACTGTCTTTTATGCCGTACGGACCGTCAAGGTAAACGGAGCAGGGGAGGATCTTGTGTTCATTATGGTAAATCGCGCGGACCAGTTCTGCTGTCGCTGAGGTGACGCCGAATTCAGTGCAGCCTTTTGTCGTATTTTCGATATATCCTTCCTTGTGGACTTTGTCGAGAATGACTTCTTTGGCGTCCATATGATAAAGCTCCGGTTTTTCTGCGAGGAGTTCATCGATCGGTTTGCCGGCGACTGTTACATGGCTCCAGGGAATCATGGAGCTGTCCCCGTGTTCACCTAAGAGATAAGCGGTGAGGGAGCGGCGGTTTACTTTCAGCTGGGTAGACAGCTGCATCTGCAGCCGGGCAGAGTCGAGAGCCGTTCCCGAGCCGATGATTTTTTCCTTTGGCCAGTCCAGTTTGTACTGGAGGTATTCGGCGATAATATCACAGGGATTAGAAATGGAAATAATAATTCCGTCAAATCCCGATTCTTTAATGAGCGGAATAAATTCTTTGCTTGTGGCGACGGCGCTGTCCATCATGTCAAGGCGTGTCTGTCCCGGAAGACGGGGTGTGCCTGACGCATTGATGAGTATATCGGCATCCTTCATGTCGGCTACGGTGCCTGCGTACGCCTCAAAATGATGGGGCTGGTAACTTACTGCGTCCAGCAGGTCAAGTGATTCGCCATGGGCCTTGTCATTATTAATATCATAGAAAACCACTTCGTCAGCCAGTCCCTGCACTGCGAACTGGAGTGCCAAGTGGGAACCTACGTTTCCCGCACCGATGATGCCGATTTTTCTTGTTTTAATTGCCATAATCTTCTCTCCTCCTGAACGTCTGCCTTTTACGGACAAAATGATGTGCCTGATTATTGGAAGAAATACTTTTTTGGGGAATATTTCCTGAAATAATTTATTTCAATTATACTCCTTGCCGCATAGGCCTGCTACTGTTTGGCATAAGTTTGCATGTTTATATGAGATAAAAATGAGAAAATCTTGTGAATTACAGGACAGAATTATATAATAAGAAAAGTGTATCAGTGATAAAGATTTTGTTCCGGCAGCATAAGGGAAAAATGAAAACAGATGAATTGTTGTAATGGTACCGCTGATATGGAGAAGCCGCGCGGGGCAGATCAAAGGAGGCACGTATGAAAGGTTATGCAATGCTTGAAATTGGTAAGGTTGGCTGGGTAGAGAAGGACAGGCCGGCCTGCGGAGCGATGGATGCGATCTGTAAGCCGCTTGCCATTGCCATTTGCACTTCGGATGTGCACACTGTCTGGGAAGGAGCGGTTGGCGAACGGCATAATATGATCCTCGGACATGAATGCTGTGCGGAAGTGGTGGAAGTCGGCGCTGATGTAAAAGACTTCAAGCCGGGAGACCGTGTCCTTGTACCGGCAATCACACCGGACTGGAATTCTCTGGAAGCACAGGCAGGGTACTCCATGCACTCCGGAGGCATGCTGGCAGGCTGGAAATTCTCCAACTTCAAGGACGGCGTGTTTGCCGAATATTTCCATGTGAATGATGCTGACGGAAATCTGGCGCATCTGCCGAAGGAAATCAATATCGTGGATGCCTGCATGCTTTCCGATATGGTTCCCACCGGTTTCCACGGTGTGGAGCTGGCTGATGTGCAGTTCGGCGATGTGGTGCTCGTCATCGGTATCGGTCCTGTGGGGCTGATGTCCGTGGCAGGAACAAGTCTGCGCGGCGCTTCCCGCATTCTTGCTGTGGGAAGCCGTCCGGTCTGCGTAGAGGCTGCCAGGAAATACGGAGCCACAGATATAATCAACTATAAGGACGGAGCTATTGAAGACCAGGTCATGAAACTGACCGGCGGGAAAGGCGTGGACCGCGTTATTATCGCCGGCGGTACGGTAGATACATTTGCATCTGCAGTGAAGGCATTGAAACCGGGCGGAAAAATCGGTTCTGTAAACTACCTGGGAAGCGGCGACAATATCCGTATCCCCCGTGTGGATTGGGGCGGCGGCATGGGACATAAAGCCAGCGTAGGCGGACTTATGCCCGGAGGAAGGCTGCGCATGGAAAAATTAGGTTCTTTAGTGGCCGCCGGAAGGCTGGATGTAAGCCTTCTTTCTACCCACGTGTATGAAGGCTGGGACAAGATTCCCGAAGCGCTTCAGATCATGAAGGAAAAACCGGCGGAAGTGATCAAGCCGGTGGTCGTGCTGGAAAAGTAATCTGTTATTGCTAATCAGATATGATAAAAGGGGATGTGAAAGAATGAAAAAACTATTCTTTTGCATCCCTTTAGTTCATACTCTAATTGAATAGTAATAATATTGATGATATGATAACCATATGAATATAGGGGAAATATATATGGGGCATTTTGATTTTAATTTATTAAAGAGGAGTTTATATGTTGGGATATTGTTTGCTTTATTTATACTAATAAGTAAAAATATTGGAACGGGCTCCCTTGTCTTACTCTTCCCAAAATATGCTATGATTGGATTGCCAATATTTGCAGCAATGATGAGTTATTTAATATCATTTCAAAAAAAATCTGATGGCAATATGGATTTACTTTATCTTACTTTATGGTGCAACAGCTTATATTAAATTGATGACAGGTGCAGTAATACGTAGCAGCGAAGTTTCTTCGCAATAGCAGTTGGGAGCCTTGTTGGTATGTTTTTTGTATTGATATCCATCCTGAGTTTTCAAATAAAAAAGCAGTATATAAGGTATGTTTTTAAGGTGTATGTTGCATAATAAAAGTACCAAAAGTTGCAGAGCAAAAATGGAGAAAGTTGCAACTCCATTTTGGAGATAATTGCAGCCTGGTTGCGTAATAGACGCAAGAATCCATTGCAGGCATAGATTCTATCATGTATCCTTTTCTTGTTGTTTCCCGACAATAAAGAAAAGGAGGAAAGGATATGCTTACAATGGATCAGATCATGAAATGTATTATGAACAAGACAGATCATTGACAGATATCGCGTCTGAACTGAATCTCAATTGGAAAATCGTTAAGAAATACGTCGATAAGGAGGATTTCAATGGGCCGGTGCAAACCACGAAGGAATCGCATAGTTCAAAGTTAGATTCTTTCAAACCAACTATTAAGGACAGGTTATTGGCTGACATGAAGGCACCTCGTAAGCAACGGCATTCGGATAGACGTGTATATATTCGGTTATGTGAGAAGGAGGGATTTGACTGCAGCTATCGTTTAGTCGCCGACTATGTGGCAGCGATGAAAAAGGAACTGCATATGAAGAAACAACAAAGCTATCTTCCACTGATTTATCACTCCGGTGAAGTGCAGGCGGACTTTGGCACCGCGGATTTCGAAGAAAATAACCGTCTCTACCATGAACGGAAGTATTTAGTGCTCAGCTTTCCCTATAGCAACGGCGCGTATATGCAACTGAACTATGGAGAAAACCTGGAAGCTCTTTTGGAAGGATTAAAAGCCATGTTTGAACACATGGGCAGCGTACCTGCAGAAATCTGGTTTGATAATACCCGAACCATCGTCACGAAGATTATTAAGGGCGGTGAACGGACGATAACAGACCGGTTTAAGCCTGTCTTTATGAATACTGAATCGGGCTGGGAGAAGGGAAACGTGGAGCGAAAAGTTGGTTATCTTCGGGCCAATGAACTGGTTCCTATTCCTTCTTTCCCCAATCTGGCAGAGAAAAACGAAGAGTTGCTAAAGGCATGTGATGCTGACATGGACAGAGAGCACTATGATAAGCACAGTATGATTTCAGAGCTGTTCCGGGAAGATCAGGCCGCATTAATACCGCTGCCATCCATACCTTTTGACACGGCTGGTTATATGACTGTCCATACGAACAAATACGGTAAGTTCACGCTGAATGAGGGCCGGCACCGGTACTCAACTTCTTCTGATTACTGTGATGCAGATGTGTATTTAAAGATTACCTCTATAGAAGTGATTGTACAGGATGCCCAGCAGCATGAGATTGTCCGCCATCGTCGCCTGTACGGTGGAGAAGCGGAGAGCATGCAATGGGTTCCCTACCTGAAGGACATTGCCCGCAAGCCCCGTTCTGTATTCAATACGGGAATTTATGAACTAATGCCTCCGACCATGCAAACCTTTATGCATAATTGCGCAAGTTCAGAGAGAGGTCGGGTGCTGAAAATCCTGGCTGAATTAACAACACGCACAGGTTTTGTTTTGCAACTTTCGCCAAAAAGTGCTTGCAAAAAATATTTATTGTATCATATTTGAGTGACTTACTGCATTATTTATAATTGAAATTAGTTATTTAGCAGGCACTAAGTTAATGACATTGTTGTTTAGAGTTTCCTGTTCCATTTATTTTTTTACCTTTCAATTATCTCGATGTGAAACAGTCCTCTATACCGTATTTGGGCATAGAGGACTTTTTTATACTATTGTCAGATATTAGAAATTATAATTCAGGGACAGGGTCATGGCGTCTTCATAATCATTGCCGTTTTCGCCGTTAATGTCAAAAGCATATTCTGCATGGATGTATACATTCTTGGCGATGGTGAATTCACCAAATGCATTCCAGAAGGTGAGATCCTCATCAATGGCATGATAAATGGCATTGGTCTGGAATGTGCTGCCTCCGCTATAGACTCCTTTTTCAATATCATAATGGCCTACGTTCAGTTTAAAAGTTCCGGGGCGGGAGGCATTGAAGTTATCAAAACCAAGTCCTGCAGACCATGCTTTAGGAGTTCCCTTATCGGCATTCAGGTTTTCATAATAGTCACCATATACGTACAGTGAGCCGGAAATCGGAATTGTCAGCATGCCGCCGAAAATTTCCTGGTTGTCATGGTGGACTTTGAAATATTCTATACCCAGTTTGGCAAATGACAGGTTGGCATTGGCTTTAGCATAGAAGGATTCATCCAAAGGATGCTTGGTTTTATCAAACTTTTTAAAGCGGCCGTAACCGGCAGTGAAGTTTACCTGCTTGTTTGCATTCCACACAGCTTCAATACCGTCGAAATCATTATCATAGAGGAAGCTCTTATTGCCAAGTGCAAGATTATAGCGGCCAATGGTAACTCCTACAGAGGAACCGAGGTCGTGATGAACAAATAAGCGGTCCATGACAGCGTTTCCGTCATTGCCTGACTTGAAATCCACATCGGTGGAGTCAATTCTGGCAAAGGCATATGTGCGGTCATTTACCCGCCCCAAAGCTTTGATACGTACGCGGCCATTAAATTTATCGGTATCTTTTTGTCCTTTCAGAACAGAGGTATTCTGCCAGCGCATACGAGAATCGCCCGACCAGGAAATATTGCCCACTTTCTTTTCCAGATTGGATACGCGGACGCCCAGATTAGCAAGCTCGTCAGCGTATTCGCTGGAGAGTTTGTCCAAAGTTGCGCGTTGCTTTGAGTTCAATTGATCTTCCCGAGCCATGAGACGGGCGATAATCTGGGCCAGTTCATAACGGGTCATGTTACGTTCACCTTTGAAAGTTCCGTCCGGATAGCCTTCGACCACGCCCTGGTCTGAAAGATCGGAAATGGCCTGATAAGCCCAGTCATCCGGAGTGACATCGGAGAATGGATTGGCAGCATATGCAGATACGCCGGCGGTGAGTGCAACTGCAACTGCAATTACGAGAGCTTTTTTCATTTAATACCTCCCCGGGATATTATTAAAAATAAATATTAAAGGATATGAATATAATAAAATAAAAATAATATTTAGTCAATCATAAATAAATAAGCCATGATAGATAAATTCGTTATTTTTTAAAAGCAAATTTGACTAAAATTTTAACAGCATATATTATAAGTGTATATTAATCATTTTAACTCATTATAGTAATGGGAGGAACTTTCATGAAAGCAGGGAAACTCATAGCAGCAGCTTTAGCAGCAGGAATTATTGGTACCGTTTTTGCCGGTTGCGGCACCCAGTCCGGCAAGGGAGATGCGGGGAGTAGCCAAAAAGCGAAAGATACGATTACATTCAGCATTGGAAGTACTTCAACTGATGGTAACTTTGATCCGACCAAAAGATGGGGGAAGTGCTATGATTTCTTCCATACCGGTCTGATGAAAGTGGACCAGGATCTGGAAATTAAGCCGGATTTGGCAGAAAGCTATGAAATTAGTGATGATAATCTGAAATATACTTTCCATCTTCGTAAGGGAATTAAGTTCTCTGATGGATCAGATTTTACAGCCAAAGACGTCGTATTTACTTATAACAAAGCCAAAGAAAGAGGCACATCCGTTGATTTGACCATGATGGAGAAAATTGAAGCTCCAGATGCTCAGACTGTAGTAATTACACTGAATAAACCGTTTTCAACTTTCTTGTCGAATACGGCATATCTGGGAATTGTATGTGCCGCCAAGTATAATGACAATTATGCGATGAATCCTGTTGGTACCGGCAGATATAAGATGGTCCAACTCAATCAGGATCAACAGATGATACTGGAAGCAAATCCATACTACTATGGAAAACAGCCTTCCTTTAAGAAGGTCACCATATTATCGAAATCTGATGATGTGGTACTGGCCTCCCTGGAATCAGGAGAATTGGATATGGCATCTGTCCCTGCCAATGATGCTGGCAAAGAAATTCCCGGGTATCATATTGTTCGTTGTGATACAAATGTAAGCAAATTTATTAATCTCCCAACTATACCGGAAAAGACACTCCCAAATGGTAAGAAGGTTGGTAATAATGTTACTTCCGATATAGCTATCCGACAGGCTTTGAATATCGGCATCAACAGAGAAGAAATCGCAGACCATGTATTGAATGGTTATGGAAGGCCATCTTTCTATTTTGTTGAAGCAGGACCTTGGGCAAATCACGCTCCGGAATTTAAGGATAATCAAGTTGATAAGGCCAGGGAAATTCTCGAGAAGGCTGGCTGGGTCGATACAGATGGTGATGGAATTCGCGAGAAAAATGGAGTAAAGGCTGAATTTACTCTGAACGGCAGTTCTAATGAAACGGAACGTTATAACGTTGCTGTTGCATTGAGTCAACAGGCAAAGAAGCTGGGAATTAAGATTAATGCTGTTTCTACTTCGTGGAATGAGTGCAAAGCGCAGGCAGCTACAACGCCAACTGTCTATGCATCCGGAAACTATGATGCTATGGATGTGTATCGTTTTACAAATACCAAGTAGGCAGGTATCAGCTATTATAACCCGTCCTATTACTCCAACGAGACCGACGACGGCTATACGGAAGGTGCACGATCATCATCTCCTTCGGTAGCAAACGACTGGTGGAAGAAGGCGCAATATGATGGTACAACTGGTATCAATATTGATCTCCCGTTTCTGCCTGTTATCCATGCAGAAGATGTTTACTATGTAAGAGATGGCATTACGCTGGGTGATCAGCGAATCCATGATCATGGTATGGGAGGATTGTCTGTTATCTATAACATAGAAGATTGGAAGTATGAATAAGGGAGGCTGCAGCATGGGTCAAAGGGTGGTCTACGCAAGAAAGACAATTTGGGGCCTCTTTAAGATTCTGGCTCTTCTTTTTGCAGTCACCGGTGGTGCTTTTATGCTCGTGCTGTTTTCTCCGAATGATCCTGTCGAATCCTTTTTGTCGAAAGGCGTCACTACAGAGAGGCAGGCTGTTATAGAGAGGGCATGGGGATTGGATCGACCTCCGATAGAACGTTATATCATATGGGTAGATCATGCCAGTCATGGCGATTTGGGCGAATCTATCGTCTATAGCCAGCCGGTAAAAACTGTAATTGGTACGCGAATGAAAGCCACGTTGGCACTTCTTGGATCAGCATGGGTGATATCTGGTGTACTGGGATTTGTATTAGGTGTTTTTTCTGGTGTGTACAGGGGATCTTTCCTGGATACCTGTATTAAGCGATTCTGCCTTATTCTGGCATCGGCGCCGGTTTTTTGGCTTGGCCTTATGGCAGTCATGCTCTTTGCTGTACAGTTGAAGCTGTTTCCTATGGGACTTGCCTCACCAGCGGGCAAGGTTTCTGCAGAGGTTACTATCGGAGAATATTTATATCATTTGATACTTCCTGCCTTTACACTGGGACTTTCTGGTATTTCTAAAATAGCGCTGACTACCCGGGCCAAGATGATTGATATTATAGACAGTAACTACATGAATTTTGCCCGTGCGCGAGGGGAAACATTATGGGAGACGGTCAGGAATCATGGCCTTAGAAATGTAATCCTTCCGTCCCTTACGGTTCAGTTCAATTCATTTAATGAAATATTCAGCGGCAGTGTTCTGGCGGAACAGGTCTTTTCTTATCCTGGACTGGGACAGGCGGCAACCACTGCCGGTTTGAATGGCGATGCCAATTTGCTCCTTGGTGTGACACTGGTTAGTACAATTTTCGTGGTTTGCGGTAATTTAATTGCGGACTCATTATATGGTCTTTTCGATCCGCAGATGAAAGGGGGCAAAAATGGCTGAATGGGTAATAGAACGCATTGGCTTTGAAAGCAGCCGCCGTACGGTCACATTGTGCCAAATTGTATTTTGCATAATCTGTGTGCTGATTATACTTTTGGCAGGCCTTATGATGAATCCGGATCTTTATGCTGCCGATTATCATTCCAAAAACGTAGCGCCTGCATTGACCCATTTATTTGGAACTGACTATATGGGGAGGGATACCTTCTTTCGGACGATCAAAGGCCTTTCGGGAAGTATCCTGATTGGTATGTTTGCTTCGGTTTTGAGTTCGGTGATTTCCCTCGTCGTGGGTGTTGTTGCAGCTTGCGGAAGCCGTCGGGTCGATGGATTTTGCGTATGGCTCATTAACTGTTTTATGGGCATTCCCGGACTGGTACTTTTGATTCTGATAGCTTATGCTAACGGGCGGGGTATTCAGGGAGTCGTAATCGGGGTGGCCGTTACGCACTGGCCGGATCTGGCCCGCGTTATCCGGGAGGAAGTCCTTTCGGTAAAACATATGCAATATGTACTGGCTGCAAAGAAAATGGGCCATTCAAACTGGGAAATTGCGGTAGGGCATATCATGCCTTATATAATCCCTCAATTCCTGGTGGGCTTGATCCTTATGTTCCCTCATGCAATTCTCCATGAAGCCGGAATTACCTTTTTGGGCTTTGGCCTGCCTCTTGAATCACCAGCAGTGGGAACCATCCTGGCTGAGGCTATGCGTCAGCTCAGCACCGGACAATGGTGGTGTGTGCTATTTCCGGGTCTATCATTACTTTTAATTGTATTTATGATTGACAGCATAGGGGAGAATATACGCCTCTTGCTTGATCCACATAACAGGCAGGAATAGGATATGGAAAATTTATTGAACGTGGAGAATCTTACACTTCGGTTTCATATGTATACCCAGGGATTGCGACGTAAGACTATTACTGCGATACGTAATCTCTCTGTCAATCTGGAAAAGGGAGAAATCCTGGCTGTAGTGGGAGCCAGCGGTTCCGGGAAAAGTTTACTGGCAGATACCATTCTCGGTGTCCTTCCCAGGAACTGCGAAGTAATGGGGACCGTCTTTTACAAGGATGAGGAACTGACCACAAAACGGCGCGAGGCCTTACGAGGTAGGGAAATCGCGTTTGTTCCACAGTCTGTGGATAATCTGGATCCTCGTATGAAGGTGGGTAAACAGGTTATCGGAAAGTATGGTAATCATGAACGTCAGAGGGGAATTTTCACCAAGCTGGGACTGGCGGATGAGGTATCGAGTCTATATCCGTTCCAGCTTTCTGGCGGCATGGCCCGTCGGGTACTTATTGCGACTTCCCAGATGACTCGTCCGGAACTTGTTGTAGCCGCTGAGCCTACTCCTGGGCTCAGCTATGATTTGGCTGTAGAAGTACTTCGACTATTTCGTACAATGGCTGATCAGGGTGC
>ENA-ORLT01000277-ORLT01000277.1-human-gut-metagenome-genome-assembly--contig:-NODE-277-length-11504-cov-4.66539_pt1 | contig 11504 bp, 11 predicted proteins | sample MGYA00243074_ERZ508838 | MGnify/ENA primary metagenome ERZ508838 (study PRJEB26277, sample SAMN04329833) | human gut metagenome | biome: human-associated habitat | host: Homo sapiens | place: USA...
AACGCCTCAACCGGCGGAGGCAGTAAAAGAACCTTTAACCGGGCAAAATCAGAAAGGCAGCCGATATATTCCTTTGCCGCCCAAAAGACGCACCGGGAACGGGATGTCCCTTATAATTAAAGGTGCATCGGAACATAATCTGAAACATATTGATGTAAGGATTCCTTTAGGGGCGTTTTCCGTAGTGACAGGAGAATCGGGGTCAGGAAAAAGTACTCTGATTAATGAGATTTTATATCAGGGATTATCTAATATAAAAAATCGTACTTCTTATGGAAATGCCGCTTTTGAAGCGATTGAAGGCGCGGAATATGTGGATAAGATCGTTAATATAGATCAACAGCCTATCGGTAGGACGCCCCGTTCCAATGCGGCGACTTATACAAGCCTTTTCAGTGATATCCGTGAACTGTTCAGCCAGACTTCGGAAGCAAAAATGCGTGGATATAAGCCGGGGCGGTTTAGTTTCAATGTAAAAGGCGGGCGATGCGAAGCCTGCCACGGTGACGGTATTATAAAAATTGAAATGCAGTTCCTTTCAGATGTCTATGTACCTTGTGAAGTGTGCCATGGTGCAAGATATAACAGAGAGACATTGGAAGTCCGTTATAAAGGGAAAAATATTTCTGATGTACTTAATATGACGGTGGATGAGGCGATTCCGTTTTTTGAGAATCATGATAAGATTTTGCGTAAACTGCGGACTTTGCAGGAAGTGGGACTCGGATATATTCATCTGGGACAGCCTGCTACAACCATGTCCGGCGGTGAAGCGCAGCGTGTGAAACTGGCGACGGAACTCATGAGGAGAGATACGGGAGATACACTGTATATCCTTGATGAACCGACCACAGGACTTCACAGTGAAGATATTCGAAAATTACTGGTGATTTTACAGAAGCTGGTAGATCAGGGAAATGCGGTAGTCGTTATTGAGCACAACCTTGATGTGGTTAAAGTGGCGGACTATATTATCGATTTGGGGCCCGAAGGGGGAGATAAGGGCGGAGAAGTAGTAGCTTTTGGTACTCCTGAGGAAATTTGCAAAGTCAAACGCTCCTATACGGGGCAGTACTTAAAACCTGTTATAGAACGGACCAGGAAATTGATGAAGGAACATCATGGAGACGATTAATACATTAATACGGGCAAAAGTAGATGCGTTGCCTGATTCTCCCGGCGTATATCGTTGGAAAGATAAAGACGGACGCGTTATTTATGTAGGGAAGGCCGTCAATTTAAAAAACAGAGTTCGTTCCTATGTGAGGGAAGATAAGAACCGCGCTCCTAAAGTGGCCGCCATGATCCGTCATGTAGCGGATTTGGATATCACCATGACGGCAACAGAGATGGAAGCTCTTATTTTGGAATGCAATCTGATTAAAGAACTGCACCCGAAGTACAATATTTCCCTCCGTGATGATAAATCTTATCCCTATGTGAAAATCATGGTTAATGAAAAATGGCCGCGTATTCTTGTGACAAGAAATATCAGAAGAGATGATGGTGCTAAATATTTCGGCCCTTTTACTGATGTAGGGAGTCTGCGAAAAACGTTGAGCCTTATCCGCAGGCTGTATCCGATTAGGACCTGCCGGAGTATGAAGGTCAGCCGTCCATGCCTTCAATACCATATGAATCTGTGCTGTGCTCCTTGCTGGAATCACTGCACAGAAGAGCAATACCATGAGTATGTAGTAAAAACCTGTGATTTATTTGAAGGGAAAAATACGGAGCTTGTAAAGGCACTGCAAAAAGATATGGAGTCGGCATCGGAAGAAATGAATTTTGAACGTGCGGCGGTGCTCAGGGATCAGCTTCATGCTGTACAGAGTGTGCAGCAGAGGCAAAATATCGTTTCCAAAGAGGGTGATTTTGATGTGGTGGGGATGTCACGTCTTGATGAACACGCCGGTTTGGAAATTTTTTATATACGTTACGGGAAAATGGTGGGGAAAGAAAATCTCAGTATTCCCGACAGTCTTCATGAAACGGATGAGGATATTATCGCGGCATTTATTAAAAATTTTTACGGTGCGAATCCATCTTCTGTACCGAAGGAAATCATACTGCCGATTTTGCCGCAGGAATCATTGCTTTTAACTGCGTGGCTGTCAAAACTTCGCAACGGTGATGTCAAAATATATGTTCCTGAACGTGGATTTAAGCGCAGATTGAAAGACATGGCGCAGTCTAACGCTGCGAAATACTTGGCGGATAAAAAATTACAATGGGAATATCAGGATGCCCGTGAACAAGGCGCTGTGAATAAATTGAAAGAACTGCTCCATTTGCCAAAGCTGCCTGAACGGATAGAATGTTTTGATATTTCTCATAATCAGGGGGCGGAAACTACAGGATCCATGGTTGTATTCGAAAGCGGGCGCCCCAATAAAAAGGAATACCGCAGATTCAAACTGCAGTCGACTCAGGGGACGCCCGATGATTTCAAGTCTATGGCAGAAGTTATGGCACGGAGATATGGTATAGAAACCAAGTGGCCAAGACCGGATTTGATTGTTCTTGACGGCGGCAAAGGCCAGCTGGATGCTGCGCTTCCGGTGATCCGAAGCTGTGGAATTGATACACCGGTCATTGGCCTTGCCAAGCGTATGGAAGAAATCTATGTGGAAGGGCAGACGGATCCGATTATCATTGATCCGCACGAACCGGCGCTGCAGCTCCTGCAATTTATTCGTGATGAAGCCCATCGTTTTGTTATCGCTTATCATAGAAAGTGGACGTCAAAAAGGAATACGGAATCCATATTGGATCATATTGCGGGAATCGGACCACAGCGTAGAAATGCACTGTGGCATGCTTTCCGTTCGCTTGATGAAATGCGGAATGCGACAGTGGAGGAACTTACCCGTGTGAAAGGGATGAATAAAACGGCAGCAGAAAATGTTTTCCGGTTTTTCAGGATGAAGAAGGACGAAAAACGAATGTTGGTGGAAGGATTTATTGATAGGGAAAGAGATGATTTATCGGAATTTTAAAAGAGATATTGAAGTAATATCTCTTGAGAAAGTGCTTTTAAAACCGGAAGTAAAAAAATGAAGAAATTGAGGGTTCCCATTTTTTGATTCGCAATGAAACTTATTGACAAACACAAAGCTGCCCCGTATAATGATGAAGTTGAATATTATTTGATGTTGTCAATATACAGCATACAAGACAGCAAAAGGTCCGATCGGTAAGGAGGTGCAAGAAATGCCAAGTCCAAAGAGTAAACATTCCAAATCTCGTCGGGATAAAAGACGTGCCAATTGGAAGCTGACCGTTCCGGGTCTGGTAGAATGTCCACAGTGCCATGCAATGAAATTGCCGCATCATGTTTGTCCGGTATGTGGTTTCTATAAAGGAAGATCAGTTATTCAAGCAAAGACAGAAGAATAATTCTTCACAATAATACATTCCATGTTCAATGGAGTGTATTTTTTATGCATAATGGATAGAAGACATTAAAAAAGGATTCCTTTAAGCATTTCATGAAAAAGTGTGCTACAATATATGGCAATTAATTCTGCCTATGATAAGGCAGAAAGTATAGGAGGATGAGTAGAATGGTAGGAAAAAAGTGGAGAAAAGCAGCAGCAGTAGGTATTGCAGGAGTTTTAGCCGTAGGAGTTTTGGCGGGATGTGGAAATTCATCCGGCACGGGCAGCAACGGAAAAATGAAAATAGGAGTTGTACAAATTGTACAGCATCCGGCACTTGACGAATCAAATAGGGGATTTGTTGATGCTTTGGCTGCGAGGGGACTAAAGGACAAGATTGAAATTGACCAGCAGAATGCACAGGGAGATCAGTCTAATTTACGTTCTATTGCCAATCGATTCGTGTCAGGGAATTATAATTTGATTTGCGCTATTTCTACGCCGGCTGCGCAGGCTATGGCGAATGCCACAAATCAAATCCCGATTATTTGTACGGCTATTGCTGATTATGAAAATGCGAAGCTTATGAAATCGGAAAAGATGCCTGATGCTAATGTGACCGGTACTCATGACCGCGGTCCCTTGGAGAAGCAGGTTTCTTTGATTCGGGAGATTATTCCGAATGTTAAAAGAATCGGGATTATTTACAATTCCAGCGAAATCAATTCTGTTGTGCAGGCAAAAAGATTGAAAGAAGTATGTGTACCGTTGGGGATTGATGTGGTGGAACTGACAGTAAATTCGGTTAATGATGTGCAGCAGGTGGCGGAAGGTTTCCTGGGGGGCAACGTAGAAGCTATTTTTATTCCGACTGATAATATTATTGCATCGTCTATTCCAACATTGATGTCCGTAGCCAATAAAGAAAAAATTCCTGTTTTTGGTGCTGAAGTGGGGCATGTAAAGTCTGGGGTTTTGGCTTCGGAATCAATTAGTTTCTATGATATTGGAAAGCGAGCAGGTCAAATGGCCGCAGATATCCTTGAAGGGAAAAAGCAGATAAGGGATTTCCCTGTAGAAGGCGCAGCTAACTCCAAGCTGTATATCAATAAAGCAGAAATGGAAAATTTAGGAATACAGATTCCAAAGTCAGTTCTTGATCGGGCGGAACTCTTGTAGTTTTTGGGGAAAGGAATCGGTAAATGACCGCAATAAGGCGGAACTGGTGGATGCTGTTGCTGATTGCAGTTTGCGCTGTAATCGTAATGGCATCTGTCATTGATGACCATTCAGCAGCATTAAAAAAACAAATCAGGCTTATTCCACAAAAAGGATTTTATTATATCGGAATCCTGCAGAGTGATTCTTTACCGGAACAGGGAAAAATGGTTGCTGGAATAAAAGCGGCTTTGGCATCGAGGGGGTATCGGGAAAAAGATAATATCCGGATTGACGTTTTTTCTGCTGATGGTGATGAGAAAAAACTTGATGCCCAGGCTAAAAATTTCGTCAAAGATAAAAAAGATTTGATTATTACAGTGGGTACTGATGCGACGAAAGCTTGTATCCTTGAAACAAAGTCTGTTCCTATTGTAGGTGTAGGAATGCTTCCACCGGAAAGTAATAATTTTTTTGATAATAGTTATAATCTGACGGGAATCAGTGATATGCCTGCAGTACTGAACCAAATACGTATGGCGGCAAAGGTGCTTTCCCTTCAACCCGTTGGAATTATTTTTAACCCGAAAGATGAAGGGGCTGTGATCCATCTGACTCTGCTTCGAGATGCAAGTGAAAAAAAGGGGATTCATATTTATGAAGTGGCTTTTGATGAAAAAGAGGATCCCATCAATCAGATAGAAAAGTTTAGCGGACACGTAGATGCGGTATATATTCCTGCAGATGAAACCGTTCTAAAGTCTTTTGATGAGATCGTGAAGCATTTGATGAAACTTGGTATTCCGGTTATTGGAGAAAATGCGGAGATGGTCAGGAGAGGAGCCTTGCTTTCTGTATCTGCAGAGTATTATCGTATGGGATTCAGTGGCGGCCGGATTGCTTCAGAATTGCTGGATGGGAAAAAGAAACCTTATGAAATCGGTATTACCAAGCAGATTGATCCTGATTGGATCGTGAACTAGTCTGTGGCAAAAACATTGAAGAAAGAACTGCCTTACGACGTGTGGCAGAAAGCAAGAAAATTATATTTGTATGACGGGCAGGCGGCAAGACCATAGCCTGTTTTGCGGGGTGAAATTGATGTTTGATCTATTTATATCTACAGTTGCCCAGGGACTTATGTGGTCTATGCTGGCAATTGGAGTCTTTTTATCTTTCCGTGTTCTTGACGTACCGGACATGACTTGTGAAGGCAGCTTTCCTCTCGGAGGAGCTGTAGCCGCTTCACTTATTTCTTCAAATGTAAATCCCGGCTGGGGGATTCTTAGTGCTATGATCTGCGGTGCTGCAGCAGGAGTTATCACAGGTGTTTTATATACGAAATTAAAAATTCCGGCAATTCTTTCCGGAATCCTGACAATGATTGCCCTGTATTCTATTAACCTTCATGTGATGGGGAAAGCAAATATTTCTCTGCTTCGGGCAGATACAGTATTTTCTGTTACCGGTAATTTTTTCCATACGGAACCTTCTGTCAGTGCATTTATCGTCCCTTTTGTTTTTATGGTAATTATCAGTGCCTTTATCTATTGGTTTTTCGGTACTGAATTGGGCATGTGCATTCGCGCGACAGGATACAATCCACAAATGGTTCGTGCCCAAGGGGTAAATACAGATTCTATGATTATATTGGGGCTTTGTCTAAGCAATGCTCTGATTGGATTATGTGGTGCTGTAGTAGCCCAGAATAATGGTTTTGCTGATGTGGGAATGGGTATTGGTACTATCGTGATCGGCTTGGCCTCCGTGATTATTGGCGAGGTTATTCTCGGATCAGACAGTTTTTCGTCTTCTCTGATGGCGGTTATTCTTGGTTCGATAATTTATAGGATCGTTATTGCTGCAGTACTTCATTTGGGGATGCCGCCGAATGATTTGAAGCTGTTTACTGCAATTATTGTTATGTTTGCGTTGGCGACGCCTTTGATTAAGGCGAAAGCCAATCTGGGAAAGGCAGGCTGATTATGTTAAAAATTTCACATATCAGCAAGACTTTTTTTCGGGGAACACCTAATGAAAAGAAAGCATTGATTGATTTATCACTGACTTTGAATGATGGGGATTTTTGCACTGTCATCGGTGGTAATGGTGCAGGGAAAAGTACCCTTCTGAATGCTGTTTCCGGAGTTCATATTCCTGATGAAGGAACAATTGAGTTGAACGGTGCAGATGTAACACGGATGAGTGAATTCAGGCGTGCCAAATTTATTGGACGCGTGTTTCAAGATCCTATGAAAGGGACTGCAGGCGGAATGCAGTTGGAGGAAAATCTTCTTTTAGCTTCCCGCCGTGGAGAAAGACGCCGATTGAAATGGGCTTTTTCTGATGGTGATCACGAAAAATATAGAGAAATGGTAGCCCGCCTTGATTTAGGACTTGAAGATCGTTTGGGAACAAGAATTGATCTTCTTTCAGGGGGGCAGCGCCAAGCAGTGACACTGTTGATGGCGACACTGAAAAAGCCGGATATTCTTCTCCTTGATGAACCGACGGCTGCTTTAGATCCTAAAACTGCGGATAAGGTTTTGAAAATTACGGATGAAATTGTCAGTGAGCAGCATTTAACAACTTTGATGATTACCCATAATATGCGTGATGCTTTAAGATACGGAAACCGTCTGATTATGATGAATAGCGGACGAATTATTGCCGATTATGCAGAAGAGGAAAAACGGGAACTGACAATTGAAGTGCTCCTCAAAAAGTTTGAGGAAAATGCAGATGCATTGAGTGATAAGGTTATTCTAGGATAGGACTTGAAAAATATATGCACTCTGTGTATAATGGCTAAGGTATGAACTGCATCCCGGGATTTCGATACTCCGACGAATCACTTAGATGCGGCAATTTATTTACAGGAGGCTTAATTATGCTTACAGCAGAACAGAAAAAAGAAATTATTGCACAGTATGCGGTACATGAAGGCGATACAGGATCTCCGGAGGTGCAGATCGCTATCCTCTCCAAGAGAATCGCTCTTCTCACTGAACACCTGAAAGAACACAAGAAAGACCATCATTCCCGCCGCGGATTGCTGAAACTGGTCGGGCAACGCAGAAACATGCTTGATTACCTTCGCCGCAGTGATATTGAAAGATACAGAATGCTTGGTGAAAAACTGGGTCTGCGCCTGAAATAAGGCGAAAAGAAAAGGAAATGACAGTAGAAAATTCTGCTGTCGTTTTTTTATGGGACTTTCGACTGTGTGCGGAGTACAGAAAGAAAATTTATTTGATTTAGAATCTTATTAAGCATATAATAATACGGTACATATTTAAAATGATTAGATATTATAAGGAGGAAAGGGAATGGAGAAATCCTTTCGTATGGAACTTGCCGGACGTCCGCTGATTGTTGAAACAGGAAAAATGGCGAAGCAGGCAAGTGGTGCAGTTTTGGTCAGGTACGGTGAAACCGTGGTTCTTGTAACTTCTACCGCAAGCAAAGAAGCAAGAGAGGGAATGGATTTTTTCCCGCTGACTGTTGATTACGAGGAAAAAATGTATGCCGTAGGCAAAATGCCGGGAGGATTTCTTCGGCGTGAAGGCCGTCCAGGGAATTCAGCGATTCTGAATGCCCGACTGATTGACCGCCCGATCCGTCCTTTATTTGATAAGAGGTGCCGCAATGATATACATGTGATGGCAACAGTTCTTTCTGTAGATTATGATAATGCGCCTGAACTTTGCGGAATGCTTGGCGCATCTGCTTCTTTGGGGATTTCCGATATCCCATGGGACGGACCGATTGCGGGTGTCCGTGTGGGCCGTGTTGACGGGAAGTTTGTCATCAATCCGACGCAGGAACAGCTCAAAGTATCCACTTTGAATATTACTGTTGCAGGTTCTGAAACAGCTATTCTGATGGTAGAAGGCGGCGCACAGGAGGCGCCGGAAGAAGATGTCCTTGACGCTATTATGTTTGGACATGAAACCATTAAAGAACTGGTGGCATTCCAGAAGAAGATTATTGAAGAAGTAGGAAAGCTGAAGCGTACATTGATCTTCCCGGAAATTCCGGAAGAGATTAAAACTGCTATTTATGCCTATGCTGAAAGACCGCTTAAAGAAGCGATTTTTAATCCAGATAAGCTGACCCGTGAAGCCCATATGGAAGAAGTAAGAAAAGAAGCGGAAACCCATTTCAAAGAAATTTATCCCGAAAATGGTTCCGATATTACGGAATGCCTGAATCATCTCACCAAAGAAATTGTCCGTCATATGATTTCTGTTGATAAGATTCGTCCTGATGGACGTGCATTGGATGAAATCCGCCCTATCAGCTGTGAAGTCGGACTTCTTCCACGCGTCCACGGTTCTGCCCTGTTTACCCGCGGACAGACACAAGCGCTTACCATTACTACGTTAGCACCTATGTCGGAAACACAGATCATTGATGATCTGACCCAGGAAACAGAAAAGAGATATATTCACCAGTATAATTTCCCGTCCTATTCTGTCGGTGAAACAAAGAGTTCCAGAGGGCCGGGCCGGCGTGAGATCGGTCATGGCGCGCTGGCAGAAAGAGCGCTTATTCCCGTTATTCCGACAGTAGAAGAATTTCCTTACGCTATCCGCGTGGTTTCTGAAATACTGGAATCCAATGGTTCTTCTTCTCAGGCATCTGTCTGCGGGAGCACTATGTCTCTGATGAATGCAGGTATTCCGATTAAGGCTCCTGTAGCGGGTATTGCTATGGGATTAGTTAATGAAGGGGAACATTTCACTGTTCTTACCGATATCCAGGGAATGGAAGACGCGCTTGGTGATATGGATTTCAAAGTGGCAGGAACGGCGAAAGGAATCACAGCGATCCAGATGGATATCAAAATCCATGGGCTTTCCCGTGAAATTCTGCTTGCGGCTCTTCAGCAGGCGCAGAAGGGCCGTATGTTTATTCTTGGAAAAATGGCCGAATGCATCGATAAACCGGCTGAACATCTGTCGCCTTATGCGCCGAAGATTATTACATTGACGATTCCGGTGGATAGAATTCGCGATGTTATCGGAAGCGGAGGAAAGATAATCAATAAAATCATCAGCGAGACCGGTGTAAAGATGGACGTCGAAGAAGATGGTCATGTATACATCGCGACACCTGACGAAGAAGCCGCACAGCGGGCAAAGAAGTGGGTGGAAGAATTGACTCATGAGGTGCAGGTGGGTGAAACTTATCTTGGTAAAGTGACACGACTTATGAAGTTTGGGGTATTTGTGGAAATCCTGCCGGGTAAAGAGGGGATGGTTCATGTATCCCAACTGGCGACGCGGCGTGTAGAAAAGCCGGAAGATGTAGTTCATGAAGGGGATGAGATTATGGTCAAGGTTACTGAAATTGATGACAAGGGCCGTATTAATCTTTCCCGCAAGGCCTTGCTCCAGGAGAAGAAATAAATGGAGGGGAAAAGGGGCTTTGAGATAGTCAGTACTTGGAAAGATGCAGGTGTTTCCCTTCCGCGGCGTAAAACTGCCATGAGTGCCGGATATGATATAGAAAGTGCTGTGGAAACAGAGGTGCTGCCGGGAGAAATAAAGGTGATTCCGACAGGACTCAAAGCATACATGGAATCTGATGAGTATCTGGCGGTCTATATCAGATCCAGCATGGCCGTTAAACATGGCATTTTGCTTGCAAACAGCACTGGTATTATTGATGCGGACTACTATGGGAATGAAGATAATGAAGGGCATATTATGTGTGCTTTATATAATTCTTCCCGAAAAGCTTTCCATATTTCTAAAGGGGATCGGATTGCCCAGGGGCTGTTTATGAAATACCTTTTAACGGATGATGATCATACAGAAGGTAAGCGTATCGGCGGTATGGGAAGTACAGGTGTGTAATGAGTATTGAAAAAGAAAAAACCATTGATCATCGAATGATGTATGAAGGAAAGCTTCTTCACGTGTACTACGATGAAGTGGATATTGCCGGAGAAACTTATCGACGGGAGATTGTGGAACATCCCGGTGCTGCGGCGATTATTCCTGTGACAGAAGACGGGGAAATTCTTTTTGTAAAACAGTACCGCTATCCGATTAAGCAGGCATTGCTTGAAATTCCTGCAGGCAAGCTTTCCAGCGGTGAAGATCCCGGTGTCTGTGCGGTTCGTGAACTGGAGGAAGAAACGGGGTGTATTGGAACACTTCGTAAGATAGGAATTATTTATACAACTCCGGGATTCTGCAACGAAAAGATTTATCTGTATATAGCGGATCATCTGGTTTACACACATCAGCATTTGGATGATGGAGAATATTTGGATATTGTAAAAATACCGCTTAAAGAAGTATTTCAAATGGTTCATGAGGGGAAGATCACTGATGCGAAGACTTTATCCGCTCTTGCCATTGCCTCAGATATTCTTCACAGTATGATATAAACCAAAATCGCTTTCTGCTTCGGTAATGCCGAGGCAGTTTTTACGTGGAAATAATTCCGCGCAGTCTGTTTCCTGTGATACTCATGGTATAATAAAAAAATGGAAAAAGAAATTATAGAATCAAACGGGAAAAAAGTATCTTTTATCACTCTTGGCTGTAAGGTTAACCAGTATGACAGTGATGCCATGCGAAGTCTGTTTGTCAGAAACGGGTATAAGATGGCAAAAGAAAATGAAAACGCTGATGTGTATGTCATCAATACTTGCTCCGTAACGAGTATTGGTGACCGGAAGTCCCGACAAATGGTACGGCGTATCCGACGTGAGCACCCCGGGGCTGTTATTGCGGCAGCAGGGTGTTATGCGCAGTTGGCGCCCGATGTTTTTGTACAAATGGGTGATGTTGATGTCATTGTGGGAATCCAGAATAGATCCCATATTGTGGAATATGTAGAAGAAGCCGCTGCCGAAAAGAAGACACTTAATGCTGTCGGTGATTTTATGGCTGTTACTGATTTTGAAAACCTTTCTGTTGATGCGGAAGGGGAAGTCTAGACTCGGGC
>ENA-ORLT01000287-ORLT01000287.1-human-gut-metagenome-genome-assembly--contig:-NODE-287-length-11018-cov-4.83672_pt1 | contig 11018 bp, 8 predicted proteins | sample MGYA00243074_ERZ508838 | MGnify/ENA primary metagenome ERZ508838 (study PRJEB26277, sample SAMN04329833) | human gut metagenome | biome: human-associated habitat | host: Homo sapiens | place: USA...
TTTCCTTGGCGGTATATCATGACCAGGGTTGCCGCCTGTTCCGGATTGGCATCGTTCCATGTCACGAAGTAGTATTGACCCAGACGCTGAAGGCGCTGATGCTGGGAGACGGCGCCATGCAGCAGATAGGTGGCCTGGGTGCGGTGCATGCCTACGTCTTCCGCAGGAACCACCGTGGTTTTTAAGGGCACCTCCCGAACGTGTTCAATCCGGGAAACCTGCTCCGCGCAGGAAAACAGGACCGGCAGCAGGGCGGCGCAGAGAGGAGCAGGAAATTTCATGAATCCATTCAATACATATCCGACTGGGGAGTCAACCCAAAGGTAGGGAAGCATTCAGCATGGAATGCAGGATGGAGACGGAAAGGATGCGGATATTTCAGCAGGGAAATTGTTCCGCCGCCGAACCTTGCAGCCTGGTTTTATTTCCATCAAGGGGCAGGACACCGGGAACGGAATCCTACGGAAAAGCGGAAGATGTTGTGCAAGCGGGCCGTCCCGGACCATCCGGGGATTGATGTCGCCATTATCCCGTTAATACAATGGTACGACCAGGGTGGAACCAAGAGCCAGCCAGCAGGGTAGTGTGAGGAAGGAAGCCACCGTCGTTGTCAGCAGGATTTGAGTGCCCAGGTCCGGATGGCCTCCGAAACGTTTGGCCAGAATGACCGGAATGACGGCGGAGGGAATGGCTGCCTGGATGATGATGACGCGCTTGATATAATCATCCACCGGAAGGAAATAAGCCATCAGGAACAGCAGTGCAGGGGCCAGCCCCAGCCGCGTCAGCAGGCCGCAGATGATGGGTTTGGGTTCCCACTTCATGTTATGCCATAAATCCCGCATGGAACATCCGAACAGGATCAGGCACAGGGGAGTGGCGCAGTTGCCGATCATTTCAAGAGTCTTCATCAGGGGCGGTTGGGCTACATAGGTTCCCAGGCCGGACCAGGCAAGAGCCAGGCCCACGATAACGGCCAGCAGGGGGCCGCGGAAGAAAACGCCCATATTCAGATTGCCCGGGCCGCCCGCGATGATGATGACGCCGATGCTCCAGACGACCAGCTCACACCCCACATTGTGGACGAAAAGGACGCCCAGTGTGGGATCGTTGCCGGCGGCAAACAGCATCTGGATGATGGGAATGACGAAAAAAGCGTAGTTCTGCACTCCCGCCGTCAGGGTGAACGTACGAAGGCCCGTGCCGATGCGCATGCGCAGCAGTTTAGCGACCAGCCATTCGGCCGCGATGCCGAGCAGAAGTTCCAGGGCCCCGGCTGCGATGGCCTGGAGGGAAAAGGAAACGCTGCTGAGCGTCTCATTTCCGGAGAGCACCATGTACTTCATGATGCTGTGGAAGACGAGGCAAGGATAGGCCACATCCATCGCGATGCGCATGATGGGCGCGTCATGGTCTGCCTGGATGACTTGCTTGTGGCGCAGATAGAAACCCGTGGCAAAGAAAAGATAAACGGGAATGGTGGAGAGAAAGGTGGTGAGGATGACGGCGCCGGTATCCATGGCAGAAGGAACTGTTTTTGCGTTAAATGAGCGTATAAAAAACAGGAATTTATTTCTTGTTCCAAGATAGAATCAGATGAATATAGTTATAGAAGATAACTCTATAATTTTATTTGCATTGATATTTTGTATGCGATTTTTCAAGTTTGTATTTTTCCGGAAAATACTGAATGAGTTTATAAAATTTGGAATAGTATTCTTTTAAAGAAAAATCAGGTTGTTTATTTTTAATATAAGATGATGCCCGAGATAAGGCTACCCATCCTTCTTTTTTGTGCGTTTCAAATGCCTCCTTAAGTAATTTATGAATAGACTCAGGGATTTTTTTTCGTTTTTCTGATCCAGATTGAGAAGGCTTATTTTGTAGTGTATTATCTATTTTAGAGTCAGCAGTTTTTAATAAAATAAATTCATTGCAGCTTTTTTTGAAAGCCTCTGGAGTTTTCTTCTCTCCGATACCAATTACATAAATACCATGTTCCCTGACATATAGGGAAACGGGAGTGAAATCGCAGTCGCTCGAAACAATGGCAAGGGCATCGTAAGACGATTGATACAATAAATCCAAGGCGTCAATAGTCAACGCCATATCCGTCGAGTTTTTTTGGGGAGTATAATTAAATTGCTGCTCCGCTTTTATGCCAAACCGGTTTAGCGAGTCTTTCCAGTTTTTTAAACTTTCCTTGCTCCAGTCGCCGTAGGCTCTTTGAATCACGATGCGGCCATATGCAGATATTTTCCGAATGACGCTTTCAAGATTATCCAGAGCGATGTTCTCAGCATCAATCAGAAGGGCCAGTTTTTGAAATTTTTCCATCATGTTTTTCCTTATCCAAGTGAGGAGGATCTTCTAATTATTTCTCAATGGACAGGAATAATGTCAATTCCTTAATGCTGGGAAAAACCTTTGAGGAGTTGGCTTTTTCCAATCCGCCGACGTCTGCGGTCGTTGCCCAGGCGGCGGACAGGCAGGTCACCCCCGCTTTTTTGCAGGCGGCCACATCTGAAACCGCATCCCCGATATAGTAAAATTCATCTTTGTTCAAGCGGAAGTCGTGCAGAAGCTCTTCAATAGCTTCCGCCTTGTTGGGCCTGTCTTCCGCTCCGGTTTTGACGGAACAGAACAAATCCCGCATGCCGAATTGCTCAAGCGTGATGCGGCAGCTTTTGTCTCCCTTTCCGGTAATCAGGGCGACAAGCACGCCAGCCTTTTGCAGGGTTTCTATCAATTCGCGTATGCCTTCATACGGAGCCGGACATGATTGATGCATTTCTTCATAAACCGGGTAGAAATCATGGAGAGCTTCCCGCCATTTTTCTCCGGCGACTTTCTTGAACATTCCTCATTCATTCAGGCCGAAAGTCTGCGTGATTACCCGATCGCTCAGCGTGTGGCCGGCGTAGGGAGAAACCGCTTTTTCAAATGCCCTGATGCACATGGGGACCGTGTCCCCTATGGTTCCGTCCAGATCAAAAGCGATCAGCTTGATCATTGTTCCCGACTTCCGTTGATTTTACGAATAACCTTGCAGGGGTTCCCCGCCGCCAGACTGTCGGGAGGAATATTTTTGGTGACCACGCTGCCGGCTCCGATGACGCTTCCTTTTCCGATGGTAATGCCGGGCAGGATAATGACGCCGCCGCCATTCCAGCAGCCGTCTCCGGAAGTTCGTAGGTATGGCGAACGTATTCAACTCCTTCAGCCGTTTCCACGTGAGTAAGGCGCTCATCCAGCTCAAAGGGGTGCGTAGCGGTGTAAATCTGTACGTTGGGGGCGATCAGCACATTGTTGCCGATGGTGATCCTGTTGCAGTCCACGAATGTGCAGCCCGTATTGACGGTGACGTTGTTTCCGATATGGATGTTGCGGCCGTAATCGCAGATGAAGGAATGGCCGATGGAGACCTTGGCGCCGATGCTGCCCAGCATTTCCTGCAGCACCTGCCGCTTTTCCTCCTTATGGTCGTAAGGCAGGGAATTGTATTTCATCAGGAGCCGGTGCGTCTTGTTTTTGAATTCCAGAAACACCTTGTCATGGCAGTCATACCATTCGCCCGCCATGCATTTTTCCAGTTCAGTCATTATTTTCTCCTTTCTTGATTTTTGTTACCGGAGAGGAGGAGCGGAGGAACCCTGCTGAACGGCCGTCAACAGGGTGCGGAAGCTTTACTCCCACTCAATGGAAGCCGGGGGCTTGGTGGAGATGTCGTAAAGGACGCGGTTGATGCCCTTTACTTCATTGAGGATGCGGTTGCTGGTTTCCCTCAGCAGGGCCGGGGGGAGTTCTACCCAGTCCGCCGTCATGGCGTCTTCCGACACGATGGCGCGCAGGTTGGTGGCCCATTCATAGGAACGTTCGTCCCCCTTCACGCCCACCGTTTTTACGGGGATGAGGCCGGCGTAAGCCTGCCAGACTTTGTCGTACCAGCCGTATTTCTTCAGGTTGCCGATGAAGATGGCGTCGCATTCCCGGATGATGTCCAGGCGTTCTTTGGTGACCACGCCGGGGCAGCGCACGGCCAGGCCGGGACCGGGGAAGGGGTGGCGCCACAGAATGTCATGCGGGATGCCCATAGAAGCGCCCAGTTCCCGCACTTCGTCCTTGAACAGTTCCGCCAGGGGTTCCAATACTTTCCCCTGCGCCTGGAGTTCCAGCACGCGTTCCACGCGATTGTGGTGGGTCTTGATGACGGAGGCCTTGGATTTGGCGTTGGAGGCACTTTCGATCACATCCGGGTACAGGGTGCCCTGGGCGAGCATCTCCGCGTCTCCCACGGCATCCCAGAAAACGTCGATGAACAGGCCCCCGATGATGCGGCGCTTCTTTTCCGGATCGCTTTCTCCGGCCAGAGCCGCCAGGAAGCGTTCGGAAGCATCCACCGTTTCAATTTCCACGTTCATGCGGGCGAAATTGGCCCGCACTTCCTCCGCCTCGTTTTTGCGGAGCAGGCCGTTATCCACAAAGATGGCGCGCATGTTCACGCCCGCTTCATGCAGCAGAACGGCAAGCACGGTGCTGTCTACGCCGCCGGAGACGCCGCAGACCACCTGCTTGTCGCCCACGCGTTCCCGAATTTCCCGGATGAGTTCCCTTTTAAAATCTCCGATGTCGAACTTTTTAAGGTTGGCCGCACAGGAAAGGAAGTTGCGCAGGATTGTGCGCCCTTCATGGGAATGGGTCACTTCCGGATGAAACTGGATGCCGAAGGTGGTTTCTCCCCATTGGAGGGAGACAGGGACGCCTTCCGCATTGCGGGCGATGACGCGGCAGCCTTCCGCCAGATGGTCCACCGTGTCCGAATGGCTCATCCATACCTGGGAGGAAGGGGACATGTCCCGGTACAGGCCCGCGCAGGTTTCCGGCAGCAGGGCGGCGGGGCCGTATTCCCGCTTGTTGCTGGCCTTCACGGTGCCGCCGTGCTTGATGTTCAGCAGCTGCATGCCGTAGCACACGCCCAAGATGGGGACATTCAGGCTTTGGAGCCATTCAAAGTCAATGTCCGGGGCGTCCGCGTCCGTGGTGCTTTTGGGACCGCCGGAAAGGATGACGGCGCCAGGTTCGTGAATCTGGTCCAGGTCTTCCAACGCATACAGCTTAGCCATGTAGCCCAGTTCGCGCACGCGGCGCACGATGAGCTGGGTGTATTGGGAGCCGAAGTCAATGACGGCTACGAGGTGCTTGTCGTCCATGTGAAGGAGGAGTTAACAGGAATAATTGACGGGTTCTTCCGTGATGGTGATATCGTGGGGATGGCTTTCTTTCAGGCCGCCGGAGGTGATTTGCACGAACCGGGCCTTGTTCCGGAGTTCCTCCAGGTTGTGCGCGCCCAGATAGCCCATGCCGGAGCGCAGGCCGCCCATGAGCTGGAATACCACGTCCGCCAGCATGCCCTTGTACGGAACGCGCGCTTCCACGCCTTCCGCGACGAGTTTGCCGGAGCTGTTCTGACCGTAGCGGTCGCCGGAGCCGCGGCGCATGGCTCCCAGGGAGCCCATGCCGCGATACTGCTTGAAGTGGCGGCCCTGGTAATGAACCACCTTGCCGGGGCTTTCTTCCGTACCTGCCAGCAGTCCGCCCAGCATCACCAGGTCGGCGCCGGCGGCCAGGGCTTTCACAATGTCCCCGGAATAGCGGATGCCGCCGTCCGCAATGACGGTGACGCCCGCGGGACGCGCAACGGAGGCTACCTCCTGAATGGCGGTGAATTGGGGCATGCCCACGCCGGAGATGACGCGGGTGGTGCAAATGGAGCCGGGGCCCACGCCCACCTTGATGGCCTGCACGCCCGCCGTGATAAGGTCGGCCGCTCCTTCCGCCGTAACCACGTTGCCGGCTACGATGGGACGGTCCGTCAGCTTGCGGAGGTTGGAAACCACGTCCATCACTCGGGTCGTGTGTCCCGTGGCGGCGTCAATGAACAGGGCGTCCGCTCCGGCGGAAATCAGGGCTTTGGCGCGGTCCAGATAATCAGGGCCCACACCCACGGCGGCGCCGCAGCGCAGGTGGCCGTGTTCATCCTTGGAAGCGTCTGCAAACATGGCGCGCTTTTGGATGTCCGTTTCCGTGATGAGGCCGGCCAGCACACCGTGTTCATCCACCAGGGGAAGCTTTTCAATGCGGTGGGTGTAAAGGATGTGGCGCGCTTCCTCAATGGTCGTGGTGGGAGCCGCCGTAATCAGGCGGGGAAGGGGAGTCATGACGTCCTCGACTCGGACATTTTGGTAATCGTCCACGCCGCGCATGTCGCGGCCGGTGATGATGCCTTCCAGCTTGCGGTTGGCATCCACGACGGGGAAGCCGGAATAGCCTTGGTCCATCATGATCTGGTGGACTTCTTCCAGCGTCATGTCCTTGTTGACCGAGACGGGGTTCGGGATGCACGCGTTTACAAAACGCTTCTCGCGGGAAACCATGGCCGCCTGGATGTCAATGGGGGTGTTGCGGTGGATGACGGCCAGACCGCCTTCCCGCGCCAGGGCAATCGCCAGTTCCGATTCGGAAACGGTATCCATGGCCGCGGACAACACGGGGATTTTCATGTCAAAGCCGGGAACAAGCTGGGAACTGATGTCCGCGTCGCCGGGAAGAATCGCGCTCAGGCGGGGCAGCAGGAGCACGTCATCAAAACTTAATCAAAGAGGGAAATCTGCCATGCGATAATCTTCTGCCGGACATCCTTTAACGCAAGACGAAACACAGGAGAATCTTAATTATGAAAGAGAGGCGCAGTTTCTTTCTCTGCCCCATGCCATATTCGCGGGCGTTTCCGTTTCCCGTGCAGAAACTCTTCCCTCTTGAAATGGGGAGGCCGCCTGCCTATCCTGAAAAAGAATTGACGTCCATGAGTGCTCCCGAACCTTACCGAGTCCTGTTTGTCTGTCTGGGCAACATCTGCCGCTCTCCTGCCGCGGAAATCATTTTCAAAAAAATGGTCGCAGAACAAGGTCTGGAACATTTGATTGAGAGCGATTCCGCCGGAATGATCGGTTACCATCGGGGCTGCCCTCCGGATAGCCGGATGCTGACGGCGCTGAAAAAATACGGATATGAGGATCCGGGGCTTAAGTCGCGCCCCGTGCGGAAAGAGGATTTGGAACAATTTGACCTGATTGTGGGAATGGACCGTGAAAATCTGCGGGATTTGAAACGGTTGGATAAAAAGGGACAGTGGGCAGGCAAGATAGCGCCCATGTGTTTTTTCACGACTCGTTTTCCGGATGAAGAAGTGCCGGATCCCTATTATGGGGGGCAGGAAGGCTTTGAATATGTGGTAAAACTGCTTCAGGACGGTTGCGGCAATCTGCTGGAGCGTTTGAAGGAGCAGCTTTCCTTGTAAATTCAGGCGTGGAGGCTGGGAAAGTGGTGGTTTATCCTGCTTTCTCTCCATTCAGACATGCCGGGGTTGCTGAACATGCCCGCAGGCGATAACCGTTTTTATGGATTTTGGATTTCTTTTCCAATTCAGGGAGATCATGCTTTTTCCGTTGAAGAGTTCATGAATCCATGTTAAATGAAAAATTGCTGTGTTTCATGGCGCGCAGTTAAAGGCCATTTGGATATGTTGCTTCCGGAATTTTCCATATGGGCCAGAGTTTTCCATTCGGAAGCGCAGAGAAGAAATTTTTACCATTTATTGAACCACGGCTGAGGCCAGGGGGCTTCCCGTGTTGGACGTGTTGAAACAGGAGGTTTTGTTGTTATGGATTAGGAACGGATAAAAATTATTGCAGTTTTTCCAAGATTGGGATGATGCAATGTTTGCGTTTCAATAGCTAATCCGATTCAAACCATGAAAGAACAATCCTTTGATAACGATGTCAATTCCCTGACGGGCATGAGCAATTCCAATAGCGGAGCTCCCTCCGCGATCGACAAACAAGCGCCAACGGACGCTTTTGAAAGAAGCTGGGACTGGGATTTTGAAGTCAGGGAGCTGGGGCCTGATGAAACGGCCGAATGCAAGGTGACCATGGGCGCCGACGATCTGGCTAACTTGACCGTGGATGGAGAAGAACGGCTGGACATCGGCCCGCGCGGACAGTACGGAGGCGGCAGTTACGAGCCGCAGACGGCTTCTTTCAGCATTGAGCCCGGAATGCATAGGGCGCATGTGGACTATAGCAATATTTCCATTCCCAATGCCAATAACAACATTGCCAAATTCTCCTTTGACCTGAAGGTGGAAATTACCAACCGGCAAACGGGTTCTTCTTCTTCCTATGTGCCCCCGGAGGCGGAAACGGAGCCAGTGGACAACAACGACGAGGGCGACGATGATCCATGCGGAGGCTCCAGCAGCGGAAGCAGCAGTTCTCCCAACAGCAGTTCCAGCAATCCATGCCCTAATGGCGACAACGGCGGGGATGAGGATGAGACTGATCCGGCCAATCCTTTTTCCCCGGATGACTGCATGGACAACCGGGGCGGTTCCCCCAGCGCGTCTGCCGTGCGTAGCCTGGTTTCCTCCGCCTCCGCCTATGGAAAGTTCTCTTCCGCAGGCAAACGGGTAACTGCCCAGACGCGGAAAACCAGCATGGTATGGCGCACCAGCTTCGGTTCCTTCCGCGGTATGGAAGGCGTGCCGTACGGGATGCTGGAAATTGTGGCTTATCACTTCTCTTCCAGGTTGTGGACGCCCGCAGCCCTGCAATACCTGCATCCCATGGCCAGCTGTATTCTGCCCCCTTCCGGTCGGGAGTTGGGGGCTGACATGGCATTCCAGATCCGGAACGGAGGCACCCGCGCCAACTATTACTGCTATGCCGGCGCGGCTAGAGCAGGCTCCATCGGCGGCTCGCGGAATCGGCCGGGATCCGATTCCATGGCGTATGCCGCGGCAGAGAGGCGTGTTGAACAGGCTTCCGCCAGCGCGGCGGAAATGAGGGTCAGCAACGCCGGGGGCAATACAGTCATCTACGGCGGTTCTTCCGTTTCCGCTTTGGGCGCGGCCTCCGGCTACCGGACCAGGCTGGGTTCTTCATGGACGGCTCAGGATTTTGCCAATTACCTGGACATCGTCCGAAGCGCAGATGATGTCATCCGCCAGGTCTGGAACCTGTGGGACGGTCTGGCCAATATTGAGAGCGTGACGAATACGGGCTATGTGATCGCCTTTTATCTGCCCGAGCAGGTGGGGGCCAAAAACGTTTCCACCGGTCTTTCCGCCGTTACGGGGACGCCTTTTAAAACCTTCACCATTGAGGGCAATGCGGAGACCGGCAAGCTCACCGTCACGGAGCAGGCGGAAGGGCGCGAGCCTTACGTCACCCGCTACTGGCAGGGAACGGGAGGGGCCTGGTGCATATCCCAGGGGGAAGGGGAAGACGCGATTTACACGATCCGTGTAAGGCAGGAGGTTTCTTCGGGGATTTGGAAGATCTTCGCTACCGTGCGGCGCGGGGGAGGCGGCGCGCGTATTTCCCGGGTGTGCGAAACCTATGAACAGGGCCGCAGCGGCAACCTGTGCACCAGCCGTATTGAGGCTTATGGAACCGACTATGCCCGTGAAACGACTTACGCTTATAACGCCGCGGGCAAACTGATCCGGGAGACGGCCCCCGACGGAAGCGAAAAGACCTGGTCCTACGACGCCTTCGGGCGTGAAACCGTCCGGATGGAACCCTGGGCGGGCGGGGGAAGGAAGGGCACCTACACCTATTACCGCTGCTCCGACCATGCCGATCCGGATATTGCGCACCAGTACGTGGTGCTCACTATAAACGCCGCACGGCTGACGGATACGCATTACGCCTATACGGAAGCCAACCATGTGCGCCGTGTGGAAAAACGCACCACGGCGTTGGGCGCGGAGGGAGAGCAGCTGGAAGTGACGGAAACGTGGCTGCCGGCGGCGCCTAACGAATACGCCCGGGGGAGGCTGAAGATGAAGCAGTCCGCCAGCGGCGTGCAGACGGTCTATGGCTATGAGGCGGCCAGCCAGTACGGCGCCCTCTACAGGGAGACCAGGGAAACGCAGATAGCGGGGCAGGCCGTGCCTGGGCACAGCACGAGGAAAGTCACGTACGTTTCCGCTCACGGAAATAACACGCGCGTTGAGAAATACGCCTTGCTGACGGATGGAACCTGGGCGCTGACGGATACGGCGGATTACGAATACGACAGAGAAAACCGGTGGATTAAGCGTACGCGCGGCAACGGCAGGGTGACGGAACGGGAGATGATGTGCTGCGGCCCCTTGTGGGAAAAGGATGAAGACGGCATCATGACTACTTACTCCTACAATACGGCGCGCCAGCTGGTGGAAGTCAGCCGGTCGGAAGTCACGGACGGAGAAACAATCGTCACGCCTGAAACCATCGTCAGCTACACGCGGGACGCCTTCGGCAGAATCCTGCAAACGCGCCGGGACGTCGGCCCCATGACGACGACGGAAAGCAGGGCTTACGATTTGCTGGGGCAGCTGGTGCAGGAAACGGACGTATTAGGAAGGAGCAATACACATGCCTACAGTGCGGACGGCCTGACGGAAACCGTCACGACGCCCGCCGGCGCGACGCTCGTCACTATCCGCCATGCGGACGGGTCCGTGCTGGAGCAGAGCGGCACGGGGCAGAGGCATCTCCTCTACCGTACGGAATACTCCGCGGAAGGCGTGGTCCGTTCCACGCTGCTTCCCCGGGCGGAGGGAGAACCGGCGCTGGTGGAACAAACCGTCACGGACGGCAGGGGCAACATGGTGCGCGTCTCCCGGGCGAACGCCAACGGCGGCCTTATTCATGACCGGCGCGCTTTTGATCTGAACAACAGGCTTTTGCGGCAGCAAGTGGATGGAATGGCTCCATTGCTTTATGACTATGACCCGTTTGGCAATATCGTCAAAACCACGCTCAAACTGGCCGAAAACCCCACATCCGCCAACTCCCTAGTCACGGAGTACGCCTATGCCCGCCGGCAGCGGGAAGACGGCGTGTACCGGGTAACCACAGTCACGCGCTGCAACAGCCAGGGAACAACATATGAGGTAAGCACGGCCGAGC
>ENA-ORLT01000302-ORLT01000302.1-human-gut-metagenome-genome-assembly--contig:-NODE-302-length-10681-cov-5.33004_pt1 | contig 10681 bp, 9 predicted proteins | sample MGYA00243074_ERZ508838 | MGnify/ENA primary metagenome ERZ508838 (study PRJEB26277, sample SAMN04329833) | human gut metagenome | biome: human-associated habitat | host: Homo sapiens | place: USA...
GCCCAGGACGTGGCCAAGGCCCGTGCCCTGATTCCGGACATACAGAATCAGCCGGAGCTGCTGGACAAACCATTCCTCAGCCAGCTGGAACAAAACCTCCCTTATTGGGAATTGGGTCACGACCTGCATGACATGAAACTGGCTGTCAGGCACGCTACAGCCATTGTCCGTTCCGTTCGCCTGCTGGGGGGAGGCAACACCAGCCGGGAAGAAGGAGTAAACGTGGCGGATTCCCTTACGGAAGCTGATGCTCTGGTCAAGTCCAGTCTGCGCGGCGTTGATTTTGAAATGGTCCTGCCTCCCAGGGACTCCGTGCCCGGCATCTTCGCGGATATGACGGAGCTCGTTCAAATTTGGATCAACCTGCTTCAGAACGCCTGCGACGCGCTGAAAATAGAAAATACCCCCAACCCTGCCATCCACGTAGAATGCCGGGTGGAAAAAATCAGCAGCAAGGACCAGACATCCCATACCACCCGCGAAATTCTGGTCTCCGTCACAGATAACGGCCCCGGCGTTCCAAAGGACCTGCATGAAAAAATTTTCCGTCCCAACTTCACTACCAAAAAGAAGGGGCTTTCCTTCGGCCTGGGGCTGGGGCTCACCATCGTCCGGCGCATTGTGGACAGCTACGGCGGCCGCATCCGCCTGGAGAGCGTGCCGGGCCATACCGTTTTTACGATAATCATACCAACCATCAACAATCATGGAAAAAATTAACATCATTTGCGTGGACGACCAGCCGGAAGTCCTTGACAGCGTTTTGCGCGACCTTCGTCCGCTGAATTCCTGCTTCCGCCTGGAAGGGGTGGAATCCGCATCCGAATGCCGCGAACTGTTGGAAGAATTCGACCAGGACGGAGAACTGACGGGACTGGTTATCTCCGACCACGTCATGCCGGGAGGTTCAGGAGTAGAGTTGCTTGGAGGCATCGCCAAAGACGACCGTTTCGCCGGGACGCGCAAAATCCTGCTGACCGGGCAGGCCACCCATGCGGACACTATCCAGGCCGTCAATGACGCACACATTGACAACTATCTGGAAAAGCCCTGGGATCCCGCCGTTCTCCTTACGACCGCCCGCAAACTGCTGACCAGGTTCATTATGGAAAAGGGCATCGACCATACGCCTTATATGTCCTGCCTGGATCAGGCCACTCTGCTGGATTACCTGCGGAGAAACTGACGCGCCGGAAGAAATATGCCGCGCCCTCCGCTTTCTCAACGCACGCATTCTCATCCGTGACGGGCATTCCCCTGCTCTGCGCCAAGGAAGGGAACAAAACCGCTAACCGTCTTTATGTTTGATATCCTGCTCCAACACAACACCCTGGTTCTCTTCGGAATCATCTTTTTCGGCATCGCTCTCGGCAGCATTAAAATATACGGACTGAACCTGGGCCTTTCCGGCGTTCTTTTCGTGGCGCTGGCCGCCGGCCACTACCGCCTGGCCATTCCCGACGGCGTAGGGCAGCTGGGTCTGGCGCTCTTTGTATACTGCGTGGGCCTCAGCGCGGGCAACCGCTTCTTCTCCGCCATCGCCAAACAGGGCAGCAAACTGGCCATCATGTCTGCGGTGATTGTAGGAGTGTCAGCGTTATTCACCTGCCTATTCGGCATCTGGTTCAAAGTTCCCGCGGGAATCTCTTCCGGCATCTTTGCCGGCGCATGCACCAGCACCCCGGCGCTGGCGGCCGCCACGGAAAGCCTGCCGGGAGCCTCCGGAAGCGGCGTCAGCATCGGTTACGGCATCGCCTATCCGTTCGGCGTGGTGGGCGTGGTCCTTTTCGTCCAGCTCCTGCCGCGCCTGCTGCGCTTTGACCTCAACAAGGAGGCCAAAGCCATGCATTCCAGGCAGGAAGTCAGCATCATTTCCCGCCTTGTCCGCGTCACACAGCCCAACCTGATAGGCCAGAACATTGCGGACTGCAAGCTGCTGGGCGGTCTGCACTGCATGGTCACCCGCGTGGTTCGCAGCGCCAGGCTGATGCCCCTGACGCCGGAAGACACGGTCCGGGAAGGAACGGAAGTCCGCATTGTGGGCAACAGCGACACCATGCCTCACGACATCGCCTTTCTGGGGGAGGTATGCGACAATCCCTACCCCATGGACTCCCAGAAGGAGCGCCGCAAACTGATTCTGACAAACAAGAACTATGCCGGGCACAAGCTCCGCGACCTGAAAACCCTGCGCACGGACGGCGTCATTATCTCCCGCATTTCCCGCCTGGGCTTCACCTTCGTCCCCACGGGGGAAACCACGCTGGAACGCAACGATGTGCTGACCGTGGTGGGCTCCCCGGAAAACCTTACCAAATACGGGGACAAAATCGGCCACCGCAGCCAGGACATGAACCAGACGGACCTGCTCTCCCTGGGCTTCGGCCTCTCCCTGGGCGTCATTCTAGGCCTGGTCAACTTCCGCCTCGGCCACGGCGCGGGCAACTCACTGGGTATGGCGGGAGGCGCCCTCGTCGTCGCCCTGCTGCTCGGCCACTTCGGACGGCTGGGCCCCATCGTCGGCTATATCCCACGCCCCACCCGCCTTCTTTTGCAGGATCTGGGGCTGGTTTTCTTCCTGGCTGACGCCGGCATCAAGGGTGGAGCGGACCTGGTGGATACGGTAGCCACCCACGGCGCGGCCGTCTTCATCATGGGCGTCATCGTCACCTGCTCCGGCATGTTCGCCGGTTACTTCGTGGGCATGAAAGTCTTCAAGATGAACATTCTGGAATGCCTGGGCGGCATCTGCGGCGGCATGACCTCCACCCCGGCCCTGGGAGCCATCGCCAGCAAGACGGACTCCCAGGCCCCCGTGGTCAGCTACGCCACCGCCTATCCCGTAGCCCTTATCCTGATGACCATCGTCGCCAAGGTCATCATCCAGACCATCGGCGGCGTGGTGGGAATTTGACAATGGCAGAGATCATCTGACCTGAAAACTATTATCTCTGTTTTACCGCTTCAGCACGGGGTTCCATTCTTTTTCCGAATGGAACCCCGTTTTCATCTTCTTGCGTGATTGATAGACACAAAAATCATCCCGGATTCGGCTCCGAAAATCCAATGTCTCTCAGAGCCAATGACCCCAATTTTCCATTTGAAAAAATCCTTTTGCCGTCAATATCATTTTGATATAAAAGCGAAATATGAAATGTATTTTTCATATTCAAAAAAATCATATTTTATTGAAATTTTTTCAAGTTGTGTTGCCATGCATTTAAGTCTGTCTTTCATACCTTATGAAAAACATCTTCTGGCTTTTCCTCTTCAGCATGCTCATGTCTATAGAGAGCTTTGGCACGCTGGCTCCATCTGAAGCAGACATACAAACACTGCTTTCTTCAGGGCGGTCCTCCTTCATTGCCGGTAAAATCCGGGAAGTCCTGCGCAGCCGGCTTGATTCCGGCCCGCTTACCTCCGACAAAATACGAAAACTGATTCAATCCCCTCAAGTGGCGGCATTGTGCTGCCTGCACCAGTTTTTCAATACTGCCGAAGGAGGGAAACCTTTCACTCAGGAGGAACTCAAGGATCAGGTCTTCAGGAAATGGCTTTCCAACCACCCGGAAGTATTCAACATGCTCGCCCAATCTGGTCCAGCCGGCAAAAGTACTCTTTCCGTTTTTTACCAAATCTGGAATACCAGCGATCAGAATTTCAATCCCGTTGAACTCAGCATGGCATTGGGAGCCGGCCTTGTCGCAAACATCTTTTCTCCTGAAGAATGCATCGCCAAATTTAACTTCTACCGGGATTCTCATCACCACGCCAAATGCTATCCACAGGCAGAAACCTTGCAACCCTGGGAATGGGCCATCGTATTCCGGGGAAAAGAAGGTCTTGAAGATCTGGCATGGGCACAGCAATTTATCGCAGGGAAAAAAATCAGGCCGGAGAAAGCCGGAAGCAGATTTCCCGGATTCATTCCCTACCGTAAAAAGAATGACAAAGGCGTCAGCGTCCATGCCGGAAGCGCTTTTTATGACCACAAGCCCATCACGCTGAAACTTTACACGGAATACGGAGGAGTATGCGGCGCCGTCTCCAAAGGCGCGGCTGGATTCCTGCGTTCCAAAGGAGTTCCCGCTTACCCGATTGGACAGCCGGGGCACTGCGCCTTCGTATGGAAACACCCCAATGGCCACTGGCAAATCGGCAACAATCTCGGCGGCTGGAATTGGGCCAGCGGCGGCGCTCAGATTCCCTGGCAAGGCCCTGTTCAACTGGTGATGGCTTACGATTCATTCATTCATCATCCTCATGCGGAAGAATCGGCTTTAACGTATTATCTGTCCTTCTGCCCACAAAAACTGGAACATGTGGAGTTGCTCTTGCGGGAAGCGCGTCAATTTAATCCCTTCAATTATCCTGCGTGGCAGCGTTATCTGGATATCAAGGCCAAAAACGCCAGCGACCGGAGAAAACTCGCCTTGCTCAAGGAACTGGCTCAAGCGATGCCCAATGAGCACAATCTCATTTGGCACGCGGCGAAAAGCGCGCTGAATATCAGGGAAAACAGGGTGAATCCCTATGAACTCTATGCCTGCGCGCTCAACCCCGACTGCACGCCCCATGCGGAAGAACTTTTTACCCGCCTGGTCTGGAACAGATTAGTGGGGGATTGTCCTGAAATCAAAGGCGTCGCCGAATACAAGCCGGGCTTTACCGGAAAACATCTGTCCCTATGGACCCAAAAGGGAAAACACGCCGTATGGACACCTAAGATGAAGAAATATTCGGTCAAAGTGATGCAAAGAGCCATTGAAGCGCTGACGGAAAGGGATAAGACGCAAAAATACTATGTGGAAACCTATCAAACCCTGTTAAGCATCTGGGGGGATGGGAAGATAAACAGAGAGGGAAAAGAATTTATTAAAAAGAATTTCATTCTGACGAAAAAGACCGACGAAATGAACTCCAACACCCTGAAAAAAAATTGACATGAGAAAGAAATCAATAGTAAGACTCCTCACATACGTTATAGCAGTAGCCATTTGCTCGTTCACCTCTCTGCCCGTCCAAGCGAAAGACTGTGACTATGAGGTAAAATATTTTCCTTACATAACCCCCAATGGAGCCTCGACAGCAACATTGGAGATACTGGGAAAGACATTGGATGGAATTGCAGCAAAAGCATTAGAAAAAGTAATCTATGACGCTATCGGAAATGCTAGCGGAATACTCAAGCTATCTGAAGCCATGAAAACTGATAAGGCATTCCGGAATGTGCATATCATTTACCTCTACCGATTCACTCATCAAAAGAAACTAATTGGATCATGGCAAATCTCCCAAAAGAATAATATCATGCGGAACGGAGTGGACTTCCACCAGTCAAAAGATATTCCTAGTGTTATTAATGAAGGGAAACGACAAATTGAAAGACAATTAGAAAAACAATTAAAGGAAGATTGTAAAAATCATCAATAAATCAATAGAAAATAAAACAATGAAATACATATCAAGTATACTCGTCATTGTGCTCTTCTGCATCCAAGGAATAGCTAGTCTAACTATAGCACAAGAAAAAACCGTCCAATCCAGCGAGCAACAACAAGAAGCTCCCTCTGACGTCCAAACCGAGGAGATGAATATCCCTGTTATTACAAATCCTGTTGTTTTTAACGAAAAAGACCTAGACAAACTTCTGGAAAAGCAGCGAGAATATGTAGAGAAGCATTATCCCGATTACCGCATCAGAGGGAAGGGCGAGGAACATGATGTCATGGATGGTCATCGATATTCATTTTTTAATTTGGAAAATGAAGATGAGGAATGGGTCCTGACCATCCGTTTCGATATTGAGGAAGCGTACCAGGCCTACATGAAAAAACATCAAAAGGAAATAGAACGGGAAGCAGCCCGGCTCATCAGGGAGGGCCTCATCAAGATTGAATGATCGGCCTTTTCCTGTAGAAAAAGAGAGGAATATCGGCAAACCGGCATTGGAATGCGCCTGTCTTCTGCCGCATTGGCTGTATACCCTCACCTCTAAGAGAACTCCTAACTCATCACATCAGTAAGGCGGCTATGGCTCCCACGCCAAACGCCGATTTCATGATGAAGCCGGAGCATCAGGGTTTGTTTCCGCCACCTCCAGGCAGACGGACTGGAAGGCCTTTTTCCAGCGGATGCGGATGCCGGCGTCCATCAGGAAATCGCCGCCCAGCACCTGTTCGTGAACGTTCGTGAGAGAGCCGTCTTCATTCATGTTGATTTCCCGCACCAGGTACCTGGCGACAGGATTCAGGCCTTTCAGGCGCAGGGGCGGAGGGGAATCCGCCAGCCATTTATCCATCAGCCAGGCGAAAACGACAGCCCGTTTTCCGCATACATACATCAGGGAGGCCACCCGGCTTTCATACGGGGAGGAAAGCCGGTACAAGTCACCGAACTGGACTACGGGGCGGATGCGCTTGTATTCCGTCAAAGCACGTTTGGAAAAGGCCATATCCTCCTCCGTCATGTCGCATGGCTGAAGTTCAAAGCCAAGCCGTCCGGACATAGCCACGTCAAACCGGAATTTGAGCGGAGCGGAGCGGCCCGTCTGATGGTTGGGGGAGGCTGTCACATGGGCGGCCATGGAAATAGCCGGGAACAGGTGGCCTATGCCCCACTGCATGAACACGCGTTCATAAGCGTCCGTGTTGTCGGACGTCCAGAATTCATGATGCCTCCGCATGGTTCCATAGTCGGCGCGGCCTCCGCCGGAAGAACAGGCCTGGAATGTCACATCCGGGAATTCCGATGCCAGCGTATCAAGAACGTGTTCATAGCCCCGCACATAGTCAATGGGCAGATTCCCCTGGCGGCAGGCGTCCAGCCAGGGAGAGCCGGGGTCGGAAATTTTGCGGTTGCAATCCCATTTGACGTAGGAAATGCCCGGATGTTCTCCAAGCAGCTTCCGCATGGCGTCAAGAATGTACCTGCATACATGAGGATTGCTCAGGTCCAGCAAATACTGGCTGCGTTCCTGCCTGTTTTCCCGATGCGGGAGACCGATGACCCACTCCGGATGGTTCTGATAAAGCTCCGAATGAGGGTTCACCATTTCCGGCTCCACCCAGATGCCGAAGCGTATCCCCAGTTCTTCCGCATGGCGGATAAGGCCTTCCAGCCCATGGGGCAATTTAGCGCGGTTCACCTGCCAGTCCCCCAATCCCGCGCGGGCGTCATTGCGGGGGAACCGGTTGCCGAACCAGCCGTCATCCAGCACGAAAAGCTCTATCCCCAAGTCCGCCGCACGTTTCATCATGCCGTGCAGCACTTTTTCCGTAAAGGTAAAATACACCCCCTCCCAGGAATTCAGCAAGGTTGGCCTCTCTGTTCCTCCGCCGCGCAGGCCGTAGCGGCGCGCCCAGCGGTGGATGCGCCGGGAGGCCTCTCCCTTGCCGTTTTTACTGTGCGTCAGAATGAGGGGCGGCGTTTCAAACACGCCGCCGCCGTCCAGCAGATAGGGCGCGGGAGCCGTATCCAGTCCCGCTCCGGCAAAAAGGTAATGATACGGGCTGTGCCGGAACCATATCCGGTAATTGCCGGACCATGCCAGCGCCCCCAGAACAACCTCCCCGGAATCCTCCCGCGCCGGACCGTCCAGAGAGATGATGAATCCGGGGCTTCCCTCCTGGGCGGTGCGGGTGCCGGTTCCGGATACCAGGGCAAGTTCATGCCCCCGGGCCACTTCTTCCTCACTCATCAGGGACTCGCCGCCCCAGGTGCCGCGGAAGCTGGTGACGAAGTACCGTTCTGCGCGCAAACCCAGTTGTGCGGACGCAGCGCGGTGCAGGCGAATGCCTTCTTTCCCTTCGTTCCGAACAACCGCCCACTGCAAAAAGGTGTCCGATTCCCTGTGAGAGCGCACGTGGATTTCCACCCGCACAGGGTAGGAAGGGTCCTTCCCATAGAAGACGGCTTCTTCCCGGTCGTCATCCAGTTCCAGCACTTCCCAACCCTGGCATTCCAGACTCAGGGAAAGGGCCCCGTCCGCCTGGGTCACGCAAATGCAGTACTCGCCGGACGCATTGGGAAGCCCTGTTACGGAATCCGCCAGGGAGGAATACAGGAGAGGAGCATCCGCGGCGTTTTCCAGGGCATCCTCCGGCTGATGCAGCCTCGGGCCGTAATAGGCGCGGCGCACACGGCCCTGTTCATCTTTGCACAGGGTCATCTGGGAGGAACGGGTCAGCAAATGAACGGAATCCGGAATCATGATCGGCAAACGCGGAAAGGGCCAGTTACTTATGCAGGCAGGCAAAAACGCTCCTGCCTTATCCACATTAAGGGCCTCCGCGGACGGAGAAGTCAATGGCAAAATGACAGGAGCTGCCGAACGGCTTCCCTACTCCTTCCACAGAAGGGAAGAGGGGCGGAATTTCATGGTTTTCGATTCATGCACCAGCAGCCTGCCGCCGTTTTCCGGATGGCGTACGATGCGGGCGCGGCGGCGCTTGACGCGGAAAGTGCCAAAACCCCGGAATTTTACCAGCGACCGCCTCCGGACCGACCGCGCAATCGTATCCAACACCGCGTTCAACGCGTGTTCCGCCTGCCGGGAAGTAACGTCCTTCCCCAGCTCACGCTGGAGCTCCCTGATAAATTGTGTTTTATTCATAGGCCGCCCAGCATGACCTGCCCCGTTTTTCCGGTAAAGAGGCAACGGCGCGCGCTCATTCCTGCCACCATACCCATACAAATGCCCCCTTCCGTTCCGGTCTGCGAGTTTCCTCCTTGCCCCCGCGGACCGGCCCCATTAAGGTTCCGGGGAGATGCCTCCCCCTGCCGCTGATGCCCCGTGCCCGGAACAAGCGTTCAACGCAACCGCGCTGAAGTGGCACACCTGCGCCTGGCTTCTGCTGCCTGTCCTGGTGTTCCTGGCCGGGTGGATGCACTGGTACGCTGCCCTCCCTCTCACGCTCCTGACGGCGGCGGGACTGGCGCCCCGAAAACGCAAGGAACCGCAGAAAAAGAATTCCCTTCCCTCCTTCCCCCTGTTCACCCGCTCTTCATTTTTCGTCCTGGCGGCGTTTGCCGCCCTGATGATATTTTCCGGCTGGGGGGAGTGGGTCAACCAGCACCCTGACCATATCGTCAGAAATGCCTGTCTGCGTGAATTGGTCTCCAGCCCGTGGCCTGGCATCGTTCCGGACGGGAACGTGCTGATTTACAACACGGTGGTCTGGCTGGTCCCAGCCCTGGCGGGAAAACTGGCGGGGCTGGACGCCGCGCGCGTGCTTGTCGTTCTATGGGGAACCTGGGGCCTGTTCCTTTCCTGGCTGTGGCTCTGCGTTTTCTCCGGACGCCGCTCCCTGCTGCTCGCCCTGCTGATGGCGGCATTCGGCTCTCTGCTGAATCTCCAGTGCTGGCTGGGGCTGAACCTGTTCCGCCTGCATTATTTTGGTACAGCGGAACAAATCATGTGCAGCGCAAACGCATCCATTCCTGTTCTGCTCTTTTTCATCTTCCTGGCTTCAGGACGCATGCCCCTATACTGGATGCCTCTTCTGTTCGCAGCCACGGCCTTTTATTCCCCCCTCGCGGCCCTTGGAGGGCTGCCCCTGGCGGCCTGCCAGTGGCGCCGCCAATGGAAAGGCGTCCTCCCTCTCCGGGATGTCCTGCTCCACCCCTCCTTTTCGGCCGCCGTTCTGCTGGGGACGTGTTGTCTTCGTGATTCTGGGGCGGTTGACGCGCCGGCCTCGCGCGTGGGCGTGCGGCCGTTTTATACGCATCCGGGGGATTTCCTGCTTATGGCGACCTCATTCCTGCTGTACGCCCTGTTCTGCTGGCGGGATTTCCGCAAGAATCCCCTCTTCATCTGTACGCTGGCAACCGGCCTGATTCTGCCTTTCTTTTACGTGAACGGAGACGTCAATGACCTGCTTTGCAAAGGAAGCGTTCCGGCCATGGCCTGCCTGCTTGCCTTTCTGGCTTCCTCCTGGACGCGGCATCCCGGTCTCCGCGTTTGGATATGGCTTCTGCTGGCTTTCGGAATGGCGCCCCGGTTCAACATTCCCTATTATTGCTGTTCTTCCAGCGCCCTCCAGGCGGTTCTGGCGCCCCCGGCTTCGGAAACAGAGCCTTCTTCCTTCGCCAGCCGGGAGTGGAAACAGCTTTTCTATGCGCCCCAGGCGCGCCGTCAGGATGAATGGGGCCGCACTATGCACCACCCCGGACACCGGTGGTATCCCTACTATTCCGGCACGCCGCGCCCATGGCTGCGCTTCATTTACCGTTTTTAGAAGAGTAATACCTCATGATGCCGGATGAGGGCGGCAAAATCGGGCAGCTTGCCCGTGTGCAGGTATTAAATTTGACCTCCGATGTCCCTAAACTTTTCAATGAAAGCGACGATTTTTTGAAAGACGCTCTGTTTCTTCGTCAGATATTGAGGATTTAATGGACTCATCTTCGGCAGAATAGCATTGAGGTCGGCGCCGTTCTCGCTGGCGTACTTCCGTTTCAAAGATGTTTGAATATATCGCTTTGCAGCTTCCTCGTTCAGTTTCTCTTCCGTAATCAGAGCAGCAGCTTCCTTTTTCTGTTTCTCTTGGGCATAAGTAAAGAAAGCGGCAATAATATCAGTCTTATCTCGCATCGATTCCAAATCCGTTTCATTGATAAAATCACCCAGGAAGCTCTCTTTAGCCCTCTACCCAATGCTCGCTCTGATAACACGGCGCAC